>FLOH01000068.1_pt1 | contig 310131 bp, 291 predicted proteins | sample 756751 | NCBI WGS metagenome assembly FLOH01 (sample SAMEA4026879, study PRJEB14308) | marine metagenome | biome: coastal water; material: water | depth 74 m | reverse complement strand
AGGCGGGAATCGCCCGACTCGCTACACTTTTGTACTGAAGCCCCGCAGGTCGTATACTGCGCCCCCTTGAGTCCTCTTTCTCTGGATGAACCATGACCATCAAGTGTGACAAGTGGATCCGCCGTATGGTGGCCCAGCATGGAATGATCGAACCTTTCGAGCCCAACATGGTGCGCGAGATCGACGGCCAAAAAATCGTTTCCTACGGGACATCGAGCTACGGCTACGATATCCGCTGTTCGCGCGAGTTTCGGGTGTTTACCAACATCTACTCGACGATTGTCGACCCGAAGAATTTCGACCCCAATTCATTTGTCGAGATGGATGGCGACCATTGCATCATCCCGCCCAACTCCTTCGCACTGGCACGTACGCTCGAATACTTCCGCATTCCGCGCAATGTGCTGACCGTGTGCCTCGGCAAGAGCACTTACGCCCGCTGCGGCATCATCGTCAACGTGACGCCCTTCGAACCGGAGTGGGAAGGCTATGTGACGCTGGAGTTTTCCAACACGACACCGCTGCCCGCCAAGATCTACGCCGGCGAAGGCTGCGCCCAGGTACTGTTCTTCGAAGCCGACGAGGTCTGCGAGACTTCGTACAAGGATAGAGGCGGCAAATACCAGGGCCAGGTCGGCGTGACCCTGCCGAAGATCTAAAGGCTTTCACCACGGGGGACACGGGGAACACGGGGAATTGCAAGACCTGATTTTGTTTCCCCGTGCCCCCCGTGTTCCCCGTGGTTAATCGATTCAAGGGGTTCCCCATGCGCTTCCACTTTCCCATCATCATCATCGACGAGGACTTCCGCTCCGAGAATGCCTCGGGTCTAGGCATCCGAGCGCTGGCAGACGCCATCGAAAAGGAAGGCATGGATGTGCTGGGCGTAACCAGCTACGGTGACTTGAGCTCCTTTGCTCAGCAGCAGAGCCGAGCGTCGGCCTTCATCCTCTCCATCGACGACGAGGAACTCGCTCACAGGGAAGAGGAAACCATTGCTCAACTACGCGCCTTTGTCGAGCAGATTCGCTACAAGAACACCGAGATTCCGATTTTTCTGCACGGTGAGACGCGCACCAGTCGGCATATTCCGAACGGCATCCTGCGCGAGTTGCATGGCTTCATCCATATGTATGAGGACACGCCGGAATTCATCGCCCGCCATGTTGTGCGTGAGGCCAAGTCCTATCTCGACTCATTGCCACCGCCCTTTTTTCGTGCGCTGGTGCATTACGCCGCCGACGGTTCGTATTCGTGGCACTGCCCCGGTCACTCGGGCGGCGTCGCCTTCCTGAAAAGCCCGGTGGGCCAGATGTTCCACCAGTTCTTCGGCGAAAACATGCTGCGCGCAGACGTCTGCAACGCGGTCGAAGAACTCGGTCAGCTGCTTGATCACACCGGTCCGGTGGCGGCTTCCGAGCGCAATGCCGCTCGCATATTCAATTGCGACCACCTGTTCTTTGTCACCAACGGCACCTCGACCTCGAACAAGATCGTCTGGCACTCCACCGTGGCACCGGGCGACATCGTGGTGGTGGACCGCAACTGTCACAAGTCCATCCTCCACGCCATCATGATGACCGGCGCGATCCCGGTGTTCCTGATGCCGACACGCAACAACTACGGCATCATCGGACCAATTCCGCGCGAAGAGTTTTTGTGGGAGAACATCCAGAAGAAGATCGCCGCGCACCCCTTCGCCACCGACAAGAACGCCAAGCCGCGCGTGCTGACCATCACCCAGAGCACCTACGACGGCATCATGTACAACGTCGAAGACATCAAGCAGATGCTCGACGGCAAGATCGACACCCTGCACTTCGACGAAGCCTGGCTGCCGCACGCGGCCTTCCACGATTTTTATGGCGACTACCACGCCATCGGCGCCGATCGCCCGCGCTGCAAGGAATCAATGATCTTCTCGACGCAATCGACGCACAAGCTGCTGGCCGGACTATCGCAGGCTTCGCAGATCCTGGTGCAGGACGCAGAGGAGAACAAGCTCGATCGCGACGTGTTCAACGAAGCCTACCTGATGCATACCTCAACCTCGCCGCAGTACTCGATCATCGCGTCCTGCGACGTGGCTGCCGCGATGATGGAAGAGCCCGGCGGTACCGCTCTGGTCGAGGAATCCATCGGCGAAGCCCTGAATTTTCGCCGCGCCATGCGCAAGGTGGAACAGGAGTGGGGTGCCGACTGGTGGTTCAAGGTCTGGGGGCCGAACGATCTGTCCGAGGAAGGCATCGAAGAACGCGAAGCCTGGATGCTCAAAGCCGGCGAGCGCTGGCATGGCTTTGGCGATCTGGCTGAAGGCTTCAACCTGCTTGATCCGATCAAGGCCACCGTCATTACGCCGGGTCTCGACGTTGACGGCGATTTTTCAGATAGCCAGGGCATTCCCGCCGCGATCGTCACCAAGTATCTCGCCGAGCATGGCGTGATCGTCGAGAAGTGCGGCCTTTATTCCTTCTTCATCATGTTCACCATTGGCATCACGAAGGGCCGCTGGAATACTCTGGTGACTGCTTTGCAGCAGTTCAAGGACGATTACGACCGCAACCATCCGCTATGGAAAGTACTGCCGGAATTCGTGGTCAAGCACCCGCGCTACGAGCGCGTTGGACTCAAGGATTTGTGCACCCAGATTCACGAGGTGTACAAAGCCCGGGACATTGCCCGTCTGACCACCGAAATGTATTTGTCCAATATGGTGCCGGCCATGCGTCCGGCGGATGCGTTTGCCAAGATGGCGCATCGCGAGATCGATCGAGTTGCAATTGACGATCTCGAGAATCGTGTGACTGCGGTGCTGCTGACACCGTATCCGCCGGGAATTCCGCTTCTGATTCCGGGCGAGCGTTTCAATGCCACTATCGTACGTTACCTTGCATTCGCCCGAGAATTCAACGAGAAGTTTCCCGGCTTCGAGACCGACATCCACGGCCTGGTGAAAGACGCCAGCAACGGTGCGGTGCGCTACTATGTTGATTGCGTAGCGAACTGATCGCTTGAGCTAGACCACCACGACCCGGTTACGCCCGCCCTCTTTGGCCTGGTAGAGCCCGCTGTCGGAGCGGTTGAGCATGATCTCAATATCCTCATCTTCGCTGCCCAGCATTTGCGTGACGCCCATGCTGATGGTAAATCGAATATCGCCCTTCGGGCTTGGGGTAACCATCGCTTCAATGCAGACCCGCAAACGCTCAGCCAGCAGGACGGCCCCGTCGATATCGGTGCAGGGAAGAATGGCGGCAAACTCTTCTCCACCCAAGCGGGCGAACAAGTCGGCAGTGCGCAGGGTATCGACGCAGATCTTCGCCAGTGCCTTGAGCGCGATGTCGCCAATGTCGTGACCATAAGTATCGTTGATGTTCTTGAACTTATCTATGTCCATCATTACCAGAGCCAACGGTTCCGAGTAGCGCTTCGAGCGCATGTACTCCTTCTTGCCTTTCTCGAGAAAGTAGCGGCGATTTCCGACGCCCGTCAGCGCGTCCGTGCTGGCGATGCTCTTCAGGTGCGCCTCCATCTGCTTGTGGGCGCTGATGTCGCGTACGGCAGTTACCAGTGCAGTATGGCCCTTGAGTTCGATAGCCCGGCTGCGTAACTCTACCGGCACCTTGCCGCTGCCGCGGAGGTGGACCCCTTGGATCGCCTTGTCGGTCGCGTGACGAGTCCAATCCTCGTCCTCTATTGGGTGCGGTGGGGCGATCAGTTCAGTCAGCCGTTTGCCGATCAGTTCCTCTTTGCTCAGACCGTAGAGCTCGACGGCGGCATCATTGCAGTCGATGATGCGCCCCTTGTAGTGGATGATGATGGTCTCGAAGGCGGCGTCGGCAAGTTGCCGAAAGCGCTCTTCGCTCAGTTCCAGCTCTTGAGTACGCGCAGCAAGGGCTGAACGGGCCGCCTCAACCTCCGCAATACGTGAATTTAGTAAATGCTGGGTACGATCAACTATGCGCTCATAGTTTTCCAACTGCGCCTCAGCCCGTTCGACGCGACGACGCAGCTTTCTGATCTCCTTATCTTGCTGCTTTGCTTCGTCTTCGTCGGGGGCGTTATTCGCGGCCACTGCTATTTCTCGCCGAGCAACAAGGTGACGAAAGTGGTGTTGTGGTAGCGGGCGCGAGTGTGGTCGGAGACCGGTCCGATCTCGCCGAAGGTGTACACGCCGGTCATTGGCAGGCCGACACTCAGTTCGGCGCGGGCGCGGCTGATCTCCTCCTGGGCCTTCGTGCCGAGGGCGATCTTGCGTCCGGTGCAGGAGAACATCATTGCCACGCCGGGTTGGGCGCCGCGATAGCTGTCAATTGCCTTTTTGACCGACTGGGTGACCCCATCCATGACGTTGTCGCGTACCGCCTGGGTGATCTGCACCTGGGCCCCTTCCGGGATTTCACCGAGAAAAGTGATGGCGCCGGTCTCGGGGTCTGCCTTCTTGGCCACGCGCAGATAGTAGTGATCCAGACCGGGTTCATAGACTGCCAGTGGATAGGAGCCAACGCCGGCCATGCTTTCCTTCATGACGTCGCCCAGATAGTGCACGTAGAGGTCAAAAGCTGGCTTGTCATCCAGGGCGTAGAGGACATTGGCCTCGGCGCGGGTCACTGTCATCTTTTTACCGATCGGTGTCCAACCACTCTCAACCCCTAACGAGTAAATCAGTGGCCCGCTGAACAGCAGCACCGGCACAGCGTCTGTGAGGACCTTGTTGCCCATGAACTGATAGGTGGAGTAGTGGTCCTTGGCGCCGACCACCCGATCGGCCGACATGCCACCGACAACCGGAATATCGTCGCCGAGCACCGCGGCAAACCCTTCAAGGATATGGAAGGCGCTGGAAGTGAGACCGTCCGGCAGGATGATCGCCAGCTTGGGATCACCCCCCAGCCCCTCACGGGCCATCTTGACAGCGGCTGCGGTCGCTACCTTCGGTTCGGAACCGGCCTTCTCGCCATACCCCGCCGAGATACGGATATTGTCGGAGCACAGCAGCGTGAGGGTGATGGCATCCTCGCTGAATCCGCCGCAGCTGCTCATCTCGCCATCGGTGGTGCAGCCGATCAGCTGTAGTGCTGGAAAGCGTTGGTGAATACGTTCAAGCACCTCCTTGTGGTCGTACTCAGTGCCACAAAATAACAGTCCTGCCGCCGGCATTCGTCCCTCGAGCTGTTCGTCACACGCTTCGAGAATCTCGTCAATAGCATCATCTGTATCGATATCGTCGCTATAGGTAACTATTGCATCGAACATGGCGTCGTCTCACTGCGGGTTGCTGAACAAGGAGGCATTTTAGTGGCACATGCACAAGTATCCTCGTCCTCAGCGCCTCAGGTCAATGCCTGATTTCGTCGTCAAATTCCTGAAAGACGCCGAGCTTCTTCACACTCAAAGGCGCAGCGGCAAGAATTCTCCGCACCAGCTCTGACAAACGTCCGGCGTCGGCGCAAATACCAAGTACAGCTATTAAGCAGAAATCACCTCCGCTAATTGAATTGCGCGTCGAACTCGATCTCTAGCTCGACTGTGGACGCGTTACACGCTTTGCTACCACCGCGCAAAGCGCTCGATTGATCCAAGCAGGTACGTCACGGGTAAAATTATCCTGATTCAATTTTGGTAAGGCCATCATGAAAAAGCGCATTGAGCACGCAATCAAAGCCCACAAAATCTGGGTTGAAAAACTGAGCCAGGCATTCGAAAAGCATGTCCTTCCCGATGAGTTTTCGCACGCGGGTTACGATGATATGTGCGAATTTGGCAAGTGGCTATACAGTCTCGATGATTCTGTGAAAAGCACTTCACAGTATCGCAGGGTGAAGGACCTTCATTACCGCTTTCACCAAGAGGCGGCCTTGTCAGTAGGAATGGCTGAGGTAGGTGAATTCGCCAAGGCCAGGTCACTGACAAATGGCGAATTCTCGAATACCTCGGAAGATCTGATCAAGACCATGGAGGCTTGGCAAGCGACACTCTAGCCAGTCAGGCACTTGGGAAGTGTCGCAACTTGTCTCAACTTTTAGCGGTTGTCGGCGTGGACCGATTTCCACGGACCCTATTGATCGACGGCCAGGACGGCTTACTCTGCAAATACTATGGCGCCAAGCAGGGGACAGTGCCGAAGCCCTTGCCGTAATAGGGAAGCCTTCCGTATCAAAGTGCCGTTGACCGGCCTAAGGCCCCTACCGCTCAGTCGGACCAAGTTTGATGCCGCAATGGCATTCAGCGCAACTTGATTCTCGACTAAGTCAGCGCCTAGGGAAACACCTATCTGAATAAGTATCAAACACGGTGAACGATTTCTTTGCCATGGAGTCAGATAAAGAGTTGTGATCACAAGGGACAAAACGATGAAGCAGATGACGCTGGCGGCCATGAGCGGATTCGAGAAACACAACCGGGCGACACGCAAGGCGGAGTTTCTGGCGCGCATGGAAGGATTGATGCCATGGGCGGAGTTCTGCGCCTTGATCGAGCCGCATTACCCGAAGGCGGGGAATGGACGCCCACCGGTGGGACTGGTGCGGATGCTGCGGATGTACTGCGTCGCCAACTGGTTCAACCTGGCCGACGAAGCCTGCGAAGACGCCCTCTACGATGTACCGATGTTCCGCGAGTTCTGCCGGATTGACCTGGGTCGGGAGCGCGTGCCGGACGCCACGACCCTGCTCAACTTTCGCCACCTTTTGGAGAAGCATGAACTGGGCGCGAAATTGTTCGCCAAGGTGGGCGAACTTCTGCTGGCCAACGGCATGAGGCTGTCGGGCGGCACGATTGTGGATGCCACGCTGATCGCTGCACCGCCCTCGACCAAGAACCAGGAGAAGAGCCGGGACCCGGAAATGCACCAAGCCAAGAAGGGCAACGAGTGGCACTTCGGCATGAAGCTGCACATTGGTACCGATAGTCAGACCGGTCTGGTCCATAGCGCCAGCGTCACCGCGGCGAACGTGCATGACAGCCACCAAGTACCGAACCTCCTGCATGGCGAAGAGACTCGCTTCTATGGCGACAGCGCCTATCGGGGCAAAGCGCAGCGTGCGCGGCTCAAGGACATCGCGCCAAAGGCCCGGGACTTCACCAACAAACGTGCTTTCAGGAACTGTCCTCTGACGGACGCTGACAAGGCCACCAATCGGCGCAAGTTCAGCGTCATATCGAAAGTTGAACATCCCTTCCTGACCTTGAAGCGCCTGTGGAGCTTTGCCAAGGTCCGCTATCGCGGCCTGGCGAAGAACGCCAACCGGGCCTTCGCCATGCTGGCGATGCTCAACATCAATAAATGGGGACAACCGCTGACGGGAGAGGTGCGTCCGGCATGAGCAAAACAAGGGGGAATGCCCTGTTTTCTGCCGCAAAATCGGCCAAATATTTACTAAAAATGACATTGGCGTCACAGTTTCGTCTCGATTTCAGTTTGCCGTTGAATTTTGCGGCGGCTTGTTCAGCGTTTCCTTAGCACTATTCTTGTTCAAATCTGCGATATTCTCATTTATCAAAACGGCCTCCAGTGGGGCAAGCATTGTCGGTAAGGGACTCCCGCTGAATACGTGGTCATGCGCGCAGGAGTTGGTCAGCCTTGCTTTATTGATACATTCAGCTGAGCGGCTGGAGGCAATCTTCGATTGATCGGTAAATTGACACAGTGACGAGTTAGTAACTTTGTTCGACACGCAATCTCATGGTTTGCATGTTTGTTGGACAATTAGCAACTTTGTTTTAACGGACCGGCAGAAATTGGATCAGCTAATGACTCAAGTGGGGTACGCTCCAGCCTGAAGGGCACATACAGCGACAAAGCATTTTTTGAAGGGAAATGGTATGAGCAATCAGTTCAAGATATTTGCGGTCGATGATGAACCAGTGGTTCTGATGGCCATTCAAGGCATTGTTGAGCCTGATTACGCGCTGGAAACCTTCGAAAGTGCTGAAGCCTGTTTGGATAGACTAGACGCGCTAAAGCCTGACCTATTCTTGCTCGATGTCGGCCTGCCCGGCATCAATGGCTATGTTCTCTGCCAACGGCTCAAGGGTAACCCCGGAACGAGTGAAATTCCGGTGATCTTCGTCTCGGGCGAGGACACGATCGAAGCCCGTCTGAAGGGATACGATGCCGGCGGTGATGATTTTGTTACGAAGCCTTTCGCTCCTGAGGAGTTGATACGAAAAATTACTGTGGCACAGCAGATTGTGCGGCGTCAGCAATCATTGCAGGAGCAGTCGGAAGCCTCGGAGTATCTGTCTTCCCTGGCACTGGCCAGCATGGACGAGGCCGGCACCGTTTTGCAGTTCATGAGCAAACTGATTGCTTGGAATACAGAACAAGAAATCGCCGAAGGATTGCTTGAACTGATGCACCGTTACCAATTGGATGGCGTGGTCCAGATCAGAATCGCTCAACGCAGCCTGACGCTGAGCAAAGCCGGCGCCAATCTTCCGCTCGAAACCTCAGTGATCAATCACGTCCGAGGCATGGATCGCATTTTCGAATTTCGCACTCGCAGCGTCCACAATTTCGACCAGGTAACGTTGATGGTGAATAACATGCCACTCGCTGATCCGGATTTCTGCGGCCGCATTCGCGACAATCTTTCCGTTGCAGCGCAAGGCACTGACTCCCGGCTTCAGGCGATCGAAACCGAGGAGGCGAACCGAAAAAGTCAGGAGGGCATCCTCGACGTGCTGCAAACCGTGCAAGAGTCAATCAGTGCCATGCGTCAGGCGCATCTGCAAGATCGTGCTGCCAGCACTGAATTGATGGTGCAACTGGATCAGGATCTTGCAAATTCCTTCATTCATCTGGGTATGACCGATAACCAGGAACGTCAGATGGAGGATCTGGTTGGCAATTTCATGAAGCGTCTGGTCGAACTGCTTGACCGGGGCGAGGAAACGCAACAGGCCGTGCAGAGGCTGAGCGAAAAGCTCGGACAGTTGCGTAAGCGATGACTTCCCAGGGATGGAATACGGCTCAATTTCCCGCAAAGGAACTTGGATCAGAATCGTCCGTCAAATTGGTGAGCCATGGGACATGGGCTGTGTAAAGAGTGAAACACCGCCCGCCGATGCTGGTGACCAAAAATCGACGTGCCACTAACCTCCAGCTAGCGATCACCCCACGAGAATATCCATTGCAGGATTGAAATTTTCGCTTGGCCGGGATACTCAGGACTTCCGGCAAAGTGGTCCGTCAGACGGATTGATCACGTCTGCAGCAATGGCGGATACCAGTTCGCGGATTTCTTCCAGACTAAATTGCGCATAAAGCCGCCGAGCATAGGCGGCGGGAATGCGTACCGATATTTCCCTTCCGTCCGGTAATGTGGCGCCCACACCCATCAGGCTGTGCGTGGTTTCGCTTTCTGCGGCGTCAACCAGCTCGCGCTGCTCGTCCATCAGGCTTTCGTACTCTTGCTCAAGGGCTTCTTCGATGTCGTCCGCCAGATCGTCGGCGACGGCAACGACGAAACCGTCCATGTTGTCTGTCCTCATCTCGCCCTGGATGCCATGTGCGATCACGAAGCGCAGGAAGCGATCGCATAGCCCGCTGTCGAAAAAAATGTAGTCGTTGGTCATCGTTGCTGATACCAGGTCCAGATTGTTGTGACGTGCCGTTGGTCCCGGTTCGCGCCCGCGTAGGTGCATTGAACGGAGTCCACGTTTGTCGCCGATTGTACAAGTCGGTCTGGCGAAAAGTTGAAAGTCAGGTTTGGACGTGGCCGAATCCGCATACGTCGGACGCGGCGGCGGGATGCTTTGACGCCCAGGATTTGTTTTGCCGGCTAGCGGTGGTTCAACGCCATGATGGCGCCGCCGTTCGGGCGATAGGGCACATTATCGCCGTATCGCCATCGCCGACTTTTCGGGATTGCTCCGTCGCGGTGGCAGCGGGGGCCGTATCGCCATCGCCGACTTTTGAAATTGCCCCTCGCTGTAGAGGGAGGGGGCGACGCTGCAGCGGATCGGTTACCCTTCCGTCTTCAATCGGACCTCATCGCTTATGTGTGGACGCTACGCTCTCTACGGACCTCTTTCCCGGCTCACGGAATATTTTGATTTGCAGGCGTGCGCCGACTGGGAGGCGCGCTACAACATCGCACCGCAGAGCGCGATTCTGGTCGTGCGCAATCGGGCCGAAGTCGGCCGCGTTGGTCAGCTTGTGAAATGGGGGCTGGTTCCGCGCTGGGCGAAGGACGCTACGATTGGCCAGAAGCTGAACAATGCGCGCGCCGAAACCGTCGCCGAAAAGCCGTCGTTCAAGGTCAGCTTCGAGCGTCACCGCTGCCTGATTCCCGCCAATGGTTTCTACGAATGGCAGGTGGTGAACGAAGAAGGCAAATCGCGCAAGCAACCCTGGTTCATCCGTCCCGTCAATGATGAAGATTTTTTCGCGCTTGCGGGCCTGCTGGCGGTGTGGAAGTCACCCGAGGGGCAGGACATTGTTACCGCTTGTGTCATCACCACGACGCCCAATGCCGTGATGGAGCCGATCCACGAACGAATGCCGGTTGTGTTGCCCCGGCAACATTTCGATGCATGGCTTGGTCCGGTCATGCGGGACACCGCGGCGCTAAAGCAATGGCTGATCCCGGCCGAGGCAGGCGGGATGCGCGCCTACCCGGTCAGCAGTCGTGTCAGCAATGCCCGAAACGAGGGGCCGGAATTGCTTGAGGCCGCGTGAGGAAATGAAAAATACCATGCGCATTTTGTCTGTCATTCCGCCGATGACGCAACTCAATACGCCTTATCCGTCGACGGCTTATCTAACGGGGTTTTTGCGTTCGCGCGGGTTTGCCGCGGTGCAGGAAGATCTGGCATTGGCGCTGGTGCTGCGTCTGTTCTCGCGCGACGGGCTGTTGGCCATTGGCGAGTGCATTGCGGCGCTACCTCAGTCGAAGCGCAGCCCAAGGGTTCAGGTTTTTGATCGGGATTTCGATCGCTATCTCGCCACGATCGATTCCGCAGTCGCATTTTTGCAAGGGCGTGACCCCTCTATCGGGCATCGAATTGGCGGGCGCAACTTTCTGCCTGAAGGCTCGCGCTTCGAACCACTAGATGCCTATGTTGATCCTGATGGAGGCGATCCACTGGCCTGGGCGTTTGGTGCACTGGGCGTGCAGGACCGCGCCCGGCACTTCGCCACGCTCTACCTCAACGACGTCGCCGACGTGCTGCGCGAGGCGGTCGATCCTCGATTCGAGTTTGTCCGCTATGCCGAATCGCTGGCACAAAGCCAGGCCAGTTTTGAGCCGATGGCCGAAGCTCTGGCGGCGCCACGCAATCTGGTTGATAACACGCTGCGCGAGCTGACCCATAAGGCGCTGGCGCGACACAAGCCCGGACTCGTATTGGTATCGGCCCCTTTCCCCGGCAACGTGTATGGCGCGTTTCGCATCGCGCAGGCGATCAAGTTGCATGACCCGGCCATTGTCACCGTCCTCGGCGGTGGCTTCGTCAATACCGAATTGCGCGAACTCGCCGAGCCGCGAGTGTTCGACTACTTCGATTACGTCACGCTGGACGATGGCGAGCGGCCGCTGCTGGCCTTGCTCGAGCACCTGGATGGCAAGCGAGCGCACGACAGGCTGGTACGCACATTCGTGCGCGGTGCCGTGCCGCCACGGGTGCGCTACGTTGATGCCGGCGAGCCGGACGTAGCTTTCGCCGAAGTCGGCACCCCGACCTGGGACGGCCTGCCGCTTGATCGCTATCTGTCGGTGCTCGACATGCTCAACCCCATGCATCGGCTGTGGTCGGACGGGCGCTGGAACAAGCTGACCGTCGCCCACGGTTGCTATTGGAAGAAGTGCAGTTTTTGCGACGTATCGCTGGACTACATTTCGCGCTACGATGCCGTCGCAGCTGCCACGCTGGTCGATCGTATCGAAACCATCATTGCGGAAACCGGGCAGACCGGTTTTCATTTTGTCGACGAAGCCGCGCCGCCAAAATCGCTGAAAGCGCTTGCCGTGGAACTGCAAAAACGCCAGCGGGAAATATCCTGGTGGGGCAACATCCGTTTCGAAAAGTCCTTTACCCCACAGCTCTGTGCACAGCTTGCCGACAGCGGTTGCATCGCCGTATCGGGAGGGTTGGAAGTCGCTTCAGATCGGCTGCTCAAGCTCATGCAAAAGGGTGTCTCGGTCGCGCAGGTCGCCCGCGTGACGCACGCCTTCAGCGATGCCGGCATACTGGTGCATGCTTATCTGATGTATGGCTTTCCGACGCAAACCCTGCAGGACACGGTCGATGCGCTCGAGTACGTGCGCCAATTGTTCGCCGCAGGCTGCATCCAGTCAGGATTTTTTCATCGCTTTGCCTGCACCGTGCATTCACCGGTCGGCCAGCATCCCGAGCGCTACGGCGTTTCGCTGAAACCGTTGCCACCGGTCACATTCGCGAAAAATGATGTTGGCTTTGTCGATCCATCGGGTATCGATCATGCCGTGCTGGGCATCGCTCTGAACAAGGCGCTCTACAACTACATGCACGGACTCGGTCTCGATGAAGACGTGCGCAGTTGGTTCACTGGCCGCGTCCCGCGCAGCACGGTAGCGCGCCATTTCATTGCCCGAGCTCTCGAGTAGCAAGTTGTGCTGACCGTCATGCTCCGCAGACATATTTCTCGAATTCCTCTACCGGCAAAGGGCGACTGAACAGGTAGCCCTGACAAGCGTGGCAGCCCGAACTTGAAAGAAACTCCCGCTGTGCCTCGGTTTCCACGCCCTCGGCGATTACCGATAGCGACAAGCTTTGAGCCAGCGCGACAATGGTGCGGGCAATGGCGGCATCATTGGGGTCGATCAGCACGTCGCGAATGAAGGATTGATCGATCTTCAGCTGATCGAGCGGCAGACGCTTCAGGTAGGAGAGCGACGAATAGCCGGTTCCAAAATCGTCCAGGGAGAAGCTCACGCCGAGCGCTTTCAGCGCATTCATTTTGTCGATGGTGTTTTCCACATCCTCCAGCAGCAGGCTTTCGGTGAGCTCCAGTTTGAGTTTCCGTGGGTTGGCACCGGTGTCTGCAAGGATGGCCGATACGTGCGCTACAAAATTCGACTGGCGGAATTGGCGGGCACTTACATTGACTGCCAATGTAAGCTGCGCCAATGCTGGTTGTGCGGCCCAGGTGACCAACTGCCTGCAGGCCGTCGTTAATACCCAGTGACCCAGCGGAAGAATCAGACCGGTTTCCTCGGCAAGTGGTATGAATTCGGCGGGGGAGACCAGGCCACGCTGCGGATGCTGCCAGCGCACCAGCGCCTCCGCGCCGGTTACCCTACCGATACCATCGACCTGGGGTTGATAGTGAAGCAACAGTTGGTTCAGTTCCAGACCCCGGCGCAACTCGGCCTCCAACATGATGCGGGCGGCGACTGCGGCCTGCATGTCCGGGTCGAAGAAGCGCAGCGTGTTGCGGCCGGCATCTTTGGCCTGATACATGGCGACGTCGGCCCGTTTCATCAGATCGTCGATGGTGGCCTCGCCTTCCTTGAGCAAGGCTATGCCGATGCTGGGGGAGCTCAGGCAATGATGCCCGTCAAGGTCATAAGGCTGGTTCAGCGCCGCAAGAATCTTTTCACCCACGAGTTCGGCTTGAGCGGCCGCCTCATAAACGGAGTCGCTCAAGTCCTCCAGGATGACAACGAATTCGTCGCCCCCAAGGCGTGCCACCGTGTCGCCTTCCCGGACGCTTGCTGCGAGGCGCTCGGCGACCTGCTTCAGCAGCAGGTCGCCGATGTCATGACCGAGCGTGTCGTTCAGCGTCTTGAAGTTGTCGAGATCGATGAACAGCACAGCAAGCTCCCTGCCGCTGCGTGAGCATGACGCCAGTGCCTGTTGCAGGCGATCCAGCAGCAGCCTTCGGTTCGGCAGGTGCGTCAGTGAGTCGTAGAACGCCAGCCGCCGGATTTCCTCTTCGGCGATTTTGCGCTCGCTGATATCGCGCGAAAACCCCACTGTACCGAGCAGTTCTCCGTTGTCGTCAATCACCGGCGCTTTGTAGGTTTCAAACCACTTGTGGCTGCCATCGGTCAGGATCTCTTCCTCGACGCTCATCTTCTGGCGCGAGTTCTGCACCTCGAGGTCGGTGGCCCGATGTCGTTCCGCGATGTGCCGCGGAACAATGTCAAAATCATTTCGTCCAGTCATCTCGTCGGGACTGTATTCGCCGAAGAGGTGAACAAACGCCTTGTTGACCGAGAGGAATTGGCTTTGGGTATTTTTGAGCCAGACCGCGAAGGGGAAATTATCGAGCAGCGCACGCTGGTAGCGCTCTTTCTGCCGCAGCGCGTCCTCGATGCGGATGCGCTCGGTGATGTCGCGGGTGACGGACAGAATGCAATCAATCCCGTTCAACCTGATGGGATGGGCCGACATCAGGCCAACCAGCTCGCTGCCATCCTTCTTGTGGAAGCGAAATTGCAGGTTTTCGCAGAAACCGTCGCCTCTGACTACGTCTATCATGTGCTGACGATCCGCCGGATCGACCCAGATATCCAGCTGCAGGGAGCTGTGATTGACGGCTTCCTCCCGGCTCCAGCCGGTGTTGCGCTCGAAGCCCTCATTGACGTCGACATAGCAGCCGTCAGAAACCCGGTTGATGTTGATTGCGTCGGGGCTGGTGCGAAACGCGATGCGATAGCGTTCTTCGCTTGCGCGCAAGGCGTCTTCCGCCAGCTTGCGCTCGGTGACATCCTCGACCATCGCCGTTACATAATCGACTGAGCCATCGGGTTTACGGGTACAGCGCACCACCAGGTGGGTTGGGACGACTTTCCCGCTTTGGGTAAGAAAGCGCTTGTCCAGCGCGTAGCCATCAATCTCGCCCGCAAGCAGGCGGGAAAATTGCGCTTCATCGGCGGCCAGATCCTCGGGGTGGGTGAGTTGCGCCCAGGACATCTGGCGTAGTTCATCCTCGGGATATTCCAGCAGATCACACAAGTACTGGTTCACGCGCAGCCAGCCCTTTTTCGGTGAGGTGATGGCCAGGCCGACCAGGCCCAGTTCGTAGAAAGACCGCAGCAGCCCTTCACTTTCACGTACCGCCTGCTCGGCTTGCGAGCGCTGGGTTATGTCACGGGCGACTCCCAACACGCCGACCAGCTTTCCCTCGGCGTCGCGCATTGGGGTCCTGGTGGTTTCCACCAGAATGCGCCGGCCGTCGTCGGCGAAGGTGACCCATTCTTCATTGCTGGTGGGCCTGCCCGCTTCGATGGCCTTACGATCATGCTCACGAAATGAGTCCGCCAGTTGCTTGTCTACGAAGTCGTAATCCGTCTTGCCGACAATATTCTCTTCTTTTGCGCCAAATAGCCGTTCAAACATCGAGTTGCAGAATAAATAGACGCCATCCATGTCCTTGAGCCAGACCAGATCGGGGATGGTTTCGAGCAGTACCGTCAGTCGCGCATGTTCCGTTGCCAGTTCGGAAGTCCGTTGTCGCACCATGCGCCGCAAAGCCACGCCCCACAGTGCCAGTAAAATCCCGAGCAGGGCGGTCGCGAGCAGCGCATAGCCCAGATAGCGGCGGTAGGGAGACGACTCAAGGCTGCTGCCCATCCATTTTTCGTGCAGCGCCTTTTGCTCAGCCTCGGTGATCGCCGAAAACCCCCGATTGAGCAGCGCCATGGTTGCGGCGTCGCCCTTGTGTACAGCGCGATGAAACTCGCCGGTGTAGAGTCTGAATGCCCTGTTGAAGTTGCGTTCGGCCTGGCTGCGATAGAGCAAGTAGTTGGCGGGAGGCTCATCGAGGCAAAACACCTTTACCTGCCCAACGATCGCCGCCTGAACCAAGGCCTCATAGCTGACATACTCGTGCAAGGTCTCGATGCCGGACTCGCGGAGTTTATCGATGCATGCATCGCCCGCCTTGACCCCGATGGAAAAGCCCAGCAGCGTGTTGGTATCGGTAATGCCGCCGATAGCGGCATGGCTGTAGATGGATACGTGAATCTGCTCGTAGGGTGCCGTGAAGTCGAGGGTCCGCTCGCGCTCTTCGGTGCGAAAGATGGTATCGATGACATCAGCCTGGCCGGCAGCCATTCGTCGCTGCGCGTTTTGCCAGTCAGTCGCGACAAAATCAACGCGCACTCCGGTCTTGCTCTCCCAAAGCTTCCAGAGGTTAGGCAGATAGCCCTTGACAGCCCCGCTCGCATCGCGAAACACATAGGGTGGGTAGTTGTCGTCCGAGACGACAGTCAAACTTGCTTTGGCGGCTTTCTCCGGTGCGGAAGGTGATGAGGCAGCTTGGGACGCATTGAAGGCGAAAAACAGAAGCAGGCAGGCGGCGCGGCGCAACCTTGACCCCGATCCTTTCCCTATCCGCGCGCTCATATTGCCATGCCCCTCCGAGAAAGGTCTTTGCAAATCGAAAGAGGATTATGTTCTGGAACAATGCAATCAGCAACAACGCGCACTGTGCACCGCTCGGACGAAACTCTTCTGCATGGCAGCCAGCAAGAAGAGGCTGGCGAACCGTTCGGGTAACAGTTAGTGCAGCAGATACACGCTCAATCTGGCAAAGTGCCGAAGAATGGTGATATAGGCATGATTGAAGAAGATCCAAACTACGAAATCCCCGAATCGGAACTCCATCCGTCGATGCTGGTGCGCATGTTGCTGTGGACGCTTGGCAGCCTCGCGCTGCTGCTCGGCATTATTGGGGTTTTTCTTCCAGGCTTGCCCACCACGCCTTTTATTCTGCTCGCTGCCGCGTGCTACGCGCGGGCTTCGGAACCTTTCTACCGCTGGTTGATTGCAAACCCGACTTTCGGCCCGCTGATTGTCGAGTGGCGGCGGCATCACAGTATTCCGTTTCGGGTCAAGCTGGTTGCCGTCACATTGATGGGCCTGACTATTTGTATTTCGATCTGGATGTTTTCTGCCTTGCCTTGGCTGCAAGTTCTGCTGGCTGTTATTGGAATCGTCACCTCAGCCTGGCTGTGGCGTATTCCATCGCGTGATCGTCCTTTGACAGCGAACCAATCGGACGCGGCGAGTTAAAATTTGCCTTAAGACATTTGACAAAAGGACGCTTGCATCATGGCGAAGTACGCTACCGAATCAATTCGAGCAATTGCCCTCGTTGGGCACGGCGGCGCGGGCAAGACCACGCTGACAGAGGCCTTGCTGCTTGAGGCCGGGGCAATTACCGCCAAAGGCTCCGTGGAGAAAGGCAACACGGTATGCGATTTCGACGCGCAAGAGAAACTGGCCGGCCATTCGCTCAACGCCGCCTTGGTGAATTTTGCCTGGGAAGGCGTCCATGTTCATCTCATAGACACCCCGGGCTATCCTGACTTTGCCGGTCAAGCAACCGCAGCGCTGGCCGGCGTCGATACTGCGCTGGTGGTGATCAACGCCCAGACGGGCATTGAGCTGGCGACAGAGCGCATGATGAGCGCGGCGCTGGCGCGTGGTTTGGCGCGCATGATCGTGATCAACAAAATCGATGCCGACAACGTTGATTTACCCGGCTTGGTGGGTGGGATTCGAGAGCGTTTTGGCAAGCAATGCCTGCTGCTGGATTTGCCGGCACATGACCGAAAAGACGTTGTCGAAGTGTTGGAGCACGACGACGGCGATGCGGACTTCGATTCGATCGCCCACGCCCATCGCGAACTGATCGACCAGTTGGTGGAAGAAGATGAATCCCTGCTGGCCCGCTATCTGGAGGAGGGCACGGACCCGGACCCAGCGGAACTGCATGCGCCTTTCGAGAAGGCCTTGCGTGAAGGCCATCTGATCCCCATCCTTTTTGTATCCGCTCGCACGGGTGCGGGCATTCGCGAACTGTTGCACGTTCTGGCATCGTTGGCGCCGAATCCCACCGAAGGTAACCCGCCACCCTTCTACCGTGGCGAGCCCGGTCAGGCAGCAGAACAATTCCATGCCGTACTTGATCCAGCACAGCATGTACTCGCCCACGTGTTCAAGATCATTTCCGATCCCTACATGGGCAAGGTGGGCATATTCCGGGTGCATCAGGGTACGGTGCGCAAAGACAGCCAGTTGTTTGTCGGCGATGGCAAGCGGCCATTCAAGGTAGCGCACCTGTATCAATTGCAGGGCAAAGAGTACGCCGAGGTCGATGAGCTGGCACCGGGTGACATCGGCGCCGTGGCCAAGGTTGAAGAGATCGAATTCGATGCCGTGCTGCATGACTCGCATGATGAAGACCACATCCATTTGCGCCCGCTGGAGTTTCCCCGGCCCATGCAGGGTTTGGCGGTTGAGACCAAGCGCAAGAGTGATGAGCAACGCTTGTTTGACATCCTGCACAAGCTGGAACTTGAAGACCCCTGCTTCGAGGTGGAGCGCCACCCGACCACGCACGAGACCGTGATTCGCGGTCTGGGTGAAATGCATCTGCGCTACAAATTGGAAAAGATGGCGAGCCAGTTCAAACTCGAGCTCGACACACGACCACCATTGATCCCCTATCGCGAGACGATCACGGCGAATGCCGATGGTCATTGTCGTCACAAGAAGCAGTCCGGCGGTGCCGGCCAGTTTGGCGAGGTGTATCTGAGAATCGAACCATTGGAGCGCGGTGCCGGCTTTGAATTCGTTGATCAAGTCAAGGGCGGCGTAATTCCCGGCGTGTTCATGCCGGCTGTCGAGAAGGGCGTGCGGCAGGCGCTGGAAGGTGGCGTCACGGCCGGTTTCCCGGTTGAGGATCTGCGCGTTATCGTCCATGACGGCAAGACTCATCCGGTCGACGGTAAAGAGGTCGCTTTTGTCACAGCCGGCCGCAAAGCCACGATTGAGGCCATACGCGCGGCCAGCCCGATCGTACTGGAGCCCATCGTCAGCATCGAGATCCTCACGCCCGAGTCGGCAATTGGAGATCTCACCGGAGATTTGTCGAGCCGTCGAGGCCATATAACGGGCACCAGTCCGCGTCCCGGCGGCAGCGCCGCAATCACCGGCGAAGTGCCGCTGGCTGAAATCACCGACTATGCCTCGCGCCTGAAGTCGATGACCGGCGGGCAAGGCTCCTACAACATCGAGTTCGTGCGCCATGCGCAAGTGCCACCGCAAGTGCAGCAAAAACTGGCCGCCAGTTTTCTGCTCAAGGATGACGATGAGTAATCAGCCGGTTTTCACCGGCCACTGTTCTCGATTGAGGGCAAGACTGCTGGTTGGCGACATTCATTCAGGAGCATCACGTGGCGCTTGATCCGCAAATCACCGCTCTGCTGCAGCAACTGGGGTATGACGCGGCCGCCATCGAGTCTCTGGTTTTCAGCGCGATGCTGCTAACAGTCATGGCGCTCGTGACGGCGGTTCCCACAGCAATAATTGCCAAGCGCAAAGGGCGGTCGCGGTCACTCTGGCTTCTGTTTGCCCTTTCGCTTCCGGTGGTTCCATTGCTGATTGTCTGGTTGCTGCCGAAACTGCCATCCGCTACATCGCCGTCCGAATATTGACGTCGGCTTCAGCTCACGCCAAACGGCGCGAATTCATTTGCCAAAATTCGCGCAGGGGTCGGTGCGTTCGGTACGCGAGGTGAACCAGATAATGTCGTAAGGCGCTATGCCGCCGATGGATTCATTCTCATATTGCATCGGTAGCGAGTCCTTGTCACTGACTTCGACGAAGCCAATTGAAAGCACCCGAGTTCCCGGGCGGCGGGCTTCCAGGTAAAGCGGAACGCCGACATCGCGACGCGCATGGCCGCGACCGAGAATGAAGACGACTCCTTCGTTCATTTTGCTTAGCGCTGAATCAGCCAGCGTCGCATCACGCGCGCGTTGCGCGCGAACCAGACCGTCACGCAGTTGCGGCGTGATCTGGCCACAATGCGATTCTTCGATCAGTCGCGTCATGTATTGCTGCCGGCTGTCGTTCCAAACGGTTTCGAGCGCGAGGCGCCGGGTTTCGCCGGCGACCAGGGTCGAAAAACCTGTGCGCACTATCGGGCGTATCGAGCTGCGTGGCAGATTGGCGGCTCGCAGCGAAATGTGTGTACTTTTGGCCAAGGCAATCAGGGGTGCATAGTATTTCCAGTCCCAGCCAGGCATTAACGGCGCAAGACTTTTATCGTCACGCAGTGCTGTATCGATCAGGCCTTGCTGGTCGATATTGAATTGCTCCATCAGTAATGCAGGTTTTGCACCGGAGTTAGTGCGGGCTTGCAGAACTTCGAGCTGCAGGCGGTGGTGTTCGGGATTGTCATGGGTTTCACCGAGCAGTAGTGCCTCAGCCTGCCCCGCTCGCCGATGAAGTTCGTTTTCATCGATGAAGGTTTGCGCAGCGACATCCCATAGCCGGCCGGCGAGCGGATGGCGGGTGTCCCGCTGCATGTCGCGAGGGTAGGCCGCGCAACCGGCCAAAAACAACGCCAGGCTGGCGATCAACAGACGCGGTAGGGCGGTGGATTCAAGAAGCATGCGAGCGGCTGTTCATCCTGGTTGGCTTTTGATGGGCATTGGAAAAAGTGCTTGATTTCCGGGGGTGCACTGCTGATTTCAATCGGGCTTTGGCGCTGCAAGGGGATCTATGCCCTTGCTGATGAAATGCGCGACAAACTTTCGATCGTAGCTGTCGAGATGGTCGAGCAGCCAAGTCTGGATGAAATCCGAAAGTCCGTCGCTAACGTCAAAGTCTTGTGCGCGCTGTCTGAATTTTTCGAGTTTTTCCAACAGATGTCGATGTTCTGCAATATGGGCATCCGTATCGGGAAAGGAAAGCAGTCGCATCAGGCTCTCTTCCACCGCGAAATGAATCCGGGTCTGCATGACCAATTCGCCAAGAATGGTGGAGGCTGCGTAAGCGTATTGCTTGTCGGCCGAATGCTTCAAGCGTTGCAGAAGATTGTTGATCTGGCGATGTTGCAAATCGATTTCGGCGATGCCGATCTCAAAGTTTTCTCGCCCCTGGCTGTCGGTTGGAATGCTCACAATGTGGTGGTGTCGCCGGACAATAAATTATCCTAACATTGTGAATGAAGAAAATTGCACAGCTTTGTGGCGCCTGCGGTTCAATCCAGGGCGTTCCGCTTACTGACCGAAGCGTTTGCGGTACTCGCGCGGGCCGCTGCCGGTCCAGCCGGTGAATGCGCGATAAAAGGCGGCGGCATCGGCATATCCGAGATCCGCACCGATACGACCAAGCGGGCGCGTGGTTTTGCTCAGCCATTCAGTGGCGAGTTCGCGCCGCAACGTGTCCTTGATCGCACGAAAGCTGGTGCCTTCGTCTTCCAATCGGCGGTGCAGGGTGCGTGGCGATACAAACATGCGGCGGGCAATGGCCGGCAAACCAAGATGCTCGGGCAGGGCGGCGCGCAAGTGTTCGCGTACGCGCAGGCTGAGCGCTCTGTCGCGCCGATAGAGAGTGGTGATGCTGGCCGGTGCATCGACCAGAAAGGCGCGCAGTGCGGCTTCGTCGCGGCGTACCGGCAGCGCCAGCCATTCGGCAGGGAAACGCGCCTCGAGACGGGGTGCATCAAAGGTGTAACGCGGCGCGAAGACCAGTTCGTAGTCGGCGGCATGTAGTGGCGGCGGGTAGGGAAAGGACACTTCGTCGAGCGGGACCGGGTGCGCAACCAACCAGGCCGCGAGTCCGTGAATCATGCGCAGCAGCCATTCATAGGCGAAGACGCGCCCCGCAGCACCAACCGGCAGGGCCTGCTCCTCGCTGATGATGATGACAGCGGCGCGACCGCTGTGTTGTATTTCTACATCCAGATCGTCAAGCACGATATGCAAAAACCGGGCAATGCGCTCCAGGGCTTGTTCCAGCGTCACGGCGGAGAGCGCGGCGCGACAGAGAAACTCGAAACTGCCACGCCGCAGCGGGCGTGAAAACAGGGCAAAGCCTTCGTCGTCGAGGCTTTCATTAATCAGACGATAAAGCGCAGCGTAACGCGCCACGGGAACCCGGGCGTGACGATCGCTCAATAGGTCGCTGGCAATTTCTGCATGTTCCAGCAGGCTGTTGGCATCCAGGCCGGCACGCGAAACACCCGACAATATCCCGGTTACAAAGCCTATGGCGACGGTTGACGGGCTACCGGAAAGCTTTCGCGAGGTGATGTCTGAAATTTGCATATTGGCGGATTATGCATAGTTCTCGTCGTTTTGTGTCATGGCGGCCGGCGCCTGCATTGCCTATGATGCAAACACTGTCGCCTAATCTGGAGTCATCGCCATGACCGATCTGAGCTCGGTTGCCAACTCAGTTGCCAACATCGCCGCCAAACTGCTTCCCTACAAGCCCAAGCACAAAGTGCGTTTCGTCACCGCTACCTCATTGTTCGACGGCCACGACGCCTCGATCAATATCATGCGGCGCATCTTGCAATCGTCCGGCGTCGAAGTGATTCACCTCGGCCATAACCGGTCGGTGGACGAAATCGTCAACGCAGCCTTGCAGGAAGACGCGCAAGGCATTGCGATTTCCTCCTATCAGGGCGGGCATGTCGAGTTCTTCAAGTACATGATCGATCTGCTTGAGACGCGTGGCGGCGGGAGCATCAAGGTGTTCGGCGGCGGCGGCGGGGTGATCGTGCCGGCCGAAATGCAGGAGCTGCACGACTATGGCGTAACGCATCTGTACTCGGTTCAGGACGGCCAGAGCATGGGCCTGCAAGGCATGATCAACGACATGGTGGCGCGTTGCGATGTGGATATCAGCAAACGTGCGCCGCAGGACATCAAGGCGCTCGAAGTCGAAGACCACGACCAGAAGCTGCGCAATCTGGCGCAGATCATCACCGCACTGGAAAACGGTGCCTGGCCCGAGAAGGCCAAAAAAGCCCTTTTGGAAAAAGCCAACGCCGTATCACCAAAGCCGACTTTGGGCATCACCGGCACCGGTGGTGCCGGCAAGAGTTCGCTGACCGACGAATTGATTCGCCGTTTCCGCCTTGATCAGGACGACAGCAAAAGAATTGCGGTGATCTCCATCGACCCGTCGCGCAAACGCACTGGCGGCGCCTTGCTCGGTGACCGTATTCGCATGAACGCGATCCAGCACCCCAACATTTACATGCGCTCCCTGGCGACGCGTGACACCGGCAGTGAAGTTTCCAAGGCGCTGCCCGATGTAATCGCCGCTTGCAAGGTGGCGGGTTTCGATCTGATCGTGGTCGAAACCTCCGGCATCGGCCAGGGCGATGCCGCCATCGTGCCGCTGGTTGATGTTTCGCTGTATGTGATGACGCCCGAATTCGGCGCTGCCTCACAACTGGAAAAAATCGACATGCTGGATTTCGCCGATTTCGTGGCGATCAACAAGTTCGACCGCAAGGGTGCAGAAGATGCGCTGCGCGATGTGCGCAAGCAGTATCAGCGCAATCGCGAACGCTTCACCGACAAAACTGAAGACATGCCGGTGTTTGGCACCATGGCGGCACGCTTCAACGACGACGGCGTCACAGCGTTGTATCAGGCGCTTGCACCGAGCCTGGCTAAACATGGCCTGGCGTTCGGCAAGAATCGCCTGCCGGCAGTCAAGGTCAAGCATTCCTCGGCCGGACGTGCCATCGTGCCGGCTGATCGCGTGCGCTACCTGGCCGAGATTGCTGACGCCCTGCGCGGCTACCACCAGTTGGTTGAGCAGCAGGCAAGACTGGCGCGCGAACGCCAGTCGCTGAAAACTTCCAAAGCCATTTTCGAAGATTGCAAGAAGAACGCCAGCGACTTTGACGAACTGATCACCTGGAAAGACGGGCAGCTCACGCCTCACGCCCGCAAGCTTCTGGCGATGTGGCCTGACATGAAAAAAGCCTATGCCGGCGATGAGTACGTGGTGAAAATCCGCGACAAGGAAATCCGCACCGGGCTGGTGTTTGAAACTATGTCCGGCACCAAGGTTCGCAAGGTCGCACTGCCGCGTTTCGATGACGAAGGCGAGTTGCTCAAATTCCTCATGCGCGAAAACGTGCCCGGCTCCTTCCCCTACACCGCCGGCGTGTTCGCCTTCAAGCGCGAGAATGAGGACCCGACGCGCATGTTCGCCGGTGAGGGCGATGCCTTTCGTACCAACAAGCGCTTCCTCAAAGTCTCCGAAGGCATGCCGGCCAAGCGCTTGTCCACCGCCTTTGACTCGGTCACGCTCTACGGTTGCGACCCCGATCCGCGTCCCGACATCTACGGCAAGGTGGGCAATTCCGGCGTCTCGATCGCCACTCTGGACGACCTCAAGGTGCTCTACTCGGGTTTCGATTTGTGCGACCCGGCCACCTCGGTATCGATGACCATCAACGGCCCGGCGCCGATGATCCTGGCCATGTTTCTCAATGCCGCGATCGACCAGCAGATCGAGAAATTTCACACGCAGAACGGCCGCGATGCCACTGAAGACGAAGCCGAGAAGATTCGCGAATGGACGCTCTCCTCGGTGCGCGGCACGGTTCAGGCCGATATCCTCAAGGAAGACCAGGGTCAGAACACCTGCATTTTCAGCACCGAGTTCGCACTGAAAATGATGGGCGACATTGCCGAGTATTTCGTGCATAACCAGATCCGCAATTTCTACTCGGTCTCGATCTCCGGTTATCACATCGCCGAGGCAGGCGCCAACCCGATCAGCCAGTTGGCCTTTACCCTGGCCAACGGCTTCACCTATGTCGAAACTTATCTGGCGCGCGGTATGCACATCGACGACTTCGCGCCCAATCTGAGCTTCTTCTTCAGCAACGGCATGGACCCGGAATACTGTGTAATCGGCCGCGTCGCGCGCCGCATTTGGGCCGTGGCGATGAAGAACAAGTACGGCGCCAATGAGCGCAGCCAGAAACTCAAGTACCACATCCAGACCTCCGGCCGCTCACTCCACGCCCAGGAAATGGACTTCAACGACATCCGCACCACGCTGCAGGCGCTGATCGCCATCTACGACAACTGCAACAGCCTGCACACCAACGCCTACGACGAAGCCATCACCACGCCGACCGAAGAAAGCGTGCGCCGCGCCATGGCCATCCAGCTCATCATCAACCGCGAATGGGGCGTGGCGAAGAACGAGAACCCCAACCAGGGCGCCTTCATCATGGAAGAGCTGACCGACCTGGTCGAGGAAGCCGTGCTCAAGGAATTTGAAGCCATCGCCTCACGCGGCGGCGTCCTCGGCGCCATGGAAACCGGCTACCAGCGCGGCAAGATCCAGGAAGAGTCGATGCACTACGAACACAAGAAACACGACGGCTCTTTCCCCATCATCGGCGTCAATACATTCCTCAATCCCCACGGCTCCGGCGTGGCCAGCGAGATTGAACTGGCGCGATCGACCGAGGATGAAAAGCAGTCGCAGCTTGTCCGACTCAAGGATTTTCAGACGCGCAATGCCGGCCAGTCGGGTGCCTGTCTGGCCGAACTGAAACAGGCCGTGATCGACAACCGCAATGTGTTCGAAGTGATGATGAAAGCGGTGCGCCACTGTTCGCTGGGCCAAATTTCAAACGCCTTGTACGACGTGGGCGGGCAGTACCGGCGCAGCATGTAGGCAGCTGCGAAAACTCGGCGCTGGTGATACGGCGGAAATCAGGCTCTTTCGCATTGGCGCAAGCGTCGGTTCATGCGGCTGGCTTTTCCGCGCGGCGGCTGCGTTCCGCATCGATGAGTGCGCGTTTGCGGTCGACGCCCCAGCGGTAGCCACCCAGGCTGCCATCGCCGCGCAAAACGCGATGGCAAGGTATAAGGATCGCGATGCGGTTGGCAGCAATCGCCGAAGCGGCCGCACGCGCGGCCTTCGGTTGGCCGATGCCCCTGGCGACATCGGTATAGCTCATTACTTCGCCTTCCCCGATTCGCATCAGGAAGCGCCATACCCGGATTTGAAATGCGGTGCCACGTAAATCCAGTGGCAGGTCCGGGCTGGGCCCGCCGGCGCTGAGATGCTCATCCAGCGCAGCGATCCATGCGTCGAGAAGGGGCGACACCTCGGTGGACGAGGCGAGCACTGTCGCCCGAGGGTATTCGCGTTTGAGCTGATCGAGCAGCGCGGCTGCGCTATCGCCAAACTGCACGAAGCACACGCCGCGCGCCGTGCCGGCCATCATGACCAGGCCCAGCGCCGTTTTTCTACATGCGTAGGAAAGGGTCTCCCCCGCGCCGCCGGCGCGATAGGCCGAAGGCGTCATGCCCAGGCGGCCATCGACATGCTCGTAAACTCGGCTGGTCGAACCAAACCCGGCATCAAACACCGCGCCGGCAATTTCGTCGCCCGCGCGCAAACTCGACTTCAATCGTTCCAGGCGCGCAGCGGTTTGAAATTCCTTGGGCGAAACGCCGATTACGGTTTTGAAACTGCGCTGCAGATGGAAGGGGCTGAGCCCGGCGTGCTTGGCGAGTTGGGCAAGCGAAATCGATTCGTCCACATGCGCTTCAAGATACTGCGACAGGCTGATCATTGTTGCGGTCGCCACATCCGGCCCGGCACCCGCCAGTGGCCTGCAGCGCAGGCAGGGACGAAACCCTGCCGCTTCGGCCGCGCTAGCCGTGGCGAAGTAGGCAACATTCTTGCGCAAGGCTTGCCGCGCCGAACACGAGGGACGACAGAAGATTCCCGTGGTTTTCACCGCGTAGAAAAACTCCCCGTCGGCATTCTTGTCCCGATTCACGACAGCGCGCCAGCAGGTTTCGTCGTCAAGTTTTGTCATGTGCGCGCCCTAATCAAAATAAATTTCAACGGACGTGCTGTCCACAGTGACTGCACCAGGTGCCGTGCCAACCAACGTGAATAATTGAAAATGGGTCATGGATACCTCTCCGGTCATGGTTCGGATCATGACCCATTCAAATCAAATCGGCACTCCGCTTGTTGCTGTCGAATATGAAGTACTTGGAAAGCAATTGCGGGTCCGGAGTATCGGCGCGGTATGGTGGGCGCAAAAAGTCGGCGATGGTGAGACGGCGCTCGCCTGCGCCGGAGCCAGTCCGATTCGGTATAGCTCAGGCGAGCGGATCAATAGGCGCCATCGCCTCAGACTCTTTGTGCAGGCTGTCGACCGCAGGCAGGGCTGCAGAGAGCAATCTGTCGGCACGATAGAGCCCGCGCCCCCATTTAGTCGTGTCCCATCCAGCCGGGCATTCCGCGGTTTCCTTGAGCAAGCGTTTGAAGGCCGCCGGCCAGTGCCAGTCGGGGTCGCCATAGGCGGCCGTCAGATCGGCGCGGCGTCGCGCCAGCCAGAGTGCCGCGACGCCGGCACACAAGGCAGTGGCATACGAGGTACCGTTACCACCCGGAGTAATGAAAAAGTCCAATTCACCGTTGCGGCGCTTAACGCTGGCTCGCCGTATGTCGCTTGCCGGCCCGCAGATGTCTACGAATTCGCCGCGCGAGGCGCCGTCCCAGGGTTTGAATCCAGTGGTACCCACCGGACTGACGCCGCCGACCGTGACGACGCGGTTGTAGCGGCCCGGATAGGTCACTTCCTCGATCACATTGCCTGCTGCGGCGCAGACAATCACGCCGGCTTCGTACGCGCGATCGATCGCATCTGCAAGTCGGCTGTAACGAACAATGCCGCCAAGGCTCATGCTGATGACACGGCATTGTTTTGCGATAGCGTCGTTTATTGCCAGCACGATCAGGCGCTGAACATGGTCGATCAGGATGGAGTTGGTGACGCGATAGGGGATCACGCAGGCTCCTGGCGCAGCACCATAGAAGGGTGGTTTGGAGTGATCCGGCGCATCATAAAAGCCTGCGAGGACGGACGATGTGCGGGTGCCGTGACCGCCATTGGCGCCGGTCAGGTTGTCAAAAGGCCCGGTTTCCTCTGGCGGGTCGTAGTTGGGTACATCCAGGTTGGGAGGTGGCAGAAAATCACCGAAAAAGTTCTTTCCCAGATCATGGCGCACATAGTCGCTGTTGCTTCCATGAAAGCCGAGCATCGGGCTGCGAGTGCAGCCGGTGTCAATGTGACCGATCCGGACGTCGCGCCAGGGGAGCGCGCCGGGCGTCGGGTCGAACAAGCCCCAGGCGGCGTTGATGCCGGTCACCGTGATTTGCCAATCCAGCGCCACCTGCCTGCCATCGGTCGAAATAAGTTTGCCGACTACGCTCGGCGGCGCGACACCTTCAGCAGCGGCATCGCGCAGAAAGTCGGCTCTGGTAGCACGGCGCGCCAGGCGCGATTCCAGTTCCGCCAATGGCGCTCTAAGCAGTTCCAAAGCGCCGGCTGCGGTGCAGAGGGCCTCGGCCGTCCCGGTGCCGAGTGATTTCAGGAGCGCCTCATGGCCGCCAGAGAGGTAGCACCACTGGCCATCGATCCATGAAAAAAGTTCCCCGCCAATTGAACCGGCCTGCGCCTCGATGCGAGCCTGAAGAGCCGCCGGTGTATCGCCTTCAGCCAGTCGGATAATGAGAACTTCCGGTGCTGCCAGATCTCCAGACATTGGGTCTTCCTTTCGAAAAATTGGATTCACGGATCGGCACTTTTTGACAGCCGTTTCGACAAGCGCTTTGTTCAGCGCCTTGCAGGTGTACCTTCAGGCAAGTCGGGTAATGGTCACATTCAGTGGACCTCCTTTATCCGGGGGCAGTGCGTGATTGTTGCCATAGCGGCTGCGCCAGTCGTTGGCGAAGAGATAGAGTTGATTGTCGGGCAGGCCGGCGATGGTCACCGGAACTTGCCATTCGCAGCTGGCGCCAATGGAAAACGCGTCGTGATCGTCGTTGCCCACACAACCGCAGAGACAGAAAAACGCGGCTCGCGGCACCCTGTTGCGCAGGTGCAGCGGCCACAGCTTCCAGCCTTCCGGACCCACGATACGGAACCAGTCCTTCCATTTGCCGCTGGCAGTGAAGCTGTAGCGCTGGCCCGGATCGACTTCGATGCCGGTCGGAACGAAGAAGGGGCGAGGATCAACGGAGACGGTGAGACTTGTGCCGATGGCGACTTGTGTCATTGGGGCTCCCGTGTGTGCGAGGGAGAAATATTCCACTAATTCGGACGGGTCGGCAATATGAAAATGGCACGGCAAAACCAATACGCTATGACCATAGCGATAGTCGCGCTAGTGTTCGCGAACCGGATGCCCAGCGGCGAACTCGGCGATAATGCGTGCTGGTGGTCGGGGCAGCACTCATTATCTCCCGGCAGGGTATCTAGGCGCGTTTGGCGCGCTCAGTTTGTGAATCTGAAGGAGAATCAGTATGAGCATCAAGACAGTAGGCATTATCGGCGCCGGCACCATGGGTAACGGCATTGCGCAGGCGTGCGCAGTGATGGGTATCGACGCGGTGATGCTGGATATCAATGAGGCAGCGGTGCAAAAGGGCGTCGCCACGGTTTCCGGCAGCCTGGACCGGCTGGTCAAGAAAGAAAAAATGACGGCCGAGCAGAAGGCGGCGGCGATGGCGCGCATCAAGCCGACGACGCAGATGGCCGACTTGAAGAATGTCGATATCGTGATCGAGGCGGCGACCGAGAACGAAGGCCTGAAGCTGAAGATTCTCAAGGAAGCCGAAGCGGTGATTGGTGCCGATACCATCATCGCCAGTAACACCTCGTCGATTTCGATCACCCAGCTGGCCGCGGCGACCGGGCGCGCCGACAAATTCATCGGCATGCACTTCTTCAACCCAGTGCCGATGATGGCGCTGGTGGAGTTGATTCGTGGTTTGCAAACCTCGGACGAGACGCATGCCAAGGTCGAGGCGCTGGCAAAGGCCTTGGGCAAGACACCGATCACGGTGAAGAACAATCCGGGTTTCGTGGTCAATCGTATTCTTTGTCCGATGATCAACGAAGCCATCTTCGTACTGGCTGAGGGTCTAGCGACGGCCGAGGAGATTGATGCCGGGATGAAGCTCGGATGCAACCAGCCTATCGGCCCACTGGCACTGGCCGACATGATCGGCCTGGACACGATGCTGGCGGTAATGAAGGTGTTCTACGAAGGTTTTGACGATTCAAAGTATCGTCCGGCACCGCTGCTCAAGGAAATGGTTGCGGCCGGATACCTCGGGCGCAAGACCGGGCGTGGGTTTTACACCTATTCCTAAGCCGGACAAGCCAAAAAAGACATCACCACGGAGGACACGGAGAGCACGGAGAAAATCTGACTTTCTGCTTGTTCTCTGTGGTCTCCGTGTCCTCCGTGGTGAAAGATTTGAATCTCCGTTGCCGAATGTAAGGAATCCAGTTGCGGGGTACTAACCGCCGAAGCTGCGCAGGCCGTCCAGATCGAGGACGGTGATACCGCCGTATTGGGTGGTAAGAAAGCCCGAGTCCTCCAGCGCCTTCAAGGCTTTGTTGACGCGCTGGCGGGAGACTCCCGCAAGATAGCCGATCTCTTCTTGCGAAATCGCAACGCGAGACTCCATTCCCGGATGCAGCACCGGATGAAACAGCGCCGCCATGGTGCGCGCAACACGCGCATCTACGTCGAGCAACCGTTCGGATTCCAGCAGGCCAATGAATAGGCCCAGCCGCTCATTGAGTTGACTGATGATGAAGCGGTTGAACGCGATGCTGTTGTCCAATAACCAATGAAAGGTCTCCGCCCGCATGCTGGCGACGCGGGTTTCGCGCAGGGCGACTACATCGTAGCGGCGCGGCTCATCCTTGAGCATGGAACCCTCGCCAAACCAGCCCCCTGCGGCGATGCCAGTGAAGCTGGCAGTCTTGCCGGTGACCCAGTCGCTGGACATTTTGGCCAGACCATCGATCACGCCATGCCAATGTGTTACTTGCTCTCCTTTGCGGCAGACATAACCGCCGGCAGGTATCAGCTTTTCGCAGGTGCCTTCGCAGGCGCAGGCGAAATGTTCGGCGGAAAGCGCTTGCGCCCAGTTTGTGCGGCGCAGCATCTGTTCCAGAGAGATTTCAGTTTTTGGGCAATTGTCAGTCACGCGACAATTATAGGCAGGAGATTGGCTTAAACTCGATCCGAGTGGTGGAACGTTTTACCTGCTTTCGCTTAGTATTGAGTGTGTTGTGGGGTTCCGGATGCTTCCTTGTCATTGATTTGATCTTGGCAGGTGAAGCCCAAAAATGCATATGCAGGACATCCCGTTGCGGACGAGTCGCGATAACAGCGAGTCCATGACGGTTGCGCTGGAGGAGAGAAAACGCATGGCTGTATCTCAATCGGAGCGGGTGTCAAAACCGCTTGATACTTTTCCCCGTCTGTTGCTGAATCACGCGACGACGCGTGGAGATCGTCCGGCGACCCGCGAGAAGTATCTTGGCATCTGGCAGACATGGAGTTGGGCCCAGGTTGCCGAAGAAGTTCGCGCCATGGCGTGCGGCCTGGCCGAACTGGGCTTCAAGCGCGGCGAAAATATTGCCATCATTGGTGACAATCGACCGCGCCTTTACTGGGCGATGTGTGCCGCGCAAATGCTCGGCGGCGTTCCGGTGCCGATGTATCAGGATGCCGTCGCTGCGGAAATGGCCTTTGTGTTTACAGATGGTGATATCCGTTTTGCCATCGTTGAAGACCAGGAGCAGGTCGACAAACTTCTTGAAATCGGCGATCAGTGTCCTTGTCTGCAGCACATTCTGTATGACGACTCACGCGGCATGCGGCACTACACACAGACTTCCTTGCAAGGCCTCGATGAAGTCGTTGCCATGGGACGCATCCACGACAAGAATCATCCCAACTTCATTCCTGCGGAAGTTGCTTTGGGCAGCACTGACGATGTCGCGGTGATGCTCTACACCTCGGGCACTACCGGCAAGCCCAAGGGCGTTTGCCAGACGCACGAGACGTTTATTGCTGCGGCGCAAAGTGGTGTCGACTTCGATCATCTCACCGATCAGGAAGACATCCTGTCCTACCTGCCCATGGCCTGGGTGGGAGACCATCTGTTCTCCTACGCGCAGGCCATGGTGGCGGGTTTCACCATCAATTGCCCCGAGTCCGGCGATACGGTAATGACGGATCTGCGCGAGATCGGGCCGACTTACTACTTCGCCCCGCCGCGCGTGTTTGAGAATCTTCTGACTACCGTGATGATTCGCATGGAAGACGCCAGCGCCATGAAGCGAGGCATGTTTCATTATTTCATGTCCGTGGCCAAGCGCTGCGGCTCGGATATTCTGGACGCCAAGCCGAACGTTTCGTCATCGGATAGTTTGCTGTATGCGCTGGGTAACATCCTTGTTTACGGTCCGCTGCGCAACGTACTCGGCATGAGTCGGATTCGCGTGGCGTACACGGCGGGTGCCGCTATCGGTCCTGACCTGTTTCGGTTCTATCGCTCTATCGGTGTCAATCTCAAACAGCTTTACGGCTCGACTGAAACCTGTGCGGCGGTCTGCCTGCAGCCGGATCGCGAGATCAAGTTTGACAGTGTCGGCAAGCCGGCGCCCGGCGTCGAAGTGAGCATTTCCGACAGCGGTGAGGTACTGGTGCGCGGCAAGCTTCTGCTCAAGGAATACTACAAGCGTCCGGACGCTACGGCCGAGGTGATCGATGCCGAAGGCTGGTTCCATACCGGTGATGCGGGCTTTTTCGACGAAGACGGACATCTCAAGATCATCGATCGCGCCAAGGACGTCGGCAAGCTTTCCGACGGCGCGATATTTGCCCCGAACTATATCGAGAACAAGCTCAAGTTTTTCCCGCACATCAAGGAAGCGGTCTGTTTCGGTCACGACCGCGACATGGTCTGTGCCTTCATTAACATCGATGTCGGTGCCGTGGGTAACTGGGCCGAGCGTCGCGGCCTGCCGTATTCTGGCTACACCGATCTGGCGGCCAAGAGCGAAGTTCTCGAACTGATTCGTGAATGTGTCGAACAGGTCAACGCCGATCTGTCGCACGATGCGATGGTGGCCGAAACGCAGATTCATCGTTTCCTGGTACTGCACAAGGAGCTTGATCCCGACGATGACGAATTGACCCGTACGCGGAAAGTGCGGCGTGGTTTCGTTGCCGAAAAGTATCAGGTGCTGATTGACGCCTTGTATTCCGGCAAGGCTTCGCAGTTCATCGAAACCCAGGTCAAGTTTGAGGACGGCCGTACCGGCAAGGTGGCGGCCGACCTGCCAATCTGCGACGTCAAAACCTTCCCTGTATTGAAGAAAGCAGCCTGATGAGCGGAAGAATAATCGGCGAGGTCATCCTTGACCTCAAGAACATCAGCCTCAGTTTTGGCGGCGTCAAGGCACTGCAGGACATTTCATTCGATGTGTGCGAGCACGAGGTTCGCGCCATCATCGGCCCTAACGGTGCCGGCAAGAGCTCGATGTTGAACGTCATCAATGGCGTCTATCGACCGCAGGAAGGCGAGATCATTCTGCGCGGCGAACACTTCCACAACATGGACTCCTACCAGGCTGCCAAAGCCGGATTGGCGCGGACCTTCCAGAACATTGCACTGTTCAAGGGCATGTCGGTACTCGACAACATTATGACTGGCCGCAACTTGAAAATGAAGGCCAACATGCTGCAGCAGGCCATTTGGTTCGGCGCTGCACAGCGAGAAGAGCTTGAGCATCGAAAAAAAGTCGAAGAGATCATCGATTTTCTGGAGATTCAGCACATACGCAAGACCCCGGTTGGACGTCTGCCCTATGGCTTGCAAAAGCGAGTCGACCTTGCGCGAGCGCTGGCGATGGAACCGCAAATTCTGCTGCTGGACGAACCCATGGCCGGGATGAACGTCGAGGAAAAACAGGATATGAGCCGCTTCATTCTCGATGTAAATGATCAGTTTGGCACCACCGTGGTGCTGATCGAGCACGATATGAGCGTGGTCATGGACATTTCCGACCGCGTCGTGGTGCTGGATTACGGCAAGAAAATTGGCGACGGTACGCCCGATGAAGTCCGGGCCAACCCTGAAGTCATCAGCGCCTATCTTGGCGCCAGCCACTGAGGAACCTGAGCTATGGGATTTTTTCTGGAAACTCTGATTGGCGGCCTGATGAGCGGCATGTTGTATTCACTGGTGGCGCTGGGCTTCGTGCTGATCTACAAGGCCTCCGGTGTGTTCAATTTTGCCCAGGGCGCGATGGTGCTGTTTGCCGCCTTGTCCATGGCGCGGTTTGCCGAGTGGATTCCGCAGTGGCTGGGAATGGACAACCTGTTCATGGCCAACGTGCTGGCATTTGCCGTGTCGGTTGTGGTGATGTTTGTAGTCGCCTGGCTGATCGAGCGCCTGGTATTGCGTCATCTGGTCAACCAGGAAGGCGCAACCTTGCTGATGGCAACACTCGGCATTGCCTATTTTCTTGACGGTGTGGGTCAAACGATCTTTGGCAGCGACATCTACACCATCGATGTCGGTATGCCGAAGGAGCCGGTTTTCCTGTTCGAAAGTATTTTCGAAGGTGGCATCCTGATCAACAAGGAAGACTTCATCGCTGCGTTCATTTCAGCCATGCTGGTGGTAGCTTTGAGCGTATTTTTCCAGAAAACATCTACCGGACGAGCTTTACGCGCGGTGGCAGATGACCACCAGGCAGCCCAGTCAGTGGGCATACCGCTGAACCGAATCTGGGTGATTGTCTGGCTGGTCGCCGGCATCACGGCACTGGTGGCAGGCATCATCTGGGGTTCCAAACTCGGCGCACAGTTTTCGCTTTCGACGGTGGCTTTGCGGGCCTTGCCGGTAGTGATTCTCGGTGGCTTGACCTCAATCCCCGGTGCGATCATCGGCGGACTGATCATAGGGGTCGGCGAGAAATTGTCAGAAGTCTTTCTGGGTCCCTATGTGGGTGGCGGCATCGAGATCTGGTTTGCCTACATGCTGGCGCTGGTCTTCCTCCTGTTCAGGCCGCAAGGCCTGTTCGGCGAGAAGATCATTGATCGTGTTTGATTCGAGGGTCTAGGAATGTTTTATAGAGAAAACGGTCAGTTCAAGACCTCGTATCAGTCGGACCAGCGGGTTTTTGCAATTCCGCAGGATCGCTGGGCGATCATCGCGATCATTGCCTTTGCCTTCATCGGGGTTCCTCTGCTGGTGGACGAGTATATGTTTCGCGCCATCCTGATTCCCTTCGTGATTCTTTCCTTGGCGGCACTGGGAGTGAATATTCTGGTTGGTTATTGCGGACAGATCACCCTGGGTGCCGGAGCTTTCATGGCAGTGGGTGCCTACGCGGCCTACAATTTCTTGATCCGCTTCAGCGGCATGCCGACGCTAGGTGCGATTCTTCTGGGTGGCTTGACGGCGGCCGTTGTTGGCATCGTGTTCGGCGTGCCGAGTTTGCGAGTGCGTGGGCTGTATCTTGCTGTGGCGACCCTCGCAGCGCAGTTCTTCTGGGACTGGGCCTTCCTGCGCGTTTCATGGTTTACCAATAATTCCCCGTCCGGAACGGTGTTCGTTTCGAATGTCAGCCTGTTGGGGTGGACCGTTAATACGGCTGCCGAAAAGTACATTTTTTGTTTGGGAATACTGGTTGTTTTCAGTGTGCTGGCGAAAAACCTGGTGCGCGGAAACATGGGACGACAGTGGATGGCGATCCGCGACATGGACGTGGCGGCAACAGTGATCGGCATTCGGCCGATGTATGCCAAGCTCAGTGCCTTTGCCGTCAGTTCGTTCTATGTCGGAGTCGCCGGTGCCTTGTGGGGTTTCGTCCACCTGGGTTCCTGGGAGCCAGCAGCATTCTCAATCGATCGCTCCTTCCAATTGTTGTTCATGGTCATCATTGGCGGCATGGGATCGATCGTGGGCAGCTTTTTCGGCGCCGCGTTCATCGTAATTCTGCCGTTGTTTCTCAATCAGATGCTTCCCGTGGTGGGGCACCTGTTCGGGCTGGATGTTTCAATTGCTTTGGTATCGCACGTCGAGATCATGATTTTCGGCGCGCTCATCATCTTTTTCCTGATTGTTGAACCGCACGGGATAGCGCGCTTGTGGGCGACAGGCAGGGAGAAGTTAAGGTTGTGGCCTTTCCCCCACTGAAACAGCAGTGCGGTCGGCGAGTAAGATTGTCGGGCGTCGCAACGGGGTTTTTGCAGGCGTAACACTCAATCATCCTAGGAGGAGAAAATATGAAACTAAGTAAATTTGCGGGTCTCGCGGCGGCGGTTGGCCTGTCGGCTGCGCTGATAGCACCCGCTGCTCAGGCTGCGACAGAGCAGTTCTTTCCGCTGCTGGCCTACCGCACGGGAGCCTATGCCCCTAACGGTGCACCCTGGGCTAACGGGTTCGTGGATTATTTGAAACTGACCAATGCGCGCGGCGGTGTCAATGGTGTCCAGATGATCTGGGAGGAATGCGAAACCGGCTATGCCACAGACCGCGGTGTCGAGTGCTATGAGCGCCTGAAAGGCAAGCATGGCGGCGCCACGGCCGTTCAGCCCTTGTCCACTGGTATTACTTTCGCCCTGACCGAGAAGGCGCCGATTGACAAGATCCCGCTCATCACCGCTGGCTATGGTCGCAGTGAGTCCGCCAACGGCGCGGTATTCACCTGGAACTTCCCGCTGATCGGTACTTACTGGATGGGCGCGGACGTACTGGTACAGCACGTTGGCAAGAAGGAAGGCGGATTGGACAAGCTCAAGGGCAAGAAGATTGCTCTGGTTTATCACGACAGCGCCTATGGCAAAGAGCCCATCGCACTCTTGCAGGAACGCGCCAAGATGCACGGTTTTGAACTGCAGTTGCTGCCTGTCGCTCATCCCGGCGTTGAGCAAAAGGCTACCTGGCTTCAAATTCGGCAATCCAAACCCGACTATGTCTTCCTCTGGGGCTGGGGTGTGATGAATTCCACGGCCATCAAGGAAGCACAGGCCACCGGCTATCCGCGTGACAAGATGTACGGTGTCTGGTGGTCAGGCGCGGAACCCGATGTCAAGGATGTCGGCATGGGTGCCAAGGGCTATCACTCGCTAGCCATGCAGCACGGCAACGAGACGGGTTCGGCGGTCGCCAAGGAAGTTCTCAAGAAGCTTCATGCCAAAGCGCAGGGTACGGGTCCGAAAGAAGAAGTCGGCGAGGTGCTTTACATGCGCGGCTTGATCTCTTCCATGCTCCAGGTTGAAGCGCTGCGCGTCGCGCAGGGTCGATACGGCAAGGGCAAACACATGACCGGTGAGCAGATGCGCTGGGGCCTGGAGCACCTCGATCTTGACCAGAAGACGCTTGACAAGCTGGGTTTTGCCGGCGTGATGCGTCCGGTGCAGACGTCCTGTCTCGACCACATGGGATCTGCCTGGGCTCGCATTCAAACCTGGGACGGCAAGAAGTGGGGTTTTGATGACCCGACTTGGTATCAGGGCGACGACAAGGTGTTGAAGCCTCTGGTGATGCTGGTTTCGGCCAAGTATGCCGAGGGCAAGAAGCTCACACCACGTACGCCCGAAGACTGCAAGAAGTAAGCTAAGTTGAACTGAAGGACTTCCGGACGGAGCGCTTTGGCTTCGTCCGGATCTTCCAACGGTGAACATCGAAAGAGCACATGACTACTCCCAACATTCTTCTCAACGTGAATAGCATCGAGGTGATCTATAACCACGTCATCCTCGTGCTCAAAGGTGTCTCGCTATCCGTACCCGATGGCAGCATCGTCGCGTTGCTAGGTGGCAATGGCGCTGGTAAGACCACAACCCTGCGGGCCGTTAGCAATCTTTTGGCGGGCGAACGCGGTGCAGTAACCAAGGGTTCGATCGAATGTCGTGGCGAGCGCATTGAGGCGCTAACGCCCGCCGATCTGGTCAAGCGCGGAGTCATTCAGGTCATGGAAGGACGCCATTGTTTCGGTCACCTGACCATTGAAGAGAATCTGATGACCGGCAGCTATACGCGCAGCGATGGCAAGGCTGCCGTTGCTCAGACGCTGGAAAAGGTTTACAACTACTTTCCCCGCCTGAAGGAGCGTCGCAGTAGCCAAGCCGCTTACACTTCGGGAGGCGAGCAGCAAATGTGTGCCATCGGCCGCGCGCTGATGGCCAACCCGACGATGGTGCTGCTGGATGAACCCTCGATGGGTTTGGCGCCACAGATTGTCGACGAGGTTTTTGGTATCGTCAAAGATCTCAATCAACGAGAAAAAGTAACTTTCCTGTTGGCTGAACAGAACACCAACATGGCCCTGCGCTATGCCGATTTCGGTTACATCCTCGAAAACGGTCGCGTGGTTATGGAAGGTGCAGCCAAGGATCTGGCAAACAATGAAGACGTCAAGGAGTTCTACCTTGGCATTTCCTCGGGCGAGCGTAAAAGCTTTCGCGAGTCGAAGCACTACCGCCGCCGTAAACGCTGGCTCGCCTGACGGCCCTGAATCACGCTGCGCGCTGCGGCGTTGCTCAAGGCCTCGTTTAGAACGACTAAACGTCGGCCTTTCGCGCCTTGCATCGCTTGGTGCTTCAGGCCCGTCGGTCGCGCCCACTCACTCCGGAGCAATTGATGCCCGAATATTTTGACGCCCTTGAAACCCGCTCCGCCGACGAACGAAAGTCGGCGCTGGCGATACGGCTACCGCAACAGATTGAGCACGCCAAGACCAATACCGTCTGGTTCGGCGAGTCGTTGATGCACGTGGATGCGGCGGCGATCACGACCGTGGAGACGCTGGCTGGATTGCCGGTGGTACGCAAGAGCGACCTGATCGAGTTGCAGAAAAAGCAGCGACCCTTTGGCGGGCTGGTGGCATCACCATGGGGCCGGCTCGGGCGCGTATTCTCTTCACCCGGACCGATCTACGAACCCGAAGGTCGTAACGCAGATTACTGGCGCACCGCGCGCGCACTTTTTGCTGCCGGGTTTCGTCCGGGCGATTTGGTGCACAACAGCTTTTCTTACCACATGACACCGGGCGGCTGGATCATGGAGGCGGGGGCACAGGCTCTGGGCTGTACCGTATTCCCAGCGGGTGTCGGCCAGACCGAGCAGCAGGTGGAGGCCATGGCCGACCTGCAACCACAAGCCTATGCCGGTACGCCGTCCTTTCTGCGCATCCTGCTGCAAAAAGCCGATGAACTCGGGGTCAAACTTCCATCGCTGACCAAGGCGCTGGTTTCCGGCGAAGCCTTCCTGCCGCCGGTACGCGACGAACTGCTGGCACGCGGGATCGCGGGATACCAAGCCTATGCCACGGCGGAGTTGGGTATGATCGCATTTGAGACCGAAGCACGCGAAGGATTGGTAATCGATGAAGGTGTGATTATCGAGATAGTCCGCCCCGGAACCGGCGACCCGGTAAATGCGGGTGAGGTTGGCGAGGTCGTCGTCACTACTTTCAATTCCGACTACCCGTTGATACGCTTTGGCACCGGTGATCTTTCAGCCTTTCTTCCAGGTATTTCGCCATGCGGAAGAACCAATATGCGCATCAAGGGCTGGATGGGTCGCGCTGATCAGACCACCAAGGTCAAGGGCATGTTCGTGCATCCTGAGCAGGTTGCCATTGTGGTCAAACGCCATCCGGAAATCGAACGAGCGCGGCTGGTGGTGACCAACCCGGACAGCAACGATCAAATGACCCTGAACTGCGAAGTCGGCCCGAGCAGAGGCGAGAACCTCGAGCGCGTTATTGCCGACAGCATTCGCGATGTCACCAAATTGCGAGCCGAGGTCAGGCTGGTGGAGATCGGCAGTTTGCCGAACGACGGCAAGGTGATCGAGGACAGCCGCAAGTATGACTGAACGGGCACGTTCGCCCGGCGGACCGCTCGCCGGTCTGCGCATTCTTGATCTCACCCGATTGCTACCGGGGCCGGTAGCGACCATGCATCTGGCCGATCTCGGCGCCGAGGTGATCAAGATCGAAGACACCGGCGCTGGAGATTATGCGCGGGCAATGGGTCCTGACGAGCGTACGGCCAATCCCGAAGGTGGCGACAGTCTGTTTTTCCGTATCGTCAATCGCAACAAAAAGAGCTTGCGCCTTGACTTGAAGCAGGCTGCGGGTGTCGAGATATTCTTGCGCCTGGCGCATGATGCGGACGTGATATTTGAAAGCTTTCGTCCTGGCGTGGTGGACAAGCTCGGTATTGGGTATGAAGTTGTGAAGGCCTTCAATCCTCGGATCGTTTATTGCGCCATTACCGGCTATGGGCAAACCGGTCCTTGGGCCGACCTCGCCGGACATGATCTGAATTATCTGGCGATCTCCGGACTGCTTGACCAAATCGGTACGCACGATGGCATCAGTTCCGGCGCGCCGGCGATCCCGAATCTGCAGATCGGAGACCTGCTCGGTGGAGCACTGACTCCATTGCTTGGAGTTCTCGCGGCAGTGATCGGCGCCAAGGCGACAGGTCTTGGCAGTCATGTCGATGTGGCGATGACCGATGCCGTGCTGGCGCACAATATATTCCCACTGGTGACCACACTGGCGCATGGAAAACCCGCTCCGCGCGGAGCGGATCTGCTCACCGGCGGGGTGCCTTGTTATGGCGTATACCGTACTGCCGATGAGCGCTATCTGGCCGTTGGCGCGCTCGAACCCAAGTTCTGGGAGAGGTTGTGTACGGTGATTGACCGTCCCGATCTGGCACCCTTCGGATTGGCTACCGGGAGTGAGGGCCGTCGCACCAAGAGCGAGTTGGCCTCGGTGATCGCATCGCATCCGCTCACGCACTGGCAGACCGTTTTTGCCGGTACGGATTGCTGTGTAACGCCGGTTCTGCGGCTTGATGAAACCCTCAAGCATCCGCAAATTGTCGCTCGAAAAATGGTCGCCGAGGTGAGTGGCACCAAGCAGTTTGCGCCGCCCTACAAACTTTCCTCCTGGCCGTGGGAAACGGCTGCTCCGGCACCAAAATCCGGCGCTGACAATGATGTTGTGTTGGCCGAGGTGGGATTTACAGAATCTGAAATAGCCGCGTTTCGCCAAGCACGGGTAATCTAGGCGAAGAATGCATGTCGAATTCGCGGTTGCTTTCGCCCTTCTTCCCGATTTTGCGCTGATCCTGCTCGGCGCGGGATTGCGCCGCCTGCTGCATCTAGGCGACCATTTCTGGAGTGGGCTGGAGAAGCTGGTTTACTACGTATTGTTTCCGGCACTTCTGTTCAGTGGCCTGATCAAGACACGCATCGACTGGTCGGCGGCGGCACCGATGCTTGGCGTGACCGCAGGTGCGATGGGTACCGGCATGGTGCTCGGGCTCGTTGCCCGCCTGTTTCCTATAACGCCGGTTTCTTTCGCTTCGCAATACCAATGCGCATTTCGTTTCAACTCCTACATCGGTCTGGCGGTTGCTGGAAGCATGTACGGTGTCTCCGGAATTGCGGCAATGGCTATCGTGATCGGCTCCATGGTGCCTTTCGCGAACTTGGCTGCCGTCTGGATGCTGGCACGTCATCAGGAAACTGGCGTTTGGCGTGAACTGGCCAAGAATCCCCTGATCCTGGCTACGCTCGCCGGAATTTCCGCCAATCTGGCAGGTTTCGAACCTCCCGCAGTACTGCTCCAGCTTCTTGGGCGACTGGCCGAGGCAGCGATCGCGCTCGGGTTGTTGGCGGTTGGCGCGGGGCTTCGAATGGTCGGCACCGGCGCGCCTAGGGCAGCTTCGCTTCGGGGGTCGACAACTCCACTTCGTGGGTGGGTAACGACAAGTCACGCGGCTGCAGGATACATTTTGTTGGTAAAACTGGTGGCAATGCCGGCGATGGCTTTGCTGCTGATCCGCGGCTTTGGCCTTGGCGGCCTGCACGCCGAAATCGCCCTGATTTTCTGCGCCCTGCCCACATCGAGCGCAGCCTACATACTTGTCCGGCGCATGGGCGGCGACGGCGCGCGTGTCGCCTGGCTGATCTCAGCCAGCACCCTGGTTGGCATGCTGAGCCTGCCGCTATGGCTCGCCTCGTTTAGCTCACTTCGCCTTGCCACCTGATTTTGGTGGCGTCTGATCGGTTTCCGGGGGCTTTGCTGTTGCGTCTGCAGGTGTCGTTGCGCTTGCACCCTGCATAAGATTCCATGGCCAAAGTGCCGGATTGGCGAAAGGGTTGGCACTGGCATCCGAGCCGCTGCCCGACTGACTGATGGCTTGCATTGCCGATAGTGTTGCACGCTGCATTTCGAGGCCCTGAATCGTCATTTGCAGCATGCCGAGATTGGTCTTGAGCCAACCCTCCACTGCCTTGAGATCCGTAATGCGCTTTTCCAGTTCATTGGTATCCAGCGTCGGCGTGACCAGACCGGGTAGCGGCATTCCGGTATTGCCCCAAAGGGATTTGAGGAATTCCATCGGATCGGACGGTGTTGTGCTCATGGCGTTTGCTCCTTGGATTGTCCGATGATCTTACCGCAGCGCGGGCTTCCGCGCTAAACTGCCGCTTGTCATATTCAAAGCCGAGCTGAGAGGGGGAGTGATGCTCAAACTATTGGTAGTTGAAGACCATGCTCTGGTGCGCGAGGGCTTGCTGGCGACCTTGAAAAACCTCGGAGAGGTGACGCAGACATTTGGCGTGGCTGATGCCAATGAAGCCATCGGCGTGCTCGAGGTTGAGGATATCGACATGATGATTCTCGACCTGATGCTTCCTGGTATCAAAGGGCAGACTTTTCTACCGGTAGTCGTGCGGCGGTTTCCAACGGTGCCGGTGGTTGTTCTGTCGGCACTGGATGATGCCGATACTGTGGCACGAGTGATGAAAGCCGGTGCCTCCGGGTTTGTTTCCAAGTCGGGCTCCAGCATTGAGTTATTGAAGGCCTTGCGCGCGGTGCTGGAAGGCGAAATCTATTTGCCGCCAAAACTGAGAGAGCTTACAAACCGCAGCGAGACCGCCCACGGCGAGGGCAAGACTTTGGCCCAGCGTTTCGGATTGACTGCTGCTCAGGTTCGGGTTCTGGACCTGCTAAGTGAAGGTCGCGGCAATCGACAGATAGGCGAATTGTTGGGCCTGACGGAAGGTACGGTGAAAATCCATGTTTCGGCCATCATGAAAGCCATGGGTGTGGGCAATCGTTCGGAAGCCGCATTGATGGTGAGTCGAAAGCGGCGCCTGAGCTGAGGCAAGTTCAAGTCTTGCGGGGCATGGGGCGCGAAATTAGCGACACCAATCCAAACAAGATGCGCTGCGCAGTTGAACGCCTTCTACAACAATTCCATTACCTGACGAGCAATGGCGCGACTGGCGTTTGCGAGTGGCGACGGCAGGTTGGCGGGTATGGTTTTCTGTAGCAGCAGCTTGCTGGCTGAGATTGCGTCGACCGGTTCCAGAATGCGCTCGCCGAAGCGAGTCATGAATTCATCAATGGTTTTTTCTGCCGATCCACGTTGCCAAACATTGGTGGGCCATTGCGATGGAATTGCCCATGCGCGCGGGAACGTTTCGAGATCTCGAATTACAGTGCGAATGTCTTCGTGAGAATCGCGAAATGGAAGCAACACCAGATCAGCCATGGCATACAGATTTCGGTCCATCTCTGTGCGGTTGCCGCCACCGTCAATGACGCCGATCCATTCCTTGAGCGAACGAATCTTTTCAGCCACTTTGGCTAGCGCCTCGCGCGAACGCGCATCGGCTACCAGATAGCGGCGCCCCTCTGGATCCAGCGGTTCGCGGTAGCTATCGGTGAGTACGCAAACCGCGCGTTGCCCAAGCAATCCCATGCCCTGACACAGCATGTGTGTCATCGTCGTCTTGCCGGTGCCGCCCTTGTTGCCGATAACGCAAATAATGCCTGCCATATTTGACTCCTCGTCGACTCCGGCAAGAGTCCGGGTTTCGCGTAGGCAGAATTATTGGCGATAAAGCACGTACTCGATGGTGGAAATTGCGAGGCAATCGCTGTGTTTATGTCCGGGTCCCATCGGGCCTGGACGGTATTCAGGGACATTTCCCGTTCACTCTGAGCCGAAATTGTGTTCTGAGTACTTGTCCTATCGCACCGCAGGCTGGAGTCGCGGAGTTTTCAGTGCGGTAGACGCGCTGCCTCTATCCCAATTCTCAAGCGAGTCCCAGCCTTGCACGCAAGGCCACGCGTTCGGGCATGACAGTGTCGATGCTGCGCTGCTTGACATGCCCGAAACCGCGAATCTTCTCTGGCAGTTTGGCCAGCGCCGTTGCGTCGGCCAATGCTGACTGATCGAGCTTCGCCAGCAGCGCGGTAAGATCGGATTCATAGGCGGCCAGTAGTTCGCGCTCCAGTTGCCGCTCCTCGCTGCGCCCAAAAAAGTCCCAGCGCGATCCGCGCAAGCGGCGAGCTCTCGCCAGCCACTTGAAGGCGGTCAGCATCCACGGGCCGAAGGCGACTTTTTTTACTACTCCAGTCTTTGGATCGGCGCGCGCCAGTATTGGCGGTGCAAGATGAAATTTCAGCGTGAAATCGCCTTCAAAACGCTCACTGATCTTAGCCGCAAAGTCAGTTTCGGCGTACAGGCGCGCCACTTCGTATTCATCCTTGATCGCCATGAGTTTGAATAGATTGTGGGCTACTGCCTCGGTGAGTTGTGACGAATCAAGTGCAGCTTCGGCGCCACGCACTTTCTCGACTTGCGTCCGGTAACGGTCCGCGTACGCGGCATCCTGATACTGGGTAAGAAAGTTCGCGCGCTTTTCAATCAGTTCCACCAAAGTCGGCGCTGGTGGTACGGCAACTTTGGGGCTGGCGTAGGCCTCAACCGCCTCCAAACTGTGTGCCGCGTGCCGGCCCCAGAGAAAAGCCGTGCGACTCATGGCGACAGCCGTTCCATTGAGCTCGATGGCACGGTCAATCGCAGCCTCGGAGACAGGCACCATGCCCTGTTGCCAGGCGTATCCGAGCAAGAACAGGTTGCTGGCGATCGTATCTCCGAGAAGGCGAAGGGCGAGCTCGGAGGCATCGACAAAGTGGGCTGCGCCGTTGCCGACGGTTTCGCCAAGCACTTCTCGTATTTTTGCCAACGGAAACTGCCAATCCGGATTACGCGTGAAATCGGCAGTTGGGGTCTGCGCGCAATTCACCACCAACCTTGTGCGACCTGCCAGCATGCGCATCAGCGCATCAGGTGACGCGGTGACGATGGCGTCGCCGCCGATTACCGCATCGGCTTCGCCGGTCGCAACGCGCACGGCATGTATGGCGTCGGGGTCGTCGCAAATCCGGATATGAGAAAACACCGCTCCGCCTTTTTGCGCCAGTCCGGTCATGTCGAGCACGGTGACGCCTTTGCCGTCGATGTGCGCGGCCATCCCAATCAGGGCGCCAATGGTGACCACTCCTGTGCCGCCGACACCGGTAATCAGGATGCCGTAGGGCGCCGCGGTTGCGGGAAAAGTCGGCGCTGGCGGGACGGCGAAGCCGCCAACATTTGAGTCGATAGCCGCCATGCCCCGGCCTTTTTTGACGCCGCCGCCGATGACCGAAACGAAACTCGGACAAAAGCCCTTCTCGCAGGAGTAATCCTTGTTGCAGGCGGACTGGTCGATGGCGCGCTTGCGGCCGAACTCGGTTTCCACCGGAACCAGGGCCAGGCAATTCGACTGCACGCTGCAATCACCGCATCCTTCGCAGACGGCTTCGTTGATGAAGAGTCGGCGCGGCGGGTCGATCATTTTTCCGCGTTTGCGGCGACGCCGCTTTTCGGCAGCGCAGGTCTGGTCAAAAATGATCGCCGAGATGCCAGGGCATTCGCGCATTTCGCGTTGAATGACATCCATATCGTCGCGATGCCTGATCGGTACACCATGGGGCAGATCGGGGTGCCCGTAGGCGCGCGCGGTTCCGTCGGTAACGATAACAACATGATGCACGCCCTCCGCGTGCAACTGGGCCGCGATCTGCGGCACGGTGAGATTGCCGTCGACAGGCTGGCCGCCAGTCATGGCTACAGCGTCGTTGTACAGAATTTTGTACGTGGCGTTGACGCCCGATGCGACTGCAGCACGTATCGCCAACGATCCAGAGTGGAAGTAGGTGCCGTCGCCAATATTGACAAAAACATGGCGTTGCTCCGTGAAGTGCGCCTGCCCAGTCCATGCTGCACCTTCGCCACCCATGTGCGAATAGGTAGAGGTGGCACGGTTCATATACAGCGCCATGAAATGGCAGCCGATGCCGGCCAGCGCGCGCGAACCTTCAGGCACGCGTGTCGATGTGTTGTGAGGGCAGCCCGGGCAAAAATAGGGTATGCGCGCAATCGGGATAGACGGCGCGGCAGCGCTCTCCTTTGCATCGATGACGGCCAAGCGATCACGCACGCGGGGTGACGTGAATTGACCGCCGTTCAGCTTGGCAATTCGTTCGGCGATAACGCGGGCGATTTGTGCCGGAGACAATTCACCAGAAGCGGGCAATAGACAATTTCTCCTGGGTAGTGCCCATTCACCGTTTTCGTCGAATTTGCCTATTACACGCGGACGTACGTCGTCGCGCCAGTTGTAAAGTTCTTCCTTCAGCTGGTATTCGATCAACTGGCGTTTTTCCTCGACCACCAGGATCTCCTCCAGTCCCTCGGCGAAGCTCCGCACTCCTTCCGGTTCGAGTGGCCAGACCATGCCGACCTTGTAGAGGCGGATACCCATCTCACCGGCCAGCGCATCGTCAATGCCGAGGTCATCCAAAGCCTGGCGCACATCCAGGTAGGACTTGCCGGTAGTGATGATGCCAAGTCGCGCGGGCTTGCCGGTTGAAGGCGCGTCGATGGCGATTTGATCAAGATGGTTGGCGCGACAATAAGCCAGCGCAGCGTACAACTTGTAATCGAGCAAGCGAGCTTCTTGCAGCAGGCGATCATCCGGCCAGCGGATATTGAGACCGTCTGCGGGCAAGACGAAATCCATGGGCAGCACGATCTTGACGCGGTCCGGCGATATGTCCACTGATGCCGAAGACTCGACCGTGTCAGCCACCGCCTTGAAACCGACCCAGCAACCCGAATATCGGCTCATGGCCCAGCCATGCAGTCCGAAGTCCAGATACTCCTGCACGCCTGCCGGCACCAGCACCGGCATCATCGCGGCCTTGAGCGCGTGCTCCGACTGGTGTGCGACAGTGGAAGAGCGCGCTGCGTGGTCGTCGCCGGCGATAGCCAATACGCCACCGTGCTTCCAGGTACCGGCCGAGTTGGCGTGTTTGAACACGTCGCCACAACGATCAACTCCCGGTCCCTTGCCGTACCACATGCCAAATACGCCGTCATGCTTGGCGCCGGGCGAGAGATTGACCTGCTGCGTACCCCAGATTGCAGTGGCGGCAAGATCTTCATTGACGCCAGGCTGAAAAACGATCTTGTTTTGCACCAGATGGGCCTTGGCTTTCCAAAGCGCCTGATCCAGCCCGCCCAGCGGCGAGCCGCGATAGCCGGAAACGAAACCTGCGGTATTCAGTCCTGCCAATGCATCGCGTTGGCGTTGCAGCATTAATAGCCGCACCAGGGCCTGGGTGCCGGTCAGGAAGGCCCTCCCCTGGCTGAGCGAGTACTTGTCATCAAGAGTGATGTTGCGCAGCGGTGCGTTCATTTTTGCTCCGGAAGCTGGAAGGGTTTCAAAGATACAGCGCCTGCATGCGTCGTGCCCGGCAGTTTCGGGTCAAACCGGCGGCAGTATCTTTCCCGGATTCAGGATGTTATCGGGGTCAATCGCCCGCTTGACCGCCCGCATTACATCGATTGCCACGTCGCCATGTTCCAGCGCCATGTAGTCTTGCTTTCCAATGCCGATGCCATGCTCGCCGGTACAGGTGCCATCCATGCGGATCGCGCGTTGTGCCAGGCGCGAGGCAAAACCCTTGGCACGAAGCAGATCGTCCGCGTTGTCGGCATCGATCAGCAACATGATGTGGAAATTGCCGTCACCGACATGGCCCACCAGAGGCCCCGCGAGACTGCTCGCGTTCTGGTCCAGGTCTTGGAAGGTCTCGTCGATGCAATCCGCGAGCATCGAGATCGGCACGCAGACGTCGGTGGTCAGAGCCCGGCAGCCCGGCTTGAGACCTAGGCCTGCGTAGTAGGCATCGTGGCGGGCCTGCCACAGTCGGGTACGATCCTCCGGGCGCGTCGCCCATTCGAAATCCTGCCCGCCGTGCTCGGTCGCAATCTCCTGCACCGTCTCGGACTGCTCCTTGACCCCTGTCGGTGAGCCGTGAAACTCGAAGAACAGAGTTGGGGCTTCGCGCAGCGTCGTCTTGCTGTGGCGGTTGATTGCCGTGATCGCCAGCGTGTCGAGCAGTTCGATGCGTGCCACCGGCACGCCGAGTTGTATCGTCTGGATCACCGTTTTGACCGCCGCTGCCAGCGTGGGGAAGGTGCACACTGCGCCGGAAATGGACTCGGGCACCGGGTAGAGCTTGACAGTCAGTTCGGTGATGATGCCCAGCGTGCCTTCCGAGCCGACCATTAGTCGTGTCAAGTCATAACCTGCGGCAGATTTTCGGGCGCGGCCACCAGTCTTGAGGATGCGGCCATCGGCCAGCACCACGGTCATGCCAAGAACATTCTCGCGCATGGTGCCGTAGCGCACGGCGTTGGTACCTGAAGCACGCGTCGCTGCCATGCCGCCCAGGCTGGCATCCGCCCCCGGATCGATCGGGAAGAACAAGCCGGTGCCGTTCAAGCCCGCGTTGAGGGCCTTGCGTGTGACGCCGCATTGCACCGTTGCATCGAGGTCGTCTGCGCGTACCGCGATGATCTCGTTCAGTGCGGAAAGATCAATGCACACGCCTCCGTGCAAGGCCAGCAGATGTCCCTCAAGTGAAGTTCCGGTGCCAAACGCGATGACCGGCACCCGATAGCGATGGCAAAGAGCAACGGTTTCAGCGACCTCAGCAGTGGATTCAGCAAAGACCACGGCATCCGGTGGCATTGGCGTAAGCGACGATTCATCCTTGCCGTGGTGCAGCCGCACCGCAGTGGCGATGGAAAAGCGGGAGCCGAAGCGGGAGGCGAGAGCTTCAGCCAGTTCCTGCGGCAGCGGGGGATGGTCGATGGGCGCGTTCATGTCGATCTCCGGCATTGAGGGCAATCGGCGGATTCTACGCCGAGCCTAGGCCGCAATCAGTACGCCACGCTTGATTTGATCAAGCTCAATCGAGTCAAACAGAGCCTTGAAGTTACCCTCGCCAAACCCCTCGTTGCCTTTGCGCTGAATCAGCTCAAAGAATATCGGGCCAATCACGGTATTGGTAAATATCTGCAACAACAGGCCGCTGTTGTCTGTCGGTGGGCCATCGATCAGGATGCGGTTCTCGCGCAGACGTTGAATATCCTCACCGTGGCACGGAAGGCGGCTGTCAACAGCTTCATAATAGGTATCGGGCGTGTCATGAAAGCTCACTCCCGTTCCGCTCAACTGCTCCACAGTGGTGTAGATGTCTTCCGCCGCCAGCGCGACGTGCTGGATGCCTTCGCCATGGTAGGCGTCGAGAAACTCGGATATTTGACCTTTGGAGCCGACTGGATCGGCGGGCTCGTTGATAGGTATGCGTATTTTTCTGCAGGGACTGACCATGGCCTGTCAGCGTAGCCCGGACAATTTCCCTTCAATATCGAAATATTTCAATTCGCGGAAATTGAACAGGCGCTGGTAGAACTCGGCCCAAGTCTCCATTCGTCCTTCATGGACGTTATGCGTTAGGTGATCGATTGCGGTAAGCCCGGCCCCCGCCGGATGCAATTCGACATTATCGAAAGCTACGAAGTCGATATCGTAGATGGTTGCATCCCGATAGCGATCAACGAAATAGATCAGACTGCCGCCTATCCCACGGATAGCGGGAATATTTAGTTCCATCGGCCCTGCGGTGCCGGGCACTAGCTCTGCTCCGAGCGATACAGCGCGGTCAAGCGCTAATCGCGCGTCTGCGACACGGAAGGCAATGGCGCAGATAGATGGTCCATGGACGCGGGCAAAGGATTGGGCAAAGCTTTCCGGTTCCGCATTAAGAATGAAATTGACACCGCCTTGGCGGTAGAGGGTCACGTTTTTTGAGCGGTGGCGGGCAACCGCTTCGAAGCCCAGATTGCGAAAGCTTGTCTAACGCGGCTGGACCGGGGGCAGCGTACTCGATGAACTCGAAACCATTGGTACCTATCGGATTGGTCGGGGTCATTGCAGCGTTCATTCGGTTCTCCATCCAGTCGACTTCTTTGGGAACGATATATTGCGCTCGCTGTGCCAGCATTTAGTTGCGTAATCATGTTTGAAATGTTGGAATATTAACTAACTAAACTATCAAAAGTTGATTATGAGCAATAATGTAGCGCTAGCATTGGACGGGATGGATCGGCGCATTCTTGATGTGCTGCAACGCGAGGGTAGGGTTATTAATGCTGAGCTGGCAGAAAGGGTGTCCCTGTCGGCCTCTCCCTGCCTGAGAAGAGTCAAGGCGTTGGAAGAGGCAGGTGTGACGCGCGGTTAAACCGCCCAGCTTGACCCTACGTGTCTAGGACTGGATTTAACGGCTTTTGTCACGATTTCACTGGAAAAACGAGGAGGCAATGCTCTGGCGGCAGCTGTTGCTGTTTGGCAGTAAGTCAATTAATGTCATGCACTTACATGAGAAATTGACTATTTGTTGCGAGTCGAGGTGACTGATCTCGCCCATTGCTCGCGATTCGTTCTCGGCAGGTTGCTGAAGCTGGACGGAGTGCTCAACATCAAATCTAGCTTCGTCTTGCAGGAGGTGAAAACAGGCGGAGGTCTGCCTCTTGATCACCTTGGCACGGGTTGAAATCAAAAGTTGGCGATCTGCGGACTTACCCATTGACGGAATGCATAGATTACGAGACAATCACTGGTTCAGCTGGAGGGGTTCCCGAGCGGTCAAAGGGATCAGACTGTAAATCTGACGGCTCTGCCTTCGAAGGTTCGAATCCTTCTCCCTCCACCAGCGATTGTAGAAATAGATGGTTAGATTCAAAGCGGATTGTGGGAACAAGCGTAGGGCGGGCGGCGGTAGTTCAATGGTAGAACCTCAGCCTTCCAAGCTGATTATGCGGGTTCGATTCCCGCTCGCCGCTCCAGATGTTCTGTTGTAAGAGAAGAGGATTCAGCCCTTGTAGCTCAGTGGTAGAGCACTCCCTTGGTAAGGGAGAGGTCGCGTGTTCGATCCACGCCAAGGGCACCATTTTTTTATAGGCATTTTTGTTGGGGTAATCAACATGGCAAAAGCGAAATTTGAGCGGACGAAGCCACACGTGAACGTGGGGACGATTGGTCACGTAGACCATGGCAAGACGACATTGACAGCGGCGATCACGACGGTGCTGTCGGCGAAGTTTGGAGGCGAAGCCAAAGGCTACGCGCAGATTGATGCGGCGCCGGAAGAAAAGGCGCGCGGCATCACCATTAACACTGCGCACGTGGAATACGAGACGAAAAACCGTCACTACGCCCACGTTGATTGCCCGGGCCACGCCGACTACGTCAAGAACATGATTACCGGCGCCGCGCAAATGGACGGCGCCATTCTGGTCTGTTCCGCCGCTGACGGCCCCATGCCGCAGACCCGCGAGCACATCCTGCTGGCGCGCCAAGTGGGCGTGCCTTACATGGTCGTGTACATGAACAAGTGCGACATGGTCGACGATGACGAATTGCTCGAACTCGTTGAAATGGAGCTACGTGAGTTGCTCAGCAAGTACGACTTCCCCGGTGACGACATCCCCATCATCAAAGGATCGGCCCTGAAAGCCCTCGAAGGCGACAAAGGTGAGCTTGGTGAAATGTCCATCATGGCCTTGGCCGATGCCCTGGACAGCTACATCCCGACCCCCGAGCGGGCCATGGACAAACCCTTCCTGATGCCCATCGAAGACGTCTTCTCCATCTCCGGTCGTGGCACCGTGGTGACAGGTCGTATTGAGCGCGGCATCGTCAAAGTCGGCGAAGAAATCGAAATCATCGGCATCCGCCCCACCACCAAGACCATCTGTACCGGTGTGGAAATGTTCCGGAAGCTGCTCGATCAAGGTCAAGCCGGTGACAACGTTGGTGTGCTGTTGCGCGGCACCAAGCGCGAAGAAATCGAGCGCGGTCAAGTACTGGCCAAGCCAGGCTCGATCACCCCGCACACCCACTTCACCTCCGAGGTGTACATCCTGTCGAAAGACGAAGGTGGGCGTCACACCCCGTTCTTCAACGGCTATCGCCCGCAGTTCTACTTCCGCACCACCGACGTCACGGGCAGTATCGAGTTGCCGGCCGGGACTGAAATGGTGATGCCGGGAGACAACATTGCGATGACGATCCGGTTGATCGCCCCGATCGCGATGGAAGAAGGCTTGCGTTTCGCCATACGCGAAGGCGGTCGTACCGTCGGCGCTGGTGTCGTCGCGTCGGTCATCGAATAACATTTGTTGCAATGCTTCAGAAAGGGCGATAAAATCTCGCCCTTTCGCGATTAGCCCACGCTCTTTAAGGACTTGTAATGCAAAGCCAGAAGATTCGCATCCGCCTTAAGGCGTTCGATTATCGTTTGATTGATCAGTCGGCGCTTGAGATTGTTGAGACGGCAAAGCGCACTGGAGCCGTTGTACGGGGCCCGGTACCATTGCCTACACGCATTGAGCGTTTTGATGTATTGAGGTCGCCGCACGTGAACAAGGCTTCGCGGGATCAATTCGAGATTCGCACGCATTTGCGGTTGATGGACATCATTGATCCGACTGACAAGACAGTCGACGCCTTGATGAAGCTGGATCTCCCGGCGGGTGTGGATGTCGAGATCAAGTTGCAGTAATTCGTAACAGGGGTGCCGTCCCTTTTTTCGGCGCCTGTCGCGGTGACGTTTTGTCGCTGAATCGTTGAAGTGGGCCCGGCCAATCGTAGCTGGGGTTTAGGAGAATAAAATGAGTTTAGGCCTTGTAGGACGCAAGGTCGGCATGACGCGCGTGTTTGCTGAGGATGGTTCTTCCATCCCGGTAACGGTGCTTGATGTGTCGAATAATCGTGTAACACAGATAAAGACGCCTGAGGTGGATGGATATGCCGCCGTTCAGGTGACCTTTGGCAAGCGTCGCGCCAGTCGCGTCAATAAGGCAGCGGCAGGGCATCTCGCCAAGGCGGGTGTCGAAGCCGGCGAAGTCCTTAGGGAATTTCGAGTTGCGCCGGACCAATTGGACGGGTTCAAACCCGGTGATGTGGTAGCTGCAAATATATTTGCCGTTGGCCAGAAGGTCGATGTCAGTGGTACGACCATTGGTAAAGGCTTCGCGGGAGCAATTAAGCGCCATCACTTTTCGTCGAACCGCGCCTCTCACGGCAACTCTCTTTCGCATAATTCGGCCGGTTCAATTGGCATGGCGCAAGATCCGGGTCGTGTGTTTCCCGGTAAGCGCATGGCTGGGCATCTCGGTGATGTTTCGCGGACGACTCAGAACCTGGAGATCGTACGCGTTGATGAGGCGCGCCAACTTTTGCTCATTAGTGGTGCGGTTCCTGGCGCAAAAGGCGGCGATGTAGTCGTCGCTCCAGCCGTCAAGTCTTCCAACTGAGCGAGGGCTACATGGAACTTAAACTGATTAATGACCAAGGCCAGGCAGCATCAACCGTGACGGCGTCAGACGCACTCTTTGGTCGCGATTTCAATGAAGCCTTGGTGCATCAAGTGGTAGTGGCCTATCAAGCGAATGCTCGGGCCGGCAACCGTAAACAAAAAGATCGCGAAGAAGTCAAGCACAGCACAAAGAAGCCGTTTCGCCAAAAGGGCACGGGGCGCGCACGTGCAGGTATGACATCTTCACCGATATGGCGGGGGGGTGGCCGTATTTTCCCGAATTCGCCAGAGGAAAACTTCACGCAGAAAGTCAACCGCAAGATGTATCGCGCCGGTTTGGCTGCAATTCTGTCACAGTTGGCACGTGAAGATAGGCTGATGGTTATTGACGACTTCGCCATCGAGGCTCCTAAGACGCGTCTTTTTGCGCAAAAGCTCAAAGCAATGGGTCTGGAATCCGTACTTCTGGTGACGGACAGTCTTGACGACAATCTGGCTCTGGCATCACGCAACCTGCCCAATGTGCTGGTACTGGAGGCCCATCAGGCGGACCCGGTGTCGCTGGTGCGCTTCCCAAAAGTGATATTCACAAAAGGCGCTGTTGCCAAGATCGAGGAGATGTTGGCATGAGGAAAAATTTCAATCCGGAGCGTCTACTACAAGTGCTCGTGGCTCCCCAGATTTCCGAAAAGGCAACCTATGTTGCTGACAAGCACGAGCAGGTAGTGTTCATTGTGACACCCGACGCCACCAAGCCAGAAGTAAAAGCTGCCGTAGAGATGCTGTTCAAAGTTAATGTCAAGTCGGTGCAAGTGGCGAACTTGAAAGGCAAGATTAAGCGCTCCGGCCGCAACGTTGGAAGGCGCAATGATGTTCGCAAGGCATTTGTGTGTCTTGAGGCTGGACAGGAAATCAATTTCTCTGAAGGAGGGGCATCCTAATGGCTCTCGTAAAGGTCAAGCCGACGTCACCGGGCCGCCGCGCTGTCGTAAAGGTTGTCAACGCGAACCTGCATAAGGGGCGTCCGCATGACAAACTTGTTGAGAAGCAGACCAAGACTGCTGGCCGCAATGCGCACGGACACATAACCACTCGGCACATGGGTGGTGGTCACAAACAGCACTACCGTGTTATCGACTTTCGTCGCAATAAGGACGGAATTCCGGGCAAAGTAGAAAATCTTCAGTATGATCCTAACCGTTCCGCAAATATTGCATTGGTGCTTTATGCCGATGGCGAGCGGCGATACATCATCGCTACCAAAGGGATGATCAAAGGCCAGGAAGTTCTTAGCGGTCCAGAGGCGCCAATCAAGTCAGGCAATGCATTGCCGATCCGAAGCATTCCCGTCGGAACGACAATACATTGCGTTGAAATGATGCCGGGTAAAGGAGCACAGATTGCACGCTCTGCGGGTACGTCGGTACAGCTATTGGCTCGTGAAGGTACCTACGCGCAAATTCGCTTGCGCTCCGGCGAAATACGCCGCATACATGTCGAGTGCCGTGCAACTATTGGCGAAGTAGGTAACGAAGAGCACAGCTTGCGCAAAATTGGCAAGGCAGGTGCAATGCGGTGGCGCGGTGTTCGGCCGACGGTACGGGGTGTGGCAATGAACCCAGTTGATCACCCGCATGGCGGTGGTGAAGGACGTACCGGGGAGGGGCGTGTTGCAGTAAGCCCATGGGGTACTCCGACCAAAGGCTACCGTACCCGTAACAACAAGCGCACGGACGTTATGATCGTCCAACGTCGTAACAAGCGTTAAGAGGTAATTCATGGCACGTTCTATAAAGAAGGGCCCGTTTATTGACGCTCACTTGCTGAAGCGAGTGGACGCGGCGAGAGCCTCGAACGACAAGCGCCCGATCAAGACATGGTCTCGCCGTTCGACCATACTTCCGGACTTCGTTGGATTGACCATAGCGGTACATAACGGGAAACAGCACATTCCGGTCTATGTCTCGGAGAACATGGTCGGTCACAAGCTTGGTGAGTTCGCGTTGACGCGAACTTTCAAGGGACACCCTGGCGGCAAGAAAGCCGCTACGAAGAGGTAAGGAGCGACGATGGAAACCAACGCAAACTTGCGCGGCGTCCGACTTTCCGCCCAGAAAGGTCGCCTTGTGGCCGACTTGGTCCGCGGCAAGCCGGTAGATCAGGCGCTCAGTATTTTGGGATTCTCACCCAAGAGAGGTGCAGGAATCATTAAAAAGGTACTTGAGTCGGCTATCGCCAACGCAGAACATAATGACGGCGCAGATATAGATGCACTGAAGATTACGCGTATCTATGTAGAGAAGGGAACAGTGCTCAAGCGTTTTACCGCGCGAGCCAAGGGACGCGGCAATCGCATCCTAAAGCCGACTTGTCACATTTTTGTGACCGTTGGCGACTAAGGGGGACACATGGGACAAAAGATTCATCCGATCGGTTTTCGTCTTTCGGTCACTCGCAACTGGACTTCCCGCTGGTATGCCAACAGCAAGAATTTTCCGCAGATGCTCAAGGAAGATCTTGAGGTACGTGAGTATTTGAAGAAGAAGCTCGCTCATGCGTCCGTGGGTCGCGTGGTTATCGAGCGACCGGCAAAGAATGCTCGGGTTACGGTCTATAGTGCCCGCCCAGGCGTGGTTATCGGTAAAAAGGGTGAGGATATTGAACATCTGAAGGCCGAGCTCCAGCGCAAAATGGGAGTGCCGGTACACGTCAATATTGAAGAAATACGCAAGCCAGAAACCGACGCCCAACTGATTGCTGACTCAATAGCTCAGCAGCTTGAGAAGCGGATCATGTTTAGACGCGCGATGAAGCGAGCTATGCAGAATGCGATGCGGTTAGGCGCCCAAGGGATCAAAATAATGAGCTCAGGGCGTCTGAACGGAGCGGAGATCGCTCGCCGGGAATGGTATCGAGAAGGTCGTGTGCCATTGCACACACTGCGCGCAGACATTGACTACGGCACCGCCGAAGCGAAAACCACATACGGCATCATAGGTATCAAAGTTTGGGTTTTCAAGGGCGAGATCCTGTCTCGTAGCGAGGCTCTGATGGCTGCTCCTGAACCTGCTGTCGACGATCAACGTAAACCGCGGCGCGGCCCAGCCAAATCTCGAGCCGAAGGTGAGGGCGAAATAAAGCCCGCAAAACGTGCGCCAGCCAAGAAGGGTGATGAAGTGACCGCGGAATCCAAGCCCGAAGTTGCTGTAACTGCACCGAAGGCACCAGTCAAGCGCGTTCGCAAAGCTCCTGTCAAGGTTGAGACCGAAGATAGCGCAGCGAAAGAAGGTAAGGAGTAAATCATGTTGCAACCTTCCCGCAGAAAGTATCGCAAAGAACAAAAGGGTCGCAATACCGGGCTCGCTACGAGAGGCGCCAAGGTCAGCTTCGGTGAATTTGGGCTGAAGGCTATTGGTCGGGGTCGGCTTACCGCGCGTCAGATTGAAGCTGCGCGACGCGCCATGACCAGGCACATCAAGCGCGGTGGCCGTATCTGGATCCGTATTTTCCCGGACAAACCAATTTCGAAGAAGCCCCTAGAGGTTCGTATGGGTAACGGCAAGGGCTCCCCGGAGTATTGGGTAGCAGAGATTCAGCCAGGCAAGGTTTTGTATGAGATGGATGGTGTCGACGAGGCGCTGGCCCGTGAAGCATTTAGATTGGCCGCCGCAAAACTCCCACTCGAAACCACCTTCGTTACCCGTCATTTGGGATAAGTCATGAAAACAAGTGAGCTGAGATCTAAGAGCAACGAGGACCTGCAAAAAGAGTTACTTGATTTGCGCAAGGCGCAATTCGGACTTCGCATGCAGATTGCAACACAGCAGCTGACCAATACCAGTCAGATTGGCAAGGTGCGCAAAGATATTGCGCGCGTCAAAACAATACAGCGTGAGAAGGCGACGGCAAAATGACGGATGCAACCAATCAAGCTGTGCGACGCACCCTTCAAGGGCGCGTAGTTTCGGACAAGATGCAGAAGACAGTAACTGTGCTTGTTGAGCGCAAGGTTAAGCACCCGGTTATTGGCAAGATCATGACGCGGTCCAAAAAGTATCATGCGCATGTCGACGGTGTGGAAACTGTTTCAGGCGACTTGGTCCTGATTGAGGAGTGTGCTCCAATTTCTAAGACCAAGGCGTGGCGGGTAGCCATGGTATTGGACAAGTCGCGTAATGTTTGAACAAAGCGCGCCCGACTGCGGCGTGCATAAGCGAAAATTGTAGTTGACAATATTGTGATGCGATGTAAAATCTCACCTCTTTGCTGCGCCGGGGTATAGTTTCTAGATCCGGCTTCCCAGCCCCTAGCGGGCGCCAAGACTGATCGCGAGAGCAAGTTGACCGCGGATTAAGTTGGAGATGTACAAATGATTCAAATGCAATCTCTGCTGGATGTCGCCGATAACACCGGTGCGCGTTCCGTAATGTGCATCAAGGTGCTTGGTGGCTCCAAAAGGCGCTATGCAGGCATTGGTGATGTCATCAAGGTCAGCGTGAAGGATGCAGCTCCGCGTGGCCGCGTCAAAAAGGGTGAAGTCTATAGCGCTGTGGTGGTACGAACCGCCAAGGGTGTGCGTCGCCCCGATGGATCCCTCATCAAATTTGACGGCAACGCTGCCGTATTGTTGAACAACAAATTGGAGCCGATTGGCACGCGCATCTTCGGTCCGGTAACGCGCGAGCTGCGTACAGAGCGATTCATGAAGATCGTTTCGCTGGCTCCCGAAGTTCTTTGAATCGGCTGCCGAGGACTCGACATGAACAAGATTCGCAAGGGTGACGACGTGGTCATCATTACAGGAAAAGACAAGGGAAAGCGCGGAGTTGTGTTGAAGTGCGCCGACCCTGTGCGCTTGGTGGTTGAGGGTATCAACCGTGTAAAAAAGCACACCAAGCCCAATCCGCTAAAGGGTGACCAGGGCGGCATTGTCGAAAAAGAAATGCCTATCAACATCTCCAACGTGGCGCTATTCAATCCCGTCACCCAGAAAGCTGATCGAGTTGGCTTCAAGCAGCTCGGCGATGGCCGTAAGGTTCGGGTGTTTAGGTCGAATGGCGAAGTTGTCGACGCGTGAGGAAAAAATAATGGCGCGCTTGCAAGATTATTACAAAGAGACCGTGGTACCCGAACTTCTCAAAAAGTTTGGCTACAAGTCAGTCATGGAAATCCCGCGTATTACCAAGATCACACTGAATATGGGTGTAGGTGAGGCGATTGGGGACAAGAAAATTCTCGATCACGCGGTCAGTGATATGACCAAGATTGCAGGCCAAAAGCCAGTCGTGACAAAGGCTCGGAAGGCTATCGCCGGATTCAAGATTCGCGAAGGCTATCCAATCGGCTGCATGTTGACGCTACGTGGGAATCGTATGTATGAGTTTCTTGACCGCTTGGTCACGATAGCCATGCCGCGTATTCGCGATTTTCGCGGAATTTCTGGAAAAGGATTTGATGGTCGTGGCAATTACAACGTAGGGGTCAAGGAGCAGATCATTTTCCCTGAAGTTGAGTACGACAAAATTGATGCGGTGCGTGGCATGAATATCAGTATCACCACCTCCGCAAAGAACGACGAAGAAGCGAAAGCGCTTCTCGCCGAATTCAAGTTCCCGTTTAAGAACTGAGGGACATATGGCGAAACTAGCTCTAATTAACCGCGAAGAAAAGCGAGCCAAGATGGTAGCGAAGTATGCTGCCAAGCGCGCCGAACTCTTTGCCGTGATCAATAATGTCCAACTGTCGGATGAGGAGCGCATGGATGCGCGTCTGAAGCTACAGCAGTTGCCCCGCAACGCAAGCCCGTCTCGTCAGCGTAACCGCTGCGCATTGACTGGGCGGCCGCGTGGCGTGTTCAGCAAATTCGGTCTTTGTCGCAACAAGCTGCGTGAGATAGCAATGCGCGGCGAAGTGCCCGGCATGACCAAAGCAAGCTGGTAAGGAGAGTGATATGAGCATGACCGATCCAGTTGCTGATATGTTGACCCGAATCCGCAACGCCCAGATGGCCGACAAGCTTTCGGTCTCGATGCCCTCGTCAAAATTGAAAGTGGCGATTGCCAGAGTGCTTTTGGATGAGGGCTACATTGATGCCTTTGTTGTTCGAGAGAATGGCACCAAGCCACAGCTTGATGTTGCACTAAAGTACTATGCCGGCCGTCCAGTTATTGAACGTATCGAACGTGTTTCGAAGCCTGGGTTGCGCGTATACAAGGGTAAGGACGATCTTCCCCGTGTGATGAACGGGCTGGGTGTTGCCATTGTCTCCACGCCAAAGGGTGTGATGACTGACCGCAGAGCGCGGGCGGGCAACATGGGTGGCGAAGTTCTTTGTATCGTCGCCTAAGGAGCAAGCACCATGTCACGTATAGCAAAATATCCGGTTGATGTCCCCAAGGGTGTCGAGGTGACGCTTACCGAAAGCGCGATCGCGATCAAGGGGCCCATGGGAACGCTGAAGCAATTTATGCTGCCAGCCGTAACAATTGAACGAGAAGGCGAGCAGTTGCTTTGTCGCGCTATCGAAGGCGCCCCTAACTCGGGCGCCATGTCGGGCACGATGCGGGCGCTTGTGAATAATATGGTAATCGGCGTAACCAAGGGTTTTGAGAAAAAATTGACTTTGGTTGGCGTTGGCTATCGTGCGCAGGCGCAGGGAGACAAGCTGAACCTCACGCTCGGCTTCTCGCATCCAGTTTCGCACGACATGCCGAAAGGCATAAAAGTTGAGACACCAACCCAGACAGAGGTCCTGATCAAGGGGATCGACAAGCAAGTGGTTGGACAGGTAGCCGCGGAAATTCGTGCTTACCGACCGCCCGAGCCCTACAAGGGCAAGGGAGTCAGGTATTCCGACGAAGTGGTTGTCATCAAGGAAACTAAGAAGAAATAATCGAGGCGCTGAATCATGGAAAAGAAACAGGCTCGTCTACGCAGGGCGCGCAAAACCCGCGCCAAAATCGCAGAGCTCAAGGTGGTGCGCCTCGCAGTGCATCGTAGCAATTTGCATATCTCCGCGCAGATTTTCTCTGGATGCGGTACTCGTGTTCTTGCTGCCGCTTCGACCATGGAACCGGAAGTACGGGGACAGGTGCCGAATGGCGGCAACGTCAATGCCGCCCAGGCGGTTGGCAAACTCATCGCCGAGCGGGCCAAAGCGGCCGGTATCGAGCAGGTTGCTTTCGACCGCTCCGGTTTCCACTATCACGGCCGCGTTAAGGCGCTGGCAGAAGCCGCCCGAGAGGGCGGACTCAAGTTCTAAGCGAGACGGATATGGCTAAACCTCAAGGCAGGAAACAGCATCAGGCTCAGGAAGAGCGCGACGATGGTATGCGCGAGAAAATGGTGTCTATCAATCGCGTAACCAAGGTTGTTAAGGGAGGCCGAATTCTTGGTTTTGCTGCGCTGACCGTGGTTGGTGATGGGGATGGCGGCATTGGCATGGGCAAGGGCAAATCCCGGGAAGTTCCGGTTGCCGTTCAAAAGGCAATGGAAGAAGCCCGTCGCAAGATGGCCAAGATCAGCCTCAAAGATGGAACTCTGCATCATTCCGTTACTGGTAAGCATGGCGCAACAACTGTTTTGATGTCTCCGGGGTCACCTGGTACCGGAGTTATCGCGGGTGGCCCGATGCGTGCGGTGTTTGAAGTTATGGGTGTCACGGACGTAGTAGCGAAGACGCTTGGCTCGACCAATCCCTATAACGTAGTACGAGCGACTCTGCATGGCCTCTTGGCCATGAACACCCCGGCCGAGATTGCCGCCAAGCGCGGCAAGGCTATTACCGAAATTCTGGAGTAAGCCATGGCTGACAAGACAATCAAGGTCACGCTGGTAAAGAGTGTTATCGGAACCAAGCAGGATCATCGCGCGACTGTACGCGGGCTGGGTCTCAAAAGGCTTAACAGTTCCGCTGTACTTGAAGATACTTTGGCGGTACGAGGCATGATTCGCAAAGTGGCCTATCTACTGAAATGGGAAGGCTAAGGGGATTTTATGAGTATGGAACTGAATAGCCTGAAGCCTGGTGCCGGCTCAAAGCATGCTGCAAAGCGTGTTGGACGCGGCATTGGGAGTGGCCTTGGCAAGACGGCGGGCCGCGGCCACAAAGGTCAGAAATCACGCGCTGGTGGTTTCCACAAAGTAGGTTTTGAGGGCGGTCAAATGCCTTTGCAACGTCGGTTGCCGAAACGTGGTTTCGTTTCCCTGACTGCAAGCCGAAATGTTGAAGTGCGATTGTCCGAGTTGGAAAAACTTCCAGTTGAAGAAGTTGATCTGTTGGTCCTTAAGCAGGCGGGTGTGGTTTCAGCGAACGCTTTATCTGCCAAAGTTATCCTGTCCGGAAAACTAACCCGCAAGATCGCGCTAAAAGGTGTAGGCGCGACTAAGGGAGCGCGTGCTGCGATAGAGGCAGCAGGTGGTTCTGTTGCCGAAATTGCCGCTGCCTGATAGCGGACGAGGAAAGAATACGTGGCAACCTCCCAGGCAGCAACGCTAGGTAAAGCTGGAAAGTTCGGCGACCTTTGGCGTCGGCTTTGGTTCCTACTTGGCGCCTTGGTGGTGTTCCGGATCGGTGCACACATTCCCGTGCCTGGAATTGATCCAGTGAAACTGGCTGAGCTGTTTCAAGGGCAGCAAGGTGGAATTCTCGGCGTGTTCAACCTGTTTTCGGGCGGAGCCTTGTCTCGCTTCACTTTGTTTGCGTTGGGCATCATGCCTTACATTTCGGCTTCGATCATCATGCAACTTGCGACGATCGCGGTACCTAGTCTGGAGGCCCTCAAAAAAGAGGGGGAGGCAGGGCGGCGCAAAATAACGCAATACACCCGTTATGGAACGGTTGGCCTAGCCCTTTTCCAGGGATTGGGGATGTCTATTGCTCTTGAATCGCAGGCTGGTTTGGTGCTTGACCCTGGTCTAATGTTCCGCTTTGTTACTGTGCTTACCTTGCTGACTGGCACGATGTTTCTGATGTGGCTGGGTGAGCAGATCACGGAGCGCGGGCTTGGTAACGGCATCTCGATTATAATTTTTGCCGGTATCGTGGCTGGTCTGCCGAGCGCACTAGGTGGGCTTTTTGAACTTGTCCGTACCGGTGCGATGCATCCGATTTCGGCTTTGTTCATATGCGCTTTGGTGGCCCTGGTTACCGGCTTTGTCGTATTCGTTGAAAAGGGTCAGCGCAAGATTTTGGTCAACTACGCCAAGCGCCAGGTCGGCAATAAGGTTTACGGCGGACAAAGTTCCCATTTACCGTTGAAGCTGAATATGTCGGGCGTTATCCCACCGATATTCGCATCATCGATCATCCTGTTTCCCTCCAGCGCAGCCAGTTGGTTTGCCACGGGCGATAGTATGCGTTGGCTTAAGGATATCGCAGCAACGCTGTCGCCAGGCCAGCCGATCTATGTCATGCTCTATGCGACTGCAATCATATTTTTCTGCTTCTTCTATACGGCGCTAGTCTTCAATTCAAAAGAGACGGCAGATAATTTGAAAAAGAGTGGTGCGTTTGTCCCCGGGATTCGTCCGGGTGATCAGACTGCGCGCTACATCGACAAGATTTTGACGCGTCTTACCTTGGCTGGCGCAATATATATCACTCTGGTTTGCCTGCTGCCGGAGTTCATGATTCTTAAGTGGAACGTACCTTTCTACTTCGGCGGCACGAGTTTGCTGATTATTGTTGTTGTGACCATGGATTTCATGTCGCAGGTCCAAGCATACGTCATGTCTCATCAGTACGAAAGTCTTCTGAAGAAGGCAAACTTCAAGGGGGCCGGTTTCCCGGCCCGCTGAGCCATGTCGAAAGAAGATGTCATTGAAATGCAGGGAGAGGTTGTTGAAAATCTCCCTAATGCCACGTTCAGGATAAAACTAGAAAACGGGCATGTCGTTCTTGGCCATATCTCGGGAAAAATGAGGATGCACTATATCCGTATTCTCCCAGGCGATAAGGTTACCGTGCAACTAACGCCATACGATCTTTCCAAAGGTCGTATCGTGTTTCGCGCCAAGTAGTTTGGCAAATATTCCGGAGAACTCCAATGAAAGTTCTGGCTTCGGTCAAACGTATCTGTAGGCATTGCAAAGTCATTCGTCGCAAAGGCGTGGTCAGGGTTATCTGTACTAATCCGCGCCACAAGCAGCGTCAGGGTTGATAGAGCGATTCGGATAGGATACAATCTACGGTTTCGCATTTTTCAGATGACCCACCCCACATCCACTAACGTAACGGCGACGAACAGGTAAGCACATGGCTCGTATAGCAGGCGTCAATATCCCGAACCACCAGCACACGGTGATCGCTTTAACAGCGATCTACGGTATTGGTCGTACTCGGGCACAAAAAATATGTGACGCCGTCGGCGTCAAGCGCTCGACAAAGATAAAGGAGCTCACTGATAGTGAGCTGGATCGTCTGCGTGAAGAAGTAGGCAGGTTTGCCGTTGAGGGAGATTTGCGTCGTGAAACCACGATGAATATCAAGCGCCTCATGGACCTTGGCTGCTATCGTGGAGTGCGTCATCGTCGTGGCTTGCCGGTGCGCGGGCAGCGCACCCGCACCAACGCGCGTACCCGCAAGGGACCGCGCAAGGCGATTTCAATGGGCAAGAAGTAACCAGGAACCATTAAATACATGGCTAAGACCGCATCCAAAGTTCGTAAAAAGGTTAAGAAGAACGTTGCCGAAGGTATTGCACACGTTCACGCTTCCTTCAATAACACCATCATCACCATTACTGACCGCCAGGGTAACGCCTTGTCTTGGGCTACTTCTGGTGGCGCTGGATTCAAGGGTTCAAGAAAGTCGACACCGTTTGCTGCACAGATTGCCGCAGAAGCTGCCGGTAAAGCTGCTCAGGAGTGTGGTGTCAAGAATCTGGAAGTTCGCATCAAGGGCCCTGGCCCAGGGCGTGAATCGGCAGTTCGTGCGCTCAATGCGCTCGGCATGAAGATTACCAGTATCACAGACATCACTCCGATTCCCCACAACGGATGCCGGCCGCCCAAGCGCCGCCGCATCTAAGGCAATAAGGATACGACACCATGGCCCGCAACCTAGACGCCAAGTGCCGCCAGTGCCGCCGCGAAGGCGAAAAGCTCTTCCTCAAAGGCGAGAAGTGCTTCACTGACAAATGTTCCGTCGAGCGCCGTGCATACGCGCCCGGCCAGCACGGCCAAAAATCCGGACAGCGGCTGTCCGGTTACGGCACGCAACTGCGCGAAAAGCAAAAAATCCGTCGCATATACGGTGTGCTTGAACGACAGTTCCGCAAAGTGTTCGGCGAGGCCGATCGCAAAAAGGGACCGACTGGCGAAAATCTTCTCAAATTGCTCGAAGGCCGTCTGGACACTGTGGCTTATCGCATGGGGTTTGGCGTGTCGCGTGCCGAAGCACGGCAGGTTGTCCGTCACAACGGCGTCCTGATCAATGGCAAGCGTGTCGATATTCCTTCGTACAACGTTCGCCCAGGTGATGTCATTCAGTTGCTAGAAAGCACTCGCGGTCATCTGCGTACCAAGGCTGCCCTCGAAGCAGCGGAGTCACGCGGCTTTCCGGTGTGGCTCGAGGTGGATATAAAAGCTGGCAAGGGTGTGTTCAAGTCATACCCCGCACGCGAAGATCTGCCGCCTTCGATTACCGAAGGCCTGGTCGTCGAACTGTATTCGCGCTAACAAGTAGTTTTGCGCCTGGCGTCCACCGGATGCCAGGCGTTTTCCATTCGAAGGATGGCACATGCACACACTTCTAAAACCCCGCAGTATAGATGTCCAGCAGCTTTCGCCGCTTCATGCCCGTGTGGTTATGGAGCCGTTTGAGCGAGGCTATGGGCACACGCTTGGCAATGCCTTGCGGCGGATTCTGCTTTCCTCAATGGAAGGTGTAGCACCGACCGAGGTCTCTATCGAGGGTGTGCTCCACGAGTACTCTACGCTGGATGGCGTCCGTGAGGACGTTGTTGATGTTCTGCTGAACCTCAAAGGGGTAGTGCTAAAGATGCACAACCGCCGCGAGGCAACTCTTACCCTTTCTAAGAATGGCGAAGGCGTTGTCACAGCACGGGATATTGAAACAACACACGATGTCGAAATCGTGAATCCGGATCATGTTATCGCCCACATTGCACCGGGTGGTAAGCTCAATATGCAAATTCGGGTTGAATCCGGTCGCGGCTACGTGCCGGCCAATCAACGCGAAATCGCCCGCGAGAATCTCGCCATTGGCCAGATCATGCTTGATGCATCGTTCAGCCCGGTTCGCAGGGTCAGCTATTCGGTTGAGTCGGCCCGTGTTGAGCAGCGCACCGATCTCGACAAATTGATTCTCGATATCGAGACTAATGGCGCTATTGACAATGCTGAAGAAGCCGTACGTACAGCTGCTCGCATACTGATGGAGCAGTTGTCGGTATTCGCTGATCTCGAAGGAACGCCGATGTCGGCTGAGGCGCCAAAGCAGACTTCAGTGGATCCGGTATTGGTCCGGCCGGTGGATGATCTTGAACTCACCGTTCGTTCCGCGAATTGCCTCAAGGCTGAGAATATTTATTACATCGGTGACCTGATTCAGCGCACCGAGACTGAGTTGCTGAAGACCCCGAACCTTGGCCGCAAGTCGCTCAACGAAATCAAAGAAGTGCTGGCATCTCGCGGCCTGACTCTGGGTATGAAGCTTGAAAGCTGGCCACCGGCCGGTTTGGAAAAGCTGGCCTGATATTGACATGAATCCGGGCTGCCGAAAGGTAACCCGGTTGTTTCACTTGCGGTACTTGTAACTTTTGTTTCATTTGCAGCACTGATTGCTGAACTCTCGATAACCATTAACCGGCCATTTGCATAGCGCGATGGCCGCAAAAAAACGAGGAAATCAAAATGCGTCACGGTAGTGGACTTCGTAAACTCAATCGTACCTCTGCGCATCGCCAAGCGATGCTGCGCAACATGGCGGTTTCACTGCTTCGCCATGAGGCAATCAAGACCACTTTGCCCAAGGCCAAGGAACTGCGCCGAGTGGTGGAGCCCCTGATTACACTGGGAAAGAAGCCTAGTTTGGCCAATCGCCGGCTGGCTTTCGATCGTACGCGCGATCGGGAAATTGTCGGCAAGTTGTTCAACGAGCTAGGCCCTCGTTACGCCACACGCAACGGCGGCTACCTGCGTATTCTCAAGATGGGATTCCGCGTAGGTGATAACGCACCGATGGCCTATGTCGAGTTGCTCGACCGTCCTGCGGGCGAGATTGTCGATGCCCCTAGCGCTGAATAGTCACTAGCATCCCAACAAAAAGCCAGGCGTAGCCTGGCTTTTTGCTTTCCGCGGCAGATTATTCAGAGAATCATTCCAGCGCCAACGGTATTGTTGCTCGTTTCATCAATAACGATGAAGGCTCCGGTCGCCCGGTTATCAGAGTACGAGTCCACACACAGAGGCTGCGCCAGTTTGAAAGTGACGCGAGCGATGTCATTCATATCCAGATACTCGGCCGGCATCTGTTGTAGCGTGTTGATATCCTGCCGATAGATGATCATATCAATGACGGCTTTGGTTTCTCGTGTAGTCTGACGGATCAGATACTTGCGCTGTGGATCGAGCCGAGTATCGCTCAACCAGCAGAGCATGGTCTCGATTCGCCGTGTCACCAGCGCCGAGTTATGGGCCTGCACGATCATGTCACCGCGTGAAATGTCTACCTCGCCTTCGAGCAACAGAGTGACCGACTGCTCGGCAATCGCGCGTGGCAGCGATGTCCCGAAAACCTCGATGGCTTTGATACGAGTACGTTTTTCGGACGGGAGCACAAGAACTTCATCACCGACAGCGATTTCACCCGATTCGATGCGGCCCATGAAGCCGCGATAGTCGTGTAGCTTCGGGTCCACTGCCTTATGCGGTCGGCAGACAAATTGCACTGGGAAGCGAAACGGTTCGTCGCGTTCGCTGTGTGCGGCGGGTGCGTTTTCGAGTATGCCCAGTAGCGTCGGGCCCTGGTACCAGTTGAGGCGCTCACCACGTTCCACCACCATGTCGCCGTCAAGCGCGGATAGGGGAATGAAACGAACGTCGCCAATGCCCAGGCTAGCGGAAAAATCGCGGTAGTCATTGCAAATACGCTCGTAGGTGGCTTGATCGAAGCTCACTAGATCCATCTTGTTGATGGCGACAACGATGTGCGGAATTCCTAGCAAATGCGCAAGATAGGAATGGCGCCGTGTCTGTGTCTGAACACCTTTGCGAGCATCTACCAGAATGATCGCCAGATTGGCCGTTGACGCCGCAGTGACCATGTTGCGCGTGTATTGCTCGTGTCCGGGCGCGTCGGCGATGATGTACTTGCGTCGTCCCGTAGTGAAGTAGCGGTAGGCGACGTCGATCGTAATGCCTTGTTCGCGCTCGGCTTGCAGTCCATCAGTCAGCAGTGACAGATCCACCGCTTCCAAACCGCGTCGTTCCGAGGTGCGGACCATGGCGTGCAGCGTATCGGCGAGGATGGTTTTTGTGTCGTAAAGCAGGCGTCCGATTAAGGTGCTTTTGCCATCATCAACGCTGCCGCAGGTGAGAAAGCGCAGCAAGCCGTTATCGATTTCGGGCAGATGTTCTATAGCGCTCATCAGAAGTACCCTTCCTTCTTGCGTTGTTCCATTGAGGCCTCCGAGGTTTGATCGTCCAGGCGGGTCTCCCCCCGCTCAGTAATGGTCGTTATTGCTGTTTCTTCGATGATGCGTGCGACGGTATCCGCCTTGGATTCCACCGGTGCTGTACAGGTAATGTCGCCCACCGTGCGAAAGCGAACGCTTAGTTCCTCAACGACATCGCCTTCACGCGCCGGAGTCAGCTCGGTAACCGGCTGCAGCAATCCGTATTGGCGAACAACCTGTCGCCTGTGTGCAAAGTAGATTGAAGGAAGGTCGAGTGCCTCGCGTTCGATGTATTGCCACACATCAAGCTCTGTCCAGTTCGAAATGGGAAAGGTGCGTATGTTTTCGCCTTTGCTCACGCGAGCGTTAAACAGATCCCACAGTTCCGGACGCTGATTCTTTGGGTCCCATTGGCCAAATTCATCGCGGAACGAAAATATACGTTCTTTGGCGCGGGCCTTTTCTTCATCGCGCCTTGCGCCGCCAATGCAACAGTCGAATCCAAATTCCTCGATGGCTTCTAGCAAAGTCACCGACTGATGTTTGTTACGCGATTCCCCGGGCGTTTTCAGCACAACGGTGCCACGTCGCATGGATTCTTCAACACTGCGCACGATCAGCCGTTCGTTCAGCTGGCAGACTCGAAAGTCACGGAAGTCGATGACTTCGCTGTAATTATGTCCGGTATCAATATTAAGAAGGGGAAACGGGAAGCGACCTGGACGAAAAGCCTTTTCCGCCAGCCGTAGCAAAACTAGGGAGTCCTTACCGCCGGAGAAGAGCAGAACGGGATTGGCGCACTGCCCGGCGACTTCGCGCAAGATATGGATCGATTCAGCCTCGAGCCAGTCAAGATGTGAAAGTGTCGAGTGTTGCTGCAGCGCTAATGAACTCATACTTCGACCCCCTCTTTGGCGATGAGCTGTTGCCGACCATCCACAAGATGCAGTCCGCGCTCTTTGCTTTTCTCGATTTGGCTTCGGCAGGCTCCTGACGGTGCCTTAAGCTCAGCTTTGCCGAACTTAGCCTCCACCGAAGTGCGAACAAAAGTACCGTCCGGAGTCCTGTGCAGTCCGCACTCCTTGGTGTCCGCGCTTTCCCACCACCAGCGCCCGGCGCGCACATCCTCCCCAGGCTGGATGGCCCGGGTGCAGGGCGCACAGCCGATGCTGGGATAGTTCTGATCGTGCAAGCGGTTGTAGGGCACTTTGTTGGCGCGCAGATAGCTCCACACTTCGGCTTCGCTCCAATCCGCCAGGGGGCTGGCCTTGACCAGATTGTTTGCCGCGTCCTGGCTGATGACTTTCAGCTTGTTCCGCGTGGTCGATTGTTCGGCGCGCAGGCCAGTCACCCAAGCTCCTTTGCCGGCAAGAGCGCGTTGCAAAGGCTCAACTTTGCGCGCATGACAGCAAGCTTTGCGCGCCTCAACAGAGTCATAAAAACCGTGGCTGCCATGCTCTCCGGCATAGGCTTCAACTGCCTCATGGCGCGGGAAGAAGATGTCCAGTTTGCGGCCGTAGTGCTTTTCGGTCTGATGGATCAGCTCGTAGGTCTCCACCGCCAGTCGTCCGGTATCCAGCGAAAAAATTGCGATATTGATTTCCTCGCGCCAGATCAGGTCAGTTAGCACCATGTCTTCGGCGCTCAGGCTGTTGGCAAAGACCACTGGCGCATAGTCGCGCGCGATGTTGCGTAAAAGCGTCGTGGCGCGGGCAGCTTTTTCCGCAACGCTGCCTACCAGTTCCGGATTGGCCAGTAGGGGCTCGGCAAAATCGGGCAAGGAATCTCGGATCATGATGTTCTCGTCAAGCCGCGCGGCGGCGGAAAAGGGGAATCGGCAGGTCGGTACCGGCCTGGTAGGCCTCGGGGAAATCGTCAAAGGCAGCGATGGCTTCCTCGGCGTTGTGTCCTTCACCAATCAGGAAGCTGTCGAAGCCAACGCGATTGAGAAAGAAGATCTGGTCGCGGCCGATGTCGCCGAAGGCGCGTAGCTCGCCGTCGTAGCCGTAACGCTCGCGCAGCAGCCGGGCGGTCGAGTAGCCGCGACCATCGGTGAACTTCGGAAAATGCACGGCGATCACGGTGAAGTCGTCGATATCCTTTGCGATTTCGGCCGGATCGTCCTCGGGGGCCAGCCAGATACCAAGCGGGGTGCCATGTTCATACTCGCGGGCGATCAGGCAGGACTTCTTCGCTTTCCATACCGCGAGGGGCACCAGCAAGGGGCCAACCGGCAGGCAGACGTTGATTTCTGTCTGGCCGTCGATCAGGGTCACGACTTTCCACTCATCATTCTGAAGGCGACGTTCCTTGATGAGTTGCCGAGTTGATGAATTAGCCATTTGCGATTTTCCTTTCAAGAGTGGTGCTGGGGTAGGCGGATGCACGGAAGGGTTCGAGCCCGATGCGGCGCACTGTGTCGCCGAAATTCTCGTCGGCGTGGCGACGCGACAGATAGGTTGTTATCAGTCGCTCGATTACATCGGGCACGTCGACTGCGGCGAAGGAGCGGCCAATGACTTCACCAATAACTGCCGCGTTGCCTTGGGCGCCGCCCAGAGTGATCTGGTACCACTCCTCGCCGTGTTTATCGACGCCAAGAATGCCGATCGCGCCGAGGTGATGGTGGCCGCAGGAATTCATGCAGCCGGAGATGTTGAGCTCCAGCGGGCCGATATCGTGCAGATAGTCGAGATCGGCGAAGCGCTCCTGGATCGCCGCCGCAACGGGCAGGGACTTGGCGTTGGCCAAGGCGCAGAAGTCGCCGCCGGGGCAGGCGATCAGATCGGCCAGCAGGCCCACGGTCGGGTTCGCCAGCCCTGCAGCCCCGGCGCGGTGCCAGACCGTGTACAAATCACGCAGCGGCACGTCGGCCAGGATCAGGTTCTGTTCGTGGGAGACTCGGATTTCACCAAAGCTGAAGCGCTCGGCGAGTTCCGCCACGGCTTCCATCTGTTCGGCACTGGCGTCGCCGGGTGCGGCGCCGGGTTTCTTCAGCGAGAGCGTGACGGCGGCGTAACCCGAAACCCGGTGCGCATGCACGTTGCGCTCAACCCAGCGGGCATAGGCCTTGTCTTCGCGCTGAAAGGCGATGTGGCATAGATCTTCGCTGGCGAGGTTTTCATAGTCCGGCGCGGCGAACTGGGCGGCAACACGATCAAGCTCGGATTGCGTCAGCGTCGAAGGACCATTCTTCAGATATGCCCACTCTGCCTCGACTTGTCGCGCAAACTCCGCGCTGCCTATCGCCTTGACCAGGATCTTGATGCGCGACTTATAGGCGTTGTCGCGCCGGCCATGGCGGTTGTAGACCCGGACCAGTGCCTCGCTATAGGTGAGAAGGTGCTGCCAAGGCAAAAACTCGCACAGCTTTTGCCCGAGCAGGGGAGTACGGCCCAGACCACCGCCGGCATAGACGGTAAAGCCGAGATTGCCCTTCGCATCTTTGACCAGTTGCAGGCCAAGGTCGTGAACCTGAATAGCAGCGCGATCTTCCGTTGAGCCGCTAACGGCCACCTTGAACTTGCGTGGCAGGTAGGCGAATTCCGGATGAAACGTCGACCACTGGCGCAGCAACTCGGCCCAGGGTCGCGGATCGTCGATTTCGTCCGCTGCCACGCCGGCGAAGTGGTCGGTGGTGACATTGCGGATGCAATTGCCCGAGGTCTGGATCGCATGCAGTTCGGCCGCCGCGAGATCCGCAAGAATGTCGGGTACCTGCGGCAGTTGGACCCAGTTGAGTTGCAGGTTGTGGCGCGTCGTGAAGTGGCCGAAGCCGCGGTCATAGCGCCGTGTGATAGAGGCCAGGGTGCGTAACTGAGGCGCCGAAAGCAGCCCGTAAGGCACGGCAATGCGCAGCATGGGGCCATGACGCTGACCATAGAGGCCATTTTGCAGACGCAGCGGACGGAACTCGTCTTCACTCAGTTCATTTGCCAGATATCGACGAGTCTGGTCACGAAATTGTGCGACGCGGGCCTGAACGATGGCGTGGTCGATAGTGTCGTAGCGATACATGGTTAGCTCCGTGTTTCAGACGAGAATGAGTTTGCCGCCGACCAGTAGCAGCACAGCGGCCAGCAGGCCGCGCAGGCCGCGTTCGGGGACGCGCGTTGCGAGGTGGCTGCCAAGGGCGATGCCGGGCAAGGAACCCAGCAGCAGATTCAGCAACAATTGCACATCGACTGAACCCAGCCACCAGTGACCGAGACCGGCAACCAGCGTTAGCGGCACGGCATGGGCAATGTCAGACCCGACGATGCGGCGGGCTTCCAGTTGCGGATAGAGAAAGCTCAGTGCCGCGACACCCAGCGCACCGGCCCCGACAGAGGAAAACGTCACCAGCACGCCGACGATGGCGCCAAACAGCACGGTGAGTGGCGCGGTAGATCCTGAAAACTCGGCTCTGGCGGGACGGCGTCTGACGACCTCGAGCAGGCGCTGGCGGAAGATCAGTGAGACGGCGGTCAGCAGCAGGGCAACGCCGAGTGACAGCGAGATCAGATCTGAGGCGCCGTGACTTTGCGCGCCAAGTTGGGCCAGCAAGTACAAAGTCAGCCCGGCGGCTGGTACGCTACCGGCGGCAAGTAGTCGGGTGATGCGCCAGTCGATGTTGCCATGCCGATGATGCAGCCAACTGCCACCACTCTTGGTGATCGCGGCGTAAAGCAAGTCAGTGCCCACTGCGGTGATGGGCCTGACACCGAATACCAGTACCAGCAGCGGCGTCATCAGTGAGCCACCGCCGACACCAGTCAATCCGACCAGTGCTCCGACGACAAAGCCGGAGAGAGAAAGTGCTGGGTTGAAGGAAATATCCATGATGCAGTGCATCGTAGCGAGTAGATATAGATCAGAAAAATACCTATTGGCTATTACTATATAATTAGTAGATATATACTGGCGCCATGAAACTGCAGCAGTTGCGCTATCTGGTCGAGGTTGAACGTCGCGGGCTTAATGTGTCCGTGGCGGCGGAGGCGCTGTTTACTTCACAGCCAGGCGTATCGAAACAGATCGGCTTGCTCGAAGAAGAACTCGGCGTAACGATTTTCGAGCGCAGCGGCAAGCGCCTCACCGGCATCACTGCGCCCGGTCAGATCGTCTTGGCCATGGCCCGGCGCATGCTGGTTGAGGCCCAGAACATGAAGCGGGTGGGCGCGGACTTCGCGGCAGAGAGCAGCGGAACGCTGTCGATCGCCACGACCCACACCCAGGCGCGTTACACCCTGCCGCCAGTGATTAGGCGCTTCGTCCAGCGCCATCCCGAGATTCGCCTGCATATTCAGCAAGGCAGCCCGACGCAGGTGGCGGACTGTCTGCTCGACGGCAGTGCAGATCTCGGCATCGCCACCGAGGCGCTGGATCGGCACGCCAGTTTGCTCACGCTGCCGTGTTTTCAGTGGGCGCATTTGGTGGTGACGCCCAAGGGCCATCCACTGCTTGCGCGCCAACCACTGACGCTGGCGGCGCTGGCCGAGCATCCGTTGATCACCTATGACGCGACATTTACCGGCCGCTCGCGTATCGACAAGGCCTTTGAGCGACAGAGCCTGCAGCCAAACGTGATACTGACAGCCATCGATTCGGATGTCATTAAAACCTATGTCGGCCTGGGGCTGGGCGTCGGCATCATTGCCGAAATGGCCTTTGATCCGCTGCGCGACGACACGCTGGCCGCCGTGCCGGCCACCCATCTGTTCGAGGGCAACACGACGCGGCTCGCATTTCGCCGCGACATATGGTTGCGCGCTTATGAATACGATTTCATGGAATTGCTGGCGCCGCAATTGACGCGGCGGGTGGTCGAGGCAACGCTGAAGGGCGAAGGCGCCGATCCAGGTTTGTAATTTCTGACGGCGCAAGACATTTCATTCACTGATCTGCCGGCGTTTGCCGATCAGGAAGCTAGAATGGCGTCAGTCCCGAACTACTGCCAACTTCCTTGAGCGAGGTTTGACCATGCCCTACACGCCTGATCTTCTCCACGAACTGAATACCTTGATACGCTTCGATCTGGAGACCAGCCAGCAAGGCATCAAGGTGCATAAGAATGCGGACCCCGAGGTGATCGCTGCGACGGCGCGTTTGCATGCCAAGGGTTTGCTGACGTTGGTCGATGGTGGATATTTGACAACATTGGGTAGGGAGGCCGCCGAACACGCTCAAGCGACGTTGACCCTGCTGACGTCCGGCGAGGCGGCTGCTTCATGCCGCGATAGCGGAGTAGAGGCCCGGCTACAGACGGACTTTGCCTGACGCGTCAGGCGCTTCTCCGGTTACCTTGCCTGAAGCTATTCCCAGGGCTGAATTCCTAGCGCCCACCGAAATCGTCGGGCCAGACAGCGCGCTAAAATAGACTTTCGCCCGACTTGCGCAATCGGTCCGATGAGCTTCGATGCGGGTGTTTTGTCACATCGAGACACGCTTCGTAGCCGGCTGTTTATTTTCGGTTATCCCCTCAGCAATGCCACAGAAACATCACCCATCTTCGGCGAATCTATCGCCAACACAAACATCCCGATCACCTATCGGGAGCGTCGTCGGCTTGGACGAGGGCGAGGTTCTGTTGCCGGGTTTTGTTTCCCGCGAGGCGAATGGCTTGTGCGTCAACCCACTAACAATGGGAAACGCAGAAAATTTGCGGCGCTTTGTTGATCGCGTGTATCTGGCCGGCGCCTGTTTTACCGGGCTGGATTGCGAAACCTTGTCGGAACTGCTTTACCCGCGAGATCAGTCGGGCATTGCCGCCACCCCGCCCGTAAAGGGTATGGTGCGTATCGCCGAAGGTATTCGCAGTTCCCCGCCCGAACGCCGGGAGTTGTATAAGGGCATCAAGGTATTGGACGGTGGAGCACAGGTCGACTATCTGTTTGAGCCCGCGCTCATCGAGCGCGTGGTTGACGTACCCATCTACGGCGAGGACACAGAAGACCAACCGCAGATAAGCGGCTACGGTCAACAAGTGCTGCACGAACCGACCAGTCTGGATATCGACGAATTCGTTGCGGCAATGTGGCTAAAGGGTGTGCGCAGCGGCATCGATATCCCTGCAATCAAAGCCGCCATTGCGCGCGGAGGTGTCGAGCATGTGGTCATCGCGCGACGGATCGATCCGGTTCCGGGCGCGGATGCGAGCGTCGAGGAAAAAACCCCGTTACTGCACCGTGACGACTCGCCCTTTATCCTGCCCAATGGTCGGGTAGATTTGAGCCAATTCAAGAACCACTTTCCGCAGGTCAGCGCCGGCACTTGTCTTCTGCAAAAAATGGCAAGACGTTTCGGTCAAGTCGGCTTTGATACCGATGGCAGCCTGCGGGAACCCGACACGCCGCGCGACTTCGAACTTGAAGAACTGGCCGGTATTGGTACGCGCATCGAACGAACTGCCAAAGGCGATTTTCTACTCGCCGCGCGCGATGGCTTTCTCAATATTGACAAGGCGACGCGTCAGATTTCGGTCACCGACAAGATCATCAACCGCAAAGGCGTCAATATTCGCACCACCGGCAATCTGGCACTGAGTGGCGACATTTATGAGGAGCACGGCGAGGTGCAGGAGCGTCGTGTGGTTGACGGCAAGCACATGAGTTTTCATGCCGACGTGTATGGCAACATCCTCTCGGACGGCGGGCAGGTGCATTTGATGGCAAATCTTTCCGGCGGTAGCGTGAGAAACCCCCAGGGGTCGATACGGATAGATCACTTGGCGACCCAAGCAACGATCGATGCGCGTGGTGGCGAAGTCGTGATCAAGCAGGCCGAAGGGGTCTCGATTGTTGCAGGTCGGGTAAAAATAGAGCGTGCGATCGCCTGCAACATCGTCGCAGATGATGTCGAAATCGATGACGCCGCCGCGTGTTCCATTGCGGCGCGAAGAATTCGCGTAACCCGCGCGAGCGCATATCGCGATATCGAAACCGTGCTCTTCATTTGCGTTCCTGACTTTTCCGAGTTGAACAAACTCCGTGCCGAATCTGCAAAGAAGATTCTGGGCCTGACTCAGCAGCGAGCAAGCAAACAGGGAACATTGGATCGACGGACTGCTGTACCGGAGATCAAGAACTATTATTTCACCGACGGGCGCATTCGTGCTGGCGAGTTCAAGCTTTCTCCGGAACAGCAAATGCAGTGGCACAACGCCACGCAGCGCTTGACAAAACTCTTGTTGGAAATCAAGGCCCTGCAACAAGACGTTACAGCGATCGACTCCGTTCTCGATGAGGAAAGCGCGCGACTGGCGGTAATGGACGCGCAACGGGACGAGGCGGGCGCCAACACGGGTTGCGATATCGGGCAAATATCAGGGGATGTCTCGGTCCAAACTCAGACGATAGCTCCCGGGGCAGCGGCTTTCTCCGATAGCGAGGCGTCCGACATCAAGCGCAGGCTGCGAGATCCACTTGCGATCCGCGAACGCCTGTTTCGAGGCAACTCGGGAAAGTATTCCTGGTGCTGGAAGCCGGCCGCAGAAGAAACGTAACGACCGAGGCAGTCTGAATCGTACTCGCCAGAAACTGACCGTGGAAGGGCGCATTTTCCCGTGGTGCAAGCGGTCTGCCGAGCCGAAATATTTAGTGACGCCGTCTCACCATCGCCGATTTTTTAGAACCCGCCCGTAGATCTAGCTCGGGCCCAAATCGACTTCATCTTCTAGGCCTAGTCTTTCCTGCAGAATGCGCAACTCCCTGAAAAGATCGCGGTAGGCTCGTGGCGGTTTGTTCTGTGTCGCTTCCTTGATCGCATTGCGGCGCAGTTGGCGCAGGTGCTGAATGTCGGCGGCAGGGTAATCGCGGGCCAACTCACTGAAGGCGGTTTCATCTTCCATGAGGCGTGTGCGCAGTCGTTCCAGTTGGTGCTGGCGTACGGTCGCGGCCTTCGAGACGCCGCTGATTTCATCCAGCGCTGCGCGTAACGGCGCGTCATCGATGTCGCGCATGATCTTGCCGATGTACTGCATCTGGCGCCGTTTTGCCTCATGTTTGGTAAAACGCTGGGCGTCCATCAAGGCATCGCGCAGGCGCTCCGGCATTTCGATCTTCTTCAGCCGCTCTTTAGACAACGCGACCAATTCCGCGCCCAAGCGCTGTAAGTCGGTCATTTCGCGTTTTAGTTGCGACTTGCTGGGGCCGGAATACTCGTCCGGTTCGTTATCGATATATTCCACGGTTATGATTATAGCTTCGCGACCAAGGTCTCATACTCAAAGGGTTTCCGCATGTCCCAAGGTTTTGCTCACTCACAAGAACAATTGCGTGCATTGGCGCAGACGGTTCTCGATCACGCCGCCGCCAAAGGGGCTTCGGGTTGCGAAGTTGATGTTTCGGAAGGATTGGGCCAGTCGGTCAGTGTGCGTCGGCAGGAGGTCGAGACCATAGAGTACAACCGTGACAAGGGTCTGGGCATCACGGTCTACATCGGCCAGCGCAGAGGACATGCCAGTAGCTCGGATTTTTCGCTGCCCGCGGTCAGGGCTTCGGTCGATGCTGCGCTTTCGATCGCCCGCTTTACCGCCGAAGATGACTGTGCAGGATTGCCCGAGGCCCGCCTCCTGGCAAAGAAAAACATGGATTTGGATCTGTATCACCCTTGGGATATTCCGGTGGAAACAGCGATTGATATTGCGCGCCATTGCGAACAAGCCGCTTTCGATGTGAGTCCCATGGTGAAGAACTCTGAAGGTGCCGGCGTTTCGGCGCAGACCGCACACTTTGTTTCCGCCAACAGCCTGGGTTTCATGGGTGGTTTTGCCACTTCGCGGCACTATGTCTCGTGTTCGGTCATAGCGGGCGAGGGCGATGATATGCAGCGCGACGATTGGTATATCACGCGCCGCAACGCAAATGATTTTCCTGATACCGCACGTATTGGCGACTATGCCGCGCGGCGCGCACTGTCACGTCTTGGAGCCCGCAAACTGAAAACGCGCAAGTGCCCAGTGATTTTTGAGGCACCGCTGGCGACCGGGTTGATAGGCAGTTTCGTACATGCAGTTTCCGGTGGCGCGTTGTATCGCAAGACCTCATTTCTGCTCGATAGCCTCGGCCAGAAAATTTTTCCCGATTTTGTGCAGATCAGTGAGCGACCGCATGTCCGAGGTGGATTTGCATCCTCGCCCTTCGACGACGATGGCGTCGCCACGCACGATCGCGATGTGGTGAAGAACGGCGAGCTGAAAGGCTATTTCCTGTCCACGTATTCGGCACGCAAGTTGGGCATGCAGACCACCGGCAACGCCGGTGGCTCGCACAATTTGATGGTGAATCCGGGGCGTCATGATTTAGAGGGGCTACTGCGCGAAATGGGAACAGGTTTGCTGGTGACTGAATTGCTTGGCCAAGGCGTGAACTATGTAACTGGAGACTATTCGCGTGGTGCCGCAGGCTACTGGGTGGAGAAAGGTGAGATCGCCTATCCGGTGGAAGAGATTACGATTGCGGGCAATCTGCGCGAGATGCTACGCGGGATAGTTGCCATCGGCAACGACATAGAGGCGCGCGGATCGAAGCAGGTTGGTTCGATTCTGGTCGACCGCATGACAATCGCCGGCACCTGAACCGGCTAGGCGTAGGCGCCCGAGTGAGCGTTGTGCCCGTTGTCAGTTGGACCGAGGATGGTAGGGCGTTGTCGGCCCGCTGGCAGTCTGAAAGTGGTGTTTCGACACCACAGCGGGTGATCGTTGCGGACGGTAGACTTTCTGCAGATGCGGCCTACAAGCTTGCCTGCGAAGGCACCGCAATACTATGGCGGGGCGATTTCCAGAATGCGCGGCAGTTGCTGCAGGCAATGGCTCGGCGCATTGACCGCAAGCATCGCAAGGCGAAAGCGGCATCCAAGCCGATAGACGCTGCGGAATTTCATTTGTATCGGCAGGCACGCTTGCAGCGTGTCAGAACTTTGGGCATGTTGCTGCTGCCCTTCGACGATGATTACCGGATTCCCTTGCGCCGGGCGCCGGTTGTAGGTGCTGCGTGTACCGAAGCCTACGGCCCTCCTAACGGACCATTTGTTACCACTTTTCGTGAATTGCAGGGACTGATCGGCGCGCACGAGTGGCGCAAGAAAGGTGTCTTGATACCGGAACTCGGTGCACGAATCCATCCCCACTATGGCGTCTTTGCACCGATTCGCGGCGAGTATGTTGGCTTGGTGGCAAGCGCGCCGATGCCCGCGGGGAGCGCACTCGCTTTCGACATCGGCACCGGAACAGGCGTATTGGCTGCCGTGTTGGCGAAACGGGGCGTGGCTCGCATCGTCGCCACCGATCAGGACCCACGCGCGCTGGCTTGCGCCACCGACAACGTGGCGCGGCTTGAACTGGCGGAACAGGTGGAAGTGATGCGGGCCGATCTGTTTCCTCCCGGTCGAGCTTCGCTGATTGTGTGCAATCCACCATGGCTTCCGGGTCGTGCTGGCTCTTCGCTTGAGCGAGCGGTTTACGATCCTGACAGTCGCATGTTGATGGGATTCATCAAGGGCCTTGCTCTCCATCTGGAGCTCGGCGGCGAAGGCTGGCTGGTGCTCTCGGACCTTGCCGAGCACCTGGGCTTGCGTACCCGCACCGAGCTATTGACAGCTATTGAAACAGCCGGTTTGAAAGTTGTCGGTCGCATGGATGTTCGGCCGAATCATCGACGCACGGTGGACAGCTCCGATTTGCTGCATGTTGCTCGCGCCGCGGAAATGACTTCCCTCTGGCGCTTGGCGTTGTGCTAATAGGATTAGTTGCATAGGCGGAAGGCCGGACGAAGAAGGAAATTGCGGGCGCGCTCTACCAAACAAAAACCCCGCCTTGGCGGGGTTTTTGTTTGGTGCGACTGCTGATTCCGAGCTAGCCCTTCTTCACCTTTGGTGGGTTCTGCATGAAGCCATCGAAACCAGCTTCGGCAAAGCGGAACCACAGATTCTGGTCATCGCGGAACTTGGAATAGTCTGCGTAAATCTTCTTCCAGGCCGGATTGCTGGCGGACAGTTCGTCGTAATGGGGCATGGCGAATTTGTAGGCTGCGTCCATCACCGGCTTCGGCAGACGGAACAGTTTGGCGCCGCTGGCGACCAGTTCCTTCAGCGCCTGCGGGTTCTTGGCGTCGTACTTGGCCTGCATGTTCACATGGGCAAAGGAAGCGGCTGCTTCGATGATTGCCTGATTTTCTTTTGACAGACCGTTGTAGGCCTTGCTGCCGACCATCAACGTCAACTGTGGGCCGCCTTCCCACCATGCCGGATAGGCATAGTGCTTGGCAACCTTGTAGAAACCTAGTTTCTGATCGTCATACGGACCGACCCACTCGGCTGCATCAATGGTGCCTTTCTCAAGCGACTGATAGACCTCGCCGCCAGGAATATTCTGCGGCACGCCGCCGATGCCCTTGAGGATAACGCCGCCGAAGCCGCCGATGCGCATTTTAAGGCCCTTGATGTCGGCCATGCTCTTTATCGGTTTGCGATACCAGCCACCCATCTGGGCGCCGGTATTGCCCATCGGGAAATTCGTGATGTTGAAGTTGCTGTAGAACTCGCGGAACAACTTCATGCCATTGCCCTGGTACATCCACGCCGTCATCTGACGGCTGTTGAGGCCGAACGGAATAGCGCAGTCCATGGCAAAGGTTGGATCCTTGCCGAAGAAATAGTAGGGAGCTGTGTGGCAGCACTCGATAGTGCCTTGCTGGACGCCGTCAAGTACGCCGAATGCGGGCATCAACTCACCACCGGCGTGGACCGAAATCTCGAACTTGCCGCCTGACATCTCCTTGACTTTCTGCGAGAAGACCTCCGCAGCCCCGAAGATGGTATCCAGCGCCTTGGGGAAACTCGATGCCAGACGCCAGCGAATGGCGGCCTGCTGGGCATGTACGGCCGGTGCTACTCCTGCAGCCAGAATGCCCGCTATACCCGCGTTCTGCAAAAATTTGCGACGTTCCATTTATATGCTCCTCAATTGATGTTTTAAAAGCGACCGCTGACGCACTTGAGCCATGCATTTGAGTCGGACGCTGCATGCTACACCTGCTACCTCTGCTACCTCTGCTACCACTGCCAGTACTGCTCTTTGAAACTGGTTCCTGTTTGGACGGATTGCTCCGGGTTATCAATTCCCTTTCAGCGACTGTTGCAAGGCTTTCAGGTCGGCATCTTCCGCGCTATTGTCCTTGGCTTCCGACTCTGCGCTTTCATCCTTGGAGGGTGGGAGGCGACCTTCGTCATTCGATTGTGGTTCTGCCGAATCCGCGGCGGGTACGTCGAACCCGTCCATACTTAGCGGTTGGCTCCCGTAACTGCCGCCCTGTCTCGGCGTCAAGAGATCGCGAAGATTGACATCATCGGTATCGACCACCACCGCTTTGTCCAGACTGCCCAGCACCAGATTGGGATAAACGATTACCAAGGCGATCACGAAGAGCTGTATGCCGATGAAGCCGATGGCGCCCTTGTAAATCTGGGTGGTCTTGATACTCGCAATCAGCTTGCCTGTGACATCGTCGATGTAATCGTTTTTGGCCGCAACGCTGCGCAGATAGAACAGCGCAAAGCCGAAGGGCGGGGTCAGAAATGAGGTTTGCAGATTGATCGCGATGATGACGCCGAACCAGATCAGTACATCGCTTCCGGGGGGCAGCAGCGCCGGGAGTATTTTTTCTGCGACCGGGGCAAGCAACGGGATGACGATGAAAGCGATCTCGAAGAAATCGATGAACATGCCAAGCACAAACACCAGCACGGTAACGACGATCAGGAAGCCCATCGCGCCGCCGGGAACCTTCGAAAACAGGTGTTCAATGAAGATGTGGCCGTCCGCAGCATTGAAGGTGAACGAAAAAACGGTCGAGCCGATCAGGATGAACATCACGAAAATCGACAGCTTGGTGGTGTTTTCCAGCGCCTCCTTCATAAGTGAGTAAGACAGCGAGCGCTTCATCAAGGCCATGATCATGGCCCCCAATGCACCCATGGCGCCTCCCTCGGTCGGGGTCGCCAGTCCGAGAAAAATGGTTCCGAGCACCAGGAAGATCAGGATCAGTGGCGGGATCAATACAAACGTAACTCGCTCGCAGAGCTTGGAGAGCAAGCCCAGCTTGAGCACTCGATTGATGGTCGCAAGAATGACGGCGAGAAATGACGAAACCGTCATCGACAGGATGATGGTTTCGTCCAATGGCGCAGCCATGTCGCGCCCGATCCACCCGCGCATCAGTCCATCGTGCACTTGACTCCATGCATAGCCTGCTGCGCCGACAAAAATCATCAGGGCCAGTAGCGAATAGTGGCCCGAGGAACCGTTGGGCTCTTTGTAGATTCGCGCTTCCCGGGGAAGAGCCGGTGTCCACTCCGGTTTAACGATGGAAAGAATGACAACCGCAAGGCTGTAAAGACCGATCAGGATGACGCCGGGCAACAGCGCGCCGGCATACATGTCGCCGACCGAGCGACCGAGTTGGTCGGCCATTACAATAAGAACAAGCGACGGCGGGATGGCTTGTGCCAGTGTTCCCGAGGCAGTGATGACCCCGGCGGCGACCGACGGGTGATAGCCATAGCGCAACATTATCGGCAGCGAGATCAAGCCCATCGACATCACGGCGGCGGCGACAACCCCGGTGGTCGCGGCGAGAAGCGCGCCGACAAAAATTACTGCGAGCGCAAGCCCTCCACGCACGGGGCCAAAGACCTGCCCAATGGTCTCAAGCAGATCCTCCGCCATTCCGCTCCGTTCAAGGATGATTCCCATGAAGGTGAAGAACGGGATCGCCAGCAGGGTCTCGTTCTGCATGATGCCGAATACCCGCAGAGGCAGGGCCTGAAACAGCACTGCGGGGAACATCCCCCCTTCTATGCCGAGAAAACCAAAAAAGAGACCAGCTGCAGCCAGTGCAAACGCAACCGGAAATCCCGTGAGCAGAAATAACAGCAGCCCGCCGAACATCAGCGGGACAAAGTTGTTGACGATGAATTCCATCAGCGTATTTCCTCGCGGGCGTGAGCTGCGTGTTCGTTGATTTCGAGGTTGATCGTGTCGTGCTCTTCGGATTCGACATGACTAATGGAATCGGGTGCGTGCCCGGTGAGGAAGGCGGCGCGCTTGATCAGTTCCGACAGCCCCTGAATGACTAGCATGAAGAAGCCGACCGGTATCAGCAAATAGACCGGCCAGCGAACCAGCCCCCCCGCGTTCTGCGACATCTCTCCTGACACCCAGGCGTTGTAAAACGTCGGCCACGACAGGGTGATGAGCATGTAGCAAAGCGGGAACAGAAACACGACGATGCCGACGACGTCGATCAGGTTGCGGGTTCGCGCGGTGAAATGATTGGATATGAAATCGATTCGAACGTGGGCATTTTTCAGGAAGGCAAATCCCGACCCGAGCATGAACACCATCGCAAACAGATACCACTGAATCTCTAGCAGGGCATTGGATCCGATATCCAATGTCTTGCGCACGATAGCGTTGCCCGCGCTGATCAGAACCGAGGCAAGAATCAACCAGATTAATCCGCGACCGATTCGGTTTGTCAGCCAGTCGACCAGGCGGGACAGCTTCAGCAGGGCTTGCATGATGCCTCCTAGGGGCGCTTCGGCGGTACATTGCCGCCATGAAGCTGAATTAGTTCGGTTTAAGCGTGACAGGTGCCGAAGGCACTGGCGCTACCTCGCACTATATTAACCCGATGTTTCAATATTTTCAGATCAAGAGATTTCGCAATTGATGCCGTGCATGGTCGGGCGCTACCGAAGGCGGATCGAGGTGCGCTTTCTCTGCAAATTTGCATCGATGGATCATTGGTCAGACCGAAAGAGTCGAGAGCATATTTGCATGTGCGCCTCGTGTCAAGCATATGTAGAGTTCACAAGTACTGGGCAAGCATTGCTGTAGTTATGGTCAGACCAATGGTACATTTGCAGGATGGATGCCAAGATGAAAGCGCCGCGGCTGGCAGATGTGGTTGCTCGAGAAATCGAGCAACGGGTGCTCGAGGGTGGCTTAAAACCGGGCGACCGACTGGCGTCGGAGCGTGAGTTGTCTGCGCAGCTGGGCGTGTCTCGGGCCTCGCTACGAGAGGCTATCCAGAAGCTCGCGGCGCGCGGACTGCTGGAAAGCCGGCAGGGCGGCGGGACCTTTGTTACAGACCGCCTCGATTCAAGTTTCGGCAATCCTTGGGAGCAAATCCTGCGCGATCATCCCGCGGTGCATGAAGACATGCTTGAGTTTCGTCACATGATGGAAGCCCGAGCCGCTGAATGCGCGGCTTTGCGGGCGACGGCGGCGGATCGGGAGCACGTGCGGCGCAAGCTGGAACAACTGGAAGACGCTTTTGCCGGGAACGATCTGGATGCTCAGGTCGATTCCGATCTGGCCTTCCACCAGGCAATTGCCGAAGCCTCGCACAACATCATTGTTGGCCACTTGACGGCAAGCCTGTTGCGCTTGATGCGCGACAACTTGCGCCGCAACCTCAGCGAATTCATGCAGGTTCCGGCAGCCAAGGAACAATTGCTTGACCAGCATCGAGCTGTCTGGCACGCCATCGAGCAGGGGGATGCTGAACAGGCCATGGCTGCAGCAGCCAATCACATTATTTATGTGCGTCAGAATCTGACGCGCCTGCTGCGTAGCGGCACACGTCGCAATCCTTAAAATACCCCGCATGACTTCTTCAGGAATCACCCAATTTTGTCTCGTGCGCCATGGCGAAACCGACTGGAATGGTGCTAAACGCATTCAGGGGCATATCGATATCGATCTCAATGCGGCAGGCAAAGAGCAAGCGCGCGCTTTGAAGCGAGGTCTTTCGGCTCACCAATTTGCAGCGGCTTACAGCAGCGACCTGATGCGCGCCTGGAATACGGCGCAGATCGCCACAAGCGGCCTCGGCCTTGCCGTGTCGCCAGCGCCGACTTTTCGGGAGCGGCATTTCGGTGTGATGCAGGGCGTCACCACGCTCGAAGCGAGCGAGCAGTTTCCAGAGGCGCTTATCCATCACAAAGCAAGAACGCCCGACTACGATTACGAAAGTGGCGAATCCTTGATCGATTTTTCGGTGCGCATCATAGCCGCTCTTGATGCCTTGGCTGTTCTTCATTCCGGGCAGAACGTGCTTGTCTTCACTCATGGCGGCGTGCTCGATGTCGCCTACCGCGCCGCCACCGGACGAGCGCTGCACATGCCTCGGAATTTTCTTTTACCGAATGCGGCGCTGAATTGGGTAGAACGCGATGATCAGGGCTGGAAGCTAATTTCCTGGGCCGATTGCAGCCATCTGAATCTCGCGCTCGACGAAGTGCTCGAGTAGGGGCGCTTGGCGGGTCTGGTGGGCCGGATGCTAGAATTCGCGGTTCCCATCTATCAACGGAATCCGCCATGTTTTCAAAGCAGAGCACCCTCGCAGCGAGTGACCCCGAGTTGTGGGCCGAGATTCAGAATGAGAACCGCCGTCAGGAAGATCACATAGAGCTGATCGCTTCCGAGAACTATGTTTCATGGCCGGTGATGGAAGCGCAAGGCTCCCAACTCACCAATAAATACGCCGAAGGCTATCCGGGCAAGCGCTACTACGGCGGCTGCGAATATGTCGACGTGGTCGAACAATTGGCCATAGACCGCGCCAAGAAGTTGTTTGGCGCCGATGCGGCGAACGTGCAGCCCAATTCCGGCTCACAGGCCAATCAGGCGGTGTTCATGGCATTTCTCAAGCCCGGCGACACCATGCTAGGCATGAACCTCGCGATGGGCGGCCACCTGACCCACGGCTCGCCGGTGAACATGTCCGGAAAGTGGTTCAATGTCGTGCCCTACGGTCTCGATGCCAATGAAGAAATAGATTACGATGAAATGGAAAAATTGGCGCATGAGCACAAGCCCAAGCTGATCATCGCCGGCGCCTCGGCCTATTCGCTGAAGATCAACTTCGAGCGCTTTGCCAAGGTGGCAAAGTCTGTCGGTGCAATTCTCATGGTGGATATGGCGCATTACGCCGGGCTGGTCGCGGCCGGCTTCTACCCGAATCCGGTGCCGCATGCCGATGTCGTCACATCAACCACTCACAAGACTCTGCGCGGTCCACGCGGCGGCCTGATCCTGATGAAAGCTGAGCATGAGAAGGTGATCAATTCGGCAATTTTCCCCGGCTTGCAAGGCGGCCCGCTGGAGCATGTGATCGCAGCCAAGGCGGTGGCGTTCAAGGAGGCGATGACCCCCGAGTTTCGCAACTACCAGGAGCAGGTGATCGGCAACGCCCAGGTGATGGCCAAAGTGCTGAAAAGCCGCGGCCTGCGTATCGTCTCGGGGCGGACCGAGTCCCATGTCTTCCTGGTTGATCTGCAAGCAAAGAACATTACCGGCAAAGAAGCAGAAGCGGCGCTCGGGCGCGCTCACATCACGGTCAACAAGAATGCCATTCCGAATGATCCACAAAAGCCGTTTGTGACCTCGGGTGTCCGTCTCGGTACGCCCGCCATGACCACGCGTGGCTTTACAGAGATTGAAGCTGAGCAGGTCGCCGAACTGATTGCCGACGTGCTGGACGCGCCGACTGACGAAGCGGTGCTGACTCGGGTACGTGGCGAAGTTTCTGCAATGTGCAAGAAATTCCCGGTGTACGGTTGAGGGTTTTGCTAGTTTCTGGAAATGCATTCGGCTTGGCGGCATGGTGGGCATTGCTAAGTCGGATGACTAGTTTCTCGCTGTAATATCAGCGCTCAACTTCAGGTTCTCAGAATGAAATGTCCGTACTGCAGTGACGAGAACACCCAGGTTGTCGATACCCGGGAGAACGAAGACGGCGACACCGTGCGCCGCCGCCGCCGCTGCCTTTCCTGCGACAAGCGCTTTACCACCTACGAGCGGGTTGAATTGCAGTTACCCCAGGTGGTAAAGAAAAACGGTAGTCGCACGGAATTTGATCGCGACAAGCTCAAGGCCAGCATCATGCTGGCGATGAGAAAGCGCCCGGTTTCCACTGAAAGCATCGAAATGGCGCTGGACCGAATCGAAGAAAAACTGGTGCAACTGGCGCTGCGTGAAGTGGCGTCGGATCGGATTGGCGAACTGGTGATGCGAGAGTTGAAGAAGCTCGACAAGGTGGCTTACATTCGTTTCGCTTCGGTCTATCGCAACTTCGAGGACGTCGACGAGTTCTCCGACGCCATCCGCGAAATTAAGAAACCGCGGCAGCCCCGAGCAAAAACCTGATGGTCCGCGGCGCATGAGTTTTTCGTCCGCCGATCATGGTTTCATGGCCCGGGCCCTGCGCCTGGCGCGGCGCGGCCTTTACAGCACGACTCCGAACCCTCGCGTCGGCTGTGTAATTGTTAAAGACGGTCACATCATCGGAGAAGGCTGGCACCAGAAGGCCGGCATGCCGCATGCCGAAATCAACGCACTTGGAAAAGTCGGCGCTGGTGATGCGGCGACGGGTGCCACTGCCTACGTCAGTCTCGAGCCCTGCAGTCATTTCGGACGCACCCCGCCATGTGCCGATGCGCTGATCGCTGCCGGTATTGTTCGTGTGGTTGCAGCGATGCTCGACCCGAACCCGCAAGTCGCGGGGCAGGGATTGGCAAAGCTTTCATCTGCGGGCATAGCTGTCGCCAGCGGCCTTCTCGAAACTGAGGCGACAGAACTTAACATTGGATTCGTCTCGCGCATGACGCGCGGCCGGCCGTGGCTGAGGCTGAAAGTCGCCGCCAGTCTCGATGGCAAGACCGCACTCAGCAATGGTGTTTCGCAATGGATCACCGGGCCCGACGCCCGTCGTGACGCTCACGCCTGGCGCGCGCGCTCCTGCGCCGTTTTGACAGGCATCGGTACCATCAAGGACGACAACCCACGGCTCACCGTGCGCGAGGTGCCCACCACGCGCCAGCCGTTGCGAGTTGTCATCGACAGTCGACTCGAAACGCCGCTGGATGCGGCGGTGCTCAAAGGCGGTAATGTGTTGATCGCCGCAGCCTGCGATGATGCCGAGCGTGCTGCCGCTTTGCGCGCGTGCGGCGCCGAGATCGTGATACTGCCCAATGTGCAGGGCAAGGTAGAGCTTGCCGACTTGCTGCAAGAATTGGGACGTCGCGGGATCAACGAAGTACTGGCCGAGGCCGGCACCCGGCTTAACGGCTCGCTTTTGCGCGAGGGCTGTGTCGACGAGTTGCTGATTTATCAGGCACCAATGCTGATGGGAGACTCCGCGCGCGGTATGTTCGGCCTGATGGAACTCACCGAGCTTGCGGGGGCGACCCGACTGAACATTATTGAGCGCCGTGTCATCGGCGCCGACTTTCGTATTCGAGCCCGTTTTGCTTAAAGAAGACGGTCATCGCGACTTTCCAGGTCGTGGCTTGCTGATTAACATTCTGCGTATTTTCCATATCGCGGGTCTGGCGGGAATATCGACAGTGGTGCTGGCCGGCGGCAACGGGGCCGCGAACTGGGGAGCGTTGATGCTGATCTCCGGTCTTGGCATTGTTGCTCTGGATGCCTGGTCCAATCCGGATTACTTCAGGCAGGCCAAGGGGCTCGGTACGCTGCTGAAAATAGCGCTGGTCGTGCTGCTGGTGGCATGGGAGGCAGGGCGTTTGCCCTTGTTCTGGTTTGTGCTGGCTTTTTCTGTCGCGCTCAGTCACGCGCCGGGGCGTTTTCGGCATCGCAAGTTGTTCTGATTTTTTGATTTACCGGGGCGCTGCCCGACGGTCGGTTTCGTTCAAGTAGTCGCCGCACCGCAAACCTGGCAGCCCGGATCGCGCGGCACGCGAATCTCGCGCCATTCCATGCCGAGCCCATCCAGCAGAAGCAGGCGTCCGGCTAGACTGGTGCCGCAGTCAATCAACAACTTCAGGGCTTCGGCCGCTTGTATCGTGCCGATAATGCCGGTCAGCGGGGCGAAAACACCCATGACGGCGCAACGCACTTCGTCGACTTCCTGTCCTTCTGGAAACAGGCAGTGGTAGCAGGGTGACCCAGTCTGGCGCGAATCGAAAACGGCTACCTGTCCGTCGAAACGGATCGCGGCACCCGACACCAGGGGCTTGCGGTATTTGACGCAGGCACGGTTGACAGCGTGGCGTGTCGCGAAGTTGTCGCAGCAATCGAGGACGATATCAGCCTGGGCGACTTCAGCATCCAGGTGATCCCCGGAAAGGCGCTCAGCGAGGGCAATGACGTGGCACTCGGGGTTGATTTCACCCAGCGTGCGTTTGCCGGACTCGGTCTTGGCCATGCCGACAGCGTCTGTCCGATGCAGAATCTGGCGTTGCAGATTGGTCAGATCGACCGTGTCCCCGTCCGCCAGTACCAGCGTGCCGATCCCGGCTGAAGCAAGATAATAGGCGGCGGGAGAACCGAGTCCGCCGGCACCGATTACCAGCGCACGGGCATTGACGATGTTGTCCTGCCCTTCGATGCCGATCTGCGGCAGCAGAATATGACGACTGTAACGGAGAAGCTGGTCATCCGTCACAGAGCTTCTACCTTTCCTGTCTCAGTTCGGGCGGGGTATCGTCGTGGTCGCCATGGGGATGGTGTTCCCAGACTTTGGAATAGATATCGTGAGACTTCTTGATCAGGCGTTCGGGCACACGCATATTGCGCATCTGGGTTTCTTCGCAGAAATACACCAATGCCCGCATCAGCTTGCTGTAAAGACTTTTGTCGAGATGAAAGCCCTGCCGTACCAGTGCAGCTTCGAGCCCTTCCAGCGAGTAGTCGCTGATCTCATACCAGATCGAAAGACTGTAGGGCACAAGTCCGGTATCGATATCCATGCCCTCAAGCCCGGAGAGCAATTTGCGGGCCTCTTCAACATGTTCCGGATGGCGATGATCGAAGCGTAGTTCGCGATGCTTGCGCGTACCGGGTTGCGGAACGAACGCGGCGGGCCGAACGCGGTGTTTTCCGTCGCGCACTTCATCGCGCAATTCGCGTGCTTTTTCCGGCGTCATTCTGCTCATTGCACGCGTCCCGGGTTCAGTGCTTGAGAATTTGCAAGGCTTTCAGCAAGTTCACTGCCTGACCAAGCTGGTAGTCGTTCTTCGAGGCATACTCAAGTGGCGTGTGGGGCGATTTGTCGTCGTCGGCATTGTCCTTCTTTACGTTATTGGATTTCTTGGGAGGTTCCGCTGACGGGTCTTTGTCATTACCCAAATGACGCTGAAGGTCCGCCTCGCGCACGCGCTCACGTGAACCGCCGTTTTCGGTTTCCTCGACAACGATGTCCGGCGTGATGCCTTTGGCCTGGATCGAACTGCCCGATGGTGTGTAGTAACGCGCGGTGGTGAGCTTGATCGCTGCGTTATTGGACAGCGGCAGGACGGTTTGCACTGAACCCTTGCCGAAGGTCTGGGTACCCATCACCACGGCACGTTTGTGGTCCTGCAAGGCACCGGCAACGATCTCCGAAGCCGAGGCCGAGCCGCCATTGACCAGCACAATCATTGGCACCGTCTTGGCAAAGGCCGGAAGATTCTTCATGATGTCAGCGCGTCGTCCGCGTTGGTAATCCTCCGGGCTCGCCATATAGCGGCGCTTGGCATCATCGGTACGGCCATCGGTCGACGTAACCAGAATATTGGGCTGCAGGAAGGCTGCGGAAACTCCCACCGCGCTATTGAGCAGGCCACCTGGGTCATTTCGCAAATCGAGCACCAGTCCTTTGATGCCATTGCCCTTGGCATCTTTGTCCGTTTTCACCAACTTGCCAAGGTGCTTGACGACGTCTGACGTTGTTTCCTCTTGAAACTGAGTGACACGCAGGTAGCCGTAGCCGGTTTCAAGCAACTTGGATTTGACGCTCTGAACCTTGATGATCTCGCGTGTCAGGGTGACTTCAAATGGCTTGGGTTCGCTCTTGCGCACAACGGTGAGCCGGATCTGGGTCTTGGGCTTGCCGCGCATTTTTTTTACGGCGTCGTTGAGTGTGAGGCCTTTGACCAGTGTGTCATCAAGTTTGATGATCAGGTCACCGGGTTTCAATCCGGCCTTGAACGCAGGAGTGTCCTCGATTGGCGATACCACCTTGACGAAGCCGTCTTCCATGCCGACTTCGATGCCCAGACCACCGAATTCACCGTGGGTGCTGACTTGGAGATCTTTGAAGGAGTCTGCATCCAGGTAGGCCGAGTGCGGGTCCAGATTGGCCAGCATGCCGCTGATCGCGTGGGTAATCAGCGTCTTGTCATCAACAGGCTCGACATAGCCTTGCTTGATGGCGTTGTAAACGTCGGCAAAACTGCGCAGCTCTTCGATTGGCAATGCCGATGAAACGGCATCCTTGCTCGCGCTGGCAGAGAAATTCAGGCTAAGAAGAATGCCGGCGATCAGACCCGACACCACCAGACCAATTTGCTGCAGTTTGCTACTCATAGGAACTCCGATTGTATGACCGCGGGACTCGCCGGGGAGGGTACGCAAGTGTAGCGCGAGTTTGGCTAGCCTCCGGCCCATTTCAGAGGATCGAACGGCTGGCCCCGGTGTCTGAGCTCAAAGTATAAACCCGAGTCCGGGTTGCCGCCGGTGTTTCCCACGGTGGCGATGGGCTCACCACTCTTTACAGTGGCGCCTACCGCGGCCAGCAGCGACTCGTTGTTGCCATAAACCGAAAGGAAATCGTCGCCGTGATCTATGACCAGCAAATTGCCGAACCCGCGCAGCCAATCCGAGAAGACCACCGCCCCGTTGGCTACCGCTCTGACCTCGGCGCCCTCGACAGCGCGAATAAACAAACCCCGCCAGGTGGCGCCGCCTTTTTCGCGAATATGGCCGAAACGTCCTGCAACATGTCCCTTGACCGGTAATAAGAGCTTGCCGCGCAATGCCGCGAAAGCACCGCCAACCTTCCCTGGGTCGTAGCTCTTGATGTTGCTGGGACTGTCCATCGTCGTTGGTTCAGAGCCAGTCTGTGGCCGGGGTTTCGATTTTGCCGTGCGTCGAGTCAAGCCTGAGATCAGTTTTGTCAGGCGCTGCTCGTCACGTTTTAATGCATTGATTTCACGTCGCTGCGTTTTCAGCCGCTCTGCAATCTTGCCGAGGGTGGCCAGTCGTTGCTTTTTGCGCGCAAGCAACTGCGCTCGGTCCTCCTTTTGTTGGCGCTCGATCTCCGCCAACCGGACTTGTCTTTCGTGAGCTTCTTCCGCAAGAATTTTCTTTTCGGCGGCAATGCCGCGCAATTGCTGTAGCAGGTCAGCCTTGGCGCGCGACAACTGAGTCAGAAAATACCGGTCACGCGCCGATTGGTTTGGGTCGTGGCCGGACAGCAGAATTTTTAGTGCCTCTGAATCACTGCTGGTGAGCTGGTGGTTCAATAGCTCGGTAAGTTGATTCTGCTGGGCGGCAGTCTGTTGGTCCAAGCGCTTTCTTTGAGCATCCAGACGGGCCAAGTGCTTTCTGGCCTCGGCGTTTTCAGCCCTCAGTTGATGCAGGCGCCGGCTGGTATTGGAAATTGCCGATTCGGTCTCGCGCAATTTGTCGGCGGCGTAACTCTTAGATTTTTCAGCAGTAGCGACGTCGCGGCGCAAGACCTTGATACGACTTTTCAGGTCTATCAGTTCCCCCTTCTTTGCCTCCACGTTTGCGGCGAAAATGGGTGAAGCAAAAAAGCAGAGCACAGCGAGCACGGCGACACGGCGAAAGACAGCAATTGTTTTCGCCGTGTCGCCGTGCTCGCTGTGGTAAAAACTCAAGCCCTTGCTTTGCCCTGGTTCGCCACAGCCTGCATCGCCGCCTTGATCGCCTCCTGGTCGCCGAGGTAGTAGTTTCGAATCGGCTTCAGATCGGTATCCAGCTCATACACAAGCGGTTGTGCCGTCGGTATGTTGAGACCTACGATTTCGGCATCGGATACTTTGTCGAGATACTTGATTAGAGCGCGCAGGCTGTTGCCGTGCGCCGCTATGATTACGTTCTTGCCCGCCTTGACAGCTGGTGCGATGGTCTCGTGCCAATATGGCAGAAAACGCTCAACCGTGTCCTTCAAGCACTCCGTGCGCGGAAATTGTGCGTCAGAGAGATCCGCGTAGCGTGGATTGGTGCTTTCCAGGCGCGGATCGTCTTCAGCCAGCGGCGGAGGTGGCGTGTCGTAGGCGCGGCGCCAGATCAAGACCTGCTCGTCACCATACTTGGTTGCCGTTTCCGCCTTATTGAGTCCTTGCAAGGCGCCATAGTGGCGCTCATTCAGCCTCCAGGAATGCTGCACCGGTATCCACATCTGGTCCATTTCCTCCAGTACCGTCCACAGCGTCTTGATCGCGCGGCGCAGTACTGAGGTATAGGCTAGATCAAAAGTAAAACCTTCGCTTTTAAGTAATTGACCTGCCGCAATTGCTTCGGCTTGGCCTTTCTCGGTGAGCCCGACATCGGTCCATCCCGTAAAGCGGTTTTCCTGGTTCCAAGTCGACTCGCCGTGGCGCAACAGCACTATTTTGTACATGGTCAAGGCCTTAACGCAGATCTAAAGCAGTATTCTATAATATTCAAAATTGTCACTAGCAAAGATTCAGTCTCTACAACCTCGGGTACGCATCGCATGAACTTAGCAATCCTCGAAATGATTGGTAAGCAGGAGCATATTGAGACCGCAGCTCGGTCGCTAAAGGCGATTTCGCATCCCTTGCGCTTGAAAATCCTGTGTGTGATTGGCGACCAGGAAACCTGCGTGCAGGATATCGTTGAGGCTGTTGGTACTTCGCAAAGCAATATTTCGCAGCACCTCGCCATTTTGCGAGACAAGGGCGTCCTGCAAACTCGCAAGGATGCTAACCGAGTTTTTTACCGGATCGCCGATCACCGCATTCTTCAGCTCATCGCACTGATGCGCGAAGTGTTCTGCGGCGTCCCCGGACACAAGGAATAAGAGATCATGGAATTTGTGCAGCAGAACATTATTTGGGTGGCAGTCGCCGTTTCCAGCGGCGCCATGTTGTTGTGGCCTCTCATCTCGGGTGGCGGAGCGTCAAACTTGACACCGGCGCAGGCGACATTGTTGATGAACCGCGAAGACGCATTGGTTCTCGATGTGCGCGAAACCGGTGAATGGGACTCCGGACACATCCCCGGTGCCCGGCACATCACCATGGCTCAGCTTGAGAAGCGGATGTCCGAGATCGAAAAATTCAAAACCCGGCCGGTCATCATCTGTTGCGCATCGGGTAATCGATCATCGTCTGCCTGCGGGCAACTAAAGAAGGGTGGCTTCGAGAAAGTTTTCAGTCTCAGTGGCGGAATCTCGGGTTGGTTGGAGTCCAATCTACCACTTACTACCAAGTCCTGATTTCGGAGCGTTGAATGGCCAAGGTTCTGATGTACACCTCAGCATATTGTCCCTATTGCGCGCAGGCCGAGCAGCTTCTGGCGCGTAAGGGCATCACTGATATCGAAAAGGTATTCGTCGACCAGGAACCTCAGCGACGCGCGGAGATGGCGCAAAAGACAGGTCGTAGTAGTGTGCCGCAGATTTTTATCGGTGAGACCCATGTGGGTGGATGCGATGATCTCTATGATCTGGACCGGCAGGGCGAGCTCGATTCACTGCTGGCCGCGTAGAATCACCCCCTTTCAACCTACCTACCCATCCATTATGAGCGACGAGCAACCGGTTTTCAGCATCGAAAAAATTTACGTCAAGGACCTCTCGATCGAGGTACCCAACGCCCCGCAGGTGTTTTTGGAGCGCGAGACACCCAGCATCGAGGTGCAGATTCAGAGCACCGCGAACACCATAGGCGATGGCATGTATGAAGTGGCGCTGACAGTCAGTGTCAATGCGAAGGAAGGCGAGAAAGCATTCTTTCTGGTCGAGGTGGTGAAAGCCGGCATTTTCCAGATTCGCAATGTACCCGAGGAGGACATGGAGCCGATTCTTGCCGTGGCCTGCCCGAACATTCTTTTCCCCTATGCTCGCGAAACCGTGTCCGACGCGGTCAATCGCGCCGGATTTCCGCCAGTGATTCTCGCCCCCGTTAATTTCGAGTCGCTCTACCAGCAGCGTCTGGCCGAAGCGGAACAGGGCGAAAGTCGGATCCAGCTGCAATAAGTCGGCGATGGCGATACGGCAGTTGATTGCTGCGCTACTGTTGCCGTTGGCCGCACTGACCGCCGGGTCTGCCAATGCGATTGACTACATGGCGGTTAGCGAGGCGGCGCCGATGTACGACGCGCCTTCGGCCAAGGCAAAACCTCTGTTCGTGGCCCTGGCGGGCACTCCGGTCGAACTGGTGGTTAGCCTTGAGGGCTGGTCAAAAGTGCGTGATAGCCAAGGCGATCTGGCCTGGATCGAGAAAACCCATCTGATGGATAAGCGCAATGTCATTGTGCGTATCGAGCGTGCGCAAGTACGCTCGGCTGCTGAGGACGCCGCTGCACTGGTGTTCGAAGTCGAGCTCGACGTGGTGCTGGAGCTTCTCGAACCGGCTTCAGCAGGATGGGTAAAAGTCAGGCATCGCGACGGACAGAGCGGCTACCTGAAGGTTTCGCAGGTCTGGGGTTTGTAAAGCCCCAGCCTATGGGCGCGCCATGATCGAACAAGCGATGGATGGCATGCGATGCGAATAGCGGTACTCGGTGCAGGCGCATGGGGGACCGCCCTGGCGATTGCATTCGCCGCTCGACATAAAGTCATATTGTGGTCGCGTGATGCCGCAGCGGCGGCGGACATGTCGATTCGACGTGAAAATCTGCGCTATCTTCCGGCCTGCCAATTTCCCACGGCCCTGGAAATCAGTGGTGATTTCAAGTCCGCACTGGCTGGTGCCGATTTGGCGATTCTCGCGGCACCACTGGCGGGATTGAGACCGCTTCTGGAGCAGATCAGAATTGTTGCACCGAGCGTGCCGTTTCTCTGGGTCTGCAAGGGGCTCGAAGCGGGCAGCGGACTTTTGCCGCATCAGGTTGTGGCCGAGGTGATGGGCGAGGATGCAATCTGTGGCGTGCTCACTGGGCCGAGTTTTGCGCTGGAGGTGGCGCGCGGCTTGCCCACGGCGGTTACGCTCACGGCTACCCGTGCCGGCTTCGCCGAAGACACCGTGCGGAGCCTGCATGGTGGCAATCTGCGAATATATGCCAATGATGACTTGATCGGCGCCGAAGTCGGTGGCGCGGTGAAAAATGTGTTGGCCATCGCTACCGGCATTTGCGACGGCTTGGGTCTCGGCCTGAATGCCCGCGCCGCGCTGATTACGCGCGGCCTGGTGGAAATTACCCGGTTTGGGGTCGCGCTTGGTGCCAACCGTGAAACCTTTATGGGTCTGGCGGGCATCGGAGACTTGATACTCACCTGTACCGGTGAGCTTTCGCGCAACCGGCGTGTCGGCCTGCTGCTTGCCGAAGGTCTCGGCCTGCCGGATATTGTTCGCAAACTCGGTCACGTTGCCGAAGGTGTACCGGCGGCGCGCGAAGTCGATCGGCGTGCAACCGAACTCGGTATCGACATGCCGATCACACGCGCGGTGACGGCCGTGCTCGATGGTCGCATCACACCACCCATGGCCGTGGAACAACTCATGGCGCGCGATCCCAAGCACGAGTGAAAGCGCATTTGCCGCGCTGACCCGGCGAGAACCGACGATGAAAAGTCGGTGCTGGTGACACGGTGGCTGGCGGCCTGGACGTACGATGCTTGATTTTGAATCACGCCGTGCGGCCGTAGCTAAGGTAACTACGCTATTGTCCGCCGGAAAATCCTTGTTGCCGCCACGCCTCGTACACCATCACGGCAACCGCGTTCGATAGATTCAGGCTGCGATTCCCCGGAATCAGCGGCAGGCGCAGACGATGATCCGGATCGATATCCGCTAACACCTCGACGGGCAAGCCGCGTGATTCGGAACCGAAGACAAATGCGTCACCGGGATGAAACTCGGCGCTGGCAACACTGCTCGCGCCTTTCGTCGTCAGTGCAAACAATCGGGCATCGCCCAGCAGGGCTCGGCAAGCCGCCCAGTCAGGATGCACCGTAACGCACGTCAGTTCGGCGTAATCCATGCCCGCACGGCGCAGCTGCGCCGCCGACAAGTTAAAACCCAATGGCTCAACTAGGTGCAGTTTTGCCCCGGTGTTGGCGCACAGCCGGATGACATTGCCTGTGTTGGGCGGTATTTCCGGGGCAACGAGAACAACATGGAACACGTGTGGAAACTCCATCTGGAAAACACTTAACAGGATCAGCAGATTTGCCGATCGCTAGGATGCTACTTCATGACTGCCTGGACATTGAATCCCTTTGGTCCTGGCAGTAGGTCTCCGCAAGAATGCATTCAATGAAATCTTGAAAGTCGGTTATGGCGATACGGCGTCCAAATCAGGCAAGGGAATCCGGAACTACCCGTGCAAGGCCCCTCTGTTCATAGGTATTCCCATGGATACGGGGTTGTTATGATTCAAACTGTTGAATTAAACCGGATCTTGTCAAAATTGTCCGCTATCGGTAGCCAGCAATGTCCTTTCTCTATCTGAAACATTTCGACCTGGAAAGGTCACCATTTCAGATTACACCGGATATTGATTTCTTTTTCTCCGGGAGTCAGCGCGGCGGAATTCTCACTGCGCTGCTTCACGTGGCCTGCCACGAAGAAGGTATTGTTACCGCAGTCGCCGAAGTCGGCAGTGGGAAAACCCTATTGGCGCGATTGATGATCAGTCGACTGCCGGAAGATATCAGTTCTGTCTACCTGGCCAATCCCTGCTTCAGCCGCGATGAAATCATCAGCGCCATCTCCCGCGATCTGGGGCTGACCAGTCAACCGGCTTCGACAGAGGAAAATCTCGCGCAGCTCCATCAGGAGTTGTTGCGCCGGCATGCGCAGGGTTTGCGTGTGCTGCTGGTCATTGACGAAGCGCATGCAATGCCGCCGGAATCGCTGGAAGAAGTACGCCTGCTGTCGAATCTGGAAACCGATCGCCACAAGCTGGTGAACATCATGTTGTTTGGTCAGCCGGAGTTGGACACTTTGCTGGCAGATCGTCGGCTGCGGCAGGTACGAGACAGGGTCATCCATCGCTTTGAACTCCTTCCCCTGCCCAAGGAAGAGGCAACGGCCTACATCGATCACCGCCTGCGTATTGCCGGATGGAGCGGCGGCCGGTTATTCACCCCCGCCGCGATGGCCTTGTTGCTCAAGGCCTCTCACGGACGCGCCCGGCGCATCAACCTGCTTGCTGACAAGGCATTGCTCGCTGCGTACGCCGCGGGGGTCAAGCAAGTTGAGAAACGACATGTCAAGACGGCCTGCGCAGAGCTTCATGCCGATCCGGCAGTCGGTCATCGCCGCGGATTTGGCTGGCTAAGGACTCTGACAACCAGTTTGGCTTTGGCGGTGCCCATCGCGATGATCACCGTCTGGCTACTGGGTGGATTTCACGCCAACCCATCGATTCAAGTTGGGCCCATGGCCGCCAGGGGCGGAATGATTGCAGATGCCAGCGCAGCCCCCATGGCTGAAAGAAATGCCGTCAAGAAAATTGCTGTTGCGACGGAATTCCCGGTCGTATCGGCCGTTCCGGTGGGGCCAGTGGCGGCGGTAGCGCCGGTAGCTCTGGTCGCACCGGTTGATGTCTCAGTAGCAGCTATTCCATTGGCTGTTACTGCCCTCGAGAAAACGCCAGATAAGGCTGTGCCTGGAAAAATCGACATTGATCAGATCAATGCCTTGGTCAAACGCACAGAAGATTCATTGAGCAATAAAACGCTTGGTGGCTTCACCCTGCAACTGGCCAGCCTGCCGTCAATGGATAGCCTTTTGGGGTATGTTCGGAATGCGAGCAAGTATGCTGATGCTTCATCAATTTATGCGCACAGCCGAATCTACAACGGTAAAAGCCGGGTGGCGGTTTACCTGGGCGAGTATTCAACTGATCAAGAGGTCAGAGATGCTCTGCATAATCTGCCGGAACCTCTCAAGGCAAATCAACCCATAGTAAGAACCTGGGACGGAATCAGACAGGAGCCAAAACCTTGAGCCTGCTAGATAATTTAGCCGTGCGCTGCGCCGCGTGTGCTACAGAAAACACGCGTACTACAAGCCCCTATTGGCTAAGTATTGCGAGTTCTGTCGTATTGCTCACCGGTTGTGCCAGCCCGGCGCCTCCGCCATCGACCCAGCATCTTGAACCGGCGCCACCCGTGGCTGGCAAGGCGCCGGACTTTGCCATCGCGCCACCAATGCCAAAGCCGCCCAAGCCGGCAGAAAAGCCCGAGCTGTATAGCGTTGTCGTGCATGAGACGGATGTTCAGGACCTGCTGTTTGCTTTGGCCAGAGACGCCAAGGTTAATGTTTCGGTGCATCCTTCCATCAACGGCATGGTCACGATGAGCGTGCTTGATCAGACCTTGACCGAAATCCTCGACACGATCAGCAAGCAAGTGGATATGCGCTACGAGATGAGCGGAAAAAGCCTTTCGATAACGCAAGACTTGCCGTTTCTCAAGATGTACCGCATCGACTATCCGAATATTTCGCGCAGTTCGCAAAGCTCGGTGAGCATTTCTACCAATGTGGCCAGCACGGGAGGCGGGCCGGGTTCAGCCGGAGGCGGCGGCAGCGGCAGCAACGCGTCCGATACCACAATCAAGAATACGGCCAACAATCTGTTCTGGGAAACCTTGGTTGGCAATATACGAGATCTGCTGAAAGAGACTGACAGGGTCCAGCCTGAAGGACAGGCGGCAGCGTCACAAACCATCACTACAACAACGGTGGCACCGGTCATCCAGAACACCAATCGAACCGCCACAACTACTGCTGGTGGAAGCGCCGCGGGTGCTACTGCAACAACCGCTCCCGGCGGAAGTAGCGGTGCTCAGAGTATTTCCCGTATTGCTACAGCCGCACAGCCGGTCCCGACCGCACACCAGCCCGTGACGCAAGCGACGGGTTCGACGACGCAACAAAGAAGTTCAGGGGGCCAATCCGGAAGCTTTCGTGAAGTGGGTTCCGTTATTGCCAATGCGGAAAACGGCATCATCAACGTTCGTGCCACCCAGCGTCAGCATGAAAAAATTCGCGAATTTCTTGATGAAATTATGGGCAACGCCCGGCGTCAGGTACTGATTGAAGCAACCATAGTTGAAGTCGATCTTTCAGACCGCTACCAGCAGGGCATTGACTGGTCGCTTTTGTATAGTGGTGGCGGAGCTCCTGGGGGCAGAGGTATTACCCTAAAGCCTGCCGGACCGGCTAGCGGCCAGCTTACCGGAGGCGTACTCAGCAGCCTTGCGGGAATAAGCTACAACAGAAGTATTGGACAAACTACGCTCACGGCGGCGGTGAATCTTCTTGAGTCCTTTGGAACGCTTCGTGTGTTGTCGAGCCCCAAGGTTTCTGTGCTCAATAGTCAAACCAGCATACTCAAAGTAGTTGACAACGAGGTCTATTTCACGATTACCGTGACGCCGGGAACGCTTGCAAGCGCTGGCGTAGCGGCAACCGCGGCGACCTACGCGAGCGTCATTAACACCGTGCCAATTGGTTTCCTGATGACCGTCACTCCACAGATCAGCAGTCATGGAGAGGTTATTCTCAACCTGCGGCCGACTATCAGCCGCATCAGCTCTTATGCGACGGACCCGAATCCGGATTTGGCAAAAAATAACGTTACAAACAAGATCCCAGTAGTGCAAAGCCGGGAGATGGAATCGATACTGCGAGTGCAGTCGGGCGACATCGCCGTTTTGGGCGGATTGATACAGGATACGCGCGACAGAAAGCAGGACGGAGTTCCTGGATTCAATGGCATTCCCGTTGTGGGTGATCTATTCAAATATGCGGACAACCGAAGCCGCAAGACCGAACTCGTCATATTCCTGCGACCCACCGTCTTGACCGACTCAAGTCTGGATGGCGACTTCCAAAGTTTTCGCTCAGTCCTTCCGGATGCACGAAATGCCTTTACCCTTCCGGTGGACCAAGGCAAGCCACCCGTGGTGCGCCCCTGATCATGAGCCTGCTTCTTGATGCCCTGCAACGCGCCAGTCGGGAAAAGGAGAAGTTAGCCGAAGAGCGCGCTGCCGCAGAAAAAAGCCCTCAGCCATCCGCGACAGCATTGAGCGCCCCTGTTCTGCCTCTTTCTTATGAATCTGCGCCCAGCGAGTCGCCACGTCTGAACGAATCAGAGCCAGTTAAGCCACCAATAGCGATGGTGGCTGATTCATCAGGTCAGCCTGAGCCAGTGCAGGCATTGCCCACCAAGTCGCCGGCTGATGGACGTGCCGAATCGGCCGTCAAGTCCGCAGAATTGGCGCTGGATCCATTGCATCAAACGACGACAGCGGTCTTCCCAACCGCCGGTCCCGCTCCGTTTGAGGCAGTGGTTCCTGATGTGCCCGCCAAGCCAGTCGTTGCAGAAACAACCGTCGAACACACCCCTGATCAGGCGCGGGGTCCGACTCCAGCACATGTGGAGCCAGGGCTTTCCTTTCACACGGAGAGCGAGCCGACGCCAGTCACTAGTTCGAGCGCGCAACCGCAACCGAGGTCCGTCGCTTCCTCTCAAGTTGCCCGTGAGATTCTGGACGCCACGGCCAAGACATCGAAATCAGGTCCCAACCGGCGCCTGATCGTTCTGGGTGGCGTAGCACTTTTGTTTGCCGCAGCAAACGCTGTATTCTTTCTGGGGTACTTGGATAGTATTCTGGGACTGTCCAGCCCGCAGTTGGGACCAGTAGCTTCCGTTACTCCTGTGGAAGCACCGCCGGCAACCGCAACAGAACCGGAAGCGACGGTGGATGGCAAAAAGTCCGTCGAGTCGCCAGCGACCGTTGAAGTCAAGACTGAAACGCAAGTCGCGGCCGCTGCTTCCATACCGCCACCGCCAGCAAGTTCAATGGAGTCATCCAAGTCGAGCTCGGGAAAAGTAACCTCGCCATCTCAATCGCCAGAGGAGCGGGTAAGCAAGGCTAGCTCGATCGCCAGAAAGTCTGCCCCCCAAGAGGTCAGTGCCAGCAAAATTCAGCCGGTATTCATCGCCAAACCTGCCGCCGCTAGCGCTCTGGATACAGCGTATGCCGCTCTTGTCGATGGCCGATTTGAAGACGCAGTCGGAGGTTATAAGCGGGTTCTGGCAAAGAACCCGGGAGAGCGTGATGCGCTTCTCGGTATGGCCTATATCGCACAACGGCAGGGGTCTCGTGAGGAGGCACGCGCCTACTATCAACAGGTATTGAGGCTGCAACCGGGACATCCGGGCGCAAGCGCCGGACTTCTGACACTCGCCGCTGAAGGCGATCTCCAATTGACTGCAAGTCGAGCACGGGAAATGGCAGAACGAAATCCGGAATCCGCCGTGGCCTTATCTACGCTGGCTGGTCTTCTGGCTAAAGAGGGGCGAATTGCCGAGGCGCAACAGGCCTACTTCAAGGCGCTTGCTCTGGAACCCGATAATGCGCTCCATGCCTACAATCTTGCCGTTGCGCTTGATCGCCTGCACAAGTACGGTCCGGCACAGACGTACTATCAACGCTCGCTGACGCTGGCTGAAAAGTCAGGGGCAGGGGAGAAATTGGGCTTTCCCGGTAGGGAGGCGGCGCGGCGCCTCGAGCAACTGCGAGCACAGCAGCCCGAGCGCAACTCACTTTCCGCGGGGAACGCCAGTAACAATGGGCAACGTTAGTCGAACCGATTTTTTACATTCCGGTAGCAGTTCGACTGCCGCAAATGTTCCTGAAACTTCCTGACTGAAATTTCACCCATCCAACAATTGCCATGAGTGCCCCACGAATTTCGTCAGACAAACCACCTGTCCGGTTGGGGGACTTGCTGCTCGAGCAGCAATTGATCACGCAAGACCAGCTGCGTATTGCGTTGCTCGAACAAAAGGCATTGGGCAAGCCGCTGGGCGAGGCATTGCTGGAGTTGGGTTTCATCACCGAAGTGGCATTGCGTGGCGCGCTAGCGATCAACCTGGGCGAGGAGGCCGTTAGTCTCAAAGGAATCGTTGCCGATCCCAACGCTTTGCGATGGATACCAAAGCCACTGGCAAAACGTCACACGCTGTTCCCCGTCAGCTTTGATGCTGGAACCAACGAACTGCTAATCGCCAGCGCAGACCCAAGCGACATTGTCGCCAGCGATCAGATCAACGCACTCCTGAAAGGCAAGGTCAAGCCCATTTGGCGGCTGGCCAGCAGTGCAGAAATTCAGCCGGCAATCGAGCAGTTTTACGGACATGAGTTGTCCATCGACGGAATCCTGCATGAACTGGAAACCGGCACTATCGACACGGCGAGCCTGGTGCAGGATACCGGTGGATACAGCCATCCCGTGGTCCGGTTGATGGATGCGCTACTCGCCGATGCGACGTTGCGCGGCGCGTCAGACATCCACTTTGAGCCGGAATCTCATTTCTTGCGAATACGCTATCGGATAGATGGCGTGCTGCGACAGGTGCGCGTGTTGCATCTGCGCTATTGGTCGGCCATGGTAGTGCGCCTCAAGGTCATGGCCGGAATGAACATCGCCGAGACCCGCGCGCCTCAGGATGGTCGTATCTCGCTGACGATATCGGGTCGTCAAGTTGACTTTCGATCCGCCGTGCAGCCGATGATCCACGGCGAAAATTTTGTCTTGCGCGTGCTTGATCGGGCGCGCGGTCTGGTGCCAATTGACGGCTTGGGCTTGTCCGAGAAGCAACTGACTTTGCTGCAACTGATGCTCGCTCGCCCCGAAGGTATTTTGCTAGTTACGGGGCCGACCGGATCGGGGAAAACGACGACGCTGTATTCCATACTCGGCCACCTCAACCAGGAGGGAGTCAATATCATGACTCTCGAAGACCCGGTGGAATATCCGATGCCGATGATTCGCCAGACATCCTTGTCCGATGTGGTGAAAATGGATTTTGCCGAGGGTATTCGCTCGATGATGCGACAGGACCCGGACGTTATTCTGGTCGGTGAAATACGTGACCACGATACTGCCGAGATGGCCTTTCGAGCCGCCATGACAGGGCATCAGGTGTTTTCCACCCTGCACACCAATTCAGCCATTCAGTCCATTCCTCGTCTGCTGGATCTGAACATTAAGACCAACGTAATGGCCGGCAACGTGATTGGAGTTGTTGCGCAGCGCCTGATACGTACCCTGTGTCCAAAATGCAAGAAGCCCGACACACCGAGTCCCGTCGAAGCCCAACTGCTGGGGCTGGGTCCTGACGAGAACCTCACGATTTATCGACCGGTCGGTTGCCCCGCCTGCGAATTCCTTGGTTACAAGGGACGTATGGCAATTTTCGAGCTGCTCAAGTTCGATAAGGGCCTTGACGAGCTCATCACTAAAAATACCAGTATCAACGGAATGGAAGAACATGCGCTGGCGAAGGGCTTTGCAAGCATGGCCGAAGACGGCATGCGTCGTGTCCGAGATGGTCTGACCACGGTGGACGAGGTCAGCCGGGTGGTCGACCTGACCGAATCGCTGGCCTGATGCCTCATTACAAGTATCGTGCTGCCGATATAGATGACCGGATCGTCAAGGGTCAGATCGAGGCGCTGCATGAAACCGATCTGGTTACGCAGTTGGACCGTCTCGGTCTGAAACTGGTCAGAGCCAAAACTGTCAAGGAACGCAACCGCTCGGTCAAGAGCCTGCCACAGCAGGAAATTATTGGTTTCATGTTTCAGCTTGAAATGCTGATTCGCGCCGGTGTACCAATACTTACCTCGCTTGGTGACATGCGCGACGCGGCAGAGTCGATGGAAGGGCAACTGCTTTCAGCCGGGCTCTATGAGCGGATTGAGCGTGGGGCGACATTGGCGGAAGCCATGGTCCACTACCCCGGAATATTCTCCGAAGTCGTGGTCAATCTGGTTCGCTCCGGAGAGGTAACCGGCCAATTGCCGGAAGTGCTGAAGGAGTTGGTACGTTCGCTCAAGTGGCAGGACGAAATGACCTCCCAGACCAAGAAACTCATGATGTATCCCGCGTTTGTTTTTGTCGTGATTAGTGCCGTGGTGTTTTTTCTGATGATTTATCTGGTGCCACAACTGGTGGGCTTTCTGGGCAGCATGGGGCAGAAGATACCGATTCAGACGCGGATGCTGATCTGGGTTTCCCATGTATTCGTCACTTACTGGTGGGTCCTGCTTTCCGCTCCGCCGCTGCTGGTGGGTGGCGTCGCAGCCATGTCGCGCGCCAGCCCAAAACTGCGTTACCGATTGCATCAACTGGTACTCGCCATTCCGGTTATCGGGCTGGTCCTGAAGAAGATGATACTGGCCCGCTTGGCCGATACCTTCGGGTTGATGTATCGCACCGGGATTCCCATCATCGAAGGGCTGACGTACTGCCAGAAAATTTCTGGCAATCTGGTCATTCAGCAAGCCGTCGGGCGCGCGATAGAACGTATTGCTTCCGGCAGCTCTATTTCCAACAGTTTTGCAGCCGAGCGCCTATTCCCTTCGCTGGTAATTCGCATGTTGCAAGTTGGCGAGACCAGCGGCGCACTTGACCAGTCCCTGAGCAATGTCAGCTATTTTTACACTCGTGAAATAGAGGAATCCATTGACAAGGTTCAGGCGTTGATAGAGCCTGTCATGACTGTGGTCATGGGCTTGATACTCGGCTGGATAATGATGGCCGTGCTCAGCCCTATCTATCAAACCATCGCCAAGATGAAGACATGAAATATCTTCTCTATCTGAGCGCCGCTGAAAGCCTGTTATGGGGCAATGACGGGAAGGGTTGGCAGCAAGTGACCGGGGAGCCCCAAGGACCGGTTTGGGTGGCGACCGATCTTGCCGAAGAGAGCTTGTCCGAGATAAAAACCCCCAGGCTCTTTGGGCGCGATCGCAGCTCCTATATCGCCCGCCAGCTCGCCGCTCGCTTCCCGGATACACCTTATCGCGCTTTCATGACGCCACCTCAGGATGGCGATCTGATCAGCATTTTCGCACCGACGCGGCATATTCTTTTCGGAATCGAGGCCGTGGAGCGGCTGGACGCAGAGCTTGACGCGACGCCGGTACCCGTCATCGGTGTCTGGCCAGCTTCCATGTTGCTGGCCCTGTTGGGGCTGGACGACAGCCTGCCTGAAAGCCTGTTTGTCGTTCATCCTGGTCCTGGCACGCTGCGCATTGTCTATCTCAAGAATCGCACACCGGTACTTACCCGACTGATTCAGACTCCGAACAAAATCAGCGCTCAGGTCGATGAAATAATTCGCACCCTGCGCCACCTTGAAAACACCCAGACGGTGCCGCGCGATCGACAAATCCATTCTGTCCTGCTGCTGGAGAATCCCGACGGGTTTGAAGAGCAGATGAATGCGGCCAACCTGAAACTGGTCAACCTGCCTCGATGGCAGAAGAAGCTGCCCGACGATTGGCGTTTTCCGCTTTTTGATCTGTGCGTCAAATCCCCTGCGGGACAAGTCGCTCCATTAAAGCGTCGCGCTGACTATTTGTCCGCACGATTAAGCAAAGTAGCCGTGGCTCTCGCGGTCGCCATACTTGTTACCGGAATCGCTGCCGCTGGCAAAAACCTGTGGTCCATGTTTGACATTCTGAATCAGGGCCGCGCCATGGAGGACTCGGTTCAACAACTCAATGCCCGAATCGCCGGCGTCCAGCAAAACATCAATCAATTCGGTGCCGACCCGGAGTCTGTTAGACGCGCTGTCGCCATGGACGAAGAAGAAATCAGGTCGATCCCCTCCATGGAGGAGCACCTGCGACTTGTGGTCAATGTGTTGGAGAGCGACCCCAATCTTCGAGTTACCGATCTGCAATGGCGCTTGCTAACTGCCGCCGCACTTCCCTGCGCCTTGACCATTGTTGCCGATCAGGCCGAGGCAAGCGGTGAAGCGCCCCCAATAAGTGATCAGCACAAGGTCGAACTGAACATTCAACTCGCCCTTCCTTCCACCTACGGCCCGCGCGACAGGGCGCTGGCCTTGCGCACTATTTCGAAAGGGCTGGCCAGAATCGAAGGTCTCAGGCTTTGGCAAGACGCGACCAAAGATCTTTTCAGTGGAAGTTTGCAAGGCGGGTCGACATTCGAAACGTCCACGAGACCCTCCTGGTGTATGACGCTGCCGGCCCCACCTCTCGCCGCCGACGCGCCGAAAGAAGCCCCCAGTTCATGATTCCAGGACCTTCAATTTTCCAGCGTACTCGTCGGCCGCTCAATCTGCTGGCCGGCGGGATATTTCTCGCCCTGACTCTGGCGTACGGAAGCGCTTATGTGCGTGACAGGCTAAAAACAAAGCTTGCCCAAGATCAAAGCCAGTTGGAAGCTCAAAAACAGATCCTGTCTCAAAAGCAGTTGGATTTGACTACCATCAAGACGAACATCGTCCATTTCGAAGACCTGAAACGGCAGGGAATGGTTGGTATCGCGGATCGCGAAGGCTGGGTGGAGCAACTGTCCGCCAGTTTAGAAAAACTGAAACTGACCGATACGCTTTCCTATATCTTGAAGCCACCGCAGTCCATGACGGATAGCCCATCGCCTGATCCAGGTACGGGTGAAACAATCACCGCGGGCCCGGACGCGGCCGCACAGCATGATTTGGATTTCGAGTTGCGCGGCATCACTGAACCGGAGCTGCTTGACTTGCTCCAGTCGTACAAGTCGCAGGTCCACGGAAGTTTTCGAATACAGGCCTGCCGCCTTACCAGCCCCTCCCAGGATGGACTTGGCGCACAATGCACCTTGCGTTTTTTCAACCTGCCGATTATGGTCGAGTCGCAGTGAGCCCGACGCCGCTTTCCTTGGTCCAAATGGTCAAAATGGTATTGTGATGTCGATCATTCCACCTTCTGTAATTTTCCATGTGGCCACACTGTGCCGAATGCTGGCATTGTCATCAATGCTGCTTCCCCAAGTGGCATCCGCCCAAACTAGTCAGGAGCGGATCGGGACTCTGTTCTATTCACCGGCGGAGCGCGCCACGATTGTGGCTGCTCGAGGACATGAGGCACAGCGAGCAACAAAGGGAGAAATAGAGGGCGGGAAAAGGGGAGATAAAGTTTTTGGCACTTCCGTTGCGGTCAGCGGTTTGGTCAAACGCGGCCGTGGAAAGGGCACCGCCTGGATCAATGGCAAAACGGTTGCCGAGGGCCAGGCCATTCCCGCCGCCGGGATACCCGTCATTACACAGAAGAGCGTCATCTTCGATGGCCAGTCCGTCCGGGTGCGTGAAACGCTCGATCTTGATAGCGGCCAGCGCAGCGACGCACTGCCTCCGGGCGCTGTCAGCGTCAGGCCATCGAAATGAGCTATCGATCCGAGCGAGAGCAACAACGTGCTTTCGTCGAAAGTTGCGTTCGGAATATTGAGCCGAATTCCCTCCTACGCGCGAAGATTCGCCGCTTTCAGGCATGCGAGCCATTTGACTGGCTAATGCCGCTTGGAGATACTGTGGGACGAGATAGTTGGTACACGCCATCGGCTGAGGTCCAGTGCATGAAACGAGACGTAAAGTGGTTTTGATAACCAGAGACAAGGGCTTTACCCTTGCCGAAATAGCCATCGGGGTGCTCATCATGGGAATCATGCTGAGCATGGGCTTGAAGACGGCCGTTTCTAATCTGGAGAATGCGGCCTACAGTGAAACCCGATCCAAGCAGGAGCAGATCAAGCTGGCACTGATCGGTTTCCTGAGAACAAACGGCCGCTTGCCATGCCCCGACAATGCCGCTGGAATTGTCACAGGGAATGAGTCCGCGTGCGTCGGCGCGGCAACGGGATACGGTGTCGTTCCCTGGCGAGCCCTTGGCATCTCGCGAGATACCGTGCTGGACGGTTGGGGCAATTTCTTTTCCTACCGGGTATCCAATGTCAATGCTGCGGCTCAGCCGGCAGGTGTGCCGCCGCTCCATGTTTACGCTAATCAGAACTGGACAATTCATGCAGCGGCGGGGTTTGATATTCGAAGTTATGTATCCACCACTGCCGTACAGGCGGGATTTCAATCCATCCTGATTCAGAATAGGGAACCTGGTCCGGGCTTGAGCACCGAATCGCGAAATGCTGTCGTCGTGCTGATTTCCCATGGCAAAAATGGTCTGGGCGCCAAGACCATCAAGGCTGCGGGTCGCATAGCTGGTGCCGCCGTTGATGAACTTACCAACGCTACCCTCGGCTCAACAACATTTGTCCGCCGTGCCTACAGCGATAATGCCCCGGTCGCGTCTGGGGGAGCGTACGACGATGTGGTTACCTACATGACCCCTCAGGATCTGCTGCAACCCCTTATTTCGGAGCGGACGTTATTGGGAGCGTGCGCGGCCTATTGCACCGCCGGTGGGCCGGCACCTTGCGCCACCACTACCGCCATTTCGATTGGCGCACCGCTGACACCTGCCGTTGGCCTGGCCTGCCCATGAATTCTTGCTCGCTCGACATAGATTCGCACCGCTTGCCGACCAGGCGTCGCATTCGCGAAAACTCGGGTTTCACCCTGGTCGAAATGGCGATTGTTCTTGTCATTATCGGGATAATCCTGGCCGGTATTTTGAACGCGCAAAACATGATCGAAAGCTCGAGAGCCAAGGATTATGTGGCCACCATTGAAGACATCAGGACAGCGACGACGTATTTTAAACAACGGTACCGGTATTTTCCGGGAGACCTGCCGACACCCGCCACCGACATTACCGTCGCCCCGGCCCTTGTTGCCGGTACCGGCGGAACGATAGGCGATGGCCGCATCGATGGCGCGATAGGACTTGTTACCGGGTTGGCAATCGCGGGTTCGGAAGTCGCGGAGGCTCCCTGGCAGCTTTACCACGCCAGGTTTATCGACAAGATCAACGGCGGTGCGGGCGCGCCCCAGAACCAACGAAGGCTGAGTACCACCTACGGGGCGATACACATCGCATCGGCTACCACCGCCAACGGTTTGGTCGCAGGATTCGTTGCGGCCAACCCCTCCGCTAGAAATGCAATCGTTTTTCAAAATCTTACGTGTGAAATAGTGACTGAAATGGACAACAAGATCGACGATGGCGTGCTCACCACGGGACGCGCCATGATGGCGGCCCCGGCCTGCCTAAGTGGAGCCACTGTGCCGTGGTACGCCGTTGTTCTATAGGACGTTGTTTTGCAGCCGAATTTATTTGCCCTCGATCGAAACACGGAAAACAAACACGAATGATGTTTTTTGGAATCCACATCCGGCGCGCCGGATATTCGGCATGGTGAATGCCTTACTCAGATGCCTTCCGACAATCAATCCCTGCTGATTGTCGAAGATGATCTGGCGTTGGCCGGTTATCTTGCCAGCGCTCTGGGTGACTCGGGCTATTCCGTGCAACAGGCCCACGACCGTGCCGCAGCTCTGGCCTGCCTTGCATCAGAAAGGCCTCCTCGTTTGGTATTGCTCGATCTTGGCCTGCCACCCGCGCCCAGCACGATGTCCGAAGGCTTGGCTTTTCTTGATGAATGCCTGCGCCAAGCGCCTTCGACCAAGGTCATCGTACTGACCGGTCAGGATGAGCGGGCGGCTGCGCTGGAGGCCGTGCGGCGCGGTGCGTTTGATTTTCTTGTAAAGCCTGCAGCCGTGCAATCAATCACCCAGGCCTTGCGCCGGGCCGAGCTGTTTGCCGGAGAAGAAGCTCGCATGGCTGATGCCGGTGAGGCACGTCTGCATTTGACGACACGTATAGACGAAGGCCCGAAAGAAGCCGCTTCCGCCGCCGAAGAACAACTCCTGAGGCGAGTGCTGGTGGAAACGGAATACAACATTGCCGAGACCGGGCGTCGCCTCGGTATGGCTCGAGAGCATGTGTACTATTACTTGAAGAAATATGGAATTCAACGCCCCGGATAGCTTGGACAGCCTAAGCGTTTTTCTCGTCGTTGTCGGCTTGACGCTTCTGGCCGCCAGCTACCGTATTGCGCGACTGGCACGAAGCTTTCGCGGGCGCATGGAAATATTGCTGCAACTGGCTAGTCGGCCCCTCGATCCCCTGGAACTTCCCAATGCCGCATGGCCTGAACTTGAAGGTGGCGGTTGGACCCGGCTCAGTTGGAAAGGTAGTTGGTTTGGTCAGCCGGTGGAGGGGACACTAAATGCCAAAGGCCCGGGCAGGAAAACCAACGCAGTGCAACCGCTCGAATTCAAGCTTGCCAGCGGCGACGAAGTGGAAATTCGCCTGAGCATGACGCACCGCCACGCATGGGGTGAGGAACGACTTTTTGCCGAGCACCTGGCGCGTGTTTTCGTTCTGTTGCTGGAAACACGTCTGCATGCCCGTACCGAGGCATTGTCCGCAGCGCTTGCCGAACGTGCCCGGCTGTCGCTTTATTTGCAACACGATATGCGTAATCTGGCCCAATGGGTGCTCTGGGTCAGTGCTGACTTCGCCGCCTGTGACTCCACGGAGACCATGCTTGCCGCTGCCCGGCGCCTGCGCGACAACGCGCCGCTAGCCAAGGATCGCGCCGAACGCCTGATCGGAGCACTGGGAAAGAACCCGGCGGTCGAGCTTCCCGGCAAGGTCGATTTGCGTGAAGCCACTATTCACGCTGCGCGATTGGCCGGTGTGGAGCCCACAATAGAGGGGAAGGCGTCAGCCTGGATCGCCGCAGGTCTGCTGGCGCGAGCGCTAGACAATTTGTTCGGCAACCTCGCCGCGGGCTGGCGAGACTCTGCGGGTGTGAGCCCGACATTGACGTTGTCTACCAATACTGACACTGCGCCAATCATGGCCGAGCTTGAGTTTTTTTGTCCCTGGCCGCCCGACATCGCTCCGCTGGTGCCAGAAAAAATATTTGAACCTTTTGCCAGCGGGCGTCCGCGCGGCTTGGGCCTGGGTCTCTATCAGGCCCGCAAGAGTTTGCGCGAAGCGGGTGGAGACCTCAAGGCCAAGGCCTCGGCGGAAGGTTTGCGCTTTTTGCTAAGCCTGCCGGCGCAGGCACCGTAAAACAATTTGACTCCCCATGTGCCATATTCATTGCTAAAGTACTAGTCGTAAGTCATGAGTCCGATGCGAATTCAAAGGAAAACTATTATGAGAAACAAAATCAGAGCCCACCAATCAGGTTTCACCCTGGTGGAAATTGCCATTGTTCTGGTCATCATCGGCTTGCTGCTGGTCGGCGTACTGCAAGGCCAGGAAATGATCGAGAACACCAAGACCAAGTCAATGGTTAGTGACATGAAGGCAATTCAGGCCGCCTACAATTCCTACGTGGACCGCTACAAGACACCACCCGGAGACGAGCCCCTGGCGACCATGACCGCCCGTGGCTGGACCACCGTGACGTCTACGAGAGGAAATGGCAACGGCGTTCTGCTAATGCCCGCCAACAGGACCTTTACCAATGTCGCTAGTGAGAGCGAAAGTTTCTGGCAGGCTTTGCGTGCCTCCGGGTTTCTTTCCGGGTCTGCGGGAGCTGTTGGTACCGCTGCGCTGCCAAAACATTCCGCCAATGGCCTGCTCGGCGTTGCCAGCGGTCCTATCTATGGCCTTTCCGGAATTTTTGTTTGTGCGTCGGGTCTGAGCACCAAGCAGGCCGCCGCAATAGACACCATAATCGATGGCCCCTTGCCCGCCACCAATATCGGCAATGACGTTGGCAATCTGCGTGCCAATACGAGTGCGACCAATCCGTTTGCTCCGGTGGCCGCAGCGCCCGCGGGTGCTGCTTACAACGAAACCACCGTGGTCAATCCATGGACCGTGTGCATGAAGATCGGTTGATGGCTGACGAAGTAGGGCCAAATTGATTGGCAGAATGGCAGGGGGTGCGAAAGCACCCCCTGCCGTTTGTTTCGAATAGGTAAGCCCAATTTGACGAGACACCGGGCCGCATCACCAACGCCGAGTTTTCAATCCCGGCACTGTCTTTCGGATATTCTCTGTCAGAATATGCGCATGACGGAGTGCCCCTCACCTTGACCGAAGTTGTTCGTTCCCAACTGTCCAGAAATTCGAAGAGAAAGATCTACTCTTCGTTGATCATGGCGATCATCCTGGTGCTGACACTGGGGCAGCCGCATGCCGGTTTTCTGGCGTTCGCTCTGGTATTGCCGTTAGCGGTATGGCTTACGTATAGCGCCTACGTTATCGTCAAAAAGCCCCATGTCAGATCGACGCAAATCATTTGTATTGTTGTATGGATTGTGGCGGCGGAGTTTATTGGCGGCGCTCACTACATTTGGCACGCGAGTGCGAGGCGCGATGCCAATCAGGTGGTGATCGCCATCACCACCTTTTCAAAAGTGGCCGGAACCTGCCCGCAGTCCCTGGATTGGCTGGGCATGAAACGCGAGCAACTTGAAGACAAGCTCGGTGAAAACTATCGCTATACCTGTGTTGGCGGAAAACCGACTTTCTCGTACGTGGCGACTTACACGGTTTTTGACACCTATGCGTATGACTTTGAGAAAGATGTCTGGGTATATCGAAAGTGGTCGGAAAAGAAGCGGTTTCTGGACACCGCGCCGTAAGGTGTGAAGAAAATGTTGGCCTGATGTTTCGTTTCGCAGGGTGAGGTGCTTGAGATGTTTGCTTCCGCACCCGGCAGAAAAGTCGGCGCTGACGATACGGCGACTTGATTGGTTCGAAAGCACTTGGGGCTCGATCCGACGCTCATGGAAGTAATCGACCGACGCTTTGCAATGCTCCGGATGGGGCGCCAGTCAGGTTCGCGCAACAGATTGCAAAAAACGCCTGATGATTGGAGGAGTTTCGTGCAAAATCAAAGCTGTGATGGCCTGAAACCAAGGGCCGCTTTGGAGATTGCCTGATGGCACGTCCTGAAAAGATTCGTCTTGGTGACATGCTGGTGCAGCAGGACCTCATTACCGGGGAGCAGCTCAAACTCGCGCTGGATGAACAAAAACGCTCGGGTCGCAAGCTCGGCCGTGTACTGGTGGATAGCGGCTACGTCACTGAAGAGGGTATTTCGACCGGACTGGCCCGCCAGTTGGGAGCGGAGTTTGTCGACCTTAAGACGTTTCGGCTTCAGCTGGATCTGATCAAGCTATTGCCGGAAGCCCAGGCGCGTCGTCATCGGGCGATGGTATTGAAGGAGCGCGACGGGATACTTGTCGTCGGCATGGCGGATCCCACCGATCTGACGGCATTTGACGAACTGGCGCGCATTATGAAGCGCGAGATCGATCTTGCGGTGGTGACCGAAAGCCAATTGTTGGCGGCCATCGACCGAGTCTACAGCCGCGCAGCCGAGATCAGCGGCTTGGCCAAAGAACTCACGGCCGACATGGGCGATGTATCGGTCGAGTTCGGCAACATCCTTGGGCTTACCGCAGGTGCCGAAGATGCGCCGGTAGTCAAGCTGCTAAACACAGTGTTTGAAGAGGCGCTGAAAATGCGTGCGTCGGACATCCACATCGAACCGCAGGAGAAGTCGCTGCTGATTCGTTTCCGTATCGACGGAGTGTTGCACGTGCAGACCGAAGCCGACTCGAAAATCTCCACGGCCCTGGTGCTGCGCCTGAAGTTGATGTCTGGTCTGGACATATCGGAAAAGCGCTTGCCGCAGGATGGTCGATTCAACATCCAGTTACGCAACACTGCGATCGACATCCGGATTTCGTCGATGCCAACGCAGCACGGTGAATCGGTTGTCATGCGTTTGCTGGCGCAGAACACAGGGCTGTTGCAGCTAGACAGACTCTACATGCCGCCGCGCATCCTCGAGCGCTTTCGTCATTCCATCGCGCGGCCTTCCGGCATTGTGTTGGTGACCGGCCCGACCGGCTCGGGCAAGACCACCACCTTGTATGCGGCGCTCAACGAACTGAACACGCCCGAAAAGAAAATCATCACCGTCGAAGACCCGGTCGAGTACCGCCTGCCCGGGCTCAATCAGGTGCAGGTACATGAAAAGATCGACCTAACCTTCAGCCGAGTGCTGCGCACCGCCTTACGGCAAGACCCGGACATCATCCTGCTGGGCGAAATGCGCGATCAGGAAACGGCGGAGATTGGCATGCGCGCCGCGATGACAGGACACCTCGTGTTATCGACGCTGCACACCAACGATGCGCTGTCGACACCGATCCGGTTACTCGACATGGGTGTGCCGCGCTACATGGTGGCGCTGTCAATCCAGATGGTACTGGCGCAACGCCTGCTTCGCGTCACTTGTCAAAACTGCTCCGAGCCCTACACGCCAACGCCGCACGAGCATTTGTGGCTGCAGTCGGAACTTGGCGGTGGTGTTGACGGCGTCGAGTACAAGAAAGGTCTGGGCTGCAGCCACTGCGCCAATACCGGTTACCAGGGCCGTCAGGCGGTTTATGAAATCCTCGATATGAACAACGCACTGGTCGAGGCGGTTAACCGCGGCGATCCCAATGAATTCATGCAGATCGGTCGTGAGCAAATGGCCGGCAACACTCTGCGCCGCGATGCCGTGCGACTGGTCGTTAGCGGCCGCACCACGGTTGAGGAAGCGATGCGTATTAGTACGCAGTTGGATGAGTGAAATGAACTTCATTCACCACGGGGAACACGGGGATCACGGGGAAATTCAGTTGCAGGATTGCGCAGATGCGCTGATAGATACGGTGCTTGATGCCGCAACTGATGTGCATCGAACTCTGGGCCCGGGGCTTCTTGAGTCGGTTTATGAAAAAGCATTGGCTATAGAGTTGACGGAATGGGGTATTGCAATTGCCGTTCAGCGGCCTGTACCGGCGGTATATCGTGGGCATGATCTTGGTATTGGATTCCGCGCGGATATGATTGTCGAAGAAAGCCTGTTGCTTGAAATTAAGGCCGTGGAAGACTGGTCCCCGGCACACCTGTCACAAATAATTACCTATCTTCGTTTGCTGAATTTGAAACGAGGCTATTTGCTAAATTTCAACAAGCGTCTGCTGAAGGACGGAATCAAACGTGTATCGATTTAGCCTTTCCCCGTGCCCCCCGTGTTCCCCGTGGTAAATCAGAATGCCTAACTTTGCTTATCGTGGGCGCAACGGCGCCGGGGACATAGAGCAGGGTGTACTTGAGGGTGCGACAGCCGGAGCGGTGGCCGATCTGCTTTTTGGCCGCGGCGTGACGCCCATGGAGATCAAACCGACCACAGCATCTGCTGGCGGAACGGACGGTGGCTCCAGTATAAATTTCAAGCTGTTCAAACAAAAAGTCGAGCACATGGATGTGCTGCTGTTCTCGCGGCAGATCTACACCCTTTTGCGTGCCGGCGTGCCGATCATGCGTGCGCTGGCCGGTCTACAGGATTCGAGCACCAACCCGGCGATGAGGGACGTGCTGCAGGATGTGCGCGAAAGTCTGGATTCTGGCCGTGAGTTGTCGCTGTCGCTGGCGCGTCATCCAAAGGTTTTCACACCCTTTTATCTGTCCATGGTGCGCGTTGGCGAGATGACGGGGCGGCTGGAGGAAGTGTTTCTGCGCATGTTCGATCATCTGGCGTTCGAGCGATTCATGCAGGACCAGGTCAAGTCAGCGCTACGCTACCCGTCATTTGTTGTCGCTGCCATGGGCATCGCCATTGTCGTTGTCAATATTTTCGTGATCCCGGCGTTTGCCAAAGTATTCAAGGGATTCGGCGCCGAGCTGCCACTGATGACGCGCATCCTGATCGGGTTTTCGGATTTCATGCTGAACTGGTGGCATGCCTTGTTAGTTGGAATCATCGGCGTCGTTTTCGCATTCAACACCTGGCGCAATACATCCAAAGGCCGCTACACCTGGGATCGCTTCAAACTCAAGATTCCGATCGCCGGAAAGATTGTCCGCAAGGCCACGCTGGCTCGTTTTGCCGCAAGTTTCGCCCTGGCCTCGCGCAGCGGGGTGCCGATCATTCAAGCCCTGACCAACGTCGCGGAAACGGTCGACAACGCTTACATCTCGGACAAGGTCGAAAAAATGCGTGATGGTGTCGAGCGTGGCGAAAGCATTTTGCGTACTTCGATTGCCGCCGGCGTGTTCACCCCCGTTGTACTGCAAATGATTGCCGTCGGCGAAGAGTCTGGCGCGCTCGACGACATGATGAAAGAAGTCGCCGACATGTATCAGAGCGAAGTCGAGTATGAGTTGAAGACGCTGGCGCAGCAAATCGAGCCGATACTGATCATTTCGCTGGGCATCATGGTCCTGATCCTCGCGCTTGGCATTTTCCTGCCATTGTGGGATCTGGGCAAAGTGACAATGAAGCGGTGACATGAAACATCAACGCGGCGTCAGCAAGCTCGAATTCGCTGTCGTGGTGGCTATTCTCGGCATCCTCGCGGCGGTGTTGCTGACACGCTTGAACACAATCGAGGCGGATCTGGAAAGAATTGAAGTCGATCTCACAGTACGTCATATAAGGTCGGGTATTCAAGTTGCTATTGGGGAGCACATCATGCGCGGCGAAGAACATCGAATTGCAGAGATCGCGCAAGCCAGCCCGGTCGACTTTCTCGGCGAACTTCCGCGTCGCTTTAATGAGGGTTTGACAGCGGAGGCCTCGGGACAGTGGGCCTATGACCCAAACCGTCGTGAGCTGAGCTACTTGCCCCGCATTCCGTCAGCCTTTGGCGGTGCCGAGAAGCTGCGCTGGCGCTATGAGTCACGGCTTGACCGGTCCGGGAAAACGGTCGGCATCAGTTTGGTAAAGCAAAACTAGACGCTACTTCTACTGGTAATCGAAGGTATGTCGATTCGCAACCCTGTTACTTTTTGCTTGTTACCGCACGGGATACTTGCATGCCCATGAAAAACAGCCGCGCTTTTCGCAACGCGCGCGGCTTTACGCTTATTGAATTGGTAATCGTGATTACCATTATCGGCATTCTTGCAGCCGTAGCCTTGCCGCGCCTGATCGACGCACAACGCGACGCGCGGGTGGCCAAGTCCAATGCGATTTATGGATCGATCCGCTCGGCGGTGGCGCTGGCTCGATCGCGCTGCGAGCTCGATGTGGCGGGGACGGCTCCCAGCGTTACGGCAACCAATTGTGCGTCGGTTCCACCCAAAGTTAATATGGACGGCTTGATGATCGATATCGTCAATCGACATCCAGCGGCGACAGCAACCGGTATCGAGGCGGCTGCTGCGATTGACACCGCTGCAGACGGCCTGACGGCCGGCGGCACAGGAAATACACGAACCTACGATGTGGCCGGTGGCACGATACCCAATTGCCGGATCACGTATCAGGAAGCAACACTGAGCGGGACTGCAATTGTCGCGCCAGTGATTTCAGTGGTAACGTCGGGGTGTTAGGGCTACTCTATTACTAGAGTGGTAGAAGAGTTTGGATGTTTGAAAGGAGATTGATATGAAACTGCAAAAGGGTTTTACACTTATTGAACTGGTTGTCGTGATCGTGATTCTCGGCATATTGGCGGCGACTGCATTGCCGAAGTTTGTCGATTTGAGTGGCGATGCCAAGACCGCAAAAGCAGATGGTGTTGCGGGGGCAGTCGCGTCAGCGGCATCGATTCAATATGGAGGGTCACTTGTGAACTCGGGTACCTATTCTTACAGTTCCACGACAGCGTGCGGTATGGGCTACCTTACGTCGGATCCTGGTTGTACAGCCACAGGTACTCCCTGCGCGATTACCTGTGATGGCGTGACATCTACAAAGACATTCACCCCACCAGGTTAGCATTCCACTTTTACCGATGGTACCGATGCTTTTCGTGGTCCATTTGGGTGGAGGGATTTGAAGAGTCGCTTAGCTTCAGTCGGTAGATTCTTCAACTCCCGAAGCGTAGATGTATACCTTGGCCTGCTCGCCTTGATGGTGAGTGGGCCATTTCTTTTGCCGGTCCATACCCCGCCTATCACCACTTTTTGGAGCGAGTGGTGGGCTGGCGCTTTTGGATTGGCGGCGGTAGCAACCGGGCTGTTGGCGATACGAGGCAGTGGCCTGAAGCTGCCATGGGCGCTCGGAATCCCGGCGGTATTGCTGCTGACGTTGGTACTCCAGTTCGGGATGGGCCGTGTGACGTTCCCGCAGGTTGGTTTGCTTTACGCGTCCTATCTGCTCTGGTCCGCGATGCTGATGATCCTGGGCCGGCATCTGGTGGAGACAATTGGTTTCGCCCGTCTTGCCGGTGTTGTCGCAAGTGCAATTGTTGTTGGTACCTTGGTGGGTGCAGGTATAGCGCTTGCTCAATGGCTAGGTATTAGCGGTAGTAGCGAATGGATATTCCCAAAACTGGGGGGCGCTATCTACGTCAATCTTGGTCAAGCAAACCATCATGCCCATTATTCCTGGCTCGGAATAGCATCGGCGTATTACCTTCGCGGTCGGGGCTCTTTGTCCAGACCGGTACTCTGGCTGCTGATCTTGCCAATCGCGTTTGGAAGCATTCTCGCCGGTTCGCGCAGTGTATTTCTCTATGCGGTGATTCTTCTGGCGGCGGCTGTTTATTTTCAAAGGCGGCAAACCCAGGAGCATGCGATTTCGCTAGTCGGGGATGCATTTCTGCTTTTGCCGGTGGTATTTGCGTTGAACTTCTTTGCCGCATGGGCTGCGCAATCCATCCCTGAGGCGTCAAGCGATACCATTGCCGGCGCTCGACTTTTCACCTTAGTTTCAGGACCGAGTGCGAGGCTGGAGCTTGCTCGGTCAGCGTGGTCAGCGTTTTCTGAATACCCATGGCTTGGACAAGGTGCCGGTAACTTTCCATGGGGAGCATTTGTTGCCGCCTCCAATCATGGTGGGGAAAATCCGTATGCGGTCTCAGAGAACGCACACAACCTGATCATGCAACTCCTGGCCGAGTTTGGTGGACCAACTACCTTACTTTTTCTGTTGGCGCTGGGCGTTTGGGCTAAACGCTTCCTTAGCGAAGTCTGGGAACCTGAGCATTTTTGGTGTGGCGCTGTCCTCGGGATCGGAGCTGTCCACGCTCTCCTCGAATATCCGCTCTGGCATGCCTATTTCCTGGGGCCGGCTGCGCTTTTACTCGGTGCCGCTGATAGCGGTCCCGCATTGAGGCTTCCTGCGCGGCGAGCCGCAGTGTATATATTTCTCATTTCCCTGTTGGGTGTATCGATACTCGCTAGTTTGCGTTCCGATTACGCCACCATCGAGGCTGTTTCCATCAGACCGCTGGCGGCGCATCCAGACCGAGAGCGTGCCTGGAGAATTTCAATGGAACGCCTGCTGACTCTGTACAAAGACTCCTTGCTCTCGCCTTGGGCTTTGAGGGCGTTTACCAACGTGGCAGAGCTGAACAGGCTACAAGCGAACGATCGTGCCGACTTGTGCGAAAGGGGCATCCGGTTTTCACCCTATCGCAGTTTGGTCGCGCGCTGCGCAATGCAACAGGCGATTGCCGGGCGCGATGTGGAGGCAGAAAAGCTTGCAGTGGCGGTATTGCGTGCCTATCCGGCACAAAGCCAGCTGACGAAGGACGAATTCGCCAAAGCGGCTGGGCAATACCCTGAAATTGGGCCGCTTTTGCGACTTGGTTCGCCAAAATAGCGTGGGCACGAATTGTCCTCGGCGCCACGCTGGCACTGCTCGGTGCGCTGTTGCGGAAATCATTCCCTGCAGATTCGCGCCAAATGGCGAGATCTACATGCGCTTTCCCCTTGAAATCGACCATTGCCGCATTGCTTCCGGTGGGTATAGTCGAAAGAAAAATGGGTAAAGAGCGTCCAGTGCCGAGATTTCTCAAACAAAAGACCGAGTCAGGCTGGTTGTCCGTTGCGATGCGGGAGGGACGTGTTGACTTCGTCAATCTGCGTCGCGAGACCGGGAGCAAGCCTGCGGTTCTGTTGGCGGACTCGGTAGAGAAGGCGTCGGACGATACCACCACCTTGGCAGCTTTGCGCAAGCCGATGCGGCTTGATCAATATCGCTGTACGGCGTTGCTCACTCATGGCAAATATCAGCTAATTCAAACGGATGCCGTTGAGGGCGCTGCCGATGATGCACGCGAAACCGTGCGCTGGAAACTCAAAGATCAGGTCGAATTTCCGGTGGACAATGCCGCGATCGATTTGCTGCCGATCCCGGCTGATGGACGCCACGCTCAAGTGTTTGCTGCGATCTCGCCCGAGTCGGTGATCGCATCTCTGGTGCAGGCATTTCAGTCGGCCAAAATTCCGCTCGCGGCAATTGATCTGCCGGAGCTTTCACAGCGCAATCTGGCCGCTTTGTACGAAGATGAAGGTCGCGCGCTGGCAACGCTGATTTTCGACGACGATGAAGGTTTGCTGACCTTTACGCTGAATGGCGAGTTGCTTGTCGTGCGTCATGTGGAAATTACGGCACGCCAGTTGATCTCGGCTGATGCGGAGCGCCGTGAGTCGATGTTTGAGCGCATTGCGCTGGATGTGCAGCGATCGCTGGATAATTTTGATCGTAGCTTCAGTTCGGTTTCCCTGGCCAAATTACTGGTAGCGCCGATTCCTGGCGTCGAAGGTTTTGTTGCCTACCTGGCGGCAAATTTGACGGTTGCCGTCATCGCGCTGGATGTATCAGAAGTGCTGAACATCGATGCCGTGCCCGCGCTGCTTGACCCCTTGCGCCAATTCCAATGCCTGCGCGCGCTTGGCGCCGCATTGCGCGAAGAGCCGGCTGTCGCATGAGCGCCCAGATCAATCTTTATCATCCACGCTTTCTCAAAGAGCGTGACCTGCTGACCCTGAGCAATGTGGTGCTTTCCGCCTTGGCGCTCTACCTGTTGCTGGCGGTGGCAGGCGGCTGGGCCTTGCGAGATGCTGAAGCGCGCCGCGTCAAGGCGGCGGCGGCTGAGACTCAACTGACAACAATGAAGGCGCAGACCGCAGCCGCGACCCAGGCTGCCAAAAACCGCAAACCCAGTCCGCAGTTGATCGCCGAGCTGGATCGTGCCGAGGGACAACTGCGCCGCCGCGCCGACATCGCGCGTTTGCTTGAGAGCGGCGAAATCGGTAGCACCGGCGGCTTTGCCGATTTCTTTCGTGGCCTTGCCCGACAGGTACCGCAGGGACTTTGGCTGACGGGCTTCACCATCGGTTCTGGCGGCACCGACATGGAAATTCGCGGACGCATGCTGGATGCGGCTGCCTTGCCTGAGTACATCCGCCGGCTGGGCGAAGAGAAAGTTTTTCAGGGTCGTAGTTTTGCTTCCTTGACCATGGATCGGTCCGCGCCAGCCCCGGCGGTCAGGCCGGTCGGAGCTGGTGGCGCCGTATCGCCAGCGCCGAGTTTTGGCGCTCAGGCCATTGATTTCGTCCTGATGCCGAAAACAGTTGATGCAAAGGAGCCTGCGAAGTGAATGCCTTGCGCGCCAAATGGACGCAGTGGGCAGAAAGATTCGCCGCATTGACCCGTCGTGAGCGCTCGATCGTAGCGGGTGCGGCCATACTTGGTGGCGGCTTTTTGATATTCAGCCTGGCTGTTGATCCATCATTGGCAAAGGCGCGTACCGCCAGCCGTGCAGAATTGGCGGCACGTACCGAAGTTACGCAACTGCAGTCCCAGCTGGCCATGCTGAAACTGCAGAACGCCGATCCTGATGCCGGCAATCGGACGCGACTGGTGCAGGTAAAAAAACAACTGGTGGATGTCAGCGGGCGCCTCGTTCAGTTTGAAGAGGGCATGGTGCCGCCGGCCCGGATGCAGTCGTTTCTGGAGGGCTTGTTGGCAAGAAATCGCGCCATCGAACTACTGGGCCTCAAAACCTTGGCAGTGACTCGGGTAGGTGCTGCGCTTGCAGTAGTCGCTGCGGCTCAAGATGCCGCGACATCTGCTCCCGAAGAAGGCATCTATCAGCACGGCATCGAGATCAGGCTGGCGGGAACGTACAACGAGCTGCTGAACTATCTGGCGGATCTCGAACGCATGCCACAGCGCGTAATGTGGAACAGCGTCAATTTCGCAGTAGACAAATATCCACGCAACACCATGGTGCTGCGCGTCTACACCCTGAGTTTGGACAGGAACTGGCTGGTCGTATGATGATCTACGCGCATCTCAGCCCGGTGTTACTGGTTCTTGCCGGTGCAGGGTCGGTAATGGCCCAGGTGCCGGACCCGACCCGTCCACCCGATGCATTGCTGGCGCCGGGGCCGGCGGGTGGTGTGTCTGTCCCTGTGGATAGCGGAGTGCAGACCGTCATCTTGCGGCCGGGCGGCAAGTCGGCAGCGGTGATCAATGGTCAGTACATTGTCGTCGGAGAGATGATCGGCGACAAGCGCGTGATCAAGATCACCGAAAGTGAAGTCGTTCTGAAGAGCGAGTCTGGGCGCGAAATCATCAAGGTAATGCCTGCAATAGAAAAAATATCGGCAAACAGGAAGCCTGCGGAAAAGCGGGCCGAGACGGGAATCACAAAAAGATGAATTACACAATCCATGCACGATGGATATTGCTGCTGCTCGCTCTAGGCGTAACCGGTTGCGCCACGCCGCCGCGCGCCAGCAACGAAGTGTTGGACCAGATTAATGATGTATTGCTGAAGTCTGCAGCCGAACGCAAAGTGGCCGATACGGCCGTCACCGATGCGTCGCTCATGCCGCCGCTGGCGGCGCGGGCAGTGGTAGAAATGCCTGCTGCCGAGCCGCGCTTCGATCTCTCGGTGGTCAATGCGCCAGCAACTCAGGTTTTCATGGCCTTGGTGTCGGGCACGCGCTACAGCATGTTGCTGCCGCCTGATGTCAGTGGCAGTCTGACGGTGAATCTCAAGGACGTCACCCTGATGGAGGCGCTGGAGACCATACGTGAGTTATACGGCTACGAGTATCGCTTGCAGGGCAAGCGCATTTTCATCGAGCCCAATACGGTCAAGTCCCGCGTTTTCCGCATCAACTACCTGTCGAGCCGGCGCCAGGGCAGTAGTCAGTTGCGGGTCACCGGCAGTTCCCTGACATCGGGTGGAAGCACTGCCAGCAGCGGTTCGACTACGACGTCGGCCACCGGAACATCCGTTCCCGCAGGAGCCGGGTCGGCGACGCCATCCGCCGGCAGCGACACCAGTAGCGTCAGCATGACTACGCAGAACGATTTCTGGGGTGACCTGAGCCGCGCGCTGGCATCCATTGTCGGTAACACCGAGGGCCGCAGTGTTGTCGTTAATCCTTCATCGGGTGTCGTACTTGTTCGCGCCTTGCCCAACGAGTTGCGCAATGTCGAAAAATATCTCAAGGCAACTCAACTCATTGCCGAGCGGCAGGTCATGCTGGAAGCCAAGATCATCGATGTGACGCTGTCGGAGGGTTTTCAGGCGGGTATTAATTGGGGCGCTTTCAATAGCAGTTCTTTCGGCCGATCGGGAGTCGGTGTGGCGCAGCCGGGTGCGACCATTAAGGGAGGCGCGGGCAGCGCGCAGATAATCGGTACCGCAGCGACACCTACGCTTTCGGTGACGCCAGGGCAATTGGGTTCGATCGCCGCATCGGTATTGGGTAAGGGTTTCATCGGTTTGGCCTTCCAGACTTCCAACTTTGCAGCGCTGCTGAATTTTCTCGAAACCCAGGGCTCTGTTTCGGTGTTGTCTTCACCGCGTATCGCCACACTCAACAATCAGAAGGCTGTTCTGAAAGTAGGAACTGACGAATTATTCGTGACCAACGTGACCTCGTCGACCACCACGACAACCACCGGTTCGGTGTCGTCACCGAGCGTGACGCTGCAGCCCTATTTCTCGGGTATTTCGCTCGACGTCACGCCGCAGATTGACGATGATGGCAACGTCATCCTGCATGTGCATCCGGCCGTCAGTACCGTGGTGGAAAAGGAAAAGACCATCAATCTTGGCGCACTCGGCAGCTACATCCTGCCGCTAGCCGCCAGCAGCATCAATGAAACCGACAGCATCGTCCGCGTCCAGGACGGCAACATCGTAGCCATCGGCGGGCTGATGCGCCAGGAGCAATCCTCCGATCGCTCGCAGCTGCCAGGTGCTACCGGATTTTTTGCCAATGCGTTTGGCCAGCGAGGTTCCTCCATGAGCAAGAGGGAACTGGTGATCCTGATCAAGCCAACGCTGATCGAGAACGATAGTGCCTGGGTGGATGACATCAAGGGTGTTCAGGAGCGAGTGCGAGATCTTCAACCGACTCGTGTGGCGAAGTAGAACGGCGTAGCGCGGGATGTATCTCAAACACTTCGGGCTCCGGGAACTTCCTTTCGGCATTACACCGGACACAAGTTTCATCTATTCCGCCGACGCACATCAGGAGGCGCTCAACACACTGCTGGTCGGCTTGAATACCGGGGAAGGCTTCATCAAGATCACCGGCGAAGTCGGCACAGGCAAGACACTGCTGTGTCGCCGTTTTCTGGCGACACTGACAGACGATCAGATCGTTGCCTACTTGCCCAACCCGATGTTGGAGCCGAGCGTTTTGCTCATGGCGATTGCCGAAGAACTGGGGCTGAAGCTTAAAGAGCTGGACCACCAGTTTCATTTGCTGAAGGAATTCAACCAGCATCTGCTCGATATGGCAGCGCAGGGCAAGCGTGTGGTGATCTGCATCGATGAGGCGCAATCGATGCCGCTGGAAAGCCTGGAAGCCTTGCGACTGCTGTCCAATCTGGAAACCGAAAAACGCAAGCTGTTGCAAGTGGTGATGTTCGGACAGCCGGAGCTTGATGTGAAACTCGCTGACCCTGCGGTACGGCAGTTGCGCCAGCGCATCATGTTCCACTACCGCATGCCCGGATTGAGGCGCGATGAAGCCGGGCATTACCTGGCCCACCGGCTGCGCGTGGCGGGCCATCAAGATGGCAACATTTTTCCGGCATCGAGTACGCGCATGCTCTACCAGTTGTCATCGGGTACGCCGCGCCTGGTCAACATTCTTGCCCACAAGGCTTTGCTGCTTGCCTACGGTGAAGGCAAGACCCGGGTGAGTCGCTCTCACGTGACTTTGGCAGGCCGCGATACCGAAGGCTTGCCGTCCTTGAACTGGTGGCAGCGGTGGTGACCGTTTTCCTGCCGAGCTACTCCAAGAAGGCGTGGCAATTACTGGGGTCGAGCAGAGGCGAACTGCTGCAACCTCCCGCTTTGGGGCGGGGAATGGTGGAAAGCTAGCCTTATGAGCCTGGTCAATAAAATGCTGCGGGATCTCGATGCTCGCCGTGCTGGCGATGGTGAGCGAGCAGTATTGCCAGCTGCGGTAACACCGCTGGCGGCGCGGCGAGAACCCAGCCGGATTCAGCCCTGGATGTGGCCCGGTGTGGTTTTGACACTTGGTGTTCTGGGCGCCTTGGCCTGGTTTAGTACGCAAGGCGACGTAACCAATATGCCCGCGCCCGTCGTCGTTGCTGCGGCGCCCAAGCTCTCGCCTGCGCCGACGGCGGCTGCCACTCCTTCGGAGACAGCGCCGGTCCCGGCTCTTGAAGCAGACGCTAGTATTGCGCCTCTCGATCCATCTCTTCCTGTCTCTGAGCCCCAATCCAATTTCGCAACATTGCGTATGGCCGACCAGTTGACTGGTTTGCAGGCACCAGTACCTGTACCGGCACCTGTACCTGCTGCTGAGCCCCCTGCCAGGGAGACACCCAGAACATCGGCGCCAGCTGCGGCAAAAGCGTTGCCCATTGCCGTGCCAAAGCCAGCCGAACGCTCCGCTGCCAGCGAATCTGCGCCTCAGCCCGCAGCACCATCGACCGCGCCCAAAGTTGCCGCGATTGAGCCGTCTCCGGTCTCCGTACCTCTGACTTCAAAACCGCCCAAAACACCCAAGGTGCCCAAAGTTGTTGCGCAACCGCCGGTATCGGTCGCAAAGCCGCCAATTGCGAAAGCACCTGCCAAGTCCAGCATCGACAAGCAGCCGCATCTGCCAGCGCCCGCTGAGCGCGCGGAGCTGAAGTATCGACATGGAATTCAGGCTAACCGTCAGGGCGATCTGGAAGGCGCAAGCAAAAGTTATCGTGCAGCGCTGGAGGATTACCCCGAGCATGCCGCCGCCCGCCAAGCGTTGTCAGCGCTCCTGATCAATTCAAAGCGTTTTGACGAAGCAGAAGACCTGCTGCGCGAAGGGGTGGAACTGGCCCCTGTGCGTCTGGCGTCCACATTAGCCTGGGCGCGATTGAAAGTTGAACGCATGCAGGCGCCGGCGGCATTGGAATTGTTGCAAAAGTACGCCGCATCCGGTGAGCGTAGCGCCGACTACCAAGGGTTCTTCGGTGCTCTGCTCAATCGAGCTGGTCGCACGGCAGAAGCGGTAGAGCACTATAAGGCAGCAACCCAGCTGGCGCCCGATGAGGGCCGCTGGTGGGCTGGACTGGGGATTGCTCTCGATTCCGCCGGACGGGGGCAGGAAGCGCGCGAGGCGTATCGCAAGGCACGCAGTATGCCGGGCTTGCCGGCCGACCTGGCTCTGCACATAGATCGACGCTTGCATTAGAAGCCAGTTAACGTCAAAGGATTTACCACGGAGGACACTGAGAAACACTATGTGGCCAAAGAGTTTTCTCCGTTCTCTCCGTGGTGAGCATTAAGGGTTTTTCGATACGGCCAGCACTATCTACCGCTTGCGAGCCTAATGATGCGTGTCGATGGGTTCGCGCTAGCCGTTCTGCTGCCCAGCTGCGTTCAGCTTGTTCTGCGCCCACGTGCGCAGATGCCCAAGCGGGCCGGTGAGGTTGGTCCAGGCATCGATCATTGCGCGCTTTTGCTTGTCCCGTTGGTTTTCCTCGGCGCGCAAAAAATTCTGGATCTGTTCCTGAATCAGTTCCCGCGCCCGATCTTCAGCACGCATCCGCATGACACGCAAAGCGTCGCGCGCGGTATCTTCTTCGGCAATCGAATATGGCAAATTGATCAAGGTCACCAAGCGGGAAACTTCGCGCAAGGTATCGGCGCGCTCTATCAGGGAAACCTGCGCGTCGCAGCGTCCGGCAAATCGCCGTGCCTCCATGCGCAGCAGAACTTTGTCTGATGGATCGCGAAGCGCCATTGGTATTTGTTCGGGATAGGAGGGTTCTGATTGTACAGCCGCGCTCAGTCCTTCAGCGCTCTCGCCAGTACCCGGTTTTCCACATGCGTGGCGCCGCACGCCTTGAGTGTTCGCGCCAACTCATCGAGGGTCGCGCCGGTGGTCATGACGTCATCGATGACCAGCACCGCCTTGCCGCTCAGGTCGATTTTGCACTCAAAGGCATGACGGATATTTTTCTTCCGGTCTTTCCAGGCCAGTTGGGATTGGGGCGGCGTGTCTCGATTTCGATGTACGTGACCAATACTCAGGCTCATATCCAAGGCGCGAGCCAGCGGCCTTGCTATCTCCAGCGCCTGATTGAAGCCGCGTTGCGCCAGCCGTTCGGCGGAAAGTGGAACCGGCAGGATCAGATCGGGACGGTTTGAACGTGGTATCTGCGCCAGTGCCCTGCCGAAAAACTCGGCGCTGGTGAGACGGCGCGTGTATTTGAGCGACTGGATCAGGCGGTCAATCGGGAACTCGTAGCGGAAAACCGCTTGTGTCGCATCGAAGTGAGGCGGCTGTTTCAGGCAGGCGCCGCAGATAAGCGAGCCTGGCGTTGGCAGAGCACAGATCGGGCAGCGCTCGCCGCCCAGGCGTGGCAGCTTGGCGCTGCAGGGTGGGCACAGAGTATCGTCGTTGCCGGGCGCCGCGCACAGCAGGCAATCCTGCGCTAACACGCTGGCAGCAAGGTTTTTCGCAAGCCCGGTGATGCCCTTCACAATTGACAAGCCCGACTCCTTCCACCAAGATGCGCTCCTTTCCCCATTCTATCGAGTCCGCTGAAATGGCAGCCACAAACACACTTCACGCCGTCTCCGCGACAAGCGTTTCGGCACAGCGCTGGAATATCCAGGCACTACTTGAACTTTTCGAACTACCCTTCAACGACCTGATGTTTCGCGCCCAGCAAGTGCACCGCGAGCACCATGAAGCCAACGCGGTTCAGCGCTCGACCCTGTTGTCGATCAAGACCGGAGGTTGCTCCGAGGATTGCGGCTATTGCTCGCAGTCGGCCCATCATGGAGAGGCGGAAAAGGAAGCGCTGCTGGAAACCGAGGAGGTGGTCGCCGCTGCGCGCGCGGCGAAAAACAAAGGCGCGACGCGCTTTTGTATGGGAGCCGCCTGGCGTGGACCCAAGGACAAGGATCTTGATCGCGTTGCCGACATGATTACAGCGGTCAAGTCGCTCGGATTGGAAACCTGTGTCACGCTGGGTATGCTCAAAGACGGCCAGGCTGAAAGGCTGAAGGAGGCCGGGCTTGACTACTACAACCACAATCTCGATACCGCGCCAGAGTTCTACGGGCAGGTGATCAAGACTCATGCCCAGAGCGAGCGTTTCGATACCATCGATAAGGTGCGCGAGGCCGGACTCAAGGTCTGCTGCGGCGGGATTGTCGGCATGGGCGAAACCCGCCGCCAGCGTGCCTCGCTGCTGGTCGAGTTGGCCAACATGAATCCGCCGCCCGATTCGGTGCCAATCAACGAATTGGTGCCGATGCCCGGTACGCCGCTGGAAAACGCGCCGCCGCTCGATCCTTTCGAGTTCGTGCGCACCATCGCCGTGGCGCGCATCACCATGCCCGGGTCGATGGTTCGACTGTCCGCCGGCCGCCAGGAGATGAGTGATGAATTGCAGGCTCTGTGTTTTCTGGCCGGCGCCAATTCGATTTTCTACGGTGACAAGTTATTGACTGCGGGCAACCCGGAAGCCGATCGCGACGAGGCGCTGTTCGCCCGGTTGGGCCTAAGCGCCGTCTGATTCGACCCGAGCCTCAATTGAACCACGGGGAACACGGGGAACACGGGGGGCACGGGGAGGGCAAAGGGCTTAGAGCCGAGTGTGCCGTCACTCGGTCGGCAAGAAAATCAGTGCCAGTTCCCTGAATTCCCCCGTGCTCCCCGTGTCCCCCGTGGTAAATGGCTTTTCCAAGCCCATCATGCGTAACGCTTTCGCCAGTGCCGCCGGGTCCTACGACTCCGCCGCTGTTCTTGCCCGCGAAGTGGGCGCTCGCATGGCGGCGCGTCTGGATCTGGTCAAGATCACTCCACAACGCGTGGCCGACATCGGTTGTGCCACGGGCGACGGCATTCGCGAGTTGCAGCAGCGCTACCCCAAGGCGCAGCCACTTGCCCTCGATTTTGCTTTACCCATGTTGCAGGCCGTTCGCCACGCGACCCCGCGCTTGCAGCGCCTGATCAGGAGAGGGCCTCGCCTGATCAACGCGGATGTTCGGCAGTTGCCACTGGCCGCCAATTCGCTTGGGCTGGTCTGGTCGAATCTGATGTTGCATTGGCTGGACGATCCGTTGCCGGCGCTGCGCGAACTTCACCGCGTGCTGGAAGTGAATGGTCTGCTCTGCTTCGCTACCCTCGGCCCCGATACTGTGAAGGAATTGCGCGCGGCAGCCGAGAAAGTCGGCGTTGGTGATACGGCGAAGCGCTTTCTCGACATGCACGATCTGGGCGACATGCTGGTGGCCGCCGGCTTTGGCGACCCGGTGATGGATATGGAACTCATCACGCTTACCTATTCGACACCGCGCGCTTTCCTTGCTGACCAGCGACACCTTGGTGTGCGCGACGCCTTGCTCGGTCAGCAACCATGGCGTGACTGGCGACGTCTGCTCAACGCGTGGCCGCAGGATGCCGACGGCCGCTTGACGGCCACGTTTGAAATCGTCTATGGCCACGCGTGGAAGCCGGAGCCGCGGCAGATTGCCGATGGTCGTGCCGTGGTGCAGTTTCGTTCACGCTAAAGCGCAGTGAAGGGCGGCCCATGCGGTCCGTTCGGCTGAATCGTTCGTACGCGAGCGCGCCCGTTCAGTTCAAGAGTCGCCGCGCACGTCGCAACGGAAGACCGGCGTGGCTCAATCGAGCATAAGGTGCAGCGGTGCTGATCCGAGCCCCCTTCACCAGGAATGAATCCGGCTGGGTCAAATGAATCAACCGTGCGCCAGCGTTTTCCTGAAATAGGCCGAGCAGGTGCGTTTGCTTAGAAAAAACAATCGCCTGACGATTTTGATCGGCCGTTTCTATGGCTGTGGATATCCACATATTGCACAATGCGGTGTTATATTTTACAATGCGCAACATGCCAAGGTATGCCGCGTCATCAACTCGGTCTATGCTGCGGAAAAGCGGAGCTTCAGTGCAGACTAACGCCAGCTTGATCGGCGTTAAACGGAGCCGCCGCAACTAAAACAGCACGTGGCGACGCTTCGGCACCGGCATTGTTGGTGGCTGGCGTAACGTCGCAATAGAACAGGTCCGTCTGGATCACATTCAGCGGACTCCAGTACAACTCTCACAAGGAGGAGGTTTCATGTCTGTTGCCAATAGTTCCCAGCTCGCTGCATCTGATGCCGATCCGCAGGAAACCCGTGAATGGCTTGATGCACTCGAAGCCGTCATCGCCAATGAAGGCGCCGGGCGCGCCCATTTCCTTCTCGAACAACTGATAGCGCTGGGCCACCAGACGGGCATCAATATGCCCTACAGCGCCAATACCGAATACATCAACAGCATTCCTGCCGATCAGCAGCCGGTGACGCCCGGTGACTATGAGATGGAACAGAAGATTCGCGACTACGCGCGCTGGAACGCGATGGTGATGGTGCTGCGGGCGAACAAGGATGACTCGGGGCTCGGCGGCCACATTGCCAGCTACGCTTCAGCGGCGACGCTCTATGACATAGGCTTCAATCATTTCTGGCACGCACCAACCGAAAATCATGGCGGTGATCTGGTGTTGTCGCAAGGGCATTCAGCAACGGGCACCTATGCGCGTGCCTTCATGCTTGGGCGGTTGACCGAAGAGCAGATGGACAATTTCCGTCGCGAGGTCGATGGCAAGGGTTTGTCGAGCTATCCGCATCCATGGTTGATGCCGGATTTCTGGCAGTTCCCCACGGTATCCATGGGTCTTGGGCCGCTACAGGCGATTTATCAGGCGCGCTTCATGAAATACATGCAGCACCGCAGCCTGATTCCCACCGACAACCGCAAGGTATGGGCTTTCATGGGCGACGGCGAGATGGACGAGCCCGAATCCATGGGTGCCATCGGCATGGCAGGGCGCGAGCGCCTCGACAATCTAATTTTCGTCATCAACTGCAATCTGCAGCGGCTCGACGGACCAGTGCGCGGCAATGGCAAGATCATCCAGGAACTTGAATCGGATTTTCGCGGTGCCGGCTGGAATGTGATCAAGGTAATCTGGGGCAGCTATTGGGATCCGCTGCTGGCGCAGGACAAGACCGGGCTCCTGCAAAAACGCATGATGGAATGCGTCGACGGCGATTACCAGACATTCAAATCGCGTGACGGCGCCTACGTGCGCGAGCACTTCTTCGGCAAGTATCCGGAGTTGCTGAAAATGGTATCGACCTGGTCCGACGACGACATCTGGCGCCTGAATCGTGGCGGCCACGATCCGCACAAGGTTTATGCGGCCTACGCCGCAGCGTCGGCGCACAAGGACCAGCCGACGGTGATCCTGGCCAAAACCATCAAGGGTTATGGCATGGGCGAGGCGGGTGAAGCGCAGAACATCACCCATCAGCAAAAAAAGATGGGTACCACGTCGGTCAAGGCCTTCCGCGACCGTTTCAAGCTGCCGGTCAAGGACGAAGACCTGGAGAAGCTGCCCTATCTCACCTTCCCCGAGGGATCAAAGGAACTCGACTACATGCGCGAGCGGCGCATGGAACTCGGCGGCTATCTACCGGCGCGCAGGCGCACCGCCGAAGCCCTGCCGGTACCGCCGTTGTCCGCTTTTGACGCCTTGTTGAAAGCCGGCGGCGAGGGCCGTGAATTCTCGACGACGATGTCCTTCGTGCGCGGACTCAACGTCATGCTCAAGGACAAGATCATCGGCAAGCGTGTCGTACCCATTGTCGTTGATGAGTCACGCACATTCGGCATGGAAGGCCTGTTCCGCCAGATCGGCATCTGGAACCAGGACGGCCAGAACTACGTGCCGCAGGATGCCGATCAGATGATGTTCTACAAGGAAACCAAGACCGGACAGATTCTGCAAGAAGGCATCAACGAGGCCGGCGCCATGGCCGACTGGATCGCGGCCGCCACCAGCTACTCGACCCATGGCGTGCAGATGATCCCGGTGTATGTCTGTTACTCGATGTTCGGCATGCAGCGCACCATGGATCTGGTCTGGGCCGCGGGTGATCAGCGTGCACGGGGCTTCCTGATCGGCGGCACCGCCGGTCGCACCACGCTCAACGGCGAAGGATTGCAACATGAAGACGGTCACTCGCAGGTGCTGGCCGGCACGGTACCCAATTGCATTTCCTTTGATCCGACTTTTGCCTACGAGGTCGCGGTCATCGTGCAGGACGGTCTGCGCCGCATGGTCACCGAGCAGGAGGATGTGTTCTATTACCTGACGGTGATGAACGAGAATTACGAACATCCCGCAATGCCCGCCGATGCAACGGCGGCGATCCTCAAGGGCATGTATCAGTTCCGCAAAGGAACGGCATCCAATGGCCCGCGCGTGCAACTGATGGGGTCGGGAACGATTTTTATGGAATCGATCGCGGCTGCGGATTTGCTGAAAAGCGACTGGGACGTCGAGGCGGATTTGTGGTCTTGCCCCAGCTTCAACGAACTGGCGCGCGACGGCAACGACTGCGCGCGCTGGAACCTGCTGCATCCGGGCGAGAAACCGCGGGTGTCGCACGTCGCGGCCTGTCTGGCCGATACACGCGGGCCGATCGTTGCTGCTACCGATTACATCCGCGTTTTTGCCGAACAGATTCGTTCGCTGGTGCCGCGTAACTACACAGTCTTGGGTACGGATGGTTTCGGCCGTTCGGATACGCGCGAAAAGCTTCGCCACTTCTTCGAGGTGGATCGTTACTGGATTACGGTTGCCGCGCTTTCCGCCCTGGCCGATGACGGACAGGTGAAGCGGGCCAAGGTTGCCGAGGCACTGAAAAAGTACGGCCTCGATCCGAACAAGCCCAACCCGGTAAAGGTGTAAGCCATGGCGCAGATAGTTGAAGTGAACGTACCAGACATCGGCGACTTCAAGGACGTGCCGATCATCGAGTTACTGGTCAAGGTTGGCGATCAGGTCAATGCGGAAGACTCGCTGATTACGGTCGAATCGGACAAGGCGACCATGGATGTTCCGTCACCGGTGTCGGGTGTCATCACCGAGATGAAACTGAAGGTCGGCGACAAGGTGTCGGAAGGTACGCTGGTGGCCTTGATTGAGGTCGACGATCAGGCAAATGTTATGCGAAGCGGTATCCACGCGGACGGCGATGGTGATACGGTGGCCGACGTTCCGACCGCGGCTCCCGTAGCGGCTAAGGCAGCTGTCGCACCGGTAGCGGCGGATGCTGCCGCCTCGGTAGTCGAGATCAAGGTTCCCGACATCGGTGACTTCAAGGATGTCCCTATTATCGAGCTGCTGGTCAAGGTCGGCGACGAGGTCAAGGCCGAGGATTCGCTGATGACGCTTGAGTCGGACAAGGCCACCATGGATATACCGTCGCCGGTTTCCGGTGTCGTGACTGAACTCAAAGTGCAAGTCGGCGACAAGGTGGCCGAGGGCGTGGTGCTGGCGCTGGTAAAAGTGATGCAAAGCGGTGTCCACGCAAACGGCGATGGTGGTGCGGCGGCGGCAGCGACTACACCGCAAGCCCCGACTTCGGCGCCTGCGGCGGCCCCCACTACATCTCGTGCTGCTGCTGCGTCAGTGCCGACCGAAGGCAGCGCTTCCGATTACCGCCCGGGCGACGCTGAATTGATCGCCGCGCAGCCCCGGGTTTCCATGCCGACGCCGGCAGACCGTCTGCACGGCCCGGTTGCCCATGCCAGCCCTTCGGTGCGCCGCTTTGCGCGTGAACTGGGAGTCGATGTGGCAAAGGTCGGCGGAACCGGTCCCAAGGGCCGGATTCTGCAAGCGGATGTTCAGGCCTACGTCAAGGGCGTCATTAGCGGTGCAACGGCACCTGCGGCTGCGCCAACGGCCAGTTTGGGTGGATTGGATCTGTTGCCCTGGCCCAAGATCGACTTCGCCAAGTTCGGTGAAATCGAGGTCAAGCCTCTGTCGCGCATCCAGAAAATTTCCGGTGCCAATCTCGCGCGCAACTGGGTCATGATTCCGGCGGTCACCTATCACGAAGACGCCGACATCACAGAGCTTGAAGCCTTTCGCGTGCAGATCAACAAGGAAAACGAGAAGAGTGGGGACAAGAACGCGGCCAAGCTGACCATGCTTGCCTTCCTGATCAAGGCTTGTGTCAAGGCGCTACAGAAATACCCTGCGTTCAATGCCTCGATCGACGGTGACAATCTGGTGCTGAAAAAGTATTTCAACATCGGCTTCGCGGCGGATACGCCCAATGGTTTGATGGTGCCGGTTATCAAGAACGCCGAGAGCAAAGGCGTTTTCGAACTGGCCCGCGAATCTGGTGAGCTGGCCCGGCAGGCGCGCGAGGGCAAGCTCAAGCCCGGCGACATGCAAGGTGCGTGCTTCACGATTTCCAGCCTGGGCGGCATCGGCGGCACCTACTTTGCGCCGATCGTCAATGCGCCGGAGGTGGCGATTCTCGGCGTGAACAAGTCGGCGATGAAACCGGTATGGGACGGCAAGACCTTTGTGCCGCGGCTGACCTTGCCTTTGTCGTTGACCGCAGACCACCGGGTCATAGACGGCGCCCTGGCGACCCGCTTCAACGTTTATCTGGCGCAGCTACTCGCAGATATGCGGAGAAGCATGCTGTGACCACCATTGCCGTGGTCAAGAAGGGGGGTGAGGTTGCCATTGCTGCCGATGGCCTCACCACCTTCGGCGACACCCGTCTGGCGCGTAGCTACAAGGGCGAGCATGACAAGATCCTCAGCATCGCTGGGTCGTGGATCGGTATTTGCGGCTCGTCGGCGCATCATCTGGTGCTGCTCAGCGCATTCTCAAAACTTGAAGATATCAAGCTTGGATCGCGCATGGAGGTCTACGAGACCTTTCGCCGGCTACATCCGATCCTCAAGGAGCACGCCTTCCTCAACACCAAGGAAGACGAAGACGATCCGTATGAAAGTTCGCAGATCACCGCGCTGATCGCCAACAGTTCTGGCATCTACGGCGTGTATTCCTATCGCGAGGTATTCGAGTTCGACCGCGTCTGGGCCGCCGGTTCGGGTCGCAATTTTGCGCTTGGAGCAATGCACGCGCTTTACGACAGCGATCAGTCCGCAGCGCGTATTGCAGAGGCCGGCGTTGACGCCGGCATTGAATTCGATACGTCATCGGGGCCACCGATCGTGGTCCATGAGATCAAACTAGAAGGAAGATCAAATGAGTAAAGTCGTCGAAGTGAATGTTCCCGACATTGGCGACTTCAAGGATGTGCCGGTGATCGAAATTCTTGTCAAGGTCGGCGACACGGTCGCTGCCGAGGATTCGCTGATCACTCTGGAGTCCGACAAGGCCACCATGGATGTGCCCTCACCAGTATCCGGCGTGGTGACCGAGTTGAAGGTCAAGATCGGCGACAAGATTGCAGAAGGCACACTGGTGGCGATGATAGAGATATCAGAAGCATCGGCTGGAAGCGCCACTGCGAACGAGAAGGTCCCAACGCCGCCCGCAGCCGCCGTATCGCCAGCGCCGACTTTTACGGCACCCATAGCCGCCGGCAGCGCTGTTGGAAAATTCGCTGGCAAGGTCGATCTCGAATGCGAAATGCTGGTGCTCGGCGCAGGGCCCGGCGGATATTCCGCCGCGTTCCGTGCGGCGGATCTGGGCATGAAGACGGTGATCGTCGAGCGTTACGCCACCTTGGGCGGCGTCTGTCTCAACGTCGGCTGCATTCCCTCGAAGGCGCTGCTGCACGTTGCTGCGGTGATTGAAGGGGCAGAACATGCCAGTGATCTCGGTGTCAGCTTCGTCGCGCCCAAGGTCGACATCGACAAACTGCGCACGCACAAGGAAAAAGTCGTCGGCAAGCTGACCGGAGGCCTGGCCGGCATGGCCAAGGCGCGCAAGGTAGACACCGTCCGCGGCTATGGACACTTCCTCGACGCCAACCATCTGGAGGTCGAGGCCATGACCGGCAGCGCACAGGAGAAGACCGGCGAGAAGAAGGTGATTCGCTTCGCCAAATGCATCATCGCGGCCGGCAGCGCGGCTTTCCACCTGCCCTTCATTCCGAAGGATCCGCGTATTGTCGATTCCACCGGCGCGCTGGAACTGCGCTTTGTGCCGAAGCGGATGCTGGTGATCGGCGGCGGCATTATCGGTCTCGAAATGGCGACGGTGTATTCGACGCTGGGTTCCAAAGTCGATGTGGTCGAAATGCTCGATAGCCTGATGCAAGGGCCGGACCGCGATCTGGTCAAGGTCTGGGAAAAGCAGAATGCCAAGCGCTTCGACAAGGTGATGTTGAAGACAAAGACCGTCGCTGTGGACGCCAAACCCGATGGGCTTTGGGTCAAGTTCGAAGGCGAGCAGGCGCCGGCAGAGGCACAGTGCTACGACATGATTCTGCAATCGGCCGGACGCTCGCCGAACGGCAACAAGATCGGTGCCGACAAGGCCGGTGTTGTCGTCGGCGAGCGCGGTTTCATCCCGGTCGATAGCCAGATGCGGACCACTGTGCCGCACATTTTCGCCATCGGCGATATCGTTGGCCAGCCCATGCTGGCGCACAAGGCGGTGCATGAAGCCCACGTCGCGGCCGAAGCGGCGGCCGGGCAGAAGAGTCATTTCGATGCTTCGGTGATTCCCGGCGTTGCCTACACGCATCCTGAAGTGGCCTGGGTCGGTGTCGGCGAAGACGAGGCCAAGAAGGCCGGGCGCAAGGTCAGCAGCGCGAAGTTCCCCTGGGCTGCGTCAGGCCGGGCGATCGCCAACGGCGCCGAATACGGCTTCACCAAACTGGTGTTCGATGAAGAAACCCATCGCGTGATCGGCGGCAGCATCGTTGGCCCCAATGCCGGCGACATGATTGGCGAAGTCGCATTGGCCATTGAAATGGGTGCCGATGCTGTGGATATCGGCAAGACCATCCACCCGCATCCGACATTGGGTGAAACCATCGGTATGGCCGCTGAAGTGGCGCATGGCTCCTGTACCGATTTGCCGCCGATGCGCAGGAAATGAACTGATCATCAGGTACACTTCTTGGTACTGTGTTTGAAAAACTGATCTCACGGTTTCAAGAAAAGAAGAAGTCCGACCATCCGCTGGCCTCGGACGAGGGTTTGAGCGCGTTGATGGCCGACATTCAGCAGACGGACCCTCGCGGTCTGTTGTTTGATGTCGATCAATGGCTCGCCGATCTGGAGAACTGCGTTGCCGAGATTGGACCTACGCTAGCCCTGCGTGCGCTGGCAAGGTTGGATCAGTTCGCCCGTTCCAGTTCCCAGGAATTGTTGACACGTTACCTGACGGTTGGCAAGCGAGAATACATGACGGATTCAGCATGGTCGGCGCTGGATACCCATGCCGACCATCAGTTCCGTTGCTACCGACTTTTTTTGAACGCATCAATCACGTTCGGCTCCGACGATGACAAGGTTCGCACAGCCCGTTGCGCGGCGCGCGCGCTGATGGCCTGGTCTTTGCGCAAGAAACTGCAACGTTTTCGCTACCGCAGACCGGACGAGAAACTTTGGCGAGAAGCCCACGACCTGCTTCAGGTACTGAACCGTCTCGGCTTGCTGAAGACACGCGTAGCACCCTATCGAAACGAAGGGGACTCGTCGCCACTCGGCGAATACCTCATAGGGCTGTATCTCGAGTTCGTACCGGTTGGCAACGTGGTGCCGCAGCAACTCGAATTTGCTGAGTCGTTCCTGCGGTCCTTTGAAAGCCTCGATCTCAACTCGCAACCCGACAAGCTGAGTACCCACCTGATTGATCTCAGTGCAACGGTGGGGCCGTTGCGGCTGAAAAATGAAGAAGTCACGGGTAAAAGCATTCGCTACTGCTCGGTGCTCAAACTGCGTGGTGCCTTGATGAAAGTAGCCGCTCAGGTGAAGAAGCCGATTGATGATTCCGACTGGTTGGCGCACGTGCCTGCCAGCAGGAATCAGATAGAGAGCGCAGTCATGATACTCATGACCTATTGGGCGCAGACGCCACCAACGCGCGGCAGCGATCGTGTCAATCAGAATACCGAGTTGCGGGTTGTTCTGGGCTTTGGTCTGGCCCGACGGATGATTGCCGCTTCTCATTTCGCCCGCATGGGGCGCTCTGTAGAGTATGAAGGCACCGATGCAACGCTACGATTTGATGAAGGTCGTTTTGGTACGGTGGCGCCATCGGAGGTAAAAGCGGATTCAGAAAATGAAATTGGCGAGGAAGCGCAACCGCGCGCAAGAACGCCGATCGAGATCCTGAATAGACTCGAAACGGGCGGCGATCTGGCGCAAATGGAAAACTGGACCCAGGTGGATGGGAGTGCCACCGGATTCGGTGTTGTAGTGCCTGCTGTTCTGCCGCGTCATCGAATCGGGCTGTTGATATGTCTGCGCTATGCCGATGATCTTGACTGGCGTTTGGGCCTTGTCCGACGCATCGGCAGAGATAGCGCGAATCGCCCCAGCATCGGCATTGAAACACTGGCCTGGCCATCAATTTGCGCATTGGCAAAACCGGTTGGCGAGGAAAGTGCGTGGACCAAGGTGGCGGATGGTGGCCATGGCTGGTTTGACGCTATCGTGGTTAGCGAAAAGCTTACCGAGCTTATTTTGCCGGCGGGCACGTTTGAAGCGGGGGTGGAAGTTGATATTCGTAGTGAATCGGGGCTCTGGCGAACCAGGATGGAGTCTTTGCTGGACCGCGGATCCGATTATGACCGGATCAAATTTAGTCGAATTACATGAAAGATCTTATGACACAGGATGAATTGAAGCAGGCGGTGGCGAGAGCCGCGCGCGACTATGTGGCTGAGCACTTGCCTGTCGGGGCGATACTTGGCGTGGGTACCGGCTCCACGGCGAACTTTTTCATCGACGAGGTTGCCGCCATCAAGGACCGCCTCGGCGGAGCCATCGCAAGTTCAGAAGCTACGGCCAAACGGCTTGCCGGCCATGGCATACGCATACTTGATCTCAACAACATCGACGCCATCGGCATCTATGTCGACGGTGCGGATGAGATCGATGCCAGCATGGCCATGATCAAGGGCGGCGGCGGTGCGCTGACCCGCGAAAAAATCGTAGCTGCGGTGGCGGGCACTTTTGTCTGCATCTGCGACGCGTCAAAGCGAGTGCAAACCATGGGCAGGTTTCCGCTGCCGGTGGAGGTGATACCGATGGCCAGCGCCCTCGTTAGCCGGGAACTGGCCAAGCTGGGCGGCGTGCCGAAGCTACGCGAGGGCATGGTGACCGACAACGGCAATCTGATTCTTGACGTGCATGGCCTGTCGATCACCGATCCGATCGGTTTGGAAGCGCAGATCAATCAAATTGTCGGTGTCGTCACCAATGGGCTGTTCGCGCGGCGTGGCGCTGATGTGCTGTTGCTGGCTGCCGCCGACGGAGTACAAAGCTTTTTGCGCTGAAATATTTCCTTCACATCCAATCGCTATAGTGTCGGGATTGCAGACAAAGGTGGGTGCATGAACCAGGAACATATCAGCCGGCAATTTGATGCCGATCTCGAAGGCTTGCGCACGCGCGTTCTGGCGATGGGCGGCTTGGTCGAGCAGCAGCTGATTCGCGCCATGGATGGTCTCGAATCAGGCGACATGGCGCTCATCGAACAGGTGATCGTCACCGATCAACAGGTCAATCGACATGAAGTCGAACTCGATGAGGCCTGCAACAACGTTATCGCCCGGCGCCAGCCGGCAGCGGTTGATCTGCGCATGATCATGACCGTGGTGAAAACCATTACTGACCTGGAGCGCATCGGCGACGAAGCCAAGAAGATTGCCAAAATGGCGCGTGACATTCATAGCGGCGACATTCGCGTTGTGCCGCGTGTTGATTTGCGTGCACCGGCGGATATTGCGGTCGCCATGCTGCGCCGCTCACTCGATGCATTCGCCCGTCTCGACGTCAATGCGTCAGCCGAAGTAGTGCGTCAGGACAAAGAGGTGGATGCCGGCTTCAAGGCGGCAATGCGCCAGCTCATCACTTTCATGATGGAAGATCCGCGCACTATTTCAAGTTCGCTCGATCTGCTGTTCGTCGCTCGATCAATTGAGCGCGTCGGAGACCACGCGAAGAACATCTCCGAATATGTGGTCTATTTGGTCAAGGGGCGTGACGTGCGTCACATCGGCCTCGAAGCCATGGAAAAGGAAGTGGCGGGCCAGCCCTGATCTACTGCCCCACCCGGAGCCGCAATTAACTGGCTGGAGGCACGTAGCCGCCGACCTGATCCGCCCCGTCACCGAAGAAATGCTTCTGCACCTGCTCGGCCAGATACTTTCGATGCTGGGCATCGGCCAGGCTCAGGCGGTTTTCGTTGATGATCATCGTTTGCAGCTTGATCCATTGCTGCCAGGCTTCCTTCGAGACGTTTTCGTAGAGTTTCTTTCCCATTTCGCCCGGCATGGGCGGCAGATCGAGGCCTTCGGCCTCGCGTCCGAGTTTGATGCAATTGACCATGCGTGCCACGGTGTTTCCTTTCACTGTGATGATTGAGACCCGCCTAGTTTACATCGACTTCACCAGGACTTTTGACCGGCGCTGCAAGTTGTAGAGATCGCGCCGGGCAGTCGGCAGCGCATCAACGCCGGCGTCGGCATAACCTCGTTCAATGAACCAGTGGGCGGTGCGGGTGGTCAGCACAAACAGGCGTTGCAATTTGAGCTTTTTTGCGCGCGCTTCGATGTGGACGCGCAACTGATCGCCGTAACCACTGCGACGAAAGTCCGGCATGACAGCAAGGCAGGCCAGTTCCGCCGATTTCTCGGTTGAGAACGGATATAGCGCCGCGCAACCGACAATCACACCGTCGTGTTCAACCACAGAGAAGCGGGTGATTTCCATTTCGAGTCGTTCGCGACCACGTTTGACTAATGTACCGTCGGCTTCCAGCGGTTCGATCAGGCCGAGAATGGCGCCCACGTCGTCAATGCTGGCATCGCGCAATCTCGCCAACGGTGCACTGGTCATGACGGTGCCGACGCCATCGCGGGTAAAGAACTCCATCAGCATCGCGCCGTCGGCCTTGCGGTTGAGGAAATGCACGCGGCCGACACCGGCGCGGCAGGCCCGTATCGCGCTGGGCAAGACGCGTGCAATTTCCGCGCCTTGTTTCGACATGTGTCGTGCAGCGAGCTTCTGTGCTTCGTCAGCGGTGAGCGCGTCAATCGGCTCCTTTTTTCCGCTGATCAGTCCAGGCGCGTCGCATAGATAGATCAGCTTGTCAGCCTTGACGGCGACAGCGACTGCCTCGGCCACTTCCTCCCAGGCCAAGTTGAATATCTCGCCAGTGGGCGAAGCGCCGATCGGCGTAATCAGCACCAGGTTTTCCTGAGCGAGGTCTGCTTCGATTTCTTCGGCGATGACCTTGCGTACGGCGCCGGTATATTGAAAATCAATGCCATTGACGACGCCGACCGGGCGTGCGGTGATGAAATTGCCGCCCGTGACCCGCAGGAAGGCACCGGCCATCGGCGTGTTGGGCAGTCCTTGCGAGAGCATGGCCTCGATTTCGATGCGGGTGACGCCCATCGCACGCTTGACGCATTCCAGTGCGGCAGCGTCGGTGACGCGCAAACCCTTGTGGAACTTCGGCTTGAGGCCGCGTGCGTGCATTTCGACATCTATCTGCGGCCGCGCGCCGTGCACCAGAACCAAGCGTATTCCCATGCTATCAAGCAAAGCAATGTCATGAATCAGCGCCTGCGCAGCACCAGCCTCAAGCACCTCGCCGCCGAATGCGATCACAAAAGTTCGGCCGCGAAATGCATGGATATAGGGCGCCGCCTGGCGCACCCATGCGACCAGGCGGGCGTCTGCTTCGGGCTGGCTGCTACGGGTTTCCAGGGTCATGTAACAGTCTTGCCTTTCCTCGGTGTGACGGCTCTTCTGGCTGCCGGCGCCGCCTTGGGCCGTGCCGGCATCTTCGCCGCCGGCTTCGAGGCTGTGGCTGGCGATGCGGGTGAGGCTGGCGGTACTGGCGGCGGGGCCTTGGCGGCCTTCTTGCTCTTGTCCGCCTTCTTCTCTTTGCCGACTTTTTTGCCCTTGTCTTCCTTGGGCGCTTTTTCTGGTTTCGACTGTGGCACCGGCTTGCCGTCCAACTCGGCTTGGAGGCGCTCGCAAATCGTGCGCAGGATCTTGACCCGGGCATAACCCTTGTCGTTGGCCTCAACCAGCGTCCATGGCGCAATGCCCGTGCTGGTGCGGTCGACCATGTCGCAGATGGCATCCTGGTAGGGATCCCATTTCTCACGGTTGCGCCAGTCTTCCTCGGTGATCTTGAAGCGCTTGAACTCGATCTTCTCGCGCTCCTTGAAGCGCTTCAACTGCTCCTCCTGGCTGATCTGCAGCCAGAATTTCACGACGATGACGCCGTCATTGGCAAGATCATGCTCGAAATCGTTGATTTCGGTATAGGCGCGCAACCAGTCTGCCTCGGCACAGTAGCCTTCGACCCGCTCTACCAGTACGCGGCCGTACCAGGTGCGGTCGAAAATCGCTACCCGGCCGTCACGCGGAATATGTCGCCAGAAACGCCACAGGTAGGGCTGGGCGCGCTCTTCCTCGGTCGGCGCCGCCACCGGAATGATCTGGTAGTCGCGGGCATCCATAGCCGCGGTGATGCGGCGGATGGCGCCACCCTTGCCGGCGGCGTCTGCGCCCTCGAAGGCACATATCAGTGAGCGGCTCTTGAAGCGCGGATCGCGCACCAGTTCGGACAGTTTTCCCTGCCACTTCGCCAGTTGATCGTCGTATTCCTTGTCGCTCAGCGTGTGGCTGAGCTTGAGTTCGGACAGAACATTACGTCCGTCGAGATTTACTCGTATCGGCGGCGCCACCGGCGTTGCTTGTTTACCTGCATTGGACAGGCGCTGGCGTATCGCCTCGAGCAGGATCTTGCCCGTGGTCATTGACCGATAGCGGTCGTCCTCGCCTTCGATAATGATCCAGGGTGCCCACGGCGTATTGGACATGCGCAAGACGTGACCTACGACATTCTGCAGCTTGTCGTAGGTCTTGAGGCGGTCCCAGTTCCACTTGGTGACCCGCCAGGCGGTGTTCGGGTTCTTTTCCAGTGTCTTCAGGCGGCGCTTCTGGCCGTCCTTGGTCAGGTGGAACCAGAACTTCAAAACCAGTGCGCCTTCGTTGACCAGCATCGCCTCGAAGCGGTTGATCTGGCTGATGCGCGCATCCATGTCAGCCTTGGTCATGCTGCCATCAAGGCGGTCATGGATCGGGCTCGAATACCAAGAACCGGCGAAGACGCCGATGCGGCCTTTGGGCGGTAGCGCGCGCCAGTAGCGCCACATGAAGGGCCGCGAGCGCTCTTCGTCGGTGGGTGTCGAGAACGCCAGGGTCGAAATGAAGCGCGGATCCATCCACTCGTACAGGATATTGATGGTTTCGCCCTTGCCTGCGCCATCCTGGCCGCTGACCAGTACTACCACCGGGATCTTGCCGTTCTCCTTGAGTTCGTATTGGGCATCCTGCAAGGCCGCACGCAGGGCCGGCACCGACTTCTTGTAAGTGTCTTTGTCGATCTTGTGACCGATTTCTGCAGATTCGAACATTACCAATCTCCCCAAAGTGCCATCATTGCGGCCATGGCCGCAAGTCCGGCGGTTTCGGTACGCAGTACGCGTGGCCCCAACCCGATTGGATGGAAACCGGCAGCACGCGCGGCCAGCAGCTCGCCCTCTTCAAACCCCCCTTCCGGACCCACCAGCACTTTGACCGGCGCGGTAGGTAAAGCCAGGTCGCGCAGGGACTCGGTTGCTCCCGGCGCGCAGACGAACCTTAGCCCATTCTCCTGCGCTGCCATGCCAAGATATTGCGGTAGATCAAGAATTTGGGCGATCTGCGGTATGCGATTGCGCCCCGACTGCTCGCAGGCGGAAATAGCAATGTTGCGCCAATGTTCCACACGGCGTTGTGCGCGCTCGCCGGAAAGCCTGATCACGCTGCGTTTCGCTGCGACCGGCTGGATGCATGCGACCCCCAGCTCAACGGCCTTTTGCACCACCAGATCCATTTTGTCGCTGGCGGGCAGGGCCTGCACCAGTGTGATCGACAGCAACGGCTCGCGGTCGCTGTCGTCGAATTCGATGAGTGAGGCGCACAGCTTCTTGCCGGCCGGGTTGAGTGTGGCTCGCCATTGGCCCCCTCGCCCATCGAACAGAATCGCCGTATCGCCAGCGCCGAGTCTCAGGACTTTCAAGGCGTGGTGGGCTGCCTCGGTGGCAAGCTCCACCGTGGCGCCAGGGTGAAGCGGGAAGGGGCAGTAGAACCTCGGTATCATGTCTGGATTATCGCCAATATCAGGAGTTAGCGCATGGCCAGTCTTTCACCGCCCGTCTGCGACTTTGGCCGTCCGGCCATAGACTTCGACCTGCCTGGTGTCGATGGCAATCGCCATACCCTGGCCAGTGTGCGTGGCCCCAAGGGTTTGCTGGTGATGTTCATCTGCAATCACTGCCCCTATGTCAAAGCGGTGCTTGATCGCATCCTGCGGGAAACGCGGGAACTTGCCGCGCTGGGCGTCGGCAGCATTGCCATTATGAGCAACGACCCAAGCGATTACCCGGAGGACTCCTGGCAGAACATGGAGCAGCTGGCGCGCGAGCGGGCGTTTCCTTTTCCGTATGTGCTGGACGAATCGCAGGCGGTGGCCAAAGCTTATGGCGCCGTGTGCACGCCGGATTTCTTTGGCTATAACGCCGAGCTTGAACTGCAATACCGCGGCAGACTTGACGAATCGCGCATGGAAGCGGCAGCCGCGGGCGCGCGCGGTGAATTGTTCGAGGCGATGCAGCAGGTAGCGCTGAGCGGAAAGGGTCCGGCGCAGCAGATTCCCAGTATCGGCTGCTCGATCAAGTGGCGCTGATCATGGGGGCGGATGACAGCATGCCGAGTCCCGGAAATTTTCCCCGATTGCGCAGAGTTACGTGGCGCATACTGCTTGGCTTGGCAGTCGTGCTGGTCGGAATTGTTGCAGGAGGTCAACTGGGATTATTTGCGGGCAGTCGCCCGAACGGATTGGGTATTCACGAGGGCCGCCTCAAATCTGCGCCGCCGACGCCGAATTGCGTTAACAGCCAGAGCGCTGAAGGCTATTCAGCGATTGCCCCCCTGGGCTATACGGGCGATGGCAAGGCAGCCCTGACGCGGCTCAAGGTTCTCATGTCAACCATGGCGACAGCCAGAGTGGTTGAGTTCAGGCCCGACTACTTGTACGCCGAGTTCTCATCAAAATGGCTAGGTTTTGTGGACGACGTTGAGTTCTATCTCGATGAAGCGGCCGGGCTTATCCACGTTCGCTCGGCCTCACGGCTCGGCCGCAAGGATTTCGGGGTAAATCGTAAGCGAGTGGAGGCGATCCGAACCGCCTTTGGCCGATTGCCCTAGGCCGGCGATCCGCCCATTGCCGCGAGAAGCTAAGTTTTTGAGCGCTTCGCAGTGGTCGCAGCTATGGGTTCGTGTTTGCCAATCTGCGCCTCGATCAGTCGCGAACCCTCATTGTCCATGAAGAGTACAAACGCGGTTGCGGCTGGCATCAGTCGCTTGTCGGTCCGGTAAACAAGCCGCCAATGTCGTTTGACCGGTGATCCGGTGATATTCAGCTTTACCAACCTCCCAACCGAGCGTTCGAGTCCGATGGAATGCTCTGAAATGAAAGATAGGCCAAGACCTGCCATCACGGCCTGTTTGATGGTCTCGTTACTGCCCAGTTCCATGATGGATCCGGGAGTCACTTGGTGCTCCTCCAGAAAGCGCTCCAGTGCGCCGCGAGTGCCTGAACCTGGCTCCCGAATCAGCAGTGTTTCTTCAGCCAATCGTTGCGGGTCGATGCGTCGCTTGCCTGCCAGTGGGTGGTCGGGCGCTGCGATGAATACAAGGGGATGCTCGGCAAAAATCTTTGCCACGGTCTCGAACTCGCTCGGTGGCGTGCCCATGATGGCTAGGTCGATATCGTTGTCCGCAAGATGGCGCACGATGGTGCCGCGGTTGTTCACCGTCAGGTTCAATTCGACACCGGGGTGCCGGCGACGGAACTCAGCCAGCAGTGAGGGTGCGAAATACTTGGCGGTGCTGACCACCCCGATCTTCAATCGGCCGGCTTCGACTCCCTTCAATGCGGCCAGCGCCTCGCCGGCTTCGCGCAATTGCTCGGCGATACGTCGCGCCTGTCTCGCCAGTTCTTCGCCGGCGGCGGTGAGCCGCACTTTCTTGCCAGTCTGTTCGGTCAGCGGCAGTCCGGCCTGATCTTCCAGTGCCTGCACCTGCATCGAAACGGCTGGCTGGGTCAGGTGCAGTTCTTCGGCTGCGCGCGAAAAGGATAGATGGCGGGCAACCGCCTCGAATATCTTGAGCTGACGAAGGGTGACGTTTTTCATTTTTGAATTACGTTGTACGAATTATTTTCGAGGAAAGGTTCAAGCTCGTTCAGCGGCAGCGGTCGCGATAAAAGGAATCCCTGGAATTCGTCGCAGGCGACGCTTTTCAGCAAGGCGAGCTGCTCCAATGTTTCCACCCCTTCCGCCACGACGATGAGCCCCAAGCTGTGCGCCAGCGCGATGGTTCCTCTGACGATGGCGAAATCGCTCAGATCATGCGCGATTCCGGCGACAAACGAACGGTCAATCTTGAGATAGTCGAAAGGCAGGGCTTTCAGGTAGGACAAGGACGAATGGCCGGTGCCGAAATCGTCGATGGCAAGCCTGCTGCCCATGCTGCGCAGTTCCCCGAGGAGTAGAGCGGATCTATCCGGATTCTCCATAGCCATGCTTTCCGTAAGTTCGAATTCCAGCAGATGAGCGGGCAGCGCTGCGGTGTCAAGTGCTTGCGCGATCTTCGCGGGCAGGCCGGTTAGGCGCAATTGACGCGCTGAAAGATTGACGGCCACCGGTGGTACCGAGCAGCCTGCGGTAAGCCAGGTCCTCAATTGACGGGTGACCGTCGCCAGTACCCATTCCCCGAGGTGGATGATCAAATCGCTTTCTTCGGCAATTGCGATAAAGCCGCCCGGCAACTGGAGCCCATGGCCTGGCCTGTTCCAGCGTATTAGCGCCTCGATGCCGGTGACCCGGCCATCGCGATCAAATCGTGGCTGGTAGTGAAGTACAAATTGATCGTCTTTCAAAGCCTCGCGCAGCTGCCGTTCAACGTCCAGCCTCTCCATCGCGGCCTTATTCATTTCTGACGAAAAGAACTGAAAGCCATTTCGCCCCAATTCTTTGGCGTGATACATCGCAGTGTCGGCATACTTCATCACGGTTTCGACGTCACCACCGTCCTGCGGAAAGATGCTGATCCCGATGGATGGGGTGCTATGCACGATGTGTTCCCCCATCAGATAGGGTTGACCGAGTGCTTCCAGAATGCTTCCGGCCACCGTGGCGGCCAATCCGGGGGCGTCAAGTGCTGGCAGGACCACGACGAATTCGTCACCGCCGAGCCGCGCTACTGTGTCCGAAGATCTTACGGTATGGCTTAGGCGGCGTGCCACTTCGATCAGAAGCAGGTCGCCGACATGATGTCCCAGCGTGTCGTTTACCGTCTTGAAACGGTCGAGATCGAGAAACATCACGGCGACGCTGCGCTGGTTGCGATCTGCCTCGGCAAGTGATTGTTCCAGCCGCGCTTCGAGGGCCATGCGATTGGGCAGGGCGGTTAGCGGATCGTGATGCGCGAGATGGTGAATGTGCTCCTCGGCCTGCTTCCTTTCGGTTATGTCGGAAAAGATCGCCACATAGTGCATCCGGCTGGGGTCGTCGCGGTCACGCACGACATTGACGGTCATCCATTGCGGATAGATTTCTCCGGTCTTGCGCCGATCCCAGATTTCACCTTCCCAAAAGTCGGAAGCGTTGAGCGATGCCCACATTCGGCTGAAAAATGCTGCGTCGTGGCGCCCTGAGCCGAGAAGTTTTGGATCGTGCCCGAGGACCTCGCTTTCGGTGTAGCCGGTGATTCTGACAAAGGATTGATTGACCGAGATGATCCGGTTTCCACTGTCGCTGATCATGATAGCGACTGGGCTGTTATCGAAGACTTTCTCGGTCAGCAGCAGGCGTTCCTCTGTTTCCTTGCGCTCGGTAACATCGAAGTCGGCGCCGATCAGGCGCAGTGCCCAGCCCTTTTCATCCCGCACAATGTGGTTGTGTACCTCCAAATGGCGGATCCTGCCATCGGGCCTGACAACTCTGTAGGCCAGCTTGACGTCGGTCGCCTTGCTGCGCAGCGACGCAACGGTCTCGCTGATGGTTCGCTCCCGGTCTTCCGGGTGAACATAGTCAATCCAGTCGGAAAATATCCCGTCTCTACCTTTGGCAGACACGCCGAATATCTCGAACACCCGCGCATCCGCCATTACCGTTTTGCTTCTCGCGTCCCAGTCGAAGATCCCCAGACCCACAGTTTCAAGAGCCAGTGAAAAGCGCTCATGCAAATGCATCAGTTCGCTTTCGGATTGCCTGCGGGCCGTGATGTCCACATAGATCGTGACGAAGCCACCGCCCGGCAACGGCGCCCCGCGAATTTCCAGCACTGTTCCGTTTGGTCGTTCGCGTTCGAACAGGTGCGCCACCGGATGGCGCGCACGTTCGAGAATATCCAGAACTTTCGCTTCGACGTTCTCGCTGCCGTACTCCCCGCGTGAAGCGTTGTATCGGACAAAACTCTCGAACGCCGGCTGTGGGTCCACAAACAGTTCGTTTGGCATTTCGAGCAACCGCATCGCCAAATTGTTCCAGGCGATCATTCGCAGTTCGCCATCGACCACGCTGACTCCCACCGGGATGTTTTCGAGAATGCTTTGCAACACCTCATTGCTGCGCTGGACTTCCTGTTCGATCCCTTTGCGCTCGGTAATGTCCGTGTATGTGGTGATAAAGCCGGCGATTCTTCCGTCAATGTGAAATGGCTTGCCTACCACGAGGTGAGTGCGGCCGTTTGGATGCAGTCTTTCGAAGCTATGAGGTAGAAACTGCAGCGCCAGATTTCGGCGCTCCCGTACCTGCACTTCAGGGTCCCCTGTACCGTAATCTCCGCGTTGCGCGAGGAAGCGGGTCAAGTCTTCAAAATTCACACCTTTGGCGATGATGCTCCTTGGCAGCTCGGTTATCTCTGGCAAGCCATCGTTCCAGACCACCAGCTTGAGCTGATCGTCAAACACGCTGATTCCCTGTGGCAGGCTACTGAGGATGTTTTCCAGCAATGCCGACTGGCGCCGGAGTTCAGCCTCAACTCCAGCCCTCGCCTCGATTTCCTTTTCCAGTCTGACATTGGTTTGCGACATTTCCTTCATGCGAGTGTGTTGTTCCTTCAGCAGCGATTCCAGGTTGTGATGCATCAGGCTCACCTGTGTCAGCACCATCGCGACCATCGCCGCGAACGTGGTTAGCGCGGCAATCCAACTGAAGGGGCTGGTGACGAATGCGTCGACGTCATAGGAAAAAGTCAGGTTTCCGGAAAGAACCATTGACGAAACCGCGAGCATCACCAGTCCGGACGCCAGTGCGGCGAGAAAGCCGCCGCGTGGTCCGTAGAAGGATGCGGCGACGATGCACAGTGCCATATACACCGGTGCAGAGTTGCCGACGAATCCATAAATGAAATAGCCGAATGTTCCGGCCAGGAACAGCGCGCCCAAAAGTATCAGCGCCAGCCATCGGGCGCCGATGCGGTGACGCAACAGATAAATAGCGAGAAATGCAGTGTAGAGGGCGCTATGCGGAATGCTGAGCGGGTTGCCCAGGCTCAGATTGCGCGACATGTTCCCCAACATCAGTATCGTGCCTGCGATCATGGCGGTGGTATAGGTGGCCATGACCACCGCCTCTTTGACCGACTGCACCGCGCGCGACGCGTCGCTGGAATCTGCTGCCATGCCCCTCCCTTTTCTTGGCGACGCCTTGCGACCCATCGTCTTTTAATAATGTTATCACTGCCATAAGAAACCATGACTGTTACTTATGGGTGCCTGGAGGCTATCCTGTCAGCCATGCTTGAAGCCCTGATTTTTGACGTAGACGGAACGCTGGCCGATACCGAACGTGATGGTCATCGTCTGGCCTTCAATGCGGCTTTTGCTGAGATCGGCCTTGATTGGCGCTGGGACGAGGCGCTCTACGGCGAGTTGCTGGAAGTGACCGGCGGCAAGGAGCGAATCCGTTCCTTCTGCGAGCGACATGCGCCGGAATTCCCGGCTAAGGCGGATGCCGAGGCGCGCATCAAGGAGTTGCATGCCGCCAAGACGCGACATTATGTGGCGCTCTGCGCGCAGGGCATTCCCCTGCGTCCGGGTATTGAACGGCTGTTGCGCGAAGCGCATGCCGCCGGTCTGCGTCTGGCCATCGCCACGACGACAACGCCGGAGAATGTCAGTGCCTTGCTGGCCCCGGATCTGCTTGCACTGTTCGAGAAAGTCGGCGCTGGCGATACGGTGCCGAACAAGAAACCGGCGCCGGATATTTACCAGTGGGTGCTGGCTCAACTCGGCTTGCCGGCCTCAGCCTGCCTCGCCATCGAAGATTCTGCCAACGGCCTCAAGGCCAGCCGCGCCGCCGGCTTGGCCACGGTGATCACACGCACTGCCTATACGGATGACCACGATTTTTCGGGCGCCCTAGCCGTGCTGTCAGACCTCGGTGAGCCTGGCGAAGCCAGTGCCGCGCGTGCCGGGAGCATGCATGGCAAGGCGTTTGTTGATCTTGATCTGCTACGAAGCTGGCATCAGGAATGGCTTCTTCGAGCTGATGCTAACAATAAAAAAACGTGACTTGTCCTTATAGATTCTGCTGACTATTATCCTTACTCATACCGCCACCAAACGCCGCACTTCACTACGCTGATAATGAGGAGAAACAAATGGACCAATCGAACCGCTACGCCGACCTGAGCCTCAAGGAAGAAGACCTGATCAAGGGTGAAAAGCACATCCTGGTTGCCTATAAGATGAAGCCGAAGCCCGGGTTTGGCAGCTATCTGTCATGCGCCGCCCACTTTGCCGCTGAATCCTCCACTGGCACCAACGTCGAGGTCTCCACCACCGATGATTTCACCAAGGGCGTGGATGCGCTGGTGTATTACATCGACGAAGCCACCGAAGACATGCGCATCGCCTACCCGCTTGATCTGTTCGACCGCAACATGACCGACGGTCGCATGATGATGGTTTCCATCCTGACCCTGATCATAGGCAACAACCAGGGTATGGGCGACATTGAGCACGGCAAGATCCACGACATATATTTCCCCGAACGTGCCATCCAGTTGTTCGACGGCCCGTCCAAGGACATTTCCGACTTGTGGCGCATCCTCGGCCGTCCGATCAAGGATGGCGGCTACATCGCCGGCACCATCATTAAACCCAAGCTCGGCCTGCGGCCCGAACCTTTCGCTGCAGCGGCTTATCAGTTCTGGCTGGGCGGCGATTTCATCAAAAATGACGAACCGCAGGGGAATCAGGTGTTCTGCCCGGCGAAGAAGGTTTATCCCATGGTCTATGACGCGATGAAGCGCGCCATGGATGAAACCGGGCAGGCCAAGATTTTCTCGGCCAACATCACCGCCGACGATCATTACGAGATGCTTCATCGCGCTGATTTCATCCTCGAATCCTTTGGGCCTGATGCCGACAAAGTTGCCTTCCTGGTCGATGGTTTCGTCGGCGGGCCAGGCATGATCACCACTGCGCGCCGGCAGTACCCGAACCAGTACTTGCACTACCACCGTGCAGGCCACGGCATGATCACCTCGCCCTCCGCCAAGCGCGGCTACACCGCCTTCGTGCTGGGCAAGATCTCTCGCCTGCAGGGTGCATCAGGCATCCACGTCGGCACCATGGGCTACGGCAAGATGGAAGGCGATCAGTCCGACAAGATCATTTGTTACATGCTGGAGCGCGACGAGTGCCAGGGCCCGGTCTACTATCAGAAGTGGTACGGCATGAAGCCCACCACCTCAATCATTTCTGGTGGCATGAACGCGCTGCGGCTTCCCGGATTCTTCGAGAATCTTGGTCACGGTAACGTCATCAACACCTCCGGCGGCGGCTCCTACGGCCACATCGACAGCCCGGCAGCCGGCGCGATCTCCCTGCGTCAGTCCTACGAATGTTGGAAGTCGGGCGCGGACCCGATCGAGTTTGCCAAAGAGCATAAGGAATTCGCGCGTGCGTTCGAATCCTTCCCGGGTGATGCCGACAAGATATTTCCTGGCTGGCGCGAAAAACTCGGTGTCCACAAGTAGACCGGGTTCTGGTAGAAACAGCTCCGCTGCGGCGGGGGTTTTGGGATGCGCATGTTTGACTGAATTGATCGGATAAAGCCATGTCGAATAGGGAGCAATATCTCGTCAGGACAGAACCCTTCTATCAGGCCCAAGGCCGGGAAGTGGAGCTGTATGAGGCGGCCTATACCGCCCGTCTGCCCGTGATGCTCAAGGGCCCCACCGGTTGCGGCAAATCGCGCTTTGTCGAGTACATGGCGTGGAAGCTAGGCAAGCCGCTGATCACCGTTGCCTGCAATGAGGACATGACGGCCTCCGATCTGGTCGGCCGTTATCTGCTCGATGCCAACGGTACACGCTGGCTCGATGGTCCGTTGACCACCGCAGCGCGCCTGGGTGCCATCTGCTATCTCGACGAGATCGTGGAAGCACGGCAGGACACGACCGTGGTGATTCATCCGCTGACCGACCACCGCCGCGTGCTGCCGCTGGACAAGAAGGGCGAGTTGATCGAAGCGCATCCCGAGTTTCAGTTGGTGATTTCCTACAACCCCGGCTATCAGTCGCTGATGAAGGATCTCAAGCAGTCGACCAAGCAGCGCTTCACCGCCTTCGATTTCGATTACCCGGAAGCCGCGTTGGAAATTACGATCGTGATGAAGGAATCCGGCCTCGATGCCGACATGGCCGCGACGCTGGTGAAGATCGCGCAGACGGCACGCAACCTCAAGGGCCACGGCCTCGACGAAGGCATCTCGACGCGCCTGATCGTCTATGCCGCGACGCTGATCCGCAACGGTGTCGCGCCACAGGATGCCTGTCGCATGGCCATGGTTCGCCCCATCACCGACGACGCCGACATCCGCGCGACGCTTGATCATGCCGTCGATGCGAGCTTCCCGTGAAAGTCGGCGCTGATGATACGGTACTAAGCGGCCCTAAGCCACGTTAGCGGGCGATCAGGCGATGGTCTCGGGCGTGCGACAAGTACCCGATGCACGCAGCCGCAGCTACGTGCATCCTCAAGTACAGGCGGCTTGGCTGACACTGGACTGCGGCTTTGCCGCGGTTGCGGATGTCTTTGAAGAGTGTATCTACGCTGCGCTCGCCGGCTTGAACAAACCGCAACTGGATGCCTATTTAGAGGCGGCCCGCTTCATCGGCAAGCTTGGCCGGGGCGCTGAACCGCTACTCGCATTTCTCGAAGAATGGCCGACAGTGGTGGCCGCCGCCAGTGGCGATCAGGAGCCTCTGCTGCCACAAGTGATGGGCGTCATCCGTGTGATGCAGAAGTCACCCAACAGCAATGCCATCACGCCTTTTTTGCAAACCCTCGCGGCGGTCGCCCGGCGCCTGCAATCGGCTGAGCAGATCGAGGTCTACCTCGACATTGCACTTAATCTGATGGCGCGCACCACGGGTTCGATTCATGGCCACCACACCACCTTTCCCAGCCCCGGCCTGCCGCATTTTTTCGATCAGACGCCGCGCCTACTGGGCCTGCTGTCCACAGCCGGCCTGAGAAACTGGGCCGATTACGGAATTCGCAATTACGCCAAACATCCGGAACGGCAGGAGGAATACTTCCGCCTTGACTCAGCGGACAGTCGCGCGGTAGTACAGCGCGAGCGGCATGGCACGCTGTTTTCCGATGTCGAACGCCCACTCGATCTCTACCTGCGGGCGCTTTGGCAGGAAAGCGAGCAATTGGTGCCGTACTCGACTGCCTTCGACGAATTGCGCAAGCCGATTCCCTACTACGACAAGCTCGGCATGCGCGTACCGGATGTGTATGACGATGTGCACGGTCCAACTGGAATAGTCAGCGGCCTTGACCGCTACCGAGCGGTGCTGGCCCACATGGTCGGCCACCGCCGCTGGAGCAGTTCGATCATAGCCGACAACTACAGCCCCTTTCAGCGCATGGCGGTGGAGTTCTTCGAGGACTGCCGCATAGAGACCCTGCTGAGCCGCGAATATCCTGGTTTGCTCCGCATTTTTCTGGCTCTTCACCCTTTGCCCGGTGAGACCGAGTGCGACCCGGAGACGACCTCCTGCCTGCGCCACCGTCTCGCCATGCTGTCCTACGCCCTGCTCGATCCGCAGCACCCCTACACGGATCCGCACTTGCTCGAATTTACCTCGCGCTTTCATGGCACGCTGGCTCAGGGCAATTCCAGTACCCGCGAGATGGCCGATCTGGCGCTTTCCTATGTTGCCCGCACCCGGCGCCAGAGCGACCAGTACGCCAGGGTCCATTTCGACAACACGGTGATCGATTACCGCGATGACAACCGTCACCTGTGGCAGTACATCGAGGACAGCGACGACGAAGAGTTCTTCGGCGACCCTGACAAGCAGAACAAAAAGCCGGCCGAGGTCCAGTCTCTGCCGCCGCGCCGCTACCCGGAATGGGACCTTGACAGCCAGACCTATCGTCCCGATTGGGCCAGTGTCTACGAGGCGCTGCATCCTTCGGGAAATGCCGCGGACATTGACCGCCTGCTGGATAAGCACGCCGCACTCGCCAAGCGGCTCAAGCGCCTGCTGGATATGCTCAAGCCGCAGGACAAGGTACGCATCCGCTATCAGGAAGAGGGCAGCGATCTTGATCTCGATGTGGCCATCGGTTCGCTGATCGACTACAAGAGCGGCGCCACGCCCGATCCGCGCATCAACATGAGCCACCGCACCGACGGCCGCAGCATCGACGTGCTGTTGCTGCTCGACTTGTCGGAGTCACTCAATCAGAAAGTTCCCGAAGGGACGCACCGCGCTGGCGCTGGCAGCACGGCGGGACAAACAATACTCGAACTCAGCCAGGAAGCCGTATCGCTATTGGCCTGGGCCATCGACTGTCTTGGCGACCCCTATGCCATTGCCGGCTTTCATTCCAATACCCGCCATGAAGTGCGCTACCAGCATATCAAAGGCTTTTCCGAGCGATGGGACGACGTGGTCAAAGCTCGCCTAGCGGCGATGCAAGCCGGATGGTCGACCCGCATGGGCGCCGCGCTGCGCCACGCCGGTCACTATTTGTCCGCGCGTAAAGCCGACAAGAAGATCCTGCTGCTGTTAACCGATGGCGAACCAGCCGACATCGATGTTACCGACCCGGGTCATTTGCGTGCAGACGCCAGGAAGGCCGTCGAGGAACTGGCTGCAAAGGGTGTCACGACCTTCTGTCTGAGCCTTGATCCGCGGGCCGATGACTACGTGCGTGACATCTTTGGCAAACGCTGGCGCGTTCTCGATCGCATCGAGCGTCTGCCCGAGACACTACCGACCTTGTACATGGAGCTGACCCGATAGGCTCTTGCTGCCGATGTCGGGCGTTTTTGTTCGGCGATCCGAAACCAGCCCAAGCCCCTTCAAACAGTGGGCTTATTTGAAGGATAAGAAAAAGTGAATGGTGCTTATAGGTCGATCCGATTACATTGGCCGTAACCAAGTACGGCTTACTGTACTGCCGCTGTGCAGCGGACCGGTGAAGCGCGATATTGATAGGGACTTGCGCCAGCTGAATCCACGTTCAATACAGCGACCACAAGGACAATATTCCAGGGAGTGGGACACATGCAACACGGACGCATCACGCTGACGCGCTATACCATTGAGGAAGAACACAAGCATCCGGGCGCCTCGGGCGAATTCTCTGGTCTGCTCAACTCTCTGGCCACGGCAATCAAAATCATTTCCAACCAGGTGAACAAAGGAGCGTTGGCTGGGGCACTGGGCAATGCCGGCGGTGACGATGCCTCGGTCAATGTCCAGGGCGAGGTGCAGAAAACTCTGGATGTCCTGAGCAACGAGGTCATGCTCCAGGAGAATCAGTGGAATGGTCACCTGGCCGGGATGGCCTCCGAAGAAATGGAGGGCGTATACGCCATTCCAGACCATTGTCGGCGCGGCAAGTATCTATTGGTCTTTGATCCTCTGGACGGCAGTTCGAACATCGACGTGAACCTGACAGTGGGCACGGTGTTTTCCATCCTGCGCACACCGAATCCAGGCAATAACGCCAGCCTCGAGGATTTCCTTCAGCCGGGAACGGAACAGGTCTGCGCCGGCCTCGCGCTGTATGGACCATCCACCATGCTGGTGCTGACCACCGGCGATGGAGTTGACGGTTTTACGCTGGATCGGGACATCGGGGCTTTTATCCTGACGCATCCGCGGATGCGCATTCCTGTCGATGCTCATGAGTTCGCCATCAATGCTTCCAACGAGCGCTTTTGGGAACCTCCGGTAAAGCGCTATGTGGCTGAGTGCCTGGCAGGTAAGACCGGCCCCAGAGGCAAGGACTTCAACATGCGCTGGGTCGCGTCTCTAGTGGCGGAAACTTTCCGCATCCTGACGCGCGGTGGTATTTTCATGTACCCGAAAGACAACAAAGATCCGACCAAACCCGGCCGTCTGCGACTGATGTATGAAGCCAGTCCGATTGCATTCCTCATCGAACAGGCAGGCGGGGTAGCGACCACCGGTCGTGAGCGGGTAATGGAAGTTCTGCCGACGGATTTGCACCAACGTGTACCGCTTATCTTTGGTTCCAAGAACGAAGTCGAGCGCGTCTCCAGCTATCATGAGGAATATGCCAGCGGCAAGGAGCCGGATACCTTCGAATCGCCCTTGTTCTCAACACGTTCCTTGTTCAGGACTCAATAAACCCAGGAGATTCGCATGTCGGTCAAGCACCCAATTGTTGCCATCACCGGATCTTCCGGTGCCGGTACATCCACAGTCACCAAGTCTTTCGATCTGGTATTTCGCCGCGAAAATCTCAAGGCTGCCGTTGTCGAAGGCGATTCCTTTCATCGATTTGACCGCAAGGCAATGAAAGTTGCCGCGGAAGAAGCGCGTCTGCAGGGCAACAACCATTTCAGCCACTTCGGCCCCGAAGCCAATCTGCTCGATGAATTGGCCGATCTGTTCAAGACCTATAGCGAAACTGGGACCGGCAAGCTGCGCAAATACCTGCACAATCCCGAAGAAGCGGCGCCCTACGGTCAGGAGTCGGGGGAATTCACGCCTTGGGAAGAAATTTCCGGCGAAACCGACCTGATGTTTTATGAAGGCCTGCATGGGGCCGCCGTCACCGACACGGTCAACGTCGCACAGCACGCCGACCTGCTGGTGGGCGTAGTGCCTACCGTCAACCTCGAGTGGATACAAAAGCTGCACCGCGACAAAAACCAGCGCGGCTATTCGACCGAGGCTGTGGTGGATACCATCCTGCGCCGCATGCCGGATTACATCAATTACATCACGCCCCAATTCTCGCGCACCCACGTGAATTTCCAGCGAGTGCCGACGGTCGACACGTCAAATCCTTTCATTGCCCGTGACATTCCGACGGCGGATGAAAGCTTTGTTGTGATCCGCTTTGCCAACCCCAGAGGCATCGATTTTCCCTACTTGTTGTCGATGGTCCAGGGTTCCTTCATGTCGCGGCCGAACATCATCGTGGTGCCAGGCGGCAAGATGGAACTGGCGATGCAACTGATTTTCACACCCCTGATTCTGCGCATGATGGAGAACCGCAAGCGAGTCTGACCATCAGCAATTCAAGTAGCTAGCTGTCAACCTAGCGCGATCCACCCGGTTTCGCCGATAATACCGGGCTACCTTGACGGAACTCATCCCGTCTCTAGACTAATCGATGCCGCCATGACTAATCTGTCGACCGTTTCCGCAACCGCTGCCCCCGTGGGCTCCACGCTTTCCAACGCCATTCGCGCTCTCGCCATGGACGCGGTGCAAAAAGCCAATTCCGGCCACCCGGGTGCGCCCATGGGTATGGCGGAAATCGCCGAAGTCCTGTGGAACAAACACCTGCGCCATAATCCGCTCAATCCGCATTGGGCCGATCGCGACCGTTTCGTGCTCTCCAACGGTCACGGCTCGATGCTGATTTACGCGCTGCTGCACCTGACTGGCTACGATCTGTCGATCGATGATCTGAAGCAGTTTCGCCAGTTACACAGCAAGACCCCAGGTCATCCCGAGTTCGGCTACACCGCGGGCGTAGAAACAACGACCGGGCCGCTCGGTCAGGGCATCACCAACGCCGTGGGCATGGCGATGTCCGAGAAGCTTTTGGCCAATGAATTCAACCGTCCCGGCCATGAGATTGTCGATCACCGTACCTATGTTTTTCTAGGCGACGGCTGCCTGATGGAAGGCATCTCGCACGAGGCGTGTTCGCTTGCGGGGACTTGGGGCCTAAGCAAACTGACTGCGTTCTGGGACGACAATGGCATTTCCATTGACGGTCATGTTGAAGGTTGGTTCACCGACAATACGCCGGAGCGTTTCCATGCCTATGGTTGGCAGGTTATCCGCAGTGTTGACGGCCACAATCCGGACGCCATCGATGCTGCTATTCGGGAGGCCAAGGATGATACGACGCGGCCAACCCTGATCTGTTGCAAAACGGTGATCGGCATGGGTTCGCCCAACAAGGCCGGCACTCACGATGTGCATGGTGCGGCATTGGGCGATGCAGAAGTTGCCGCCGCGAGATTGCATATGGGCTGGACTCCTGGACCCTTCGAGATTCCGCAGGAGGTTTATGAAGGCTGGGATGCGAAGAAGAAAGGCACCGCGCTGGAGGGCAGCTGGAATCAAAAATTTGAAGCCTATGCCACGGCCTATCCGGCCGAAGCAGCGGAGTTCAAGCGACGCATGGTCAACGAGCTGCCCGCCAACTGGACTGAATTCGCGAAGAATGCGATCACCGGCGCTAACGCCAAGGCCGAAACTGTGGCCACTCGCAAGGCTTCGCAGATAGCCATCAATGCCCTGGCCCCTGCATTGCCTGAATTCGTTGGGGGCTCGGCCGACTTGACCGGCTCCAATCTGACCAACTGGGCCGGTTGCACCAATGTCTCCGGCAAGACGCCCGGCAACTACATTTCCTATGGCGTGCGCGAGTTCGGTATGGCGGCGATCATGAATGGCATGGCACTGCACGGTGGAATCCTGCCTTTCGGCGGCACCTTCCTGATGTTTTCGGAATATGCACGCAATGCACTGCGTATGGCCGCGTTGATGAAACAGCGCGTGATTTTTGTGTTCACCCATGATTCCATCGGCCTTGGCGAGGATGGCCCGACCCACCAACCGGTGGAGCAGACCGCCACGCTGCGCATGATTCCCAACATGGATGTCTGGCGTCCGTGTGACACCGTGGAAACCATGGTGGCCTGGACTTCCGGTGTGGAAAAGCTCACTGGTCCGACCTCGCTGTGCCTGTCGCGCCAGAATCTGCCTTTTGTACCGCGTGACGATGCAACAATCGCCAACATCAAAAAGGGCGGCTACATCATTTCTGAGGCCAAGAACGGCAAACCCAAGGCCATAATCATCGCCACAGGCTCCGAGGTGGATCTCGCGCTCAAGGCGCAGGCGGCGATGGCGGCAGAAATTCCCGTGCGGGTGGTATCGATGCCCTGTACCAATGCCTTCGATCGGCAGGATGCTGCTTATCGTGACTCGGTGTTGCTCAAGGGTGTGCCGAGAATCGCCATCGAGGCAGGTGTCACCGACGGCTGGCACAAGTACGTAGGCGCAGTGGATGGTGGCCAGGGTGCCGTCATCGGCCTCAACCGCTTCGGCGAGTCGGCCCCTGCCGGCCAACTGTTCAAAGAGTTCGGCTTCACGGTTGGAAATGTCGTGAAGACGGTCGAGCAATTTATCTAATCACAGCAAGGAGCTAATTCACATGACTATCAAGGTTGGTATCAACGGCTTCGGCCGAATCGGACGCATGGCTTTTCGTGCCATCGCCAAGGATTTTCCCGGGATTGAAGTCGTTGCCATCAACGACCTGCTCGAGCCCGACTACCTTGCTTACATGCTGAAATACGACTCCGTGCATGGCAACTTCAAGGGCGATATCGCTGTCGACGGCAATACTTTGATTGTCAATGGCAAGAAGATTCGCCTGACGGCGGAGAAAGATCCCGCCAACCTGAAATGGAACGAGGCTGGCGCCGAAATCATCATCGAGTCGACCGGTTTCTTTTTGACCAAGGACACCTGCCAGAAGCATCTCGATGCCGGTGCCAAGAAGGTGGTTCAGTCGGCCCCGTGCAAAGACGACACGCCGATGTTCGTCTATGGCGTGAATCACGAAAAATATGCTGGTGAGGCCATCGTTTCCGCAGCGTCGTGTACCACCAACTGCCTGGCGCCCGTCGCCAAAGTGCTGAATGACAACTGGGGCGTCAAGCGAGGCTTGATGACCACGGTGCATGCCGCCACCGCGACACAGAAAACCGTTGATGGTCCATCCAACAAGGATTGGCGCGGTGGTCGCGGCATTCTGGAAAATATCATTCCCTCGTCGACCGGTGCTGCCAAGGCTGTCGGCGTCGTGATTCCTGAACTCAACAAGAAGCTGACCGGCATGTCTTTCCGCGTGCCGACCTCTGATGTCTCAGTGGTCGATCTGACCGTGGAATTGATCAAGGAAGCGTCCTATAAGGACATTTGCGCCGCAATGAAAGCAGCCTCTGAAGGCGCGATGAAGGGCGTTTTGGGCTATACCGAAGAGAAAGTGGTCGCCACCGATTTTCGCGGCAGTTCCTTGCCTTCGACTTTCGACGCCGACGCCGGCATTGCGCTGGATTCGACCTTCGTCAAAGTCGTCGCCTGGTATGACAACGAGTACGGCTATACCTGCAACATGCTGCGTTTTCTCACGCACGTCGCCAAGTAAAGGCATTCACCATGGCGGGCACGGCGGCACGGCAAAGCCTGATAGATGTGGTTTTCCGCCGTGTCGCCGTGGTTAAGGGATTTTTTCAATGACATTCAAACGTCTCACAGATTTCAAGCTTCAGGGCAAGCGCGTTTTTATCCGCGCCGATCTGAACGTCCCGGTCAAGGACGGCAAGGTGACCTCGGACGCCCGCATCACCGCCTCGATGCCGACCATCGAGTACTGCCTCAAGGCGGGCGCTCGGGTAATGGTGACATCGCACCTGGGCCGCCCTGAAGAGGGCGTATACGCCGAAGAGAATTCGCTCAAGCCTGTGGCTGATGTCATGTCCATTCAGTTAAACACATCGGTGCGCGTAATCCGTGACTGGGTCGATGGCGGCCCATGGGTAAATGAGGTCGCGGAGGGCGAAGTGGTGCTGTTGGAGAATTGCCGCTTCAACAATGGTGAGAAGAAGAATCTCGAAGCGACGGCAAGGAAGTACGCCGCACTCTGCGATATTTTTGTCATGGATGCTTTTGGTACCGCCCATCGTGCCGAAGCTTCGACGTATGGCGTGGCACAGTACGCGCCGGCGGCCTGCGCCGGTCTGCTGGTTGCTGCGGAACTTGAGGCGCTGACCAAGGCATTGGCCACTCCGGCGCGGCCGATGGTGGCCATCGTCGGCGGCTCCAAGGTCTCGACCAAACTAACGGTACTCGAGTCACTTTCCGAAAAAGTCGACCAGATGGTGGTTGGCGGCGGTATTGCCAATACCTTTCTCAAGGCCAGCGGCAAGAACATCGGCAAGTCGCTGTGCGAGGACGATCTGGTAGCGACGGCCCAGACGCTGATGAAGAAGATGACGGCGCGTGGCGCCACCATCCCCATCGCGGTCGATGTAGTCTGTGGCAAGAAGTTTGATGCCGCCGAACCTGCGGTAGAAAAGGATGCCGGTGCCGTGAGCGATGACGACATGATTTTTGATATCGGCCCGAAGTCAGCGCAGGAGTTGGTCGATATCATTATGAAGGCCGGCACAGTGGTGTGGAACGGCCCTGTCGGCGTATTCGAGTTCGACCAGTTCGGCGAAGGCACCAGGGCCATCGCAATGGCAATCGCCAAGACCAAGGCCTTTACACTGGCTGGAGGCGGCGACACCATCGCTGCGATCCAGAAGTACGACATCTACGACAAGGTGTCCTATATTTCCACCGCCGGCGGTGCATTTCTGGAGTTTCTCGAAGGCAAGCGCTTGCCGGCTATCGATATGCTGGAGCAGCGCGCCGCGAACTGAGTGATAGCGAATCCATCCACTAAGAGAGCGGCCACCTCATGACCTCCAAGCGCTCAACCAAGATCGTCGCTACCCTGGGCCCTTCTTCCAGCAGCCCGGAACAATTGGCCGCGCTGGTGGCTGCGGGTGTCGACGTGGTACGTCTTAACTTCTCGCATGGCACGGCCGAGGACCACCAGAAACGCATCGACATCCTGCGTGATGTGGCCCACAAGGCCGGTCGCACCATTGGCGTGATGGCCGATCTGCAGGGGCCGAAGATTCGTATTGGCAAGTTTTCCGCCGGGCCGGTAGTGCTCAAGGCCGGGCAGAAATTCATCCTTGATGCGGCCTGCAAGATGGGCGACGAAGGGCGCGTCGGTCTTGACTATCCCGAACTGGTTGAGGATGTCGTTGCCGGCGACGTGTTGCTGCTGGACGATGGGCGTACTGTGTTTGACGTCGAGCGCGTTGAAGGGAGTGAAATTCACTGTCGCAATCGTCACAACGGCGAGTTGTCGAACAACAAGGGAATTAACAAGCAAGGCGGCGGACTTTCCGCGCCGGCACTGACACCCAAAGACATGGCGGATATCAAAACAGCCGCCCTGCTCAATGTCGATTTTGTGGCGGTGTCATTTCCCAAGTCAGGTTCGGATATGCGTCAGGCGCGTCAGTTGCTGCGCGATGCCGGATCGGACGCCCTGGTGATCGCCAAGATCGAACGGGTAGAGGCCGTGGAAAACCTTGAAGAGATACTCCATGCCACCGACGGCATCATGGTTGCGCGTGGCGATCTCGCGGTCGAAGTCGGGGACGCCGCCGTGCCCGCTCTGCAAAAGCGCATGATTCGCATGGCGCGCGAGAACAATCGCTTTGCCATCACCGCCACGCAAATGATGGAATCGATGATAAGCAGTCCGGTGCCGACCCGCGCCGAGGTGTCGGACGTCGCCAATGCCGTGCTCGATGGCACCGACGCCGTGATGCTGTCCGCAGAGACCGCCGCCGGCGCTTATCCGGTGCAAGCGGTGGAGGCCATGGTGAGGGTCTGCGTGGCGGCTGAGAATTCGCAAACCGTCTCGCTCGATTCGCATTTTCTCGACCAGGTGTTCACCCGCATCGACCAGTCGATCTCGATGGCAGCCATATTCACCGCCTTCCACCTCAAGGTGAAGGCCATCGCCACCTTGACCGAGTCTGGTTCGACCACGCTCTGGATGAGCCGGGTCAATTGCGGCGTGCCGATTTATGCGCTGACACCGCGCATTCGCACCCGATACCGGGTCAGTATTTACCGCGATGTCTATCCACTGCTGACTGAATATATCGCCACTGATCGCGATGAGTTGCTATGGCAGGCCGAGGAGATTCTGATTGCCGCCGGCGCGGTGGAGCCGGGCGATTTGATTGTGCTTACGATCGGCGAGCCGATCGGTCAGGCAGGTGGCACCAATACCATGAAACTTGTGAAGGTAGGCGAACATCGCCCGCCAAAATCCGCGCCAAGATAACCCAAGGAGATAGCCATGCCTCTAGTATCCATGCGTCAATTGCTCGACCACGCCGCCGAAAACGGCTACGGCCTGCCGGCCTTCAACGTCAATAACCTGGAGCAGATCCAGGCCATCATGGAAGCAGCCGAGGAGACCAATAGCCCGGTCATCATGCAAGGCTCAGCCGGCGCCCGCAAATATGCCGGTGAACCCTATCTGCGCCATTTGATCGAGGCCGCGATCGAGACTCATCCTGACATCCCGATCGTGATGCACCAGGACCACGGTGCCAGCCCGTCGATCTGCATTCAGTCGATGCGTTCTGGTTTTTCAAGCGTGATGATGGATGGCTCGCTCGAAGAAGACGCCAAGACTCCGGCCAGTTTTGAGTACAACAGCCGAGTCAGTAAGCACGTGGTCGATATCGCCCACGCCATCGGAGTCTCCGTCGAGGGCGAACTGGGCTGTCTCGGTTCGCTGGAAACAGGCATGGGCGAAAAGGAAGATGGCCATGGCGCCGAAGGCGCCTTATCCCAGGACCAGTTGCTCACCGACCCTAATGAGGCCGCCGATTTCGTCAAGGCGACAGGAGTGGACGCGCTGGCAATTGCCATCGGCACTTCGCATGGCGCTTACAAATTTACCCGGCCGCCAACAGGCGCTGTGCTGCGCATTGATCGCATCAAGGAGATTCACGCCCGCATCCCGAATACGCATCTGGTGATGCATGGATCATCCTCTGTACCGCAGGACTGGCTGAAAATAATCAACCAGTACGGCGGCACCATGGGCGAAACCTATGGCGTTCCGGTTGAAGAGATTGTCGAAGGCATCAAGCACGGCGTACGCAAGATCAACATCGACACCGATCTGCGCATGGCATCGACCGGAGCGATCCGTAAATACCTGGCTGAGAACACCAAAGATTTTGATCCGCGCAAGTATTTGGCTGCTGCTCGCAAGGCTATGAAGGACATCTGCGTGGCGCGCTACCAGGCCTTCGGCTGTGCCGGCCAGGCCAGCAAGATCAAGCCGGTTTCAATGGAAACCATGGCCCAGCGTTACAAAAAGGGCGAACTGACAGCAATCGTGAAGTAAGCGGCAAATTGCGGTAAAGTTCTCGGCCGTTGGAGATTTCCAGCGGCCTTTTTTTTGGGTTTCCATGAACATCCAGTCCCACACGTTTGACCGTCTGCGCAAGTTCTTCAGCAGCGGCCTCGACATTGTCGAGTATGCCGGCCTACTGGTGATTGCCTGCGCCACCGCAGTCGCCATGTACCAGGAGGCGATGGTGATGGTTGCCTCGCACCGAGTGGCGCTCGCCGATTTGCTATTGATGTTTCTTTACCTTGAAGTGCTGGCGATGATCGGCCAGTATTTCAAGTCCGGGCAACTTCCGGTGCGATTTCCGCTGTACATCGGCATGGTCGCGCTGGCTCGCTACCTGATCCTCGATCTCAAGGACATGAGCGAATGGCGTGTACTGGCGGTCGCTAGCGCAATATTGCTGTTGACTGTTGCCGTACTGGTCATCCGTTACGGTCATGTACGTTTTCCCTATCGCGAGGACGCCGAGAGAAATCCCGGCAAAGCTTATGTTCGCGAATGAATCTTTAGCTTAGAGTCATATCCATGCCCATTTCCACACCTTTGCTGTTCGAATCCTCTATCAAGAGCCTGCCGTTGTTGGGTCGCGGCAAGGTACGAGACATCTACGCCGTGGGCGAGGACAAACTGCTGATAGTCACCACCGACCGGCTTTCTGCATTCGATGTGATCCTGCCCGATCCAATACCGGGCAAGGGAGCCGTTCTCACGGCGGTGGCCAATTTCTGGTTTGGCAAACTCTCTTATGTGGTCCCCAATCAGTTGACGGGCATTGATCCGCAGAGCGTCGTGACCGGGACTGAAGAAAAGGCCCAGGTACGTGGACGCTCGCTGGTGGTAAAGCGTCTGAAACCACTGCCGATCGAAGCGGTAGCGCGTGGTTATCTGATTGGTTCGGGTTGGAAGGACTATCAGGCGACGGGTACCGTATGCGGCATCGCGCTGCCGCCCGGACTGCAAATGGCCCAACAATTGCCGGAACCGATATTTACCCCGGCGACCAAGGCCGAGATGGGCGACCACGATGAAAACATCGACTACGCCACGGTAGAGAAAATGATTGGTGCCGATCTGGCAAAAACCGTAAAGGAAACCACTTTGCGTCTGTATCGTGATGCCGCTGCATTTGCCCGCGTGGCTGGCATCATCATTGCCGATACCAAGTTCGAGTTCGGCCAGGACGAGACCGGCCGCCTGTATTTGATTGACGAGGTACTTACGCCGGATTCTTCGCGCTTCTGGCCTGCAGACAGATATCAGGTGGGTGTCAGCCCTCCCAGCTTCGACAAGCAGTTCGTCCGCGACTACCTGGAAACCCTGGACTGGAACAAGCAGGCGCCGGGGCCGAAGTTGCCGCAAGATATCGTCGACAAGACCGCCGCCAACTATCTTGAGGCGCTCACTCGCCTGGCAGGCCCGCACGAGCTTTGACTTTGCTGGCAATTTTTGTCCGATGAGCGATTCCAACGCCGTGTCACCAGCGCCGACTTTGCCCGACGTGCGCCAGGTTGGCCTCAGCGCGCCAATGAAGTGGTTGAAGCTGGGCTGGGCAGACCTCTGGCGGCAGCCTTTGGCCAGCCTGTTCTACGGCGTCGCGATCGCGGTGACCGGTGCGGTTATTCTGACTGTGACGGCAAGTCTGCCTTTCCTGTTCGCTGCGGCTATCACCGGTTTTATGCTCGTCGCGCCGATACTCACGGCGGGCGTCTATGAGCTCTCGCGCCGTTACCTCGCCAATGAACCGGTATCACTGGTCGACTCCATGCTGGCCTGGAATCGCAATCTGTCGGGTCTGGTCGGTTGTGGACTTTTGTCGATTGTGGCCGGCACCATCTGGCAGGTGGTTTCCGCAGTGATCATCAGTTTGTTTTACACGGGCCGCCCACTGGGGCCGCTGGAGATGATGATCGAGGTATTGATCAATCCCAAGCACTATCTGATGTTCTTCATCTATATGGGCTCGGGCGGTCTTCTGGCGGCACTGGTCTTCATTTTCAGCGTGGTTTCGATCCCAATGTTGGTCGACCGGCCTTGCGGTGTGCGCTGCGCCTTGGTCACCAGCCTCAATGCCGTTGGCGCGAATCCGCTGCCATTGGCGTTCTGGGCCGTCATCATCATGTTGCTCACCAGTCTTGGCCTGGCTACTGCGTTGTTGGGCTTGATTGTTGTCATGCCCTGGCTCGGACACGCGAGTTTTCACGCCTACAAAGATCTTGTTGCCTAGACGGCGAGGCGTCGCCCAAGAATAACGTCCCTACTTTAAGGGCGGGAAATTGAAGTTCCCCTTTTCATCCCCAACTCGAAACTATGAATCCATTGCTCGATTTCAGCGGCCTGCCCCGCTTTGATGTTGTTCAGCCTGAACACGTCGCACCTGCCATTCGCCAACTGCTCGATGAAAACCGTGCCCTGATTGACCACTTGATCGCGCCGGACACTGCCTCGAAATGGGATGACTTTGTGCAGCCTATGCTCGATGCGGGCGAGCGGCTGTCGCGGGCCTGGGGCATTGTCGGTCATCTGCATGCGGTCAACGACGTGCCACCTTGGCGCGAGGCCTATAACGCCATGCTGCCCGAGGTATCCAGTTTCTACGCTGACCTTGGGCAGAACCTTGCACTGTTCGCCAAGTATCAGGCCTTGGCCGCGGGTGCTGATTTTTCAAGTCTGTCGCCGGTCCGGCGTCACATCATCGAGAACGAATTGCGTGATTTCCGCTTGTCCGGCGCGGAACTGGCAGAAAACCTCAAGCCGCGATTCAAGGAAATCCAGGAAGAGCTCTCCGCGCTGGGGGCGAAGTTTTCCGAAAATGTGCTGGATGCAACCAATGCCCACAGTGAATGGATAACGGATGAAGCCGGGCTTGCCGGGCTGCCCGATGACGCGATAGCCGCAGCGAAAGCGGCGGCTACCAAGGAAGGAAAGGATGGTTGGAAATTCACCCTTCATGCACCGTCCTACATGCCGGTGATGCAGTACTGCGACAACCGCGAGCTACGCGCGCGCATGTACCGCGCCTCTGCTACGCGGGCTTCGGAGTTCGGCCGAGAAGAATTGAACAACGGCCCACTGATTGAACGCCTGCTCGTTTTGCGCAATGAAGAAGCAACAATGCTCGGCTATGCCAATTTCGCCGAAGTATCCCTGGCCACCAAAATGGCCGACACGCCAGCGCAGGTTGCCGCGTTCCAGCGAGACATGGGTGCCAAGGCACGTCCTTTTGCAGAAAAGGATATTGCCGAGCTGCGCGAGTTCGCAGCCTCCGAACTCGGCATGAGTCAGCTGGAAAGCTGGGATCTTGCCTGGGCCTCGGAGAAGCTTAAGCAGCAGCGCTACAGCTTTTCCGACGACGAGGTAAAGCAGTACTTCCCTCAGCCCAAGGTACTGGCCGGGCTGTTCCGCGTCATTGAGGCACTGTTTGCCGTCACGCTCACGCCAGATAGTGCGCCGGTGTGGCATCCCGCGGTGCGTTTCTACCGGATTGAACGTGAGGGCAAGCTCATCGGCCAGTTCTACCTCGATTTGCATGCGCGCGAGACCAAGCGCGGCGGCGCCTGGATGGACGAAGCGATTACCCGTCGCCGAGTTACGCGTGGTATCCAGACGCCGGTGGCCTATCTCAACTGCAATTTCCCTGCGCCTGTCGGTGAGGGTGCACAAATGCGAGCCGCCACCTTCAGTCACGATGATGTAATTACGCTGTTCCACGAATGTGGCCACGGACTGCACCATTTGCTGACGCAAGTCGACGAACTTCCGGTGTCGGGCATTCACGGTGTCGAATGGGACGCGGTGGAACTGCCCAGCCAGTTCATGGAAAATTTTTGCTGGGAATGGGATGTGCTCAGCGGCATGACCGCCCATGCTGAAACCGGAGCGCCGCTGCCGCGCGCGCTCTACGACAAGATGATTGCGGCGAAGAACTTCCAGAGTGGTTTGCAGACCCTGCGTCAGATCGAATTCGGTCTGTTCGATCTGCTCCTGCACAGCGAGTTCGCGCCCGGCGCTGGCAGAAGCTTCATGGATTTGCTGGCCGATGTGCGTCGTGAGGTGGCGGTGCTGGTGCCGCCGGAATGGAATCGCTTTCCGAACAGCTTCTCGCACATCTTCGGTGGTGGCTATGCCGCCGGCTACTACAGTTACAAGTGGGCAGAGGTGCTTTCTGCCGACGCCTATGAGGCTTTCGAAGAGGCCGCCAAGTCAACTGGCAGCACGCTTGATGCGGCGACCGGCGAACGTTTCTGGCGCGAAATCCTGTCGGTCGGCGGCTCGCGCCCGGCGTTGGAATCCTTCAAGGCTTTTCGTGGGCGCGAGCCACGGCCGGATGCTCTGTTGCGCCATAACGGGATGGCCTTGACGGCTTGAGTCGCCGCTACCTGCCCGTAGCCTCGACACGCCCGGGTTTCCGCTTCGCGGTGAGCGAGCGGCGTCCCAAGTACGCAAAGCGCGCCAGCGCCGACTTTCGGCGCTCGCTTATTTCAGGCGTCGCGCACCAGACCGGATAACTCCCGGTCCAGTATCGCTGGGTCACCGCTGTTCAGTTCCACCAGTCGGCGCAGGTGGGTGATGCTATCGAGATCAATGCTTTCACAGCGCAGGCCGATGTGGGAGCCTTCAACGTGTGTGACTTTGGTCCACATGGTAATAATCGCATTCGGTGCGAGCTCAAGCGACAAGCGGCACTCGTCACCGGTCTTGCCGTGCCAGACATCGGCGGTTTCGAGTAGCGCGCCCTTCAGCGAAATATCCAGTAACTGGGCAAAAGCCTCCCCATCGTGGGTGGTCAATCGCACCGGCGAATGAAACACGGCACGCCAGAAATTGCGGCGCTCAGTGGATTTGTTCATAAAGCGCCTTATTCGATAGAGCTACGCTGAAATCGATGCTTGTAAAGCGGGATTCGAGCGGGCATGAAGTATTTTCGTTGCAGTGATGCTCACGCTGGCACTCGACACGGGTCTGATCAAGCACCACCATTTGCTTGCAGACGGGGCAATGGTCAATCGGCGAATCGAACATGATGAACCTCCGTAGTTCTGACTGGGCCGTGTTGCTACTTTGATTATAGACGGCGTCTCGCTCGGGTATCATCCAGACATGAAAATTGCCAGTTGGAACGTGAATTCCCTCAAGGTGCGTCTGCCGCATGTCATTGACTGGCTGGCGGAGACTCAGGCGGATGTGCTCTGTTTGCAGGAAACCAAGATGGAGGACAAGGTTTTCCCCTATGCGGAGTTGGAAGCGGCTGGTTATCGCGCCACCCATAACGGGCAGAAGACATATAACGGTGTCGCCATTCTCGCGCGCGGCGAACTGGAAGACGTTTGCTTCAACATCCCCGCATTTGCCGATGAGCAAAAACGGGTGCTGGCGGCGACGGTAAACGGTGTGCGGATCATCTGTGCCTACATGCCCAATGGTCAGGCGGTCGGTTCCGATAAATACGAGTACAAGTTGCGCTGGCTGGAAGCCCTGACAGCTTACGTGCGAGACGAATTGCTGCGCTGGCCGAAGCTGTCCTTGCTGGGCGACTACAACATTGCACCGGATGATCGTGATGTGCATGACCCCGTGGCCTGGAAGGATCAGATTCTGTGCAGTGACCCCGAACGTGCAGCGTTCAGGCAGTTTCTCGATATGGGTTTGGCTGATGCGTTTCGTCTCTTCGAGCAGCCGGAACGAATTTTTTCCTGGTGGGACTATCGCCAGATGGGTTTTCGGCGCAACCACGGCATGCGCATCGACCATATTCTTTTGTCGGCGCCGTTAGCTAAGGTTTGCCGGGCCTGTGTGGTGGACAAGGCGCCACGAAAACTTGAAAGGCCTTCCGATCATGCGCCGGTGTTGGCGACGCTGGATATCGCTTCAGATTCCGAGTCGAGATGAACCTGGAGGGCCTGGTCGCACTCTATCCGGTCCTGGCCCGGTTGCCTGCCGAACTGCTCCAGCGGATAGTCGATACGCTGAGGATTCAATCGGTTCCTTCTGGCGTAACGGTATTTGACGAACGGCAGCCCTGCAGCGGGTTTCCTTTCGTTCTCGAAGGTGCGATCCGGGTCGCCAAGCTCAGCGCCAATGGTCGTGAATTGCCGTTGTATCGTGTGGTGGCGGGCGAGAGCTGCATTATCACGTCGAGCTGCCTGCTCGGCCACGCCGACTACAACGCGCGCGGGGTCAGCGAGGGTGCCACCACCTTGGCCCTGCTGCCACGTGAATTGTTCGACGAGATGCTGGGCGAACCGGCGTTTCGCGATTTCATATTCACCTTGTTCTCCGAGCGCATGGCCGAGTTGATGCAGTTGGTGGAAGAGGTGGCCTTTCGCAAACTGGATCAGCGATTGGCGGCGCTGCTTCTGGGCAAGGGACGCCTGGTGCATACCACTCACCAGCAACTGGCGGACGAACTGGGTAGCGTGCGCGAAATGGTCAGCCGGCTGCTGAAGGGCTTTGCCGAGCAGGGACTGGTCAAGCTCGGACGTGAGCAGGTGGAGGTGCTCAATCCTGCCGGTTTGCGCCAGATCGCCTCTGTGACTTAGGTTACAGTCAGGCTCAGGCGCTGGTGGTGTAATGACGCCACTGATACATAACCTTCAAGGAGTACACCATGAAACTTAATGTCGGCGGCGTTGACCGCATCCTGCGTATTGCTGTTGGTCTCGGACTGGTCGGCTGGGCGGCCATGGGCGGCCCGGTATGGGCGTGGATTGGGGTCGTGCCTTTGGCAACCGGCGCAATTGGCTGGTGCCCTCCCTATGCGATGTTTGGCTTCAGCAGCTGCGCGATGAAGAAGCAGCCTGAAAAGGCCTGAGGCAAACGGTGTGCCGCCAGTTGCGGCACACCGTTTTACGGATCGCCGGGGCAATCAGATGCTGCGGCCGATTCGCAAGTTCTAGAATTCAATACCGAGATTGACCGAATCGAAGATCTGCCGACCGCCGGTGCTCCCGGAGGAAAAGAATTCCTCGCTGCGCCGGACGCGTGTCACGGAAAGACGAACAGGATCGATACGCAGGCTGAAGCCAAGCGTGAGGTCGTACACATGCGGCCGATGTCTTACGCTGGGGCTGTCTCGAAAAACAGTACCGTCGAGAAAGATGTTGTGGGCGACGAGTCGGTGATCGAGGCCGGCGAAGACATACCATTCAATATCGTGCGAGCGCCCCGGCTCGATATCGCGGCGCATGTTCTGCAGCATGGCGCCACCGGGTTCAATGGTGTCCGGGCCGAAGCCTGTCATGTGGCGGCCGGCGCGCAAAATACCGCCGGCACGCGCGAGCGTCATCACCGTGCCCAGCGTCACCCCACCATGCGGAATCACCTCCAGGTCGATTCCCGACGGACTGCCGAGCGAGTGTTTGCTCTTGGCCAGGTAGGAAACCAGGAACGCAGGTTCGTTGGGAATCTGGTTGTGCCAGCCCATGGGTTCAGGCGAGTCGATCAGTTTGTGCCATCCCGACTGGATTTCCCTGCCCAAGGCGGACGGTCCGACAATGCCAACATCAAGCTCTACGGTATCCAGACGGTTCTCTTTCGCACGCTGGGCAACTCCACCGAGGTAGAGCCAGGCTGCCCAAGGGCGATCGAGCGGTTGCGGCGCGCTGATCTTGATCGACTTGGGAGTGTAGAGATTCTGGCCGACGAATAGCCCGAGATGAATCTTGCTGCCGCCTTCTGGTGCCAGTTGCTTGAGCAGTTCCGTGGCCGGTAATTGGAGCAGGTCGAAGGGCGCTCCACCGCCAAACTTGATGCCGTTGGTGTAGTAGCGATCGGTGCGCGACAGCATGTCGTTCTCGACAAACAGCTGAAGCTCGCTGCCCTCGGGCGGCCGCGGTGGAGCGCCGAGCGAAGATGCCGAGATTGAAAGCAGCGCGAGCAGGGCAATGAGACGAAGCATGAGGAACCGACGATAAGTGGCAGCCTGAAGAGCGCGCTATTCTACTTTGGCGGTGGATTCCAATCTGCCCAGCCAGTTCAGTACGCCGCGCCCAGCGGCGTGACCACTGGCAAAGCAGGCGGTGAGCAGATAGCCGCCGGTCGGTGCCTCCCAGTCCAACATTTCTCCTGCGCAGAATATTCCCGGCAGTGCTTTAAGCATTAGCTGCTTGTCCAAAGCGGCGAAGTCGACGCCGCCTGCGCTGCTGATGGCTTCATCCAGAGGGCGTGGCGACAGCAGCTTAAGCGGTAGCGATTTGATGCGTGCCGCCAGCCGATCCGACGTGGCGAGGTCGGCCGCATCGGCAAACTCATGCAGCAGCGCAACCTTGACACCGTTGATACCGGCGCGGCGACGCAAATGGCTGGCGAGCGAATCACGGCCCTGCGGTCGGGCCAGATTATCGGCCAGGCTCTGTAGCTCACGCCCGGGTGCGAGGTCAAGACGCAGCGTGGCGTTGCCGGAGACTTCGATGTAATCACGCAACGATGCGGACAGCGCGTAGATCAGGTTGCCTTCGACGCCGTAGTCGGTGAGCAGAATTTCCCCATCGCGCCGAATCACACTTCCGTCCGCAGTCAGAATAGAGGCGCGAATCGCCTTGACCGGCGTGCCGGCAAAACGATGTCTCAGGTGCTCGCTCCAAGCCACGTTGAAGCCGCAATTTGCCGGGCGCAGGGATTGAACATCAATGCCGCGCGCGATCAACAGTTGTGTCCAGGCGCCATCCGAGCCCAGGCGCGCCCAACTGCCGCCACCGAGGGCCAGTACCACGGCATCGGCTTCGACCACTACTTCACCTTTCGGCGAGGCAAAGCGCAAGCTGCGTCCGTCGTCCATCCAGCCATGCCAGCGATGGCGGGCATGAAATGCCACGCCGGCAGCACGCAACCGATGCAGCCAGGCGCGCAGCAGCGGTGCCGCTTTCATTTCCTGCGGAAAGACGCGACCGGAACTGCCGACGAAGGTTTCAACGCCGAGTCCTCGCGCCCAGTCGCGCAACTGCTGCGGGCCGAAGGTATCAAGCCAGGCGCCAACTTCTTTGCACCGCGTACCGTAGCGGGAAACAAAAAGGTCGGGCGCTTCCGAATGGGTGAGATTCAGTCCGCCGCGCCCGGCGAGCAGAAATTTGCGGCCAACCGAAGGCATGGCATCGAACACCTCGACGCGTTGGCCTGCGGCACTCAATACCTCGGCCGCCATCAACCCGGCCGGGCCGCCACCGATGACGACTATTCGCAGGGTGGGTGGATCAGGGTTTGGCAAGCTCGGCCAGCGTGTTGGCGAGCCGCACGTAGTCGGCCACGGCGATATCCTCGGCACGCGCCGTCGGCGTGATACCCAGTGCGGCAAGATCGGCCTCACTGATGAAGGAGCGCAGGGTATTGCGCAACATTTTGCGCCGTTGCGAGAACGCGGCGGTGACGACCCTGCCGAACAAGAAGGGATCGGTCGCCGTCTCACCATCCGCTACGGCGAGGAGAGCGTCTTTTGCTCGACCGCCTTGTAGCGCAGTTGCTTTACCAGAGCCGACTTTTTTGGAAGCTGCTCGTGGAATCATGCGTACGATGGCCGAGTCGACCTTGGGTGCCGGACTGAAGGCGCTCGGCGGGACGACGAACATTCTCTCCATGTGATAGTGGTATTGCAGCATGACGGACAGGCGCCCAAAGTCTTTGGTGCCCGGCTCGGCCACCATGCGGTCGACCACTTCCTTTTGCAGCATGAAGTGCATGTCATGAACCAGAGGTGCGAACGGCACCAGGTGAAATAGCAGCGGACTGGAAATGTTGTAGGGCAGGTTGCCGACAATCTTCAAGGGCCCCAAGCCCTTCAGCGCGCCGAAATCGAATTTGAGTGCGTCGCCTTCGTGAATGGTCATGCGCTCGGGCGCAAAACGGCCGCGCAGGCGCGCGATCAGGTCGCGGTCGATTTCAACAACGTGCAGATGATCAATGCGTTCTAGCAGCGGCTCGGTGATGGCGCCCAGTCCTGGTCCGATTTCGACCAGGGTATCTCCGGCGCGCGGTCCGATGGCATCGACAATCTGGTGAATGATGCCGGGCGAGACCAGAAAATTCTGCCCAAAACGCTTGCGCGCAACGTGACTGCGCTGACCCTCCCGCTGTTCTGTCATGCGCAGGTACGTGCGCTACGCACGGGCATGCCGTCGTGGAACAGCGTCAGCGTGCCAGGGACAAGCGTAGTCCACGCTTCGTTATCTGTCAGCGGCAGGGTAGCAATCACGGCAACGCGATCATCGGGACTGGTAACTTCGCTGAAATCCACGCTGATATCCTGGTCCTTGAGATGGGCGACCGCGAAGGGGGCTTCGCGCACGATGTAGCAAAGTTTGCTGCTACAGTGGGCGAACAGGCAATCGCCACTGGAAAGCAGAAAGTTGAACTCGCCATGCCGGGAAATCTGTCCGGCAAGCTCGATGAGCGTTGCGAACAGAACTTCCTGCTGCGGCATTTCTGTGGGAAAGCGGCGGCGTAATTCTCCCAGGATGTGACAGAAGGCTCGCTCGGAATCAGTGTCGCCTACGGGTGTGAAACCACCGTCCGACGGCGGCAGAAATTCCTTCAAATTACCATTGTGGGCAAAGATCCAATAGCGGCCCCACAACTCGCGCTGGAAGGGATGGGTGTTCTCCAGTGTGATGCTTCCTTGGGTGGCCTTGCGAATATGAGCGATCACGTTCTTCGAGCGGATCGGGTAACTGTGTACCAGTTCGGCCACGGCTGAATGCGCCGAGGGTTCGACGTCGAGAAAGACCCGGCAGCCCGGCCCTTCGAAGAAGGCGATGCCCCAGCCGTCCCGGTGGATATCGGTGAGCCCGCCGCGCTTGCGGAAGCCCTCAAATGAGAAGCAGATATCGGTGGGCGTGTTGCAGTTCATACCGAGTAGCTGGCACATGTCAGACGCTCTGTCGCGAGGCGATTGCGATCGCCGCATCAATCGCGGCGAACAGACTGTTGGGCGAGGCTCGGCCCGTGCCCGCAAGCTCAAGTGCGGTGCCATGGTCGACCGAGGTGCGAATGATCGGCAGACCCAGCGTGATGTTGACGCCCTGATCGAATGCCGCGTACTTGAGAACCCCGAGGCCTTGATCGTGATACATGGCCAATTGTGCGTCGGAGCCGGCCAGAACGTTCCTGGTGAATAAGGTGTCTGCGGGCAAAGGACCTACCAGATCAAATCCTTCGGCACGCAGTTTATCCAGCACTGGCGCGATGACCTCAATCTCTTCACGGCCCATGTGACCACCTTCACCGGCATGAGGGTTAAGCCCGGCGACGAGGATGCGTGGCTGCGAGATGCCGAACTTGTTTCTCAGATCACAATGCAGGATTCGTATTGTCGTCTCGAGATCGTGGCGCGTGATAGCCGCGGGGACATCCTTCAGCGCCAGATGAGTTGTCGCCAGCGCGACGCGCAATTTCACATCAGCCAACTCGGCCGCAAGCATCATCACCACCCGCGGCGTAGCAGTGCGTTGGGCGAGGTATTCGGTATGCCCGCTGAAGGCGACCCCGCTGTCGTTGATGACGCCTTTGTGCACCGGGGCCGTCACCATTGCGGAAAACTCACCGGTTCTACATCCATCAAGCGCAGCATCGAGCAGACGCAGTACGTAAGAAGAATTGCGCGGGTCCAGACATCCAGGAACGCAGGGCGCTGCAAGTGGAATGTGGCGAATTTCAAGACTACGCACATCCAGCCCAAGGCAGTTAGCGCGTTCGCTTATCAGTTGGCGGTCGCCAAGAACGATCAGATGCTTCGGCCACGAACGCTCTGCCAATCGCAGGCAGATGTCCGGGCCGATACCGGCTGGCTCTCCGGAAGTGATGGCAATCGCCGGCACCACCAGATGCTTCGCGCTAACGCTCTTCGCTACGGTATTCGACATAGGCGCGGTCGCGCATTTGCCGGACCCAGTCCTGATACGCCTCGTCGGACTTGCGCTCACGCAATACCTGTCGCGCGGCGATGCGCTTGCGCTCTGCCGTGGCATCCTCGGTTCTGCGCTCGAGCACCTGGATCAGGTGGAAGCCGAATGGTGATTTCACCGGTCCGCTGATTTCGTTGATCTTGAGCGCATCCATCGCCTTTTCGAAGTCGGGCACGGTGTCGCCTTGATTCAGCCAACCGAGATCCCCGCCCTTGGTTGCCGAAAGGTCGTTGGAATACAAACGCGCGAGTTCGGCAAAATCACCCCCGTTGTCAAGTCGTTCCATGAGACTGCGCAACTTGTGTTGTGCCTCATCTTCCGAAACGAGTTCGTTGATCTTGATCAGGATATGGCGGGCGTGAGTCTGTTTCAAAGGCAACATCTGAGCGGCGCCATTTTCGCCTTGCCTGGAGATCAGTTTGACGATGTGAAAGCCGGCGGGGCTGCGAAAAATATCGCTAACTTCGCCCGGCTGTAATTTTTTGACGGCATCGGCATAGAGCGCCGGCAAACGATCAAGTGGCCGACTTCCCATGGCCCCACCTTTGAGTCCGTCGGGTACGTCGGAATAGCTGGCGGCAACCTTGGCAAAATCCTCGCCGCGTTTTATCTGGTCAAGCGCCTCACTGGCTCTCGCGCCGACTCGCATCAACTGGTCGGGGGTAGCCTGTTCCGGAACTCGCAGGATAATGTGTGCGGTCTGGACTTCAATGTTGCCGGTATTAGTTCCCTGATCCGGATTGGCCAGATAGTTGTCGATTTCCCCATCGGAAACAACGATGCGACTTTCCACCTCGCGTTCGCGAAGTCGCGCCAGGACGATTTCCTCACGAATTTCCTCGCGAAACTTGTTCCAGGAAATACCGTCCTTTTCCAGGGCTGCCCGGAAGTCCGTCAAGGAAAGGCGATTGCCTTCGGCGATTCGACGCATGGAGGCGTCGAGTTCGATATCGGATATACGCAGTCCGGTTTCCTTGGCAAATTGAAGTTGCACGCGGTCACTGATCATGCGTTCGAGCAATTGCTTTTCCAGTACATCACGTGGAGGCGGTTGCACTTTCCGATCCTGCAACTGGCGTTCCACAGTGGCAATACGGGCGCGCAGCTCAAAGTTTGTTATCGCTTCACTGTTTACTACAGCAACAATGTGGTCGACCTCTATCGGTTGGGCGCGCTTTTTTTGGGCGTGGGCGGGCACTAGGGCGAGGCTGGTCAGGAGGCAAAGCAGTAGCAGGCGAAGGATCATTGTGTATTGGTTGATGCGTCTATGCCTCGCTGGTTGACCACGTCATAACCTGGAACGCTGCGTTTGAGAATGTCGAGAGGATTCGAGCCGATTTTCGCAAAATCGTTCAACTCAAGCTGAAAGAACAGCGCGGTGTTCGACGACGCCGTTTGTGTTGCCAGACGTTGCATGACAACGCGGCCTATCCAGCATCCACCATCGTATTCCAGGCCCGCTACGGACTCGATCATGCGTCCGTCCTTGGTTGAATAGTTGAAGCGCCCTACGGCGTGCCAACCACCGGAGAGCGGCCATTGCCCGGAAATATCGATTTGACCAAGTTGATCCCGGGTATAGCGGTAGCCAGCATTCAGCACTTTGCCAGATTCGGGCTGATAGCGCCCTCCGATGTTCAGACGCTCCATCCGGCTCAGACGCGGGTTGTACTGGACGCCGACATCGGCATAGGTCTTTGGCAGTACGCGTCCGGAAAGCGAGCCGAGGAAATCGGTTTGGCGGTCGCTGCGCAGCACTTCGCCAGGGAGCCCAACTTTTTGGGTGCTGAAATAGAAGCGCTGGCCAAAGGCCGCTCGTATGGATTCTGCTCCCGTCGCTGGATCGAGCAGGCGCGAAGTGAGCATGAAAGTAGCCTGATTGGCGTCGCCAATGCGGTCGCCACCTGAATATCGGTTCTCGCCGAATATCTGGGCGAAATCGAATCCTGCGATGCCGGTGTCGAACACCGGGATCTGACTTTGGTCGCGCACAGGCACGTAGAGGTAGTAGAGACGTGGTTCCAGTGTCTGCGTCAGTTTGTCGCCCAGCCAGTTAAAGTCACGCTCAAACGTCACGCCCGAGTCAAGACTGAAGATCGGCACATTGCGAGTGAATTTGTCTGGCGTGCCTGGAGTTTGACGGTCGAGTTGGTAGCGGGTGGAATGCAGACCGATTTTTGGCGTTACGCTCAGGACTTCAGTTTGCAACGGCAATGAAAGCTGCGGGTATAGAGTAAAGCGTCGGCCCTCGATCAGCGTGGGGTTGCGGAAGTTGACATGCTCTCCACTGAATGCAAAGTTCATTCCGAGCGGAAGATCGCCGCGGTTGGCATTGACCGTCAACTGAGGTAGACGACGGTAAGGTTCCGTTACCCGCGGCAGTGATGGGTCTTGCAGGGTCTGGTAGCTCTGCGCCATCAAATTGGCCGACCACCAGGTGCCGCCATAGCTCAGCGTGCCTTGTCGCAGGAGATTGGTCTGGGCGACTGCCGTCGAACCGTTTGCCAGATCGCTGAAGTAAGTGTCGTCGGATGCGCCATTCAACAACAGAGACGCAGAAAAGCCGTAACCCAGACTTTGGTTATGCGTCAGTGAGTAGGACGACCGGCTCGTGTTCTTCAGCTTGTCGTCAGGCAAATATTCTCCCTGCATGATGCCGCCGTAAGTGGACTGCAAATAGCGATACTCGCCTTTCCACAATGTGCCTCGCTTGGCCATGAAGCGTGGAGCAATGGTTGCGTCCATGTTCTGCGCGATATTCCAGTAGAAGGGCTGGGTGTACTCGAAACCACCACTGCTGGTTGAACCAAAAGTCGGACTAAGCAGCCCGCTCTTACGTTCGTTGTTGAGCGAAAAACTCAACCAGGGCGAATAGAGGATCGGCATCCCTTTGAAATACAGCGTGGCGTTTTTGGCGGTGCCTTGTTGCTCGTCATAGTCGAGCCGCAAATCGGCAGTTCGCGCAAACCAGTCTGGATCGTGGCCGGCGGCAGGGGCGCAAGTGCTGTAGGTTGCATCGGTGAGCCGGTACTTTCCTTCGCCCTCGAATTCCATGCGAGTAGCGGCGCCCTGCGCAGAAGTGAGGTTCGGGTTGTGATGACCCTCGGCGTCCGTCCACAGGGTCGGGACAGATCCGGTCTTGTTGCGGCGAATGCTGTACACGGGTTGCTCGAAAAAGCCCGTGCTGTCTTTCATTTTCATGCGCATTTTGGGACCGCGCACGCGATCACCGTCGCGCGACAGGCGGACGTTGCCTTCTGCTTCCACTTCGTCCGTTTCCTGCCAGTAGGTCATCCGGTTGCTTTTGAGGATCGAATTGCGTTTGCGGATCTCAACATCGCCGTCGGCGACGACCTGAACGTTGGTCTTGCCAGAGATGTGATCGGCGGCGATAAAAGTTGGTAAAACCTCTTCCGACTGTGTGAAATGGGGCAGGATGTCTGATGAACTACTGAGCCTGGGTTCTGGCAGATCCCCGGCAGCGACATGCGCCGAGTAGAGAGGCGGTAGCGCAGGGCGCTCGGCAACCAGCGGCGGTTCCTCTGGCTGCTTAATCGCAGGCAAAGGCGCGACTGCCTTTTGTGGCGACAATTCGGCGGCTTCTTCTTGCCGGCGTGGCACTTCTGCGGCAATTACCTTAGGCACCTGGTTCGGCGTCGACGGTGATGGCGAAGTTGCGCTGCCTTCCCCGCGAGCGTTGACTGGAGGTAATTGAGTCGTGGCTTTTAAATCATCACGGGCAAGCAGTTTCCGCTTTGGTGCAGTTACGGCAGTTGGTGCAGGTGTTTCCTCAGTCGGAGTTTGCGGCGGCGCGGCGCCGTGTGGCGCGAGGGTTGGCGCAACCAGATCGGACACAGTTACCGGGGACGGGGACTTGGCGCTGACAGAGGGTTCAACTGCAGAGCTTGGTGGTGGCGTGCCAGCACCAAGCAGAGCGGGATCAATGCGCAAAGGCGGCAAGGCATCGGCTGCCGCGGAACCTGCGGTCAGAGCCAATAAAGCAAACAGTGAGCTGGCGCCGAAATGTCCGCGATGCGATTGAGACATGCTATATCGATAAGTTGGCGCAGCGGTAACGGAAGGGCCCAGGCGCAAATAACGCGTTCAGCAGCCACGCGTACCGCCTGTTGGATAAGCCATTGCCGGCCGATGCTAGAATCGCGAATTCTATCACTTCATGCCTGCGGAACGCGCTGTCAGACAAAGCTTTTGCGCCTTTTACGCAGCTTTCCTATGGAACGTCAGAAGCAGATCAAGACGTGGCTTGCAGCCTTATGGCCGGGGCGCAGTTTCAGCCTCGCGCCGGCGTCGGCCGATGCCAGTTTTCGTCGCTACTTTCGAGTCACGCTGGATGATCAGACCACGCGCATCGTTATGGATGCGCCGCCTGCGAACGAAGACTGCCGTCCCTGGTTGCACGTGCAGCAGATCTTCCAGGCGGCGAAGGCCCATGTTCCAGAAGTTTTGGCGCAAGATCTCGAGCGCGGTTTCCTGCTGCTTTCGGATCTGGGCAATAACACATACTTGCAGGCGCTTGACGCCGACAACGCTCAGGCGCTTTATGCCGACGCCATTACTGCGCTGATTTTTATTCAGCAGGCAAGTCGCCCTGCTGTGCTGCCCGAATATGATCGAGCGCTGCTGCGCCGCGAGCTTGATTTGTTTCCTGAATGGTATCTGGGCCAGCACCACAAAATGCTTCTGTCCGACACAGAAAAGAATGCGATCGATAACGTGTTCAATCGCATATTGGCGGTGAATCTCGCTGAGCCGAAAGTGTTTGTTCATCGCGACTATCATTCTCGCAATCTCATGCACGTCGGTGATTCGGGTGAGGGCAATCCCGGCGTCATCGACTTTCAGGATGCCGTGTATGGACCGATCAGCTACGACATGGTGTCTTTGCTTAAAGATGCCTATATCGAATGGGATGAGGATCTGGCGCTTGATTGGCTGGTGCGTTACTGGGAGCGGGCACGCAAAGCGGGCCTGCCGGTTGCCTCAGACTTTGGCGAGTTTTTTCGCGACTACGAGTGGATGGGAGTGCAGCGCCACATCAAGGTGTTGGGCATCTTTGCCAGGCTGTATCACCGCGACGGCAAGGATGGTTACCTCAGGGATATGCCGCTGGTGGCAAGATATCTGCGCAAGGCCTGCGAGCGCTTTAGCGAGCTCGGGCCGCTACGCAAGTTGCTTGACCGGCTGGAGGACAAGATCACCGTTCTTGGCTACACGATGGATAAGCGTGAGTTGAAATAGAAATGCATTTTCCACGGAGAACACTGAGAAATACTGGGCCTGTTTTCTCCGTGCTCTCCGTGGTGAAATATTGTTCTTGCCCGGGATGAAGCCGATTCCATGAAAGCCATGATTCTCGCGGCGGGGCGTGGCGAACGCATGCGGCCCTTGACCGACCAGACGCCGAAGCCCCTGCTACCCGTCGCCGGCAAGCCTCTGATTGTCTGGCATCTGGAAGGTTTGGCAGAAGCGGGTTTGCGTGAGGTGGTGATCAATCACGCACATCTCGGTACGCAGATCGAAGCTGCACTCGGCGATGGCTCGCGCTGGGGTCTTTCGATTCTCTATTCGGCTGAACCCGAAGGTGCGCTTGAGACAGCCGGAGGCATCGCCAATGCACTGCCTTTGCTGGGAAATGAAGACCCGTTTCTGGTGGTCAATGGTGACATTTTTTGCGACTGGAAGTTCGCGAGAGCCGCCACAGCGTTAATGCCAGACGATCTTGCGTATCTGGTGCTGGTGCCAAATCCGACGCAACACCCGCACGGCGACTTCCTTCTGGCCGGGAAATGGGTCGTTGCGGAAATTGAATCACAGCCAGGCGTTGGCGCCACTTCGAGGCTGAACACCTTCAGCGGCATCGGCATCTATCGGCCGCAATTGTTCGCGGGCATCGAGCGAGGCCGGCCCGCAAAACTTGCGCCTTTGCTGCGTAGTGCGATGTCGGTTCGGCGGGTCTCCGGAGAGTTGCATTCCGGTCGCTGGGTGGATGTCGGTACTCCGCAGCGTCTGGCCGATCTGGATGCCGAGCTCCGCTCGCTATAATCGATCAATGGATACATCGCAATTGCCACTGGATAGCTCCTTCGAGCCGTATCGCCAGCGCCGACTTTTGTTGATTGAGCGCATGGTGCGTGGCGGCGGTGGAATCGCCGTCATTCCGACTTCAGCCGAGCAGGCACGCAACCGGGATACGCATTTTCCGTATCGGGCCGACAGCTATTTTCAGTACCTGACCGGCTTCGCCGAGCCCGAAGCTGTGCTGGTGATCGTAGTTGGAAAGGCGGGCGTGTCGCCGCAATCCATATTGTTCTGTCGCGAGAAAAACCTTGAACGAGAAATCTGGGATGGCTTCCGGCACGGTCCGGACGGCGCTCGCGAGATTTTCGGTTTCGACGAAGCGCATACCGTGGGTGAGTTTGACGTCAAGCTGGCCGAAATGCTTGCCGATCAGCCGGCATTGTGGTTTTCCATCGGCTACGACACCGGATGGGATCAGCGAATTGCTGCGGCATTGAATACTGTGCGTGGTGCGAGTCGCTCCGGCAAGCGCGCACCTGCGGCGATACGCGATGTGCGCGCCGAGCTCGATGCCATGCGTCTGATCAAGGATGCGTCCGAGCTTGCGACCATGCGTCGCGTCGCGGCGATTTCTACCGACGCTCACATCCGCGCCATGCGCTTTACCGTGCCAGGGTGTTTTGAGTACGAGGTCGAGGCTGAGCTGCTTCACGAGTTTCGCCGCCGCGGCTGCGAATATCCCGCCTATACGTCCATCGTCGCGGGCGGCGCGAATGCCTGCGTCCTGCATTACGTCGGCAACGATCAAGTTCTGCGCGACGGCGATCTGCTACTGATTGATGCCGGCGGCGAACTCAATGGTTATGCCTCGGACATCACGCGAAGCTTCCCCGTCAATGGCCGCTTCAGCGGACCGCAGGCCGATGTATATCAACTGGTGCTGGAAGCGCAGGCAGCGGCGATTGCCGCAGTAAGCCCCGGCGCAACTTTTGCCGATCCACACAATGCGGCCTTGGGCGTACTGGTGCAAGGCATGATCGATCTCAAACTATTGCAGGGGTCGGTGGATCAAGCAATGGAAGAAGAGAGCTACAAGCGGTTCTACATGCATCGCACCAGTCATTGGCTGGGCAAGGATGTGCACGATGCCGGGGAGTACAAGGAGGGAGATAATTGGGCGCCACTGACTCCCGGTATGGTGCTGACCATTGAGCCCGGCTGCTACATCCGTCCGGCAGATGATGTGCCCGAGATCTTCTGGAATATTGGTGTGCGTATCGAGGACGACGCTGTCGTGACGTCGGCAGGTTGCGAGGTCATCACAGACGCCGCACCAAAGAAAATCGCCGACATTGAGGCGCTGATGCGAGACGCCCGTGGCAACTGAACCCCCACCCCCACCGCCAACTCCGAGCGTAGCGAGCCAAAACAGTCACCCCATTCCCGGGGAAGGGGGACTGGGGGATGGCTCACTAGATAGCGGCTCCACCGCCAACAATTGCAACCATCAGGTTGCAATTGTTGGCGGTGGCCCGACAGGAATGGCGCTGGCCCTTGCGCTGAAACTCCACGGCATCACATCCGAAATATTCGAAGCCCGCGAGCGAACCGTCGTGCGCAAGGATGTTCGTGTTCTGGCTTTGTCAGACGGCGCCCGGCAGGTACTTGAGTGGCTGGGTGTGTGGCCGGGCCTTTGCGCAACGCCTATTGAAACCATCCATGTATCGCAGCGTGGCGGATTCGGGCGAAGTTGTCTGCGCGCTGCCGAGCACAACTTGAAGGCGCTGGGTTGGGTGTTGTCGGCCAGCGATCTGATTGCGGCGCTCGACACCGCAGTGGCCGCTGCCGGTATCGTTTATCACGAGAAGACAAAAGTCGGCGATGGCGACACGGCGAATTTTTCACTGACCGCATTTGCCGAAGGCGCCATTGAAGCCGACGCTGGCGTTCATCGCGACTACGGTCAACATGCAGTGCTGTGCTCGGTGAAAGTGGCCGCGCCACATCACAATGTCGCCTGGGAGCGATTCACCAATGAGGGACCGGTGGCACTGCTGCCCTTGGGTGATGAGTATTCGGTGGTGCTGACCTGTGCTGACGACATTGTGGCAGAGGTCAAGGCAATGGATGATGTGGCATTTCTTGCTGTGTTGCAAATGCGCTTTGGTAGCCGACACAAGTTTGTCGCGGCGAGTCCGCGTGCGGCTTACCCGCTTGGATTGCGCTATCGGCAAATGCCCGTTGGCGACCGCCAAGTCTGGCTTGGCAATGCGGCTCAGACGCTGCATCCGGTCGCGGGGCAAGGATTCAATCTCGCGCTGCGCGACGTATGGGAGTTGGCGCAGCAACTGAGTGGCGCCGACGATCCCGGTAGTCCCGAGTTGCTGGCCGCCTATGCGCGCCGCCGCGTGGTGGACCGAAGGGGTGCGATAGGGTTTACCAATTTGCTTCTGGATGGTTTTGCTTCCGAGTTTGCGCCGCTGAAACACGCGCGCGGTGCCGGGCTTCTGGCACTCGATTTGCTGCCGCCCTTGAGGGCCTTTGTGGCGAAGCGAATGATCTACGGTGCCCGCGCCTGGCCTTAAGGCTTGGAGGCATGATTCCTGCTCTGTCACATCGGCGATAAATAGTCTCGATTACCGCTTTCGTTCTTTGCGTTAAAATCTCGTCCTCCCCAACCGCTTTCCGTTTCCCGACATGGACTTCCTCGGCTTTCAGTTGCGCAACAATCTGTTTGTCGCGCCCATGGCCGGGGTTACTGATCGTCCTTTCCGGCAGCTATGCAAGTCACTCGGCGCCGGACTTGCAGTCTCTGAAATGGTGGCATCCAACTCGCTGCTGTATGGCAGCGCCAAGACGCGGCGGCGCGCCAATCATGAGGGTGAAGTGGATCCCGTTTCGGTGCAGATCGCGGGCGCCGACCCTAGCATGATGGCGCAGGCCGCACGGCACAATGTGGACAATGGCGCTCAGATTATCGACATCAACATGGGTTGCCCGGCAAAGAAGATCTGCAATGTCATGGCGGGTTCGGCGTTAATGCAAAACGAGTCGCTGGTAGCGAAAATTCTCGAAGCGGTGGTGGCCGCAGTGCCGGATACGCCGGTGACGCTCAAATTTCGCACTGGCTGGAATCGCGAAAATCGCAACGCACCGCGCATCGCCCGCATCGCCGAAGAATCCGGCATTCGCGCGATTGCCATCCATGGACGCACGCGCGCCGATCAATACATGGGTGAGGCGGAATACGACACCATCGCCGAGGTCAAGTCGCAGGTCAGAATTCCGGTTATTGCCAACGGCGATATTGGCACGCCCCAAAAGGCGCGCTACGTGCTCGATTACACAGGCGCGGACGGCGTCATGATCGGTCGTGCGGCGCAAGGGCGGCCCTGGCTGTTTCGCGAGATAGAATATTTCCTGAAGACCGGCCAACTGCTGGCGCCGCCAAAGGTGGAAGAGATACATGGAATTTTGCGCGACCATCTGGCGGATTTGTATGGATTCTACGGCGAGGAGACGGGCGTGCGCATTGCGCGCAAACATATCAGCTGGTACACCAAGGGTCTCGTCGGTGCGGCGAATTTCCGTCACGCCATGAACCAGATGCAAGATGTGGAGCAGCAACTGGAAGCAACCGACGAATTCTTTCTTGGCCACGCCGCGGCCAACGAACATCCATTGTATGAAACCAGTTCTGAAGAAATGATGGCTGCATGAGCAACGAAATTCCCGAATGCGTGCGACGCAACCTCAATCGCTATTTTCGCGATCTGGACGGACAGGCGCCTCATGCAATCTACGACATGGTGCTGAAGTGCGTCGAGCTGCCGATGCTGGAAGTGGTGATGAAGCAGGCAGGCGGCAATCAGACCGTCGCCGCCGAGATGCTGGGCATTAGCCGCGGAACTCTGCGCCGCATGTTGGTCGACCACGAAATAATCTAAGGTTCATGCGGCGAATAGAGACATCCCAGGTGATGAAACAAGGTAAGCGCGGCAAGCAGGCCCGCCCCCACCCATCCTCCCCCTCGCAGGGGAGGCTATTTATTTGCTCGCCTTGCTCGACGATCACCAGTCGCTCCGAGCGAGTTGATTCGCGTTAATTCCAGAGAGGTTTTCATGAAAGTCACACAGGCGCTAATCAGCGTTTCCGACAAGCGCGGCGCGGTTGATTTCGCCCGCGGGCTGGCCCGGTTTGGCGTCAAGCTATTGTCCACTGGCGGTACCGCCAAACTTTTGCGTGATGCCGGGCTCGACGTCACCGACGTCTCCGACTACACCGGTTTTCCTGAGTTGCTTGATGGTCGCGTCAAGACCCTGCATCCAAAGGTGCACGGCGGTATTCTCGGGAGGCGTGATCTGCCCGAACATCTCGCCGTCATGGAGCAGCACGGAATCCCGGCCATCGATCTGGTGGTGGTGAATCTTTACCCTTTCCGCGAGACCGTGGCCAAGCCCGGATGTACGCTGGACGACGCGATTGAGAACATCGATATCGGCGGCCCGACCATGGTGCGAGCGGCGGCAAAGAACCACGGCAATGAACAAGGCGGCGTGGCCGTGGTGACCGATCCCGAAGACTACGCACCGATACTGGAAGAGATCAAATCGGGCGGGGCTGTTTCCTACAAAACTCGTTTTGCGCTGGCCAAAAAGGCCTTCACTTACACCGCGCGCTACGACTCGGCCATCGCCAACTGGCTGACATCGCTTGATGCGGATAACAAACCAGGCGTTTTCCCCGAAAAACTGCAACTCGCTTTCGACAAGGTGGAGACCTTGCGTTATGGCGAGAATCCGCATCAGCAAGCCGCCTTCTATCGCGAGACCTCGGTGGTAGCTGGAAGCATTGCCAGCTACCAGCAACTCCAAGGTAAGGAACTGTCTTACAACAACATCGCTGACGCCGATGCGGCCTGGCAATGCGTCAAGGCCTTCGATAGCTCGGTCGGCCCTGCCGCCTGCGTCATCGTCAAGCATGCCAACCCCTGCGGAGTCGCCGTAGGTGCGAATGCCGAGGAAACCTATCGCAAGGCTTTCAAGACCGACCCGACCTCAGCCTTCGGCGGCATCATCGCGTTCAATGTAGCGATCGACAAAGTGGCAGCCGAGGCCATCGCCGGGCAGTTTGCCGAAGTCATCATCGCGCCTGAAATCACTGCAGAAGCGCGCGCCGTATTTGCCGCCAAGCAGAATCTGCGCGTGCTCGTCGTGCCTCTCGGTAAGTCGGCCGGCGCATTCGACTACAAACGCGTCGGCGGCGGACTATTGCTGCAAAGCGCCGATGAGGCGCGCATTACCCAAGATGACATCAAGGTCGTAAGCAAACGCGCGCCATCGGCCCAGGAGATGAGTGATCTGCTGTTCGCTTGGCGCGTGGCCAAGTACGTCAAATCGAATGCTATCGTCTATTGCAAAGATGGCATGACGGTGGGTGTCGGCGCGGGTCAGATGAGCCGCGTCGATTCCGCGCGCATCGCCGCCATCAAAGCCGAGAACAATGGACTGACGGTGCTTGGCTCGGTAGCCGCGTCAGACGCATTCTTTCCCTTCCGCGATGGTCTCGACGTTCTGGCCAAGGCCGGGGCTACGGCGGTAATCCAGCCCGGTGGTTCGGTGCGCGATGCCGAGGTCATTGCTGCGGCAGATGAGCAGAATCTTGCGATGGTGGTGACCGGTTTCCGGCATTTCAGGCATTGAAACCTAGTTGTCACAGGGAGCACGGAGGCAACAGAGACTTGCTCCAAGGGCACTTCTCAGAATTACCTGTGGCTGAAAAGGCATTTTCATGAAGATATTGGTTGTTGGCTCTGGCGGCCGCGAGCATGCCCTCGCCTGGCGCTTGGCGCAGGCGCCAGGCTTGCAAAAGGTCTATGTTGCGCCGGGCAATGCGGGCACCGCGCTCGAGCACGAACTGGAAAATCTGCCGATCAGCGACATCAATGAACTCGCCGATTACGCAGCGCGTGAAAAAGTGCACGCTACGGTAGTTGGTCCAGAAGCGCCGCTGGCGGATGGCATTGTCGACGTTTTTCGGGCGCGCAATCTGCGCATATTCGGCCCGACAAAAGCTGCAGCGCAACTCGAAAGTTCGAAGGATTTCGCCAAGCGCTTCATGAGTCGGCACAATATTCCGACGGCAAAGTTCGAAACTTTCACGGATGTCAAAGCAGCACATGCCTACATTGATGCCGAGGGCGCCCCCATCGTGGTCAAGGCTGATGGCCTAGCCGCAGGCAAGGGTGTGGTAGTGGCGATGGATGTGGCCGAAGCCCATGCTGCTGTCGACATGATGCTGTCGCAAAATACGCTTGCAGTAAAACACTCAGAGACGGGTGCACGTGTCGTAATCGAGGAGTTTCTTGAGGGCGAGGAGGCCAGCTTCATCGTGATGGCCGACGGCCGACATGCACTGGCAATGGCCACCAGCCAAGATCATAAACGGCTCAAGGATGGCGATCAGGGACCGAACACCGGTGGCATGGGCGCCTACTCACCGGCACCGGTAGTCACACCCGAAATTCACGCTCGAGTCATGCGCGAAGTGATCATGCCTACCATCAACGGCATGGCCGCCGACGGCATCGTTTACACCGGTTTTCTCTATGCCGGGCTGATGATCAAGCCCGATGGCAGCCTGCGTGTACTCGAATTCAATTGCCGCATGGGCGATCCCGAAACTCAGCCGATCATGATGCGTCTGAAAAGCGATTTTGTCGAACTGGTCGATGCCGCTATCGACGGTCGCCTCAATGAAGTCGAAGCCGAGTGGGACCGACGCATCGCCCTCGGCGTGGTCATGGCCGCAGCCAATTACCCTGCGACACCGAGAAAAGGCGACGTGATTCATCACCTTCCCGCGCAGCAGGAGGATAGCCATGTGTTTCATGCCGGTACGACACAGAAAGACGGCGAAGTGGTCACCGCCGGTGGACGCGTGCTCTGCGTTACAGCGCTCGGCGACAACGTCAGGGCAGCGCAAAAGCGCGCCTATGAAGTGCTTGGTCCCATCAGTTTCGACGGTATGCAGTGCCGTCGTGACATAGGCTTTCGCGCCATCAAGCGATGATTTTGCCTCCCGCCACGCTCGGCATGCTGGGTGGCGGCCAGCTTGGTCGTTTCTTTGTCATTGCCGCTCACGAACTTGGCTATCGGGTTCTGGTGCTGGACCCCGATCCACAAAGTCCTGCCGGTCGCATCGCAGACCAGCATCTGGTTGCCGCATACGACGATCCCGACGCGTTGAACCAGATGGCGGAATCCTGCGCCGCCGTTACCACCGAATTCGAGAATGTCCCGTCCGGCAGCCTGGGCTATCTGTCCAAGTTCATACCCGTGCGGCCAAGCGCCGACGCTGTTGCGATCAGCCAGAATCGAAGTATTGAGAAAAGCTTCCTCAAGCAGCACGGTTTTCCTCACGCGCCGTATGCAGATGTAAGTGATGAGGCGGACATCGCCAATGCCAACGCGGGACTTTTCCCTGGAATACTCAAAGTCGCTCGCTTTGGCTACGACGGCAAAGGGCAGATTCGGGTCAAGAGTCGCGAGGAAGCTCTGTTGGCGTACCGGCAGACCAAGGGCGAACACTGCGTACTTGAGCAATTGTTGCCGCTGGAATATGAAGTGTCTGTGGTGTTGACGCGCGACGCCGCCGGAATCGTGAAGTGCTTCCCCACTGCCGAAAACAGCCACCGCCAAGGCATTCTGGATGTATCGATTGTTCCCGCGCGAACCACAGGCTGCCTTGTCGGCAATGCCGAAGAACTTGCCGAAGGCATTGCACAAAAAATGGCCTATGTCGGCACACTGGCGGTCGAGTTTTTCATTGTGCGTGGTCAACTGGTCGTCAATGAAATCGCCCCACGGCCACACAATTCGGGGCACTTCAGTCTTGACGCCTGTATCACCAATCAGTTCGAACAGCAGGTACGCGCGCTTACAGGTTTGCCGCTGGGCGAGACCCGGGCGCATTCGGCCGCTGTGATGGTAAATCTGCTGGGAGACCTGTGGTACCAACGCGACCCCCATCACAGTCACGAGCCGGACTGGACGCAGCTGCTCGCGGTACCCAATCTCAAGCTGCATCTATACGGCAAACATCACGCCCGCCCTGGACGCAAGATGGGACATTTCACAGTGATCGGTAGTGATGCGCAGCAGGTGCAAAAGTCGGCTCTGGCGGCACGGCGCTTGATTGGCATCAACGATGACAGCCCCAGTGACTGAAGTATCACGCGCAGCCGATTTACTGCGTGCCGGCGAACTGGTCGCCTTTCCTACTGAAACGGTTTATGGCCTGGGCGCAGATGCCAGAAACCCGCAAGCCATTGCGCGTATCTTCGCCGCCAAAGGGCGGCCCGCCGATCATCCTCTGATCGTGCATCTGCCCGATGTATCACATCTCGAACACTGGGCTTCAGAGGTTTCCGAGATGGCCTTCAAGCTTGCAACCGCCTTCTGGCCGGGGCCCTTGACTTTGATCATGAGGCGCCGTCTTTCAGTGCTGGATGCCGTCACCGGCGGCCAGGATACCGTGGGCCTTAGGGTGCCAAATCACCCAATGGCGCTGCAACTACTGCAGGTATTCGACGGTGGCATTGCGGCGCCTTCGGCCAATCGATTTGGCCGCATCAGTCCAACCACGGCCGCGCACGTGCGTGAGGAGCTCGGCAACTCGGTGTCCATGATTCTCGACGGCGGCTCCTGTCTGGTCGGCATCGAATCGACCATTCTCGACCTGTCTGGCACGGAGCCGCGCATTCTGCGTCCGGGCATGCTCGACGCGATAGCCATCGGTGACGTGTTGGGCTTCATTCCCGAGTTCGGCGCAAAGCTGGAAACCCCCAGGGTTTCAGGCAGTCTGGAGGCGCACTACGCTCCGATAACTCCGCTGCAACTAGTGGCTGCAGTCGAAGTGGCGCAGCTTGCGCACCGGGCGGTCCAAGCTGGCCGGCATCTTGCAGTACTGTCAGCCCAGCCACCCACATTCAGCCATCAAAAACTGCTATGGATTACCGCCAGCGCTGACTCGGCGCAATTCGCCCACGACCTCTATGCTCAACTGAGAGAGCTTGATGCAATCGGAGCGGATTTAATTCTCGTAGAAGCGCCGCCTGCAACCGATAGCTGGCGGGCTGTTGCCGACCGTTTGCGTCGTGCCGCAGCAGGTTCGAATAGAGGGTGAAACATTAGCGTCATCAAGCTCTAGGAACGTCAGTGCGCGGCCGATAATTTTTCTTGAGCCGATTTCCGGTAGAGAGGAAGAAACCATGGCCAACAAAGAGCGCAAGGGTTTACGCCAGAAAAGTACCCAGCAGGATGCTTCAATGAAGGGCAGGGTTATTGGTGCCGCGGTAAATCTCGCGATGAACCGGGGTTTCGTCGTCGGGCGTGAGGTTTTGCTGGGCACTGTTCCCGGCATCGTGGTGGGCTACAACATTGCCAGCTTCGGGCAGTTTATCGGTAGTGCCTATCCTCTGGTCGTGCGCACCGCACTAGGTGTGACCAAGTGCGGTTTGGAGGAAGTCAGCCTGATCTGAGGCTGTTGCGTGTACCCGAGAGACATCAGTTTGGGTAGGCCAACTTCCCGAGCCACAGCCCGGTTGATATAATCCGCAGCGCTGTATGGGGGTGTAGCTCAGTTGGGAGAGCGCGACGTTCGCAACGTCGAGGCCAGCGGTTCGATCCCGCTCACCTCCACCATTAAAGCTTTTTTGTGCAATCCATAAATCTAATACCAAGGTGGTTTCCTGTGCGCCTCGGCAATTATTTTGGCATTGCGACCAGGCCGGCGGGCTTACTGGCGGAGACGCAATTGCCCTGGAGAATTTCACTTTGAATCGCAAGCAAGAAGGCTTCATCAACGGTAGCGCCATGACGATTCTGATCGGCGGCCTCGTACTTGGCGGGCTGCTTATCTACGGTTCGAAAACTGGTCAGGAGTTGCCGCTCTGGCCGGCGATCGCCGTGGTAGTGGTGAATCTGGTCGCGGCGGTAAAGCTTGTACTGGATATCAGGACTGCAAAAAAGCTAAGGCAAGCCCCTCAATCGAATGCCACAAAGGCCGATAGTCCGCCTCGGTAGTGGTTCCAACAGCTCAACGACTCAATAAGCGCTGGCTGTCAGCGAGAGCATGTGTCCCAAACGCGGACTGCCATGCCCGCCCAGTACCGCAAGATAGGCGGCCTTGACCGCTTCCTGGCCAATGTGGTGCTCAACGATGAGCCATGGTGCTGCGGGATCACAAACTATTCCGATGAATTCTTGCCACGCTTGCAGAAGGCGCTGACCGAGAATATCTGCGCCCCATTCGGAACTTCGTTTCTTGATTTGTGCGGGCGCAAAAAATAGCGTCGCGCGCGGTCCGGGAATATCTTTGGCGCCGCCAAGTTGTTCGACATGGGTGCCGCCGATGGAGCTGCTGTATTTCAGATTGGCAAAACGCGTATGAATGTTTTTGCGCAGATCTGCATTGCCGGCAAAGTCGATATAGCAGCAAGCTGTGTCGGTTGCGATCTGGTCAAGTTGATCGTAGCTCAGTACCTGGTGATAACAACCCAGGCTGCGACAAAACTCGAGGTTGGCAGTAGAAGTCAAGCCAAGCACTTTGATGCCTTCGCGCTGCGCGAGTTGAAACGCTGTGCCGTAGGCGGTTTTGCTCGAAGCACTGGATAACAACATCACACCGGTGCCGTTGTCCTTTGCACCAAAAAATTCGTTGTCCGCCAGGAAATCATCGATCAGCCAAGATGTGATGAAAAGCGGGCGCAGCAGAGCCTGAACATCCTCGGATTGACTGGTGTAGAACGGGTCCGCGCTGCAACGCGAGTAGCTGTTGTAGACCGGGTGCAGCGTCGCACGATGTTCGGCGCCATCCATGAATCCCGCTGGTGACGCTCGCTGGGGCTGCAAGACGACGCTCGAAGACATCGGGTAGTAGCCATAGAATTTTTCACCAACCTGAATGTTGGGGTGTCGAGATTCGAGAACGCTGGCAAAGCCCCACACCGGTATGTGTCCCCAGCCAGCCTCAGTCGGATAGAAGCCCCAGTAATTCATTGCCTCGCCAAACGCGGCGTAGGTGATGTTGTTAGCCGTCAACGCAAACTTTTCAACGCCAAGCCGCACTTGCGCTTCCTCAAGTTGGATATCAGGTGTTTCGCGCAGCTCGATTTGGCTGAGATGATCTTTGCGGACCAGAAAATCAATGGATTTCATGCGTACCCCCGAACGAGTATTCAGTTTCTAGTGTATTTGCCAGATGAGGTCTGTGCCTGTGTTGGCTTGTTTGATCCGAGGCGGCTGGTCAGGTGATCGGTTTCCTTTTTCCCTTACCTTTGAGGTCTCTCTCCTGAGATTTTCAATATCGAACCTGACCTTGAGCAAGGCATAGGATTCAACAGAAATGCGCCAAGCTATCCCAAACGCCCCGGGCAAACAAAAAGCGGTTAGAAGTTTAAACTTCTAACCGCTTGATTCTACTGGTGCGCCCGGAGAGATTCGAACTCCCTACCCCTTGGTTCGTAGCCAAGTACTCTATCCAGATGAGCTACGGGCGCTTAAGAGGCCGAGATTATACCGAAGAAATCGCTGAAGACAAGATTGAAACCTGCGGCGGCGCGTCGGTGAGGCAGAGTAGAGAGTCACTTCTTTTGTGTGGCACTGACTCGTTTCGCCAGGGCGCGGATCTGTTCGGCGGATACCTCGTCTGCTGTCTTGTCCTTGAGCAGTATCCAAAGCATCGCGCCGTTAATGATAACCAGGGCAACCTCGATATACAGAATGGGCGTCACCAGTTGCCGCAATGAATTATCACCGAACAGGAAATAGAAGCCTTCAAAGGTCGGAAGGGCGGCTTTGGTAATTGCCGAAAAGTACTCGAATGGCGGAAACAGAATAATCAGTAGCAGATTAACCGCCACCAAAACCAGGACGATTCTTTGCTGGCGGTTGCCGCCCGGACGCTGCAATTGTTTCAGCGGTGCGGTGCGCAGCAGGAGCAGGGCGATGCAGAAGTTGACTAGTACGACGATAATCTCAAGGGCAAGAAAGCTTGTATTGATGACCCGATTCGGGTGCGAGCCAAACGCGAAGAAAAATCCGTCGAAGGTAGGTATGTTGCCTTGCTGCAGAGAAACGTAGTCATAGGGCGGGAACAGCAGGAGTAGCGCCAGGTTGGCGACAGCGGCGACCAGCGTGATTCTTTGGGCATTATTCATGGAAATTCCATAGCGGGCTCGAAACGCCGCTTCGCTTAATCTGCATGCCAATATGGCTGAGTGGGTAACTTATACCCGGGAGGCTTTTCCGGGAAGAAAGAGATCACGTATAAACTCCCGCCTGTTGAACGGATACGGGACAGTGTATGAAAATCCTCTGGATTTTGCTCGGTTGCAGTGTGACATTCACGACTTTCGCTCAGGACATCAGCTTGCGTCACGATCTCGACGGCAAGAAGCTCGATGCCTTGGCAACGCTGGTGCTGCGCTTCAACGACGAACAAAAGGGCAAGGGCCGAGTATTGCTTCAGGATTCTCGGGGGGTGGAGAATCGGCAAGTGATCCCGCACTTGGCATTGCTTGATCCCGACGACAGCATGGCATTTTTTGGAACCCGTCCTCGCTTTCGCCCATTGGACGATCTCATGCGAAAGGCCGGACAGAAGTTCAATTCAAACCAGTTTTACCCGCAGGTGGCCGATGCCGTGGACGATGCTCGCGGTCGACTGCAGGCGCTGCCAATGGCGCTTTCGCTGCCGGTGCTGTTCATCAACCGCGCGGTTTTGCGCACGGCCGGTGCGGATCCCGATAAGCCGGTAAAAACGTGGTGGGATTTGCAAGAGGTGGCTGGGGTACTTCGCGACAGCGGCAGCAAGTGCCCTTTGACCACGGCGCGATTTGCCTGGATTCATTCCGAAAACGTATCGATGCAGGCCAATGAGCCGATGGTCGCCAAAGTCGGCAGGCTGAACACGGTGTTGGCTAACGGCATGGTCAATGTCAAACATCTGGCACTGCTGGCGAGCTGGCAAAAGAGCAGCTATTTTCACTATTCAGGGCCGGCACGCGAGGGCAATCAACGCTTTCTTAGCGGCGAATGCGCGATGCTGACCAGCGAATCTTCCCTGTACGCCGACGCGAGAAGTGCCGGGATCGATGTCGGCGTCGGACCCTTGCCTTTCTACGACGACGTTTATGCGCCCAGGCCAAATGATGTACTGCCTGATGGGGCTGGACTGTGGATTCTGGCAGGGAACAAAAAGGATGAAGACAGACTAGCCGCACGATTTGTAGCTTTCCTGATGCGACCCGAAGTGCAGAAGGAATGGGTGCACGCCACCAGTTTTCTGCCGATGACGCCAGCGGCCGTTACAGCCTTGCGCGGATCGGACATTCCACCGCACCTACTGGATGCGGCACAGAAACGCTTGTCGGTTTCGCAAAAAGGCAGTACGCGGGCCAAGCATGGGCTGATACGTGATCGCTTGCATCAGTTTCTCGGCGAAGAAGTGGAGTTTGTCTGGAATAACGGCCGAGCCGCGAAGGAGGCACTGGATAACACCGTGCGTCGGGTCAACGAGGCGATTGCCACGCCGCCCAGTGCGGTCCGGGTTGCTCCTCGTTGATTTATCCGACCATCATCGCGCATCGCTGCGGCGGTGCGTTGGCGCCCGAAAATACTTTGGCAGGATTGCACATGGCGGCCCGCCTGGGGTGTCGCGGCGTCGAGTTTGACGCCATGCTCAGCGCCGACGGCGTGCCTGTTCTGATGCACGACGAGACTCTGGAGCGCACTACCTCAGGGCACGGACGGGTGGCGGAGCAGGCATGCAGCCAGATTGTCCAACTGGATGCCGGTGTCCGGCAGCACTCGGCATTCGCCGCGGAGCCGGTGCCGACACTCGACCAGGCCTTGCGCTTATGCGCCGAGCTGGGATTGTGGGCCAATGTTGAAATCAAACCCTCGTCTGGCCAGGACGTAGAGACAGGTCGAGTGGTGGCGCGTCACGCCGCGGCAGCAAGCTGCCGCCTGGTGTTGTCCTCCTTTTCGCAGGATGCCTTGCGTTCTGCGGCGAAGGAAGCTCCCACGCTGCCGCGCGCCATGCTGGTCGAAGCGATTCCGGCAGACTGGCATAAGCGCATGGTCGGCCTGGGAGCGGTTGCCATACATTCGGCGGCGCAGGAACTAAATGCCAACGTGGCAAAAGCAGTGCTTGCTGATGGCTTTGCGCTGGCTTGTTACACGGTCAATCATCGTGAAGAGGCCGGGCGACTGTTTGCCATGGGCGTCAGTGCGGTGTTTACCGACCGACCCGACCATTGGGCTGCAGCCGAAATGTAAGCACCGCTAACGACCGATTACATTTTTGTTGTCAGCGTTGGGGTGTCGGTAGCGTTACTCTGAGCATGGGGATTCCCATTTCAACCATAAGGAGCAACAAATGAAACGCACATCCAGCCTGCTGCTTGCCGTTCTGACCGTTTTCGCGCTGCCGGTTCTAGCGCAAACCAACACACCCAAAGTCGATCAGCGTCAGGCCAGCCAGCAACAGCGTATCGATCAAGGTGTCGCGTCGGGCCAGTTGACCGCCAAGGAAGCCGCGCGCCTGGAAAAAGGTCAGAGTCGGATCGAGAAGATGGAAGACAAGGCCAAGGCCGACGGCAAGGTAACGCCCAAGGAACGCGCGCGCTTGAAGAAGGCCGAGACCAATCAGAGCAAGATGATCTACAAACAAAAGCATGATCGTCAGCAGGATCGCAATCACGACGGCAAGAAGGACCGTCCGCGCAAGAAGAAGTAAGCTGGTTTGGCTCCGTCAAAGCCCGCCTGTGCGGGTTTTTTTTATTTCTCCGCAGGAAGCGGAGACGGTATCTCCCTGTGGGATGAATCCTGCTGGCGTAAAATCCTCACTTTGCATCAATGAAGCTCTCTTGCCATGAAAAGCTCCGAAATCCGCCAGCAGTTTCTCGATTATTTTGCGTCAAAAGGTCACCAGATAGTGGCCTCCAGTTCGCTGGTGCCGCACGAGGACCCGACGCTGCTATTCACCAATGCCGGGATGAACCAGTTCAAGGATGTATTTCTTGGCTTCGACAAGCGTAGCTACAGCCGCGCGGTGAGCTCGCAAAAATGCGTACGCGCTGGCGGCAAGCACAATGATCTGGAAAACGTTGGCTACACTGCGCGGCATCACACGTTTTTTGAGATGCTGGGCAACTTCAGTTTTGGCGACTACTTCAAGCGTGATGCGATCAAATATGCGTGGGAGTTGCTGGTCGAAGTCTTCAAACTGCCTGCCGACAAGCTCTGGGTGACGGTCTATGCCGAGGACGACGAGGCTTATGACATCTGGACCAATGAAATAGGGATGCCGCCGGAACGCGTGATCCGCATTGGTGACAACAAGGGCGCGCGCTACGCCTCGGACAATTTCTGGATGATGGGCGACACTGGCCCCTGCGGCCCATGCACAGAAATCTTTTACGACCATGGCGAACATATCTGGGGCGGCCCCCCGGGCAGCGAAGACGAGGACGGCGACCGCTACATTGAAATCTGGAACAACGTCTTCATGCAGTTCAACCGCGATGAGGCCGGCGTAATGCATCCGCTGCCCAAGCCTTCGGTGGATACCGGCATGGGCTTGGAGCGTGTTTCCGCGGTGTTGCAGGGTGTTCATGCGAACTATGAAATCGACTTGTTTCAGGTGCTGATCGCCGCTGCTGCGCGCGAGACCTCCGATGCCGACATGGACAGCCCGAGCCTGCGGGTACTGGCCGACCACATTCGTGCCTGCTCTTTCCTGATTGCCGACGGCGTCATCCCCGGCAATGAGGGGCGCGGCTATGTCTTGAGGCGCATTATTCGCCGCGCCATCCGCCATGGCTGGAAGCTGGGCGCGCGAGTCGCTTTTTTCCACCGCATGGTTCCCGACTTGGTGACCGAGATGGGCACAGCGTTTCCCGAACTGGCGACCGGCAAGACTCGGGTAATGGACGTGCTCAAGCAGGAAGAAGACCGTTTCTTCACAACCATCGAGCACGGCATGGCGATTCTGGAAGCCGAACTGGGGGCGATGGAACAGAACGGAATCAACATCTTCAACGGTGAGACGGCATTCAAGTTGCATGATACTTACGGCTTCCCGCTCGACTTGACGGCCGACATTTGTCGCGAGCGGCAGATGAGTGTGGATAGCGCTGCTTTTGATGCCGCCATGACACGACAGAAAGATCAGGCGCGCGCTGCCGGCAAGTTCAAGATGACGGCCAATCTCGACTACGAAGGACCCGCCTCAAGCTTCCACGGCTACGAGACGCTGGAGGCACGCGGCAATATTCTGGCCTTGTACAAGGACGGTACTGCGGTCAACGAACTGGTCGAAGGCGAGATCGGTGTAGCGGTTCTCGATGACACGCCTTTCTATGCTGAGTCCGGCGGCCAGGTAGGCGACATCGGCGAGCTACGATCAACACATGGCATCTTCGCTGTCGAGGATACGCAAAAGATTCAGGCCAGCGTCTTCGGCCATCACGGCGTGGTGCGCACCGGCAGCCTGAAAGTCGGCAATGGCGTGACGGCGAAAGTGGACGTGCAGTCGCGCGCGCGCATTGTTCGTCATCACTCGGCGACGCATTTGATGCACAAGGCATTACGCGAAGTGCTAGGCGATCACGTACAACAGAAAGGCTCCCAGGTCGATCCAGACAAGACGCGTTTCGACTTTGCCCACACGCAACCGGTGACGGCCGACGAGATCGTCCGTATCGAACGGCTGGTCAACGATGAAATTCTGGCCAATGTTGAAACGCGTTCACGGGTGATGCCGATTGATGAAGCGCAAAAGACCGGAGCAATGATGTTGTTCGGCGAGAAGTACGGTGATGAAGTGCGCGTGCTTGACATCGGTTCATCGTGTGAGCTGTGTGGCGGCACCCATGTCGGTCGCAGCGGCGACATCGGTTTGTTCAAGATCGTCATGGAAGGTGGCGTGGCGGCTGGCGTGCGGCGCATCGAAGCGGTGTGCGGCGATGTGGCCATAGCGCGCATTCAGCAGCAACAGGTCTTGCTCGATGCCGTCGCAGCAGAACTCAAGGCCCAGCCGGTTGACGCTGCCGCGCGTGTGGCGCAGTTGCTGGACCACGTGAAAACGCTGGAAAAAGAACTCGCGCGCCTCAAGTCCAAACTCGCGGCATCACAGGGCGACGATCTGGTCGCGCAGGCGGTCGACGTCAAGGGCATCAGAGTGCTTGCAGCAAACCTCGAAGGTGCTGATGCAACGGCTCTGCGCGAAACGCTGGATAAGCTGAAAGACAAGCTAAAGAGTGCCGTCATCGTGCTGGCCAGCAGCCGCGAAGGAAAGGTAAGTTTGATTGCCGGTGTCACCCCCGATCTCACGAGCAAGTTGAAGGCTGGTGAACTGGTCAACCATGTAGCGCAACAGGTCGGCGGCAAAGGCGGCGGGCGGCCCGACATGGCGCAAGCTGGTGGCACCGATCCGGCAGGCCTGCCGGCGGCATTGGCCTCGGTAGCGGCCTGGGTCGAGTCGAAGCTGTAAAAGTTCCCAGAGGGACGCACAGCGCTGGAGCTGGCGATACGGCGCCGTCAGAAGTTCGTATTGATGCCCGGCCAGGCGGCGTCGAGCGCGGCCTTGAACTCGTTCTGAATGCGCAGCAAAGCCGCTTTGGTGTCCGCCTCGAAGCGCAGTACCACCACTGGCGTGGTGTTCGAGGCGCGAACCAGGCCGAAGCCATCGGCATACTCGGCACGCACACCGTCAATGGTGATCAATTCGCGCGCTCCAGGAAAGCGACCATCGCGTCGCAATTTGGCGATCAGTGCATGCGGTTCGCCTTCTTTCATCTGGATGTTGAGTTCCGGCGTCGAGATGGAATTGGGCAGGTTTTTCAGCGGCCAGTTTGAATCCTTCCAGCGCGAGACGATTTCCAGCAGACGCGCGCCGGTATAGATCGCATCGTCAAAGCCGAACCAGCGCTCCTTGAAAAACATGTGGCCGCTCATTTCGCCGGCCAGTGGCGCACCGGTTTCCTTGAGCTTGGTCTTGATCAGCGCGTGGCCGGTGTTCCACATCAGCGGACGGCCACCCTGAAAGCGAATTGACTCTGCCACCCAGCGCGAACACTTCACGTCATAGATGATCTGGGCACCCGGGTTGCGGGTCAAAACGTCGGCGGCAAACAGCATCAGCTGCCGATCGGGAAAAATGATCTCGCCGTCGCGCGTAACCACACCGAGGCGATCGCCGTCGCCATCGAAAGCCAGACCCAGTTCCGCGCCCGTATCGTGTACCACGCGCTGCAGGTCGAGCAGATTTTCCGGCTTGGATGGGTCCGGATGATGATTCGGGAAGCGGCCGTCGACTTCGCAGAACAACGGCGTCACGGTGCAACCCATGCGGCGAAACAGATCCGGGGCAACGCTGCCGGCGATGCCGTTGCCGCAATCGATGACGATTTTCATCGGCCGCGAGAGTTTGACGTCGCCGACGATGCGGTCAATATAGCGTTGGCGCACGTTGGCGTGACGCACGTGGCCATAGCCTTCGCAAAAGTCGGCGCTGGCGATACGGCGGCGAAGATCCTGAATCATCTCGCCATACAGAGTTTGTCCGCCGAGCACCATTTTCAAACCGTTGTACTCGGGCGGATTGTGGCTGCCGGTGACCGAGACACAGCTATCCGTGCCCAGTTCATGAGCGGCAAAGTAGGTCATCGGTGTTGGCACTCTGCCAATGTCGATGACATCAATTCCGGTGGAGGTGATGCCATGGGCGAGAGCGCCCGCGAGTTCCGGGCCGGACAGGCGTCCGTCACGGCCGATGACAATCGAAGTGAGGCCGCGCGCAATGGCTTCGGTACCTAGAGCTTGGCCTATCAGTCGCACCGTATCGGCAGTCAGTGCGGTGCGCACGATGCCGCGAATGTCGTAGGCTTTGAAAATTTCAGGTGCGGGAGTTTGCATAGGATTCAGTGCGAAGCGATTGGTCGCAATTATCGCACGGCATAGTCGTTAGGCATGTAAGTATCGAAGTGAGCAAGCAGACGTTGTGGTAGCCAGTCGATGCGGCCGGGCAGGCCCCCATGTACGAAACCGACATGCCCGCCTCGGGCGTGAATTTCCATCGCCAGGTTTGCAGACAAGTGCTTGGTTTGCGGCAATGCCGCCAGCGGCAGAAAAGGATCATTCGCTGCGTGGAGCAGCAGCGTCGGTACCCGCACTTCACCCAACAGCGGCCCGGCGCTGCTGCTTGCATAGTAGTGGTCGACGCCCCTGAACCCATGCAGCGGAGCGGTCACGGCATCGTCGAATTCCCGCAGTGTACGTGCGGTCTGCGCGCGGCGAATGTCGATGTGGCCGGGAAAGCGATTGTCCTTGGCCTGTGCTGCGGGAATCAGCGTGCGCAGAAAATGCAGCGCATAGATACGGTTGAAGCCGGACGAGAGTTCCGCATTGGCGGCGGCCAGGTCTAAGGGGGCACTGACGGCCGCCGCCGCGTTGATCACGGTGCCTGCCTGAATACCTTGTTCAGCCAGCCACTTGAGCAGGACATTGCCGCCGAGTGATACGCCCGCTGCGAATAGTGCGGAAAAGCCGAGCGCCTGCAGTCGACGCAAAATCCAGTCGATTTCCGCCGAGTCGCCCGAATGATAGGCGCGAGGCAATCGGTTCGGTTCACCGGAGCAGCCGCGAAAATGCACGACCACGCCATGCCAGCCGCGCTGCTTCAGGGCAAACATCAGGCGCCGCGAGTAGTGGCTGCGCGAGCTGCCTTCGAGGCCATGAAACAAGACGACGCAAGGTGCACCGGGGCTTCCCTCAATCCAGTCCAGATCGATGAAATCCTCGTCCGGCGTCTCCCAGCGTTCGCGTCGATACGCGGGCAGTGGTCCTTTGATCAACAATGGCCAGATGGTTTGTGCGTGACCGCCGGGCAGCCAGTTTGGCGAATTGTAGGGCGCCACAGATATCGGCACGCTCAGTGCAATGTTCGCGGGGCCTCGCCAATACTGTCCGGCGGTACGGGCGAGGCGTGGTGAGCCACCATGCGCCAACCCAAGGCACCGCGCACATAGACATTGGTGGCGGCGACCGGCGCGCTCAAGTTCTCGTCGTCGAGCGTGGCAATGTGTTCCAGCACCGTGCTGATCATGGCGAAGGGAGTGGCCACGGTGGTTTGGCGCGACAGGCGTATTTTGAGCTGTTTTCCACTGGAAAAGATGCGCTGCCAGGCTTCGCGAATCGCTGTGTATCCGATCAGGCGCGGGCCGCCGGGTTGCACACAGACAACTTCTTCATCTTCGGCCCAGACGGTCATCATGGTCTCGATATCGCCTCGTTCGAGTGCTTCGTAGAAGGCAGCCTCCACGTCTTGCGGGCTGGCGTATATTTTCTGGCTGGGCACGGTCAGGGCGTGACTTGCATGGTGATGGCGGTCGCCACTTGCAGTGGCGTGATTCCGGTCAGGCAATCGAAATGACCGAGCGGGCATTCGCGTTTGAAGCAGGGACTGCATGAAAGGTTTTTCGTGATGACTTTCGCGCGCGGCGAAAGCGGTGGAGTGTATGCGGGCGAAGACGATCCATACAGAGCCACCAGTGGTCTATTCAACGCTGCCGCGACGTGCATCAGGCCAGAATCGTTGCTCACTACGCAATGGGCCGAGGCGATCAGATCAATCGCCTGCTCGAGAGAGCTGCGGCCGCAAAGATTGAGCGCGGCACCGTTTGCTGCTGCCGCGATTTCATCACCGACAATGGCGTCCTTGGCCGAGCCCAGCAGCCAGACCGGGTTTTGCGGTGTGCCGACAAGCTGCGCCAACGAGGCGAAGTGTTCTGCGGGCCAGCGCTTGGCCGGGCCGTATTCGGCGCCCGGGCAAAAAATGATGGGTGTGGCATCGGGTGGCAGATTCAGGGCGCGGCGTGCGGCCAGCTGTTGTTCGCTTGTCGAGCTCAGTCGAGGCTGCAGCAACTGGTCCGGCAGTGGTCCGGCAAGGGCGGCGTAACGCTGGACCAGTTGCGGGTGCTGGGCGACGTCAAGTCGATGGCGCTCGTTCAGCAGCAGGTAGCGGCTCTCGCCCTGATAGCCGATGCGTCGGGGAATCCCGGCGAAGAAGGGTACCAGCGCTGATTTCCATGAGTTGGGCAGCACATAGGCGGCTGAAAAGTCGGCGCTGGTGAGACGGCGACCCAGCGCGCGGCGCGCTGAAAAACCAAACTCGCCATGTTTGAAAGGGTTGCCGGTTACCGCGTCAACTTCGGCCATGCGGGCCAGCAATGGCGTGGTCCATTCTGGTGCCAGCACCTCGATGTGGATACCGGGGTTCTGTTTTTTGATCAGCCCGAATAGCGGCTGAGCGAGAATCGTGTCGCCGATCCAGGACGGAGCGACAACAAGAATCTTCATGCCCGGAGACTACTTCGCACGCTTACGCTGCGGCTTCGCAGGCAAGCGTCAATGATGACCCTTGGGCCGTTCGCCGGTGAACTGATACAAGGTGCCGCAGTATGGGCAGGCGGCTTCACCGGAGGGGCTTTTCAACACGTCGATGAAGACGCGTGGATGGCGTGCCCACAGGGGAGCGCCCGGGCGCGGGCAAGCCAGCGGCAGATCATGGGCGGTGATGTGTATCTGGCGCTGGGATTCGTCGAGAGTTGACATGTTGGACCTCTAAAGCGGCTTTATACGTAGGTCAGCCAGTCGGCGTGGGCAGGCACTTTGCCATTCACCACGTCGAAATACAGGCTCTGAATTTTGGTCGTTATCGGACCGCGACTTCCGCTACCGATAACACGCCTGTCGAGTTCGCGTATCGGTGTGACTTCCGCAGCGGTGCCGGTGAAGAAGGCTTCGTCGGCAATATAGATGTCATCGCGGGTGAGCCTCTTGGCAATCACCTTGTAGCCCAATTCGGCTGCAAGCGTGATGACCGTATTGCGGGTGATGCCCATCAGGGCTGAGGCGATTTCCGGCTCGTAGATCACGCCGTCTTTGATTACGAACAGGTTTTCGCCGGCGCCCTCGGCGACGAAGCCGTCGACGTCGAGCAACAGGGCCTCGTCGTAGCCGTCATCGGTGGCTTCCATATTCGCCAGAATCGAGTTGGCGTAAGTGCCCGAGAACTTGGCGCGCGCCATATTGACATTTACATGATGGCGCGAGTAGCTCGATGTCTTGACACGGATACCTTTCTCCATGCCTTCCTCGCCCAGATAGGCGCCCCAGGGCCAGGCAGCGATGGAGACGTGGGTCATCGCACCGCGGGGATTGACGCCGACTTTTTCCGAGCCATAGAACGCGATCGGCCGCAAATAACCGGAGTCGAGATTGTTGGCACGCACGACTTCCTTATGCGCTTCCATCAGTACTTCCTTGTCCCAGGGTATCGCCATGCGATAGATATGCGCCGAGGCAAAAAGCCGGTTGGTATGCTCCTTCAGGCGGAAGATTGCCGGGCCGGAGTCTGTCTTGTAGGCACGCAAACCTTCGAATACCGCAAGCCCGTAGTGCAGCGAGTGGGTCAGCACGTGGGTGGTGGCTTCGCGCCAAGGTACGAGCTTGCCGTCGTACCAGATAAAGCCGTCACGATCGGCCATGGACATGGTGGGTCTCCAGCATTGCGTTGAGTAAAAGCGGATTTTAGCAGGGGCGCTAAAATGCGTTGATGAATCGTATCTGGAAGCCCAATGTCACGGTAGCCGCGTTGATCGAGCGCGATGGGCGGTTTTTGCTGGTCGAAGAGGAAACCGAGGACGGATTGCGCTTCAACCAGCCGGCCGGACATCTGGATGAGGGCGAGTCGCTGGTCGAGGCATGCGCCCGCGAGACTCTGGAAGAAACGGCCTGGGGATTTCGGCCAACAGCGCTGGTCGGTATTTATCAATGGCAGCGCCCCCAGGGCGACATCACGTATCTGCGTTTCGCGTATTCCGGGGAACTGGGCGCGCATGTGGCAGACCGGGTACTCGATACCGGAATACACCGTGCCGTCTGGATGACAATCGAAGAGATCGACGCGAATCTGGATCGGCATCGCAGCCCCTTGGTCAAGCAGTGCGTTGCCGACTTTCTGGCCGGACAGCGTTATCCGCTGGATATCGTACGGCACTACAGCTAGCGCCCTGGTCCCATAGTCGCGAAACCCATCGCATAGAAGGAAGCAATTCGATGTCCAAAGGGAAAATCATTGTCGGCCTGTCTGGCGGCGTCGATTCATCGGTAGCCGCGTTACTGCTCAAGCGCGAAGGCTACGAGGTGGTTGGCCTGTTCATGAAGAACTGGGAAGACGATGACGACGACGAATACTGTTCGTCGCGCCAGGATCTGGTCGACGCCGCTGCCGCTGCCGATGTGATCGGAATCGAATTCGAGGCGGTGAATTTCTCCGCAGAGTATCGGGAACGGGTGTTCGCCGAATTCCTGCGCGAATACCGGGCCGGGCGCACGCCGAACCCCGATGTGCTGTGCAATTCGGAAATCAAATTCAAGGCGTTTCTTGACCATGCGCTAGTGTTAGGCGCTGACAAGATTGCCACTGGTCATTATGCGCAAGTGCGTGAATTTCTCGGCCAATGGCAGTTGCTCAAGGCCGAGGATGGCACCAAGGATCAAAGCTATTTCCTGCATCGACTGAATCAGGCGCAGCTCGCCAAGACCTTGTTTCCCGTCGGCCATCTTTACAAGCGCGACGTACGGCGCATAGCCGAAGAAGCTGGCCTGCCGAACCATGCACGCAAGGACTCGATGGGCATCTGTTTCATCGGCGAACGACCCTTTCGAGAATTTCTGGCGCGCTATCTGCCCAAGCAACCCGGCGAGATTCGTGTTCTGGGCACCGATCACGTGATCGGTGGGCACGAGGGAATGATGTACTACACCCTGGGTCAGCGCGAGGGGCTCGGCATTGGTGGCGTCAAGGGGGCCCCAGAGGAGCCCTGGTTCGTGGCCGGCAAGGACATGGAGAAGAACATCTTGTGGGTAGTGCAGGGCCATGAGCATCCGGCGCTACTATCAAGAAGCCTGGTGGCACAAGACCTGTCATGGGTTTCCGGAAGTGCGCCACACACGCACTGGGTATACGCCGCGAAGACGCGTTACCGCCAACCGGATGCTGCGTGCGAAGTGGAGCGAATTTCGGATTTGGAATGCGAAGTGGTCTTTGCTGCGCAGCAATGGGCGGTGACGCCAGGGCAATCGCTAGTGCTCTATGAGTCCCGGGTTTGCCTGGGTGGCGGCATCATCGCCACATCTGCCGCCGATAGTGACTAATTTCCTTGTACGTCAAAGGGGCAACGGGTTTAGAATATTTCTTGGGCTGGGCGCTCGCAATTTTCTGGAGGAATCTAAAGAATGAACAAGGCAGAACTGATTGAAATAGCCGCCAAACAAGCGGACATTAGCAAGGCGGCCGCAGGCAAAGTACTGGACGGCATTATGGCTGCAGTAATTAAGGCGGTATCAAAAGGGGATAGCGTGACTCTGGTCGGGTTCGGTTCCTTCAAGTCGGCAAAACGCGCGGCGCGTACCGGCAAGAATCCCAAGACGGGCGACACGATCAAGATTCCCGCCACTACCGTGCCAAAGTTCAGTGCAGGTGCGGGGTTCAAACTGGCTGTTTCTGGCAAGAGGGCGAAGAAGTAAAAGAGATCGCCATTCACATAACGGGCCCGCTTGCGGGCCCTTTGTTTTTGCTTTCTATCGCGGCACAATACATATCGCAGGGTTCCATTGTCTTTTCAGCCTCCGCTGATTATTCTCCCTGCCAAGGAGGCTCATCATGATCACCACACAAAACCAGGAACACTTAGTCGAATTCGCCGTGTTCGGCGAATTCACCTTGGGCGATTTCAAGGAATTTGAAGACTTGGTCCTTTCCGAAATCAAATTTTCCCGGCCCGTCGATCTATTGGTTGATTTACGTGATATGGCCGATTTCACCGTCGACATGGCGTGGGAAGAAATTCGCTTTTCGCGGCAACACGCGGGGGATTTCAGGCGCATAGCAGTCATTACCGACAGCCAGTGGGTGGCCTGGAGCGCGTGGCTGTCACAGCTATTCGTCAATGCCGATGTAACTGTATTTGACAACGAGGCCGAAGCCCGTACCTGGTTGGCCGAAAAAGACGAGTGAGCAAGGCGGTGACGAATTCATCGGGAAATGTGCTGGTCAGCGTCGATGAGCTCGCCGCTCATCCACAGTGGCGAGTATTCGATTGCCGTCACGATCTACAAAACACCGAATACGGGCGTTCGGCATATGCCCGTGGCCACATTCCCGGTGCCTTGTTCCTGCATCTGGACGAGGATCTTTCAGGCACCCGCAATGGCAGCAATGGGCGTCATCCCTTGCCGGTAATCGCGGATTTAGCCGAGCGCATGTCTGCTTGTGGCGTTGATGCTTCAACGCAAGTCGTCGCCTATGACAATGAGGGCGGCATTTTCGCATCACGCTTGTGGTGGATGCTGCGCTGGCTGGGACATGAGCGTGTAGCGGTGCTCGACGGTGGGCTCGCGGGTTGGAAGCGCAGTGGGCGGCCGCTGGAAGAATCGGCACCGTTAGTGGAGCGAAAACACTTCAAAGCTTTGCCGCAGGACATGACGGTCGATGCCGGTCAGGTACTGGCCGATCTTCAGTCACCGCAGATGTTGGTCGTCGATGCCCGTAGCCCGGAGCGTTTTCGTGGCCAGAATGAGACGCTCGATCCAGTCGGCGGCCATATACCCGGCGCGGTAAATCGCTTCTATTTCGACAACCTGGACGACGACGGTTGCTATTTCAAATCAGTTGAGGAACTGCGCAGCGAGTTCGCGGCCCTGCTCGGCGATCGACCTGCAACAAGCGTGGCGCAACAGTGCGGTTCGGGTGTCACCGCCTGCCACAATCTGCTGGCAATGGAATTGGCAGGATTTTCCGGCTCGAAACTCTATCCAGGTTCCTGGAGTGAGTGGTGCGCCGATTCCTCGCGTCCGGTGGCGACTGACTAGTCATTTCGGCTTCGGTTGCGATGTCGACGACCTGGCACCACGGTTTATTGAGCTGAAGAGTCTTCACCGTGGCGTTCGAGTGCCCACTGCACGTGTTCGCGAACCAGTGCAGAGGGATGATCGGCGCGAGCGCGCAGGGCGTTGATCACTTCGTTGCTTGATGCCGCATTGCCCAGCGCCACTGCGATGTTGCGCAGCCAGCGCTCAAAACCGATGCGGCGGATCGGCGAGCCTGCCAGTCGATCGTTGAAGTCGGATTCTTCCCAGGCGAACAAATCAACCAGCCGCGACCGATCCAGCGCTTGACGCGGCTCAAAATCCTTTTCCCGAGTCAAAGGGGCAAAGCGATTCCATGGGCAGGCCAATTGGCAGTCGTCGCAGCCGTAAATCCGGTTTTCGAGCAAGGGGCGTAGTGCCTCCGGTATGCTGCTTTTCAGTTCGATGCTGAGATAGGAAATACAGAGTCTCGCGTCTAGCCGATATGGTGCGACGATGGCATCGGTCGGGCAGGCGTCGATACACGCGGTGCAGTTGCCGCAATGATCGGTGACCGGGGCGTCGGCCGGCAAGGGCAGGTCTGAAAAGATTTCACCAAGAAAAAAATACGACCCCGCGTCGCGGTCAAGCAAGAGCGTGTGCTTGCCGCGCCAGCCCAGCCCGCTGGCCTGAGCCAAGGCCACTTCCATCACCGGTGCTGAGTCGGTGAACACCCGGTAAGTGAAGTCTCCAGTTTCGGCCTTGATTCGGTCGCCAAGTTTTTGCAGGCGGTTGCGCAGCAGCTTGTGATAGTCGCGCCCCAGCGCATAGAGTGAAATGATGGCGCGATCAGGGTTGGTAGCCATGCCATCAAAGTCGGCGCTGGCTCGCTCTGCGTACCTGGAATTCCGCTCCGCGGGCAGGTAACGGTAGTTCATGCGGGCCGTAATAATGCTGCGCGTGCCGGGCACCAGCGCATCCGGGTGCGTGCGCTTGTTTCCCGCGCCCGTCTCCGGATCTGCCGCATAAGCCGCCATATAATCCATTTCACCGTGGTAGCCGGCCGCAAGCCATGCGTTCAGATTATCCTCGGCGTCAGCGATCGTGACGCCGGAAAAACCGATGGCATCAAAGCCAAGCTCCCGGCCCCAGCGTCGAATATCCTCTTTCAGTCCCGACCAATTCACATCATCGCCATGCATGCCGAACATCTTACTTTAGCCCTGCCCAGCGAAGCCGAGACCCTGGCCCTGGGCGCTGCCATTGCGGCAAATCTTGCACCTGGCATGGTGATCTGGCTGGAAGGCGATCTCGGTGCCGGTAAAACCACGCTAGTTCGTGGACTGTTGCGCGCAGCCGGTGAAGATGGGCCGGTCAAGAGCCCGAGTTACACACTACTTGAACTTCATGTGGTTTCTGGATTACACTTCTATCACTTTGATTTTTATAGACTCAATCAGGCGGAAGAATATCTCGATGCTGGGCTCGACGAATATTTTTCAGGAAGCGGGATCTGTTTGGTCGAATGGCCCGACAAAGCCGCACCGTATCTACCCGCAGCCGATATGCGAATCGAGTTGCGCGTCGAGTCGTGCGGTGGCGAAATTGATGGTCGCAGCGCACGTATCACCGCCGCGAGCGCAAGGGGACGGACATGCCTGACCGGCGTGATGTCCTCAAGTACGCTGCGGCAAGCCTGACGTTACTGGTCTCGAAAGTCGGCGCTGGCGCTACGGCGGTCAGCAGCGTTCTCGCTGTTCGCGTCTGGCCTGCCCCCGATTACACGCGAGTGACGATCGAACACGATCAGGCCATCAAGTATTCCCATATGTTGTTGCAGGACCCGGCGCGGCTGGTGCTGGATATGGAAGGTGTCGAGTTCAATTCGGTGCTGCAGACGTTGCCGTCAAAAATTCTTGAGTCCGATCCCTATATCAAGCTGATCCGTGCCGGTCGTAATCGGCCGGCCGTGGTGCGCCTGGTAATTGAACTCAAGGGGCAAATCGAACCACAAGTCTTTTCGCTGAAGCCGATAGGCGAGTACGGTCATCGCCTGGTGCTTGATCTGTATCCGATTGAACCCGTTGATCTCTTGATGGCACTATTGGAAAAAAACGAGGCGCCTCTAAAAACGGAGTCGAAGCTTGGCGACCTCCACGAGTCCACGGGCAAGTCCGCTGGGCAGAATGAGGCAAGAGAGCCTGAGGTCGAACGCATGGTAACGATCGTTCTCGACCCGGGGCACGGTGGCGAGGATCCCGGCGCAGTCGGCCGTCGCGGCAGTTATGAAAAGAACGTAACACTCTCGGTGGCGCGTCGTCTGAAGCTGAAGATTGACGCCACGCCCAACATGCGTTCGGTACTGACACGCAATGGCGACTATTTTGTGCCTTTGCGGCAACGGGTGAAAAAGGCGCGGCGGGTGCAGGCCGATTTGTTTGTCTCGGTGCATGCGGACGCCTTCATCAAAAGTACGGCGCGGGGTTCCAGCGTGTTTGTTCTGTCTCAGACTGGAGCATCAAGCTCGGCCGCACGCTGGCTGGCGAACAAGGAAAACTCCGCTGATCTGGTCGGCGGCGTGAATATCGGCGTCAAGGATCCCTATCTCGCGCGTACCCTGCTCGATCTGTCTCAGACGGCGACGATCAACGACAGTCTCAAACTGGGCAAGCACGTGCTGGGCGAACTGGGTCGCATCAATACGCTGCACAAAGCCCATGTAGAACAGGCTGGGTTTGCGGTGCTGAAGGCGCCGGACATACCCTCGATCCTGATCGAAACAGCCTTCATTTCCAATCCCGAGGAAGAGGCACGCCTCAACGATGAGGCTTACCAGGATCGAATGGCCGAGGCGATCCTCAAGGGTATCCGCCGCTATTTCGCCATGAACCCGCCCTTGGCCAAATCCAAGCTGGCGCGGCTGGATTGATTCAGACACGCGCTGGTTGAGAGGGTTTTGCGGCGGATCGAGCTGGCTTAGCTTGATATAATCGCCCGCTTTCCCTGCTGCATCAATCCCATGCTGGTTTTTCGCGGTTTTCCCGAGCGTGCAACGACGCCCACGGTACTGACTATCGGTAATTTTGATGGCGTGCATCGTGGTCATCGCAGCCTGCTTGCAGAGCTGAAAGTCAAGGCACTTGAAATGGCGCTGCCGGCCACGGTGCTCACCTTTGAGCCGCATCCGCGCGAACTGTTTGCACCCGAGCAGGCGCCAGCGCGCTTGGCCAGTCTGCGCGACAAACTTGAGCTGCTGGCCGATTGCGGGGTGGACCGCGTGCATGTATGCCGCTTCAACCGCCAGCTAGCAGCCCTGACAGCCGAGCAGTTCATCGAACGCATTTTGCTGCAAGGTTTGTCGGTCAAGCATCTGATCATCGGTGACGACTTTCGCTTCGGCCGTGCGCGAGGTGGTGACTTTGCAATGCTGCAGCAAGCCGGGGAGGCGTATCAATTTGCTGTTGAGGCGATGTCCACGGTTGATATCGGCGGTGTCCGTGTTTCGAGCTCCGCAGTGCGCGAAGCTTTGGCTACCGGCAGACTCGATCATGCCGAAGAACTTCTGGGTCGCACCTATGTCATTGCCGGGCGGGTGATGGACGGCATGAAGGTCGGTCGTACCATCGGTTTTCCGACAGCCAATATTCAGGTCCGACGCAAGCGCCTGCCACTGGCGGGCGTGTTCGCCGTCACGGTTTCAGGCATTGATACGGAGCCGTTGCCCGGAGCGGCGAACATCGGTGTGCGCCCCACGCTGGAGGAAGGCCTCAAGCCCGTGCTGGAAGTCCATTTGCTGGATTTCGACCGCGACATCTACGGCAAGCATGTCGATGTGAACTTTCTGCACAAGCTGCGCGATGAAGCAAAGTTCGAATCGCTGGACGCACTCAAGGCCCAAATCGCTTGCGATGTTGCGGACGTGCGGACCTATTTCAATACCCGTTCTTTAAATGGCACGACTCATGGCTGACTATCGTAAAACCCTCAACATGCCTGACACACCCTTTCCGATGCGGGGCGATCTCGCCAAACGCGAACCGGGCTGGGTCGCAGCTTGGCAGGAGAATAGGCTTTACTGGAAAATCCGCGAGGCCGCCAAGGGGCGCCCGCGCTTTGTGCTGCACGATGGCCCGCCCTATGCCAACGGTGATATTCACCTTGGGCACGCGGTGAATAAAATTCTCAAGGACATCATTGTTCGCTCCAAGACGCTGGCGGGTTTTGACGCACCTTATGTGCCGGGCTGGGACTGTCACGGCTTGCCCATCGAGCACAAGATCGAAGTGCAGCACGGCAAGAAACTGCCCGCCGACAAGGTGCGCGAGTTGTGCCGCGAGTTTGCCGCAGTGCAAGTTGAAATCCAGAAGAAGGGATTCATCCGTCTCGGTGTTCTTGGCGACTGGGACAATCCCTACCTGACCATGGCCTTTGCCAATGAGGCCGGCGAAATTCGCGCGTTGGCCGAGATGGTCAAGCGCGGCTGGGTATTCAAGGGTTTAAAGCCGGTCAATTGGTGTTTCGACTGCGGTTCTGCGTTGGCCGAGGCTGAAGTCGAGTACGCCGACAAGCAAAGCCCGGCGATCGATGTCGGGCTGGTTTGCGCCGAACCGGAAAAGCTCGCCGCCGCCTTTGGCCTGGCCGCGCTGCCGGCGCCGGCCTATGCCGTGATCTGGACCACTACGCCATGGACCATTCCGGCGAATCAGGCGCTCAACGTGCATCCAGAGGCAGATTACGCCTTGGTCGAAACCTCGCGCGGGCTGTTGATTCTTGCACAGGATCTGGTCGAGACTAGCTTGCAGCGCTTTGGTCTCGAGGGGCCGGTAATAGCCACGACCAAGGGCGAGTCGCTGGAGCGCATCGAGTTTCATCACCCGTTCTACGAACGCCGCTCGCCGATGTTTGTCGCCGAGTATGTGGCACTCGATGCAGGCACCGGCATCGTGCACTCCGCGCCGGCTTACGGTGTGGAAGACTTTGTTTCCTGCACCAAAAACGGTTTCAGTTTTGACGACATCATCAACCCGGTGCAAGCCAACGGCGTTTATGTCGATACGCTGCCCTTCTTCGGCGGGCAACACATCTGGAAGGCTAATCCGGTCATCGTCGAGAAGCTGGCCGAGGTCGGCGCCTTGTTCTCGCATGAAAAGATCAATCACAGCTACATGCATTGCTGGCGCCATCAAACACCGGTGATCTACCGCGCCACGGCACAGTGGTTTGTCGGCATGGATCTGAAGCCCGACAACGGTCCGAGCCTGCGTGAGCTCGCGCTCGATGGAATCGCCAACACAGCCTTCTACCCAGGCTGGGGTCAGGCGCGGCTGCACTCCATGATCGCCAACCGGCCCGACTGGTGCATTTCGCGCCAACGCAACTGGGGTGTGCCGATCCCGTTCTTCCTGCACAAGGCCACCGGCGAGTTGCACCCGGATACAGCAGCGCTGATGGAAAAAGTGGCGCAGCGCGTTGAGCAGGAAGGCATCGAAGCCTGGTTCAAGCTCGACGCCGCCGAACTGTTGGGCGCCGATGCCGATGAATACATCAAGATCAACGACACGCTGGATGTCTGGTTTGATTCCGGCACCACGCATTGGCACGTGTTGCGCGGTTCGCATCCGGAAACCTATGCCGATTCCGGACGCCATGCCGATTTGTATCTGGAAGGCTCGGACCAGCATCGTGGCTGGTTCCATTCCTCGCTGCTGACCGGTTGTGCGATCGATGGCAAGCCGCCCTATCAGGCGCTGCTGACGCATGGCTTCACGGTTGATGCGCAGGGGCGCAAGATGAGCAAGTCGCTTGGTAACGGCATCGAACCGCAGGAAGTCGGCAATCGTCTTGGTGTAGAAATCCTGCGTTTGTGGCTGGCCGCCACCGACTACTCGGGCGAGCTTTCGATTTCCAAGGAAATTCTCGATCGAGTGGTCGATGTCTATCGGCGCCTGCGCAACACCCTGCGTTTTCTGCTGGCCAATACCGCCGACTTCGATGCATCAACGCAAATGTTGCCGCCGGCTGAATGGCTGGAAGTGGACCGTTATGCGCTGGCCTTGACCCGACAATTGCACGAGCAATGTACGGCGGACTACGAGCGTTTCGAGTTTCACAAAATCGTGCAGGGGCTACAGAATTTCTGCGCCGAGGATATGGGCGCCTTCTATCTCGACATCCTCAAGGATCGCCTCTACACCACCGCAGTCGATTCGCGTCCGCGCCGTGCGGCGCAAAGTGCGCTGTGGCATATTCTGCAAACCGTTACCCGGTTGATGGCGCCCATCCTTTCCTTCACCGCAGAAGAAATCTGGCAACTGACCGGCGACAGCGACAGCGTGATGTTGTCGACCTGGCATCAACTTCCAGCGGCGCAAGGCGAGCCAGAATTGCTGCATCGCTGGGCGCTGCTGCGCGAGGTCAAGGCGGAAGTCTCCAAGTCGATGGAAGAACAGCGCATGGAAGGCAAGATCGGCTCCTCGTTGCAGGCGGAAGTCGAAATTCGAGCCAGCGGCGCGCGCTACGATGTGCTCGCGAGCCTGGAAGATGACTTGCGCTTCGTTCTGGTGTGCTCGAAAACCGTACTGGTAAAAGCCAGCGACGCGGGAGCCGAAGCGGTCATCGTCGCGCCGACTGCCCATGTCAAGTGTGTCCGTTGCTGGCATTGGCGCGCTGATGTCGGCCATGATGCCGAGCACCCCGAGTTATGTGTGCGCTGCACATCCAATCTGTTCGGCAGCGGCGAGGCGAGAGAGATTGCCTAATTCCATGGCAGGGTTCATGCGCTGGTTGGGCCTGGCGCTGCTGGTGCTGCTTGCAGATCAGGCCAGCAAGGCCTGGATTCTTGCCAGCGTGGGCCACATGGAACGCCAGATCATGACGCCGTTTTTCAATCTCGTTCTGGTTTTCAATCCGGGTGCGTCTTTCAGTTTCCTGGCCGATGCCGGTGGTTGGCAAAAGTGGTTTTTCATTGCACTGGCTCTGGGTATTTCGGTTTGGCTGCTCAAGCTATTGCGCCGGCATGCGCAGGAGCGACTGCTGCCAACAGCACTGTCAATGATTCTGGGCGGCGCAATCGGCAATGTCGTCGATAGGCTGCGCTATGACGCAGTGGTCGATTTTCTTGATTTTCACCTGGCGGGCTATCATTGGCCGGCTTTCAACGTGGCCGACTCGGCCATCTCAGTGGGCGTCGTGCTGATGCTGTGGCACCAGTTCCGCTTCGGCAAGGAATCCTAATGAGTGACACTGTAAGCGCCGGTAACCTGATCACACTGCACTACCGCGTCGCTACTGGCGACGATACCGAGCTGATCAGCACCTTCGAATCGAGCCCGGCAACCTTGCAACTGGGCAGTGGTGAACTCGCGCCGCCACTGGAGCACTGCCTGATCGGCGTTACTGTCGGCGAGCGTCATGTGTTCTTGCTCGAAGCCGAGCAGGCTTTCGGTAGCCACAACCCGCAACTGACTCAGCGCATGGCGCGCACCGCGCTGCCGCCTGACACCAACCCGGAGCTGCATGGACTGATTGAATTCGTTGCGCCCGGAGGCGAAAAGTTTACAGGCATCGTGCGCGAACTGGATGGCGAAGCGGTACTGGTTGATTTCAACCATCCGTTGGCAGGCAAGTCGGTTCGCTTTGAAGTGGAAATCATCGGGATCCTATGATGAATATTGTCCTTGCCAACCCAAGAGGCTTCTGCGCCGGCGTCGAACGCGCAATCGCCATTGTCGAACGCGCACTGGAAAAATTTGGTGCACCGATTTATGTCCGTCATGAAGTGGTGCACAACCGCTACGTGGTCGATGGTCTCAAGGCCAAAGGCGCAATATTTGTCGAAGAACTGGACGAAGTACCCGATGGCGCCACGGTGGTTTTCAGCGCCCACGGCGTGCCGCAGGCAGTACGGGCAGAGGCGGCTCAGCGTGGTCTGAAGGTTTTCGATGCCACCTGTCCGCTGGTGACCAAGGTTCATCTTGAAGTCGCGCGTCTGCACAAGCAGGGCTACGAGATCGTCATGATCGGGCACAAGGGCCACCCCGAAGTCGAAGGCACCATGGGGCAGGCGACGGGGCGCATGTATCTGGTCGAGAACGCTGCGGATGTTGGACAGCTAAAAGTTCCCGAAGGGACGCAAAGCGCTGGCGCTGGCGATACGGTGCCGCCGCTGGCCTACGTAACACAGACCACACTGTCGGTGGATGACGCTCGCGTCATCGTGCACGCCTTGTGCGCACGCTTTCCCGGCATCGTCGGACCGCGCAAGGACGACATCTGCTACGCCACGCAAAACCGCCAGGATGCCGTCAAGGCGATGGCCGGCAAAGTCGACGTGGTGATCGTGGTCGGTTCCAAGAACAGTTCTAACTCCAACCGGCTGCGTGAAGTCGCGGCCATCGGTGGCATACCCGCCTATCTAGTTGATGGTGCCGATCAGATCGATGCACAGTGGCTCGAAGGCAGCGTACGCGTTGGCGTAACAGCAGGCGCTTCGGCGCCCGAGGTACTGGTTAACGGCGTCGTGAATCGCCTCGAAGCTTTGGGTGCCGGCAGTATCGAAACCCTGGATGGTGTGGAAGAGAACGTCAACTTTCCCTTGCCGAAGGATCTGCTGGGCGAGTAAGCGCTGGGTCGCAGCCCTGCTAATGATTTGAGGGCTTGTTTTAATAGCCCAGAGAAAATCCCTGGGGACTGCGAACAGTGTTTGCATCATTCAAATTTGCAATGGCATTCAAGGACTGCTATCGAGGCAATTCGCTTAACACGCTTGTTTGCGGACTTGATCCGGGCTCAAAGATAACTTCGATCAGCAACTGACTTCTGACGGAATGACGCAAGATCAGCCCGGGTGCGTAGCGCTCGTTAACAAAGGCTGTGATAACCGTTTGCTCAAAAACTCCCGCAGGTTTTGCTTCCATCAAGCGGAAGGTATCCACCGTGCCCTGCGGATTGATCAGCAGCAACAGGACAACGCGGCCTGCAACTTCGCTGACGAAGCGCGGGTATGCTGGCACTATCGGCCTGAGTGGCGTGGGCCTGCGGTGCAAATAGCTGGCGGGGTAATACCAGGGACCCGATACGATTCCTGTGGGACCGGTGCGTGAGCGCTGGGTACTTGGTGTTGAATCGCCTCGAGGTGCCGGAGTGGTGGAGGCAGGAACCGGTACCGCGACTTTTCCGGTTCGTGGCGAAGGCAGTTCCTTGTTTGCCTCAACCGGCGCTGCCAATCCGGGCGTTTCAATCATGGGCTTGGTTTGATCGCTTACAGCGAGTTTTACACTTAGCCCCAGCCACATCTGCGGCTCGGTACGCTCGCCGACAAAAAACCCGGGTGAGCCAAAGGAGCTCAGGATGATTCCATGCAGCGCCAAGGATAAGACGAGACTGAAGCTCAGTCTCGGCCACGGCTTGCTTGGCAACCGGCCCTCGGGCATGACAAGCCGGTTTACCAGTTTGAGTTACCTATTGCAAAATTTCCCGCCAGCTCACACGCTTGCCGGTCGGGGAGGGAACATCGAATGGAGCTTCCACGGTCAGCTGCTGTGCTGCGGAGGTTGTCGCGATAACCACGGTTTTTCCACTAGGCAATCGCACGATGTTGAGACCGACTGCCAAGGACTCCTGCCCACCGGCCCCCACCAGACGCCGCCCAACCGCGTTATCTTCGCTGTTTGCGATGGCTTCACCGTTGAAATTGTTGAAATAGTTCAGCCAGGCGTAGCCGCCAATATTGCAGGCATTGGTCTCAGGCACGTTGCTGGCGACCACCAGGGTGCCCAACTGCAGTTTCATGTCGATGTTTACCCGCTCACCCGTGTCCGGAAAATCGGCAAACCATCCGTCCGTCGAGCCGCATTGGGCGGTGCAGCCAATCGTGCGGAAGGCGCTTGTTCCCGAGCCCTGATTGGTAATCACCATTTTACGCAGCGTAGTGCGCAGACTTGTCAGGGTCGTTGATGTCAGTGCATCCCGGAATGCCCAGACGGACTGCGTCTGCGTGTCGCTGAGGTCTGTGGTACCCAGATAACGACCGGTGGCGACGTAGACCACCGGCTGGTCCACCCCGGCGATCTTCACTGCGGCGATCTCCGGGCGCGTGGTAATTGGTTGTCCCACACCCGAGCCATCCACTGCCGTTGCGATCAGTGTCGCTTCACGACCGGAGATATTCAGAATGTCGTTGACATCAAAGCGCCATACATTGCCCTTCAGATCGGCTCCATAGACCCGCTCGGTCTGATTGTTGCGCAGCGGATCCTCGGACCACGCATTGATATGGTTCAATCCGCTCGGATCGCCTGCAGTGCCAACGCCGGTGTCGATCTTGTAGATGATTTCACCCGTCATCGCATTCAGCACATAGAGATAACCGATACCATCACCTACCTCTGTTGGCGAGTTAACGTTGTTGTAGCCCGACGTCACGAATACCACCCAGCGGCCATCACGCAGCTTGCTGATAATCGGATTGTTGAAGCTGTAGCCAAGATGGCAGTCGGTGGTATTCGACGAAAGTGCCGGAGCTTTGGTGGCCGCATCAACGGTGACGCAGTTGGTTGCGTCATGTTTGAATTCCCAAAGCGCCTTGGGCGTTGACGGGTCAGTAACATCCAGGGCGTAATAGCCTTTGCCACCCTTGTTGAGCCCGCTAATCAGAATGGTCTTCCAGATCGGCGTGACGACCAGCGTGACGGGGTCGATGGCTTGCGTGTCATACACGTCTCCCACCGTGGGTGTGCCATCGACCGAATAGGTATGTTCGGTCGCGTAGTTCTCACTGGCCAGCTTGTAGAGATTTGGCAGCACCATGGAGGGGATGAAGGCCCAGGCTTCCGTACCGCCATTCGCATCGACAATGGATGTCCCGGCATTAATCGCATGCAGCATGCCATCGTTGGCCGCCGAATAAACGGTCGGTGCGCGGCTCGCCTTTGCGTTCTTGAAGGCGGTGTAGCCCGTGTCGTCATATTCCGCAAACGGCGATTTTACGAAAACCGGTTGCGCGTTGATGATGTCCCCCAGCACATTTTCCCGGGTACGGTAAAGCTTGTTGAGGTCGTCATTGGTGATCGGCAAACTGGAGCTGAAGCCTTCCTTGCCGCGCTGGCCGCGCACGAAGTTCACCATGTTGGCGCCAGCCGCAGCAGTTCGCTGATTCACCGTGACGCCGGTGCCATCGCCAAGATTTGGATACTGGCTCAGCAAGGCGACTTTTGTGGAATTGAAGTAGGCCTGTTCGGTGGCATTCAGTCCGGTTGCAGCGACGCCGGTCGGCGCACCGCCGGCGTCGCAGGCCGAGCTGTTCCATGCGAAATCGACCAGGTTATTGGTCGCACCAGCACGGAACAGCTTGATGGTTCGGTTGTCACAGGCGGCTTTGGTCACCGCATCCAGTTTGGCCTGGGCCGACCAGATCACGGTACCGCTTACTGCGCCGGTGGTGAGGTCGATTTCTCTTGCCTCCAGATCGCCGGTCCAAACTTGGGTTTTGTATTTTGCGGTGTAGGCGAAATTGTCCCCGGCGACCGGTTCCAGGTTGGAGGTGGCCGCCGCCGCCGCCGCCGCGACACGAGAGTTGATGCCGGCCAGCGCATTGGTCAGGCTGCTGACCACGGTTTCCGGATCGCCGGCACTGAAGTACTGGCCGCGACCGTTTACCGCGGCATGCCAGAGGTCGTCAAGCGCCGTGGCGCTGTCCGCATAGGGCACCGGCCAATTCAGGTTGCCGCTGCGAATGCGTGCAAAATCCGGGCAGGCGGTGACCGTTCCAGTGCCGAAAACGCCACCGGGGTTGGAAGACAGGCTGTAGGTGAAGCTGGTGGTGCTCGGCACGCTGGCAATGCGGAATTGCCCCCGATAGCCGGCGAAGTTGCCACCGGCAATGGTGATCGACTCATTGACGTAGAAGCCGTGTGCGGCTGAAGTCGTCATGGTCACCACGTTCGAACTCCAACTGCCGCTGGCGATCGCGACCGCCTGGCACTCGTCGGTCTTGTAGTTTTTCGAATAAACCACCGTTCCCGTCAGGCCCAGGCCCATGGTAAAGGTGGTCATGTGCTGCCAGCTTGCGCGGTCATCCTCGGCGCCGTCGCCGGTCGCCGGCACGTTGTCCGAGCAAACGTCTGTCCCCAAGGCACCGGTGCAGTTCGAAAGCCCCGAGTTGCGCAAATCGGTCTTGTAGTAATACTGGGCCACGTCGGAGAGCGAGTTGGTGCTGCCGCCATACAGTGTTGCCGTTCCGGACGAGGTATAGGCGCCTGGATCTGCCGGCAAGTTGATCTTGAAGTGGGTCGAGTCCGGCACGTCAACGATCTCGTAGGTTCCCCGATACCCCGAGGGACTGACGCTGGTGATGGTTACCGTATGTCCGGCCAGGAAGGAATGGGCCGCTGACGTTGTGTAAGTCGCCGTGGCGGGGTCCACGGTCGGGTCGGCACCGGGCGCGGTCCACACCGCACCTGTAACACTGGCGTTGACACCGCTACCGGAAGAATAGATGTCGCAGGGCCAGACCTGGGAGCCGCTGGCGCAATTGGCGGGCGGCGTCGGTGGCCCGCCGCCCGTGATGGCGACATCGGCGGGCAAGCTTGGTGCCGTTGCGTAGCAGGTAACGGGGGATTTGTCGGTCCAGTTGCTGGTGCTGGTGCTGGCAGAGCCAAGTGCGGTACCGGTTCCGCCGGGGCCGGTGTAGTCTCTGGAGGTGACTTTTTCTCCAACCTGAAGCTTGAAACCCGGGGTGGTCACCGTTTGGCATTCGGTTGCGACACCGCTGGCGTTCTGCGCCGCCGCCGTGCACGATGCAACATTGGACCATGCGCCGGCAGACGACTGGCACATCGGAGTGGTGCTAGTGTCGGTATTGGTGCACTGGCCGTCAGACCAGGTGCCCACGCAACTCAAACCGGACGACACCCGCCGGCATTCGTATCGCGTACTTCCGGAATTGTCGAACGAGCAACTGCTCCGAGACTGCCAGGAACCCCAGCTCGAGCCGCTGTTGGTGGATTTGCGCCGGTGCGTCACCGTCCCGTTGCGGCACTGTCGATGGCTGGAGCCGGCGGCATCGTCTTCGCAGGTTGTGCTTGGGTAGCTTGACCACCCGGTCCAGCTGCCGCCGCTATTCGACGATGTTCGTGCTTCCAATCCAGAACTAGTCGACGAGCAGATTTGATACTGGCGGGTGCGTTGCTGGGCCTGGCTGCCATAGGTGCAGGAAGCCGTGCGGTAGGTGTTGGCAGCGGTGTTGTAGGTGTATAGCGTGCTGCCGCCGTCATAGATCGGCCGCGGCGCCATCTCGAATTTGCTGCCGCTGGGGCGGTAAATATCCAGTTCGGATATGTTTCCGTCGTGGTTGACGATATCGGTGGTGCCGTCGATCTGCTCGCCGCCGGCGCCGTTCCAGTAGCCGTCCGTCGTCAGAATAGCGAAGTTTTGCTGGCAGGAGTACTGCACCGGATCACCGCTCATGCCGCTGTTGATGCCATTGGTCTTGGCGGCAAAATGGCGGCCGGCGCGCGACAGCGCCTGGCGCAGCGGGGTCGAACCATTGGTACCCTGGGAATACAACTTGCTGAACCAGTTGGCCTTTTGCGTGGTGTCAAAATCGGCAATGGTCAGATATTTGCTGGAGGAAACCGGATTGTTGGGGTTGATGGTAATAAAGCCGATCCGCTTGGAATCCGACATGCCGACGAAGGCGCGACCCGTCGCCGATTTCATCATTTTCAGGCGGTCGCTGTAGTAGCTGTACCAGTTGGCAAAGTTCAACTGTTCGTCTTTATCGCTGGCGTTGATGCTGCCGTCGGCATTGATGTCCGCCGTGGCGGGGCCGGAGCTTGAACTGACAATGACCTTGGTCCAAAGCGCGGTCTTGCCGGCAGCGGCACATGTAGTCGTAGTACGGGTGCCGTCGGTGCAATATTCTTTGGTCGTCGAGTCGGAACTACTGCTGAGGGTTTTCTCGCAATCACCGGTAAGGGGCACCAGGGTGCTTGAGCTCTCGTATTTCCAGTAGTAGGCCGGCTGGTAGGAGTCGTTTGAATTTGCCCTGAAACTGGTAATCAGGTTGGAGGTTGAGCTTGAAGAGCTGCTATAGCTGTGAAAACCAGAGTTGTAGGCTGCGCTGAAACTGCTCGGTGTGCCCGAATTGACCGAGTCGCCGGTGCTGGTCTTGGGCACCACATAAACGACGCCAGGGTTGTAATACACAAGATTGCATTTATTGTTGCGATACCCAATGCGGTTGGTTCTACCGGATAGACCATCGGGCATGAAATCCCAGCCCATCGAACCCGAGTCGTCAAGTACAAACAGGATATTGGGCTTGACCTGAGACGTCGCTGCGCTGGACAAGGGGTTGTCGGAGAGATCGGCTAGGGCGGCAAAGCCCGGGCTGGGCAGCAGCAGCGTGGTGACCAGCAGGGCCATCAGACGTGGGCGATTTACAGTGGACTGGAACATTGCTGTTCTCCTTGTTAGTACAGGATGGCCTGAGTGAAGACCATCGTGTTGGTCGGCCCCAGAACGCGCGATGTAATGCGGAAATAGGGCTGGGACGTATTAGCCAGTGCTTGGGTGCCATAGGCGGCGGCTCCTTTCGAGCCACCGCTGGAGGAAGACCCGATGGTTACGCACTGCTGGGAAGCGATGTTTATTGCGCCGGGTGTTTCGCACAGACGATGGATGACGTAGCGAACCTCGTTGCCGACGCCATCGTTGGCCGTTGCTTGCACCGAATTGGCCCAGTTATAGGTCATTGGATCGAATTCCGAAGGGGCGGGCGTGTTGCCGCAGTCGTCTGCCAGGCCGTCATTGTCGGCATCAGGCACATTGGATGCACTCAAGGTCGTATTGCACCAGCCGGGGAAATACCAACTGGCGGTGCTCCCCTGCTCAAGCGCGGCAGAACTCTGGCTAACCAGCCAGGTACGGGCAGACTCGAGTCCTCGGTCGGCAGCCACTGACGCCGTGCGCTTGAAGCCCAGATTGCGTGAAATGATCAAGCCGGTGCCGATCTGGCGATACAGCGCAATACCGGCCATGGTCATGGCGATCATCATGATCAGGGCCAGCAACAGCACGACGCCGCGCTGCTTGTTGGAGGTGGCTGCCGACAGGTTTGCTTTGCGCTTCACTTCATAGCCCCCAGAGCATATTGCGCAGCGGAATCACTACGTCATAGACGCGGTAACGATAGTGACGCCAATCATTCGGGTTGTTTGGGGTGGAGTCGGCGGTTCCATCAAGATTGGTCATGGTGAACGCTCCTCCCGCCCAGGCTGGTGCGGTGGCTGTTACGGCGGTGCTCTCGTATTGTTGGCTGCGCGCCAGCAGGCCAACGCGGATAGAGCGCAGCAGTGTCCATGCTGCCGGAGCGGCGGCGGACCACTCGCCTGCAGCTACGACGCCATCGTTGTTCGCGTCCACGCCATATTCGGCCTGCAGGTTGACGATGCCATCCGTGACTTCCGTCGCTATTGTTTGATTCTCCAGCGTATTGGTGAAGGTGAGGTAACGCCCACCGGTAATCTGCCAGACATTCAGCCGGGGAAAGGTTCCCAAGTTAAACGCGGAGCCGACCGTACCGACGGTTTTGGCCGTACCATCGTTGTAGCGGGCGCTGCCGCTGTTATTGATGAAACTGGCTTGCAAGGTCGCTAACGCGGCGGCGCCGAGACTGGTTGAAGCGCTAACGTTCTGGTTGTTGGTGTAGTTGGTATAGGCGCCAGTCCCTTGATCAATGCTCAGACCATCACCATCGTTGTTCCCGGTGACTTCAAACAGCCCGCAAGTCACATTTCCGCTGTCGGCCGCGATCATCAGATCGCCGTTACGCATCCCGGTGCGCGTATTCAGCTTGATTGCTGAAGTCGTCAGACTGCTGTACGTTTGGGCCGACGACATGAGGGTACCGGAGCCATACAGTATTGAAATGGTGTCGGGAGCGCCACCCGCTGCGTTGGTAATCACGACTGGAGCCATCGTAAAAGTAAACGCGGGCACCCCGCGAGTGTTGTCATAGGCGTTAACCGTGCAACCCGCAGCCGTCGAATTCCCAAACCCATAGCCGGCCAATTTGAGATCGCGCTCGAGCATGAACATACCGATGCTGCCTGAAATCTGAGCATCACTACCGGAAGAGGTGGTGCGTTTGCGCGACTCCCAGGTGCTCATGGTCTGAAACATCATAACCATGCCGATCATGGCTATGGCCATGCCGACCAGCACTTCGACCAGGGTGAAACCGCTGCTGCGCTGCTGAAATGTAGGTAGCGTCATGATCAATTGACGTAGCCAATGATTCGGTGAACACGCGGTCGCGCGTCCTTCGGACCCTGCCAGCAGACAGTGACGGTGACCTGATTTGAGGTGCCGGCATTGACGACAATCTGCTGGCGTGCAGCAGTTGACCCCGGCAGACGTGTCGCGGTATTGGTCGAAACGTCTGCAACCCAGGCAGTGACCAGCGGATTGGCCGAAGCACCGCCGCTAAAGCTGCAGCAATCGGTATTTGCATTGGCATCGGTTGAAGCCAGGCGGCAGGTGGTGGTGCTGCCGACAGCTTGATGGCTAAAACTGGCAAGCGTGGCGGCGACAACGGTACCGGTATTGTCGCGCGCATTCAGATTGATCTGACCCAGTATCTGGTCAGCCAGGTTGCCCGCCTCAACCCGGTATTGTGAGTCTGCCTGAATCGCAATTGAGCTGGCCTGAAGGGCGATCATGGTCAATACGCCCATAAAGAAAATGATCATCCCGATCAGGGCTTCAAGCATGAACGAGCCTTGTTGGCTGTGTCTGGACATCAGCATCCCCTCGAATCGCCGGCTGCGGTCATTGCTGCCGTCACCGCCGGGTCGCAAATACGGGCTTGGCCGCCAACGGCAACCATCACACGCAGGCAACGCACCGTTCCTGCCGGTGGCCCGGTATCGGTGACGCAGCGTCCGGCGACGGGGTCATTGAACTTGAAGCTGGCAGCCGCAGCGAGAGTGGTGCGGCCCAGACCAGTGAACACGATGCTTGACACCGGCGCGGCGGGCGGTGGATCCGGGTCCGTATCGGCGGGAGGAACCGTGTCATTGATCTGGACCGAAATACCGGCCGTCGTCGCACTGCCCGAGCCCTCAACGCCAAACTTGCCATCGATAAAAGTGGCGAGATCGGCAGTACGAACCATCCAGTTGCGTCCTGCCGTCGAGGCCGTTGCGGCTGCCACGTTGGCCGGCAAGGGGTCGGTTGTCGTCAGCAGAAACTCGACGCTGGTATTCATGCGCACCGCCTCCGATCGAGCCAGTTGGATGCCCGAGAGAAAAACCTCCGCCGCCGAGCGAATTTTCACGTTGCGCAAATACGCCGAAAAACTGGGAAGTGCGAGAGACAGCAGTATCCCCATGATCGCGACCGCGATGATCAGTTCAATCAGGGAAAAACCACGGTGCGATTTGTTCATGGACTCAGCAATTTCCACTGTCGTTGGTTATCCAGCAGTTCGCTGCGGCTGCGGGCCATACGGCGTTTACACCGATGGTGGTGGTGCGGGTGTTCGCCTGATTGATGGTGTAGGTAAAGCCTGTCATCGAGCTTATCCCCGTCGCGGTCCAGGTGTAAGCCTGACCACTGCTCGAAGCGACGCACGCAAAGGTGAAATTATTGGTTGCCGCTACGGTAACAGTGGCGGCGCAGGTGACATCTCCAGCCGTGCCATCGCCATTGTAGAAGCGATTATCCTGGAAAAATTGCTCCATTCGCACCCTTGCATCGGACAAACTTGAAACGGATTCGGTGATCTTGCTGCGGGTGATGTAGTTGTTGTAATTGGGGAGTGCAATCGCGGCGAGAATTCCAATGATTGCAACGACGATCATCAGTTCTATCAGCGTGAAGCCGCGCAGCGCGGATGGGCGGAGTGATTTGCAAAGCGTATTGTGGTGGCGCTGATTCATCTCGATTCCTTTGTATAACCGGCATGCGGCCTATGTGTCCAGAAACTGGCTTGAGTATTGACTCTTTACCGAGTCTCACTCCTGCCCCCGAAGGCGTTCCAATTGCAGTATTGCCGCGATGCGGATACAAACCCGCGTGGCCAGACATTGCAAAAACGAACCCCCAGCGCATACTTTACTTTATCGTCCGCACCCTCTGTAAAAATCCATCTCAATTTGCGCTAATTTGCCGGTCGAATGAGTCGTGTGATCACAGCACGAAAAATAGCGACTACATGACTTATCTTGGTTGGTCACACATAGGCCCTCGACACAACTAAATGACTACTGCTTGTAGCCGACGAACGGTCAGGACAAGGCGATGAGCGCTGCTTTGATCCGCTATGTCTGTACTCATTGCTCATCGCGTATTACCGGGCGGATACTGGGTCCGGCACAAGCAAACTGGCTACCGTATTCCCATTGCCGTGCCACCATCGCCGACTTTTCAGAATCCAGCGACTCACTACCTTTCGCGTAGATAGGTATAAGGTGCTTTTGGCAAGCCGAATTCCAGCCGGGCGGTCGGGTTTTCGTTCCAGATGCCGGTGCTGATCCAGTTTTCCAGGAATCAGGGTAATGTCGAAGTAGTTACTGACTTCGGTTGACACCGTGTAATTCAACTGCGCCAGGGTGCCGAAACTGCTTGCCGTCATCAAGTTTTGCTCCTGGCGACTGGATACGTCAAATAGCGTTGCCTTGGCAGCCGATTTGTTGGAGCGGATCAAGTACTGGTTGTAGCCCGGAATCATAACCAACATGAGAATTCCAAGAATGTCCACCAAAACGACGCGTTCGAACAGCGTGAAGCCGCCAATGGCACTTTCTCCGCAAACACGGTTTGACGCTCTGAAATGGGAGACCTGCCTCGCGGATATCATTTGTGGTGCCGTATTTACAATGGCGATGCCTGCATGATTCCTTTGTTCGCCCTTGTGCGCCATCAGTGAAAGCGGATTATTCATAGGGGAAACCTGATCCCGCGCTGTCGGTCGGTCAAGCAAAGCGTGCCCTGCTGATCCGGTTTCTCGTCGATCACCGCTAAATCTCCGGCTGTCTATAATCAGTCGCAGGTCCAGCCTCTGGAGTTTTTCTGCCGTGTCGCTCGCTCATGCCGCCGAGGATATCACCATCGCATCATCGCGACAGCTGACGCTTTCCGCGACGATTTTGATCGGACTCACGCTGGCGCTGATGATGGGCTTCGCATTCTGGTCGTGGCGCCGGCGACAGACTCTGGCTTTGCGCCGCCGCCAGGCCGAACTGGCTTTGCGCGCGTCGGAAGATCGTCTGCGGCAAGTATCGAGCCAATTACCGGTGGCACTGTTCGAGTACGTCTCCGCCCCGCAGCCGGGTTTTCGCTCAATAAGCGAGGGCGTGGCGCGACTGCTGCCATCTACATCCGCCGAAATCATGTTGGATGCCAAAGCCTTTTTCGCCGGCATTCATGCCGATGATCTCGTCGGACTGGTCTGGCGCGAGGCAGCGACGCCGCCAGCATCCGAGTTCGAGTGGATCGGACGCAGTCTGAAAGGAACGGCCGAACATCCGCACTGGCTGCAAATTCGCGCCACCACGGAATTCACCACCGACGGAGCGCGCGCGATTCACGGAGTGATCCTCGATGTCACTGCGCTGAAACGGGCGCAGCAGGATCTCGAGCGCTCGCGCGAGGAGTTGCGGCGCCTCGCCAGCCACCGCGAAACTCACATCGAGCATGAGCGTGCACGCCTGGCGCGCGAGTTCCACGACGAACTGGGCCAGGTGCTGAACACCGCGCGCATGCATCTGCAATTGCTCGAACGCGAGTTGCCAGCGGCGTCGGTTGATGCCCGCGAAGCCACACACAACATCGATGCGATGATTGCCGATGCCTATCGCAATGTAAAAGCCATCGTCTCCGACTTGCGCCCGGCCGCACTCAATCTGGGCCTGGCCGCGGCGGTGGAATGGGTTGCGGCGCGCGTTCTGGGGCCGGCCGAAATTCGCTACGGCATTTCCTGCGCGCCAGCAGCAGACAGGCTGAATGATGACTATGCGATAGCCCTGTTTCGCATCATCCAGGAATCGCTGAGCAACATCGTCCGTCATGCGATGGCGAGCAAGGTCAGCATTACGCTCAGCCACGACGCAGGAGCAATTCATCTTCTGGTTGAAGACGACGGCAAAGGATTTGATGCGCAGCATGTCGACCATGCTGCACACTTTGGTTTGCTGGGTATCTCCGAGCGCGTCACCTCGCTCGGCGGTACGCTGGATATCGAAAGTACGCCCGGCGCCGGCACTCGCCTCGCTGTTACGCTGCCACAGGCTCCGCTCAGGGCGGACTTGGTGGAAAGGAGCCCCGACGCATCATGATCCGAATAATCATTGCCGACGACCACACCCTGTTCCGTGTCGGCCTCAAGCAAATGCTGCATTCCTTCGCCGGAATCGAGGTCGTGAGCGAAGCCACCAATGCTGCCGAAACACTCGCGGCGGCGAAAGCTGGCGGCGCCGAGCTTATCGTCATGGATCTGACCATGCCCGGCGTCTCCGGCACCAGCCTCATTGAACAGACCAAAGCGGCGCAACCCGACTTGCCGATACTGGTCCTGAGCATGCACGACGAGCCTGGAACGGTACGTCGCGCGCTGCAAGCGGGCGCCTCCGGCTACATTACCAAGGGATCCAGCCCAGACACTTTGTACACCGCCGTGACACGCGTTGGAGCAGGCGAACGCTATATCGATCCCACTATCGCCGAGGCCTTGGCGTTCGATAAGCTGGCACATGGTGGGGGCGAACCACACCAAAGCTTGAGCCAGCGAGAATGGCAGGTGCTTCGCCTGATAGCGCGGGGCGTAATGCTCAGCCAGATTGCCGAGCAGCTTCACCTCAGCCCAAAGACCGTCACTACCCACAAGGCTCACATCATGGAAAAACTTCAGATCAGCAACAATGCCGATCTGATCCGTTATTCGATCGAGCACAAGCTGTTTGATTGAGGGCCTGTGAAGCAAACTATCGGGCGGCTAGGTTGGCCGTTTGCCATTTCGCTGGGCCTGCATTTGTGCGTCGGCGGGCTGCTGTCGTTGCAGTCCGCTGAGTCAATGCCACGGCGGGCAAAAGTGATGACGCTCACAGTGATCCTGCCCGGCAAGGCCAGCACTGAGCCGTCGCAGGACCCATTGAGGAACCCATCCACCACCAAGCCTGCCGATTCTGTTGTCCCTGCCGTCGAGGCCCTGGCCGAGACGGAAGGGAAACTGACGCAAAAGGCGCGCTTTCTTACTCCTCCCGATCTCTCAGTTCTGGAAGAAATTGCTGTTCCATTTTCCGGCAGCGTCATCTTTCGGCTTCACGTGACACCCATGGGTATTGTCGACCGCGTCACGGTGATCAAAAGTGATCCAGTGCCCAAAGAACTTCTTGACGGTCTGCAAACCCGGCTCGGGCAAGCGCAGCTTGCGCCAGCCTTGTCAGGCTCACAGCCCGTAGCGAGTACGCTCGATCTGGTGATCCGCTACGAACCTGCGCCAACCCCTCTTAAGCGCGAACCCTGAATTTTTCGTCCTCTGCAGACTAAATCAGGCAGAAACGATCTCGAAATACCACCGACAACTTCTGCGCAGATGGATTTCACCGTGTTACCAGCGCCGACTTTCTAATTACCCGGCGATCAGTAACGCTCGCGCAGATAAATGTATGGCGCCTTGGGCGAACCGAATTTCAGCCGCGCAGTCGGGCTTTCGTTCCAGGCACCACTGCTGGTCCAAGTACCCCGGAGCCAGGGGAAACTCGTGCTCAGATCCAGCGTCAGATCGGCACTCCCCACCGCAGTGGTGCAGGCCGGGCTAGGTCCACCCACGCAGGGCCGGTTCAGAATAATGGTGCCGATGCCCTGATTAAGCGTGGTTGGATTCGCGGCCGTCATCCAGTTTCCGGTGCTGCCTGCGCCCGTGTTCGGGTCGGTGCCGGTAATGCGGAAATTGGCGGCGGCAAGCGGGTTGGTTACCGTGGCTGGCGCCAGATAGTTCGCCAGGCTGCCAATGGTGGGCGTAAAGCTGGTGCAACTGTCGGCGGTATTGGGTAGCCACTGGGTACACGCCGTGCCGCCGACCGCATTGCAGTACAGGCTGCGCACGCTTACCCGGATCGGCAGCAGTTCCGAACCGTAGCTGTTTTCCAGTCGAAGTATGCCAAAGCGCTGTGCCGGCATGCCGATCGGTACCGCGGCTGCGATAGTTACGCCGTCTGAATCGACCGGCAAGCTGCTCACGGTGGTTGTGGTTGGAACCGCCGGGTTGGTCGGTCGAATGATCTGGTGCTTGGCGGTTACGGTAGTGGTGCCAGCGAGCCAGGTATTGGCGTTGGTTGCCGTCGGCGATGTGGCGCTGGAGGCGATTGCGGCACCCGCCGGTTGGCTGGGTGCCCAGGCGCTAACCGCAAAACCGAAGCCCGGGCTGCCGGCCGAGGCAGGCGCCGCGCCCCAGGTTGTCAGCGGCAGTTTGGCCCAACTCGATGCATCACCGATACCGACATAATTGAGTGTGCTTGCATTGCTGCTGTTTTGTGCCGTCAGCGTGAATTGGGTGGTGAAGCCATCCTGTCCGAGATACGTGAAAGTTCCACAGCCCGGCACTACGCTGATCGGGGTGATTGCAAAATGATCCGGCGTGAAGCGGCCGAAGTAGGACGTGGTGGCTGTGTTGCCAAAGTAGCAGCCGTACTTGCCATTGCCGTCCAGAACATTCGGATTGGCCGGGTCGAGCACTGTGCCGACCTTGTTGTCGATAAAACATTCAGGCGTCGGCTTGCTGCGATCGACCGTGGCGAAACTACCGTCGTCGTAAATGCCCCAGGGCGCAAAGCGGAAATTGCCAACTTCGGTATAGGTGAAGCTTGTCCCTCGGGAAATCCAACTGGTGCCCAAGCTTGCTGCTGAAAAGCTGCTACCCAGCGCGCCTGTCTGAGCCGCGCCGGCATGCGCCTGAATACGATTGCTATTGATCAGCGCGGTGCCGGTGTAGCCCGTCAATGAATTGGCGTCCAGGGTGAAGTTGACTCCGGCTTTGACCACCGGCGAACCGCTGATACCGCTGTTGTTGGCGTTGGGCGAACTGATGCTGAAGGCGGTGGGCCGGATGGTGAAGTTGTCTGACGAGCACGCCGTGGTCGGGCCGCTGACCATGCGTACTCGCACGTCGCTCGCGGCATTGGCGTAATTGAAGGTGAAAGTACGACGCCCGTTGTCGCCGCCGACAAACGTATAGGGTGAAACCGGCGAAGTCGGCACAGCCAGCGAAGTGGTGCCGCAGGCTCCGGGAGCCGCGCCGGTCTGGTCCACCAGATCCACCGTGACTGTGCCCGTGTAGCCGGTATTGATGGCTCCGGCGGTGAGTGCCAGCACGTCTACCGTAAACGGCGTGCCGGCCAGTTTGGTGAAGATGGGCGTACTCGGATTCTGGGTAGCTTCCACGGCATCAAAGGCGCAGGCGTTCGACGAGTAGGTCAGCGAGCAATCGCCGCTGGTGGCGCCGTTGTAGCAAATCGCCGCCATGGCGCTGGGTGCAGTAACAGAGCCGCCCAGCGTGACGGTGCCGGTGGTCGCCTTGCTCAGCGTCACGCTTGTCTGGCCACCGGAGAAGGTTACCGGATCGAGCGACCATGTCGCGCCTGCGACAGCCGTCAGATCCGTTGTCACGCTGCCGGTGTACAGCGCGTCGCACGCGGCGGTGGCGCAGGCTTTGATGGTGACGGTTTCCGGCGCGCAAGTGAGGGCGGCTCCATCATGAACTATGCGCACGTGATCGAGCACGGGTACCACCAGAGGCTGGTCGGTACATACCGTGAGATTGTCGATTTCATGGGTATTGGCCAAACCCCCGGTTGAACCGGTGAAAGAGAACAGCCAGTAGGGTGGCACGGCTGCCTGGGTCCCAAAAGCTTTGGCATCGTAGGTTGGAACAATATTGGTGTAGCTGGTGCCAAGGCCGGTGATATCGCGGTCGACGGTTACATAGGCATTGGAACCGTTGCCGTGGTCGACCGTGACTCGGTAGCGATGTGGCGTGGATGAAGCAGGACGCAGCGCAACCAGCACGCCACGGTTATCGTCGCTGCCGGTGTGTGTAAAGGTAATCGGGCCGACCAAACCTGCCGAGCCTTGCGCCGCATAGTGCACCCCGATCATTTCATCAGCGCCCTGATTCGAGTCAGCGCAGAAGGACTCGTTCCAAGTCAGCCCCCCGGTCACTGAGGTACTGAAGTTGCATCGATTGTCATTTACATGACCAATAAAAAGGATCGTTGCACCGTTGCTTACTGTGGTCAGTGATCCGGATGTCGTGTTGCTGTTGTTGGTGGTGTCGGCATAGTGAGTGCCTGCGTATGCCACATCAAAGGGTGTTGTCGTGTTGACCCCTCGAAATGCCGTACAAGCGGCCACAATGCCTCCACCACCCGTGTGTGTGATGGTTGGTGCGGTTTCGGCGCCAGACAGAGCCTTTTTGTAGAACAACGACGAGCGCGGCTGGTTGCCGCCGCCCTGCGCGACCTGATAAACCTGTGCCCAGCCGCTGGTGGCAACGCTGTGCGCCGTATTGTCGTTGGATGTGACGGCACACAACAACAGGTCATTGGTCTGATGGGCGGGAAGGCCCGGCGTCACATTGCCACCGTTGGCCTGGTCTTGGGTGCCGGCACCGACGTGAGTGATCGAGCCGCGGTCAATAGGTGGCACCAGCGGTCCTTGCCGGGTATGGAAGTTGTAGCCGCTCTGACCCGAGCCGGAGCCGCGGATGGTCACCGAATTGGCCTGGAAACCGGGGCCGTCGACACGGCCCTCGGTCGGGTTGGAGAAATTGCCGTATTCGTCAAGACCGACGCCGAGCCAGCCGCCGGCGAAACCTGGGCAACCACCGGGGACGGTGCAATCGGAACCCGGATTGCTTTTCTGGGCATAACCCAGTGATCCGCCAAAAGCGCCGGATACGGGCGCGATGGCGGAATCGGAGAGTGTCATCACCACACCGTCGGCACCCGAGCCGTCGTAGGCGAAAAAGTCGAACTCAGCGATGACCTTGTTGCCCGCGCCTGGGAAAAGTCGCGTCAAATGCACGGCGGTGGATCGGCCTGCTGCATTGTCGGTCAGTCGCAGCCGGTTGCTGACGATCTCCGCATCGTAGGTAGTGCCGGCGCTCTTGGTTCGGGTCCAGTTCAAGGTTTCCAGTAGCGTGGCGCGGTTGAAATTGTCGGAAAAGCACAGCGACGGCGCGGTGAAGGTGACTTGCGCTGTTTGAGTAATGACTATCGCGTCGGTGGTGTCGGTGGCCGTGTAGGTGATGGGCCCTTCGGTCGTGCTGTTCTTGACGGTGAAGGTGGCAACGCCGCTGGCATTGGTGACGCCACCGGTGGTTATGATGGTCGAGCTCCCGGAGCCGGCAGCCAGCGTTACCGTCTTACCCGGGACAGGGATGCTGCTGCCATCTTTAAGGGTGACCGTGATGGTTGAGGTGGTGTAACCGTCTGCCTCGATTGAAGTCGGCGCAGCAAGCACGGTTGAGGTGGCGGCGCTGACGGTACCGTGGGGCGTGATGGGACCTAAAACAACACCCAGCCCGTAGTTTCCACGGCTGTCCTTCTGGAATATTTTGTAGGTGTAAGGCTGGCCTGTCGTCAGGGCCGCCGTCGTGCATTGGCCCGAGGTGCTGCCGGGTCCGTCGATCCGTGATAGCGCTGTTGTTCCGGCCGAAGTCACCACGCAGGCGACCGTTGCGGTGCCATTGGTGGAGCCAAACACGGGGGTTGATCCTTCCACGGGCACCTCGGCACCGGCCACTCCCGCCGTCCAGCGATAGAGTACCGAGCCGGCGGTGGTCGCGAAGTCGGCTGACACCGATGTTGTCCAGTTAAGCGTGTTCTGGAGGTTACCCGCGACGCCACTGGTCGCGGTGGCCGCGGTGGGCGAAAGATTGTCGATGGTCAGCGCATTGACGTTGGTGTCGCTACCCGCGTGCGCGTTGGGTCCGGCCCAGGCGGTCACCGGTGAAGTGATGGAATACGCTCCACCGAGAGGCGCCGGCATAGCGGCATGACTCAGAGGTGTGACGCGAACCTTGAAACTGGTTGCCGAGGTATTCGCCGTCAGTCCGGCGACCGCAATCACGTTGGCGCCGGCAACCGGCGATGCCGTGGAACCCAATACCGTGTTGGCATTATTGGTGATTGCGAGCAACCCAACTCCGCTGTTGGTTGACAAGTTAACCGTTACCGAGGAAACCGCCTCGGTGCCGCCGCTGGTTTGCAAAGTGAACAGGTTGACGTCGGTCGCCGCCGCTCCGGGGGCAATCGTTGCGGCTGCCGGATCGGTACCGGTGGCCAGCGTGGTCGAGGGGATTTCCTTGAAGGCAAGAATGGAGGTATTGCCCTGATCGCCGCCATTGGCTGTCTGTCTATTGGTCACATTGCCGGACGCTCCGGCGGTTGCCATTACCTTGTATGCCACGGACTGGGATGCGTCAAAGCCGTCACGGTTGCGATATTGTGAGAGACCGGCATTGGCCCAGCCACCTGTTTGTATGGCCCAGGTATTGTTGTCAGTGCTCGCCCAGAGCGCCAGCACTACGGCGCCGTTGGTCAGCGTCGTGATTCCGGTGATCGTTACATCGTCCGCCCCACCTGGCGCTGGATAGTCGGCATTGACTTGCGCCACATCCAGGGCCCAGAAATTGGCCGATGAGGTCGGCCGGAATACATGCATTGCAACAGTTGTTGAATTGGCGTTGCCGGGAAAGCTGACACTGGGGTCGGCCGCCCAGGTGCCGTTGTAGCGCGCCCAGAAAATCTGTGTGCTGGTTCGCGTTGTATTGGCGGTTTGCGTGGTCCATACCTGGCCGCCATTGGCAGAAATACTCATTGCTCTGTTGGCTTCCCGGGCATTGGCGATCAACACCACCAGATCGCCGCTGACCATCGATCCCGGAGGTGTCACTACCACCGTGGTTTGGTCAAGATTAGCGTTGTCAGCAGGGTTCGATGCAGACGCAAAATAGGTGATAGCCGCCAGAGCCGGGCCCTGTGCAAGTACGAGCATGGCCGCAACACATACTGCCCGGAGCGACGTTTTTCCAAGCACAAGCGCCGCGATGACTCTCGCGACGCTCCTTTTAGAACCACTGAGCGTGGTGCTCCAGATGCGCAGGAAAAACTGTTTCATGACCTGACTCCGTGTTTGCCGCGACGCAAACGTGAAAACTCGGCGCTGGTGATACGGCAAGTCATCAGAATGTAACCGAAAGGCGGCGCTCGATATACAGTGCGCCGGGGTTGGTAGTGTTGGGGCAGGCGCCCGCGTCGGGCTGGTTGCAGGCGGTGGCGACGAGATCGTAGATCGTCGGACCGCTACTGCCGTCCACGTTCGCGGCGCAGGTGACGGTAACTACGAAGCCGCTGAATGTCGCCCCTGTTGGCGCAAATGACGTCGTCGCGGCGGGACAGGCGCGGGTATTGGGGTCGGTAGAGGTGTAACCGAAATTGTAGGCCGGCGTTGCCTGTACCCGGTACAGGCCCCATTCGATTCCTGTCCGTGCCGCCTGGTAGGCGCGCACGCCCTGCACATCGAGCGCGGAGCCGATCTGCTGAGTGGTGGAGACATTGACAATGAAGGCACCCAATGCGGCCAGCACGACGAGGATGAATATCGCCGAGACGATGGCAAAGCCACCAATGCGTTTGGCGAGCGACTTCATGGCGCGTTATCCACGTGGATCTGCTGGAACAGGCTCACGGTTTCACCGCCGGACGTCAGGCTGAGTTGCACAAATAACAATCCGCTGCGGCCGGTGGCATTGGCGGTGTAGTCAATCGTGCAACTGGCGCCGGTTGCCAGCGTTGCCGAGCTACCGCCGCCAAACGCGACCGGCTGTGCTGCGTTGAAACCATAGTTCCAGTAGCGGGTCAGCGTGCCTGCCGCTATCGGGCAGGCGAAGGTCACCGCGCGGACCGCGCCCGGGACAATCTGGAAGCGGCTATCCGGCGAGGCCAGTGGTGGCGACTGGTAGGCAAATGGGTTGGCATCGAGGCTAAGCGTGTTGCTTGCAACGCCGGTGATCTTGGCGATGTTGCAACCGGGCAGGACGGGTGTCGCATCGCATTGAGCCGAGTCGCGCAGATAGGCATTGGCCGGTTCGTAACCGGGGCCGAGGTTATAGACCACGAGGTAGTCGTTGGTCGCAATGGCCGGGTTGGCGGGCAAGGTGCCGAGGACATCAAAGCTCAGATCGGCGGTGTCGGTGAAGCTGAATAAGTCGCCGCCGGTCGATCCGTCGGTGGCGTCTCGATAGCGCCCACCGGTGCTGGTCATGATGAATTCGATATAACAGGTGCCGACTGCACAGGTTCCAGGCGTGGTCGTATCCCGGATGCGCAGACTGTTGGGCAAGGCCAGTCGTATGTCTCGCGTGATGCGCCGCAACGCGACATCGGCAGCATCGGTGAGCTCGGCCCGGCGCGCGGAGTCAACATAGCCTTCGACCGGTTTGGCAATGAAGACGGCCACAGCGCCCGCCAGTATGCCGGTGATGACAATCGCCATGATTGCTTCGATCAGGGTGAAACCGGCGGCGGAGGCGGGACGTGTCATGGCAGCATGTTGGGCGAATGGCGGGTGCGATAGCCTTGGACTTGGATGCTTTCGCCGGGCCCGCTGACGGTTACCGTGACCAGCAGGGACTCTGTCGCCGCAATTCCGTTGAGCGCGCTCTGCGCAACGGAAACTGCGGCGCTGTAGCCCGAGGGCATGGCACTGCCACCGGCACCGGCGCTGATTGGGACGCTGTCGTAATCACTGACGTTGTCGAGCGGGAAGGTGGTACTGAGCCGCGTGTCGGTCCCACCGCCATAGGTTTCGCTGCCAATGTTCTCCACCGAAGCTGCAGCGGTACAACCGGTCGCGCCGACAGCGTTGCTGGTCGCGGTGGCGGCCTGTGGATCATTGGGGTCGCACCAGGTAAAAGGTTGCAGCATCACTTCTTCCAGCACGGCTTCGGCTACCGCCAATCCTTGTTTGCGGATAACAGGGTCGGCGCTGGATTTGGCGGTGACGTTTAGCACGGTCAAAACGCCGACCAACGCGACGCTGACGATGACAATGAACACGATCAGCTCGATCAGCGTCATGCCATATTGGCGATTAGTGGACATAACCGGTCTCCGCCTCGACGGTGATGCTTTGGGCGCTTTCGCCGGTGACGGTGTACGCGCCAGCGACCGAGGGTCGGCCAAGGGGACTGAAATCGAGTGACGCAGTTCCTACCAGCGTGACATTGGCCGGTGCACAGATTTGGTTAGCCGTGCCGCCGCAGACTCGATCCGGAACAGGTAGCGGCAGGTCGCGCGCGAACGTTGCTCCGCTCGCCCCTTCGGGGATGTCGTTGGCGATGGTCAGCGTCAGATTGTTGCCCGCTAGCGCCACTCGTACATTTCGCCGTTGCGCCACCGCCGACTTTCGGGCGTACTCCAGCGTTGCCCTGACCTTGTCGCGGTAGCCGATCTCATCAAAGCCCTTGAGCAAGTCAAAGCGTGGCAGAACGACGAAGGCCATGATGCCGACGATGATCATCACCACGATCAGTTCGATCAGGGTGAAGCCGGTTACATTTTTTCGCGTTGGGTATGGCGACTTCATGATCGGATCAGTCTATCAAGCCACTGCGGAATCGGGCAAGGCATTCGGCCACACTCGAGACATCGGTCGCGTTGCCAGGCGCATGGGCCTGCAGGTATAATTCGCCGCCTCTCAGGACGCTGTTGTAGCTCAGTTGGTAGAGCAACTGATTCGTAATCAGTAGGTCGCCAGTTCGATTCCGGCCAACAGCACCAAATATCAAGGCCTGCCCCCATTTTCGGTCGGCGGGCCTTGTTCAATTTGGGTCCCTGGCGACCCCGCCAGAGCCCCAATCGACATCTGACAAGGGGCGACTATGCAGATCAAGGACAGTGTTTTCATCATCACCGGTGGTGCGTCTGGCCTCGGTGCCGGAACCGGGCGGATGCTGGTCGAGCAGGGCGCCAAGGTAGTTTTAGCCGACCTCAACGAGGCCGCCGGCAATGCGCTGGCTGCCGAACTCGGCGCAAATGCGCGTTTTGTCACCACCAACGTGGCCGACGAGGCCAGCGCCAAGGCGTGCGTGGCAGCGGCGCTGGCGGCCTTTGGCGGGCTGCACGGCTTGGTCAATTGTGCCGGTATCGCGCCGGCCGAAAAAGTGCTGGGCAAGAACGGCCCGCATTCGCTGGATGTGTTCGCCAGGGTGGTCACCGTCAATCTGGTGGGTAGCTTCAACATGATTCGGCTGGCGTCGGAAGCCATGAGCAAGGGCGAGCCGAATGCCGCCGGTGAGCGCGGCGTGATCGTCAGCACTGCCTCGGTTGCCGCCTACGACGGTCAGATCGGGCAGGCGGCGTATGCGGCTTCGAAGGGCGGCGTGGTCGGCATGACACTGCCAATCGCGCGCGAACTGGCGCGCTTCGGCATTCGTGTAATGACCATCGCGCCGGGCATTTTCGAAACGCCGATGCTGCTGGGCTTGCCGCAGGAGGTGCAGGATGCACTGGGCAAGATGGTTCCCTTCCCGTCGCGTCTGGGTCGGCCCGACGAATACGCGGCACTGGTGCGGCATATCGTCGAGAACGAGATGCTCAACGGCGAGGTCATACGTCTCGACGGCGCCATCCGCATGGCGCCCAAGTAGAAATCTACTGCGCGAGCCGGATCGGGGCTTGGGCGGCTCAGTTGGCAACCTCGACTATCCTCATGTACAGAAACGTACATTCCGGTAGCTGCCCATGCAACGCACGCAGTGCGCTTGCGCGCCTGCTTGGGGCCGCACCCCGCTGCGGCCCCGCGGCTACGCCCCGAAGGAAGTCCCCTTGGGGGACGATTTCTCCGTCAATCCTGATACCGGGTCATCCGGCCTGAACATGGCCGACTGCTATCACTGCGGCCTGCCGATTCCGACAGCGGCCAGTTTTTCGGTCGAGATCGACCGGCAACCGCGCGCGATGTGCTGCGGAGGCTGTCAGGCGGTGGCGCAGGCGATTGTCGATAGCAGTTTGGCCGATTATTACCGCCATCGCGACGCCATGCCGGAAAGCCCGCGCGAGGCTTTGCCGATGGCGCTGGCCGACTTCGGCCTGTTCGATCATCCTGATGTGCAGAAAAATTTCGTGCGGCGCGCCGAGGGTGCGGCGGGCGAACATGAACAGGAAGCGGCGCTGATTCTCGAAGGTATTACCTGCGCGGCCTGCGTCTGGCTCAATGAAACGCATGTGCGCCGGCAACCGGGCGTGACATCGGTCGAGATCAACTACACCACGCGTCGCGCTCGGGTGCGCTGGGATGAGCGCGTCACCAAACTTTCGGCGATTCTCGAAGCCATCGCCGCGATCGGCTACCGAGCCCACCCCTACGATATCGGGCGCGCCGAAGAACTGGCGCAGAAGGAGCGCAAGGCCGCGCTGTGGCGGCTGTTTGTCGCCGGTTTCGGCATGATGCAGGTGATGATGTACGCCGTGCCGGTCTATTTGGCCGACGGCGACATGACGCCCGACATCGAGCAACTGATGCGCTGGGCCAGTCTGATCCTGACGCTGCCGGTGATGCTGTATTCTGCCGCACCGTTTTTCCAGAGTGCGTGGCGCGACATGAAGCTGCGCCGAGTCGGCATGGATGTGCCGGTGGCACTGGGCATCGGCGCCGCCTTTGCGGCCAGCGTGTGGGCCACGCTGACAGCCAGCGGCGCGGTGTATTTCGATTCGGTCACCATGTTCGTTTTCTTCCTGCTCACCGGCCGCTATCTGGAAATGATGGCAAGGCAGAAGGCGGCGCGCAGCGTGGAAACTCTGGCGCGTGCCATTCCGGCATTTGCCACTCGGTTGGCGGCGTGGCCGGCCGATAGTGAAGGCGAGCGCGTCGCCGTGGCCGAACTGCGCGTTGGCGATGTGGTTCAGATCAAGCCCGGTGAAACGGTGCCGGCCGATGGCTGCGTGCTCGATGGCGAGAGTGCGGCTGATGAATCCTTGCTCACCGGCGAGAGCCTTGCCGTAACCAAACGGATGGGCGATTCGCTGATCGGCGGCAGCGTGAATACTGCCAGCCCGCTGGTGATGCGTGTCGAGCGCGTCGGCGAGGAGACAAGGCTGGCGGCAATCCAGCGTCTGATGGAACGCGCCGCCGCAGAAAAGCCGCGCCTGGTGGAAATGGCCGATCGTGTTGCCGGGCGCTTCATCGTCGCCCTGTTGATTCTTGCCGTTGGTACTGCTCTGACCTGGTGGTGGATCGATCCCTCTCGCGCTTTGTGGGTGTTTGTCGCCGTGCTGGTGGTGAGTTGCCCTTGCGCACTTTCCCTGGCCACGCCAGCGGCATTGACAGTGGCGACGGGTGCGCTCGCCGCGCACGGTGTGCTGGTGACGCGCGGTCACGCGATCGAGGCGCTGGCGCGCGTCGATCGATTCATTTTCGACAAGACCGGAACCCTGACCGCAGGCCGCATGCAACTGGTCGAAGTGATTCCGCTGGGTAGTGATGGCGGACAGGCGTCGGCATTGGCGGCGGCGCTGGAGCGTGGCTCGGAACATCCGATTGCGCGGGCGCTGGCCTCGGTGAGCGGAGACGGGATTGAAGTTGACGCGCTGCGCGCCACCACCGGCGCCGGAGTCGAGGGTCGTGTGGGCGGTCGGGTCTGGCGCCTGGGTCGCCCCGAGTTCGTGGCTGGCCTGCATGGTGTGGCGGTTCCCACCGAGCTTCAGGAAAAACTCGGCGCTGGTGATACGGCGATCGCACTGGGCAGCGCCGATGGTTGGGCGGCTTTTTTCTTTCTTAACGATAGCTTGCGTCCCGACGCGTCGCCGATGGTGGTGGCACTCTCGGAGGCACGGATCAACTTGTCGATCTTCAGCGGCGACACCCAGGCGGCGGTAACGCGGGTAGGGCGTGCGCTGGGCATCGATGACGCTCGTGGCGGCCTGTTGCCGGAGGACAAGCACGCGGCACTGAAAGCACTGCAGGCGGGCGGCGAATCGGTGGCCATGGTCGGCGATGGTGTCAACGACGCGCCGGTGCTGGCGCTGGCGCAGGTGTCGATCGCCATGAGCGGTGGTGCCGATCTGGCACGGGCCAACGCCGACGTGGTGCTGCTCGGCAACAACTTGCAGGCATTGCCGCAAGGGCTGGCTCTGGCGCGGCGGACAATGCGCATCGTGAAGCAGAATCTGGTGTGGGCTTTTGCCTACAATTTGATCGCGATACCACTTGCCATGACCGGCTGGGTGACGCCCTGGATGGCCGGCATCGGCATGTCGGCCAGTTCCTTGCTGGTGGTGCTCAACGCCTTGCGGCTACAGCGGGGATAATGACCGGCATGGACATCCTTTATCTGCTGATTCCGCTCTCTGTAGTGCTGGTCTTCGTGATCGCGGGCTTGTTCTGGTGGACTTTGAAGAGCGGACAGTACGAAGACCTCGAAGGCCCCGGTCATCGCATCCTGATGGACGACGACCGGACCGACGTGGCCAAAAATGAAAGTTCTGTTGACTCAGATCAAAGCCCCGCCGGAGACAAGTAACCATACTGGCTGTGGGTTTTATGGTGATGGCTTCGTGCTGTCGCCCAAAGGCTCTCTGTTGGGGTTGGGGGTGCGCGCTGCGCACCCTTTTTTTTCGCCGGCCCGCGAAGCGGAAACCCCGGCGCGCAAAGCGTCGCTCCGAAAGGGCGTCGCCGGCCCGCGAAGCGGAAACCCCGGCGCGCAAAGCGTCGCTCCGAAAGGGCGGGGCAGTATTCGAGTGATGGCCGGCCGGCAGGGCGCATGCACTCTGCCAGGAATGCCAGCAGTGCTCGCTCGACATGCGACGTCGACATGCGACAGAATTGCGTCAGCAGGCTCTAGGGCATAGTATCGATTGCGGGTTTCATGTGCTCGTCCCGACAGCAGTGTTCTTTCGGTCGGGCGTTCGAATGGCATCCCTCTTTCTGCGCTGTACGGATTGGAAACCGGATCATGAGGCTGATGTTTGATCGTATCGGGGAACGCTTGGGACGCATCCTGCCCAGGCTGGAACTCATCCTTTTTCCCACCTACCGCAGCACCGCCTATCGGATTGGCATCGTGCTGCTGTTGGTGACCATCGCGTTTTTCGTTCGACACCTGATTGGCCCACCCGAGCTTGGCGTGCCGTTTCTGACCTTCTTCCCCGCCGCAGCAATCTCGGCGGTGTTCGGCGGATTCTGGGCCGGCATGCTGGCGACGGCGCTGGGATCTTCATTGGCGACCTATTTCTACATTCCGCCATACTCCATGTATTCCTTCGAGTTCCGCCCCGATACGGTGTTCGGCAACCTCGTCTATGTCCTCGACGAAATAGTGGTCTGTTCGGCGATCGCCGCATTGCATCGCTTTTATCGAGTTACCAAGAATCAGAACGCGGAACTGGGCACCTTGATCCAGACCATTCCCGATCTGATCTGGTTGAAAAACCCGGAGGGTGTCTATCTGGAGTTCAATCCCGCCATCGAGCGCTTCTACGGATTGCGCAGGGATGCGGTCATTGGCCGTAAAGCGAGCGATCTGTTTTCGGCCCCGGTGGCCAAGGCGATTCAGCGCCAGGACCAGGCCGCGCTGGCCGCGGATCGACCGCAAACCAACGAGGCGTGGGTTGTTCGCGCCAGCGACAGCAACCGCGTATTGCTGGAGACCACCACGACACCGATGCGCGCCGCCGATGGCACGCTGATCGGCGTGCTGGGCATTGCACGAGACATCACGGCGAGTCGGTTGCTGGAAGACCAGCTACGTGCGCGCACCGTGGAACTGGAGCGGGAACGCACTTTTCTTGGGGCGATTTTCAATCATACCGGCGACGGTATCCTGGCAGCCGATAGCGCGGGCACTATTGAATTGGCCAATCAAAGCGCACGGCGCTTAATGGGCGTGACCGAGGGCGACGAACGGCACTGCCTGAGGGATTATTGGCCCGAATGGGACTCGATTGCGAGCGCAACCAGTCATCGTGTCGTGACACGTCGCGATCTGGAAGCCGCCACGCAAATTCTGGCGCTATCGGTTACTCGCACCGGTGAGCTCGCGGATACGCGCTATGTGATTGTCGTGCGCGATGTCAGCGAGGAATATCGCATCGCTGACGAACGTCGCCAACTCGATCGCCAGATGTTCCAGATGGAGAATATGCCCACCCTGGGCGAATTGGCGATGGGCGTGGCCCATGAAATCGGCAATCCTCTTGCCGGCATGAAGGCGGTGGTTCAATCATTGCAGTATGAGGACGACCTGTCGGCGGACACGCGCGAAGCGCTGCGTCGTCTGGAAGCGGAGATCGACCGGCTCAGCGTCTTTCTGCATAGCTTTCATGGTTTTGCCGCGCCGCAAAAGTTGAATCCTGAATCTTGCTGTTTGTGCGACATCGTCGAAGACACGCTGTTCTGGATTCGCAAGGAGGCCATGTCCAGCGACGTAGCCATTGCAATGAGTGTCAATGCCCGTTTGTCGGTGCGCGCCGATCCCAACCAGATCAAACAGGTGTTACTCAACCTGGCGGTCAATGCCATTCACGCCATGCCGCAGGGTGGGGCACTCCGCATCACCGCCGCCGCTCAGGCAGACAATTACGTGCGAATCGAGGTCGCGGATACTGGTGATGGAATCGATGCCGATGTTCAGCTACGAATCTTCGATCCATTCTTTACCACTCGCGCCGCCGGCTCGGGCCTTGGTCTGGCCGTCGTGAAAAAAATCGTCACCGAGCATGGCGGGCGAATTGAAGTCCAGAGCCAAATCGGGCATGGCTCATGCTTCATACTTCACTGGCCTACTGCTTTGATGGAGTTGCCTGCATGAGCACTATTCTGATCGTCGAAGACGACACCACCATCCGTGTCACCCTGGGGAAGTTTCTCGCCCGCTTGGGTTACAACGTCGACGTTGCGGAGAATGCGGCCAGCGCTCTCAAGCAGGTAAGCGATCGGCGTTACCGTCTGATTCTGCTCGATCTGCATCTGCCCGATGGCAATGGACTTGATTTGATTGGCAAGTTCCGCGAATTGGACGAGGACGCAATGGTGGTCATCATGACCGCGTTTCCGGAGGTGCGTACCGCCGTGGCGACGCTCAAGGCCGGTGCCTACGATTACATCACCAAACCCTTCGATCTCGAAGACGTGCACGAATTGGTTGGCCGCGCCATGGAAACCAGCGGCTTGCGCAAGGAGGTCGCCTGGCGGCGAGCCCAGTCCGACGTCTGCGAAGTGGATGGTGTCGGCAGCGAGAGTCCGGCTTGGCAACGGCTCACTGAGGTAACGCAGAAAATCGCCGGCGCCGGCCATGTACCGGTGCTGATCTGCGGCGAGTCGGGCTGCGGCAAGGAACGGGTGGCCCGTACCATCCACTGTGCCTCGCCACGAGCCGGCGGGCCCTGGGTAACGCTGAATTGCTCGGCCTTGCCCGAAAACCTGCTCGAGTCCGAAATGTTCGGCTATGAGAAAGGCGCGTTTACCGATGCCCGGCAGTTGAAGAAGGGACTTCTGGAACTGGCCGACGGCGGCACCTTCTTTCTCGACGAAATCGGCGATCTGGCGCTTGCCCTGCAGCCTAAATTGCTGCGGGTGCTGGAGTCGCAGACCTTCCGCCGGCTCGGCGGCAGCCGCGAAATCAGTGTCGATGTTCGCTTTGTCGCCGCGACGCACCGCAATCTTCCGGACATGGTGAAGAGCGGCAGGTTTCGCGAAGACCTCTACTATCGCCTCAATGTCGGCGCCATCGATGTGCCGCCCCTGCGCGAGCGACGCGCAGATATTCTGCCGCTGGCACGGCACTTTCTCACCGAAGCGGCGCGGGCCATCGGGTCATCCGATTTGGCGTTGAACCCGGCGCTGGAGCCACTGCTCGAAGGTTACGCGTGGCCAGGCAATGTGCGCGAGTTACGCAACGTGATGGAGCGTGCCGTCATACTCAGTGCCGGCGATACGCTGACGACTCTGCAGTTGCCGCCCGAGATCGCTGGCCGCGCTCTGCCCGGCGTTCAGTCAGAAGAGTCCGGCCAGCCCTTCATGGATCTGGAGGCGATGGAGCAGATCTACATCCAGCGCGTTCTCGACTCTGTTGGCGGCAACAAGACTCGCGCCGCCGAAGTCCTCCACATCACCCGTTTGACCCTGCGCAACAAACTCAAGCACCACGATCTCGACGACAGCCCGGTCTCTTCCTGACCGGTTCAATTCTGATCGTACGGTCATTTATTGACCGTTTCTGTAGTACCAAAATCTTCTGATACCCGCCGCTGCATTGCGCAGAGGGCTTTTTCCTGCTGGCATAAACCATGCTAATAGAAGGGTGGAGACATTTTGGTTAGATCAATTGTGCAAGGAGAGCCGACATCATGAAAGCATCGCGCAGGGAATTTCTAAAGGCCACGGGCGCTTCGTCGCTGAGTTTCATGCTGGGCGGCGCGTATTCATTGCGTGCCTTGGCGCAGAGCCAGGACGCCATGGCACAGCACGACTACAGCGGTTGGGAAAACTTCCACCGCAATCAATGGAGCTGGGACAAGAAGACACGCGGCGCCCACCTCATCAACTGCACGGGCGCCTGCCCGCACTTTGTCTACACCAAGGACGGCGTCGTCCTGCGCGAGGAAGCGTCGAAGGACATTGCGCCGATGCCCGGCATCCCCGAGTACAACCCGCGCGGCTGCAACAAGGGTGTTTGCGGCGTTGACTACCAGTATGGTCCGCACCGCATCAAATATCCGCTGATCCGCGTCGGCGAGCGGGGCGAGGGCAAATGGCGGCGGGCCAGTTGGGACGAAGCGCTTGGCATGATCGCGGACAAGATCGTCGATACCATCAAGAACGATGCGCCCGATTGCATCAGTGTTTTTTCACCGGTACCTGCCGTGGCGCCGGTGTCCTTTGCCGCCGGTCACCGTTTTGCTCACTACATTGGCGCACATGTGCATACTTTTTTCGACTGGTACGGCGATCATCCGACCGGTCAGACGCAGACCCTTGGTATCCAGGGGGATCCGTGCGAGACCGCCGACTGGTTCAATTCCAAATTCATAATCGTGTGGGGAGCGAATCCGGCCATTACGCGCATTCCGGACGCCCATTACCTGTCGGAAGCGGCGCTGAACGGGACCAAGATCGTCAGCATCTCTCCGGATTACAACGCGTCGAGCATCAAGGCCGACCAGTGGCTGCATTTGAAATCCGGCACCGACGGCGCGCTCGGCATGGCCATGGCCCACGTGATCATCAAGGAAAAGCTGTTCGATCCCCACGGCATGAAGGAGCAGACCGATCTGCCCTATCTGGTACGCAAGGACACCAAGCGATTCCTGCGCGAGGCCGATGTGGTTGCCAACGGTTCCACCGGCAAATTCTACGTTTGGGATACGAAGACACTCAAGCCGGTGATTGCGAAAGGCAGTTGGGGCGACCAGCCCGAGAAGAAAGCGCCGCCGGTGCCCTTCCTCGGTCGCAATACGAATACTTTTCCCAAGGGCTACATCGATCTCGGCGACCTGGATCCAGCGCTTGAAGGTAGCTACAAGATGCAGCTAAAGGACGGTTCCACGGTCGAGGTACAACCGGTGTTCGATATCCTCAAGCGGCGCATCATGAACGAAAACACACCCGAGAAAGCGGCCGCTGTAACGGGTATTGCCGCCAAGGTGATCGTGCAACTTGCCCGCGATTTTGCCACGGCCAAACCGGCGATGATTATTAGCGGCGGCGGCACCAACCACTGGTACTACAGTGATGTGCTGATGCGCGTTTTCCACCTGCTCACCGCGCTGACCGGCAACGAAGGAATAAACGGCAGCGGCGTAAATCATTACATAGGCCAGTGGAAACCCACCTTCCTGCCCGGCGTCGGCGCCCTGTCGTTCCCGATGGGACCACCCAAGCAGCGCTTCTGCCAGACCACGATCTGGACCTACGTGCATGCCGAGGTCAACGACGAGATGCTGAGCTCCGGCGTCGATACCAACAAGTACCTGCGCCACGCTATTGAGACCAAGCAGATGCCACTGCTGCCAGCCAATGGCCGCGATCCGAAGGTATTCATCGTCTATCGCGGCAACTGGCTGAATCAGGCGAAGGGCCAGAAGTACGTACTGCGCAACCTGTGGCCGAAGCTCGAGTTGATCGTTGATATCAACATCCGCATGGACTCGACGGCGCTCTATTCAGACATCGTCCTGCCTTCGGCCCACTGGTATGAGAAGACCGATCTCAACGTGACTGAGGAACACACCTCGATCAACATGACCGAGCCGGCGATCAAGCCGATGTGGGAATCCAAGACCGACTGGCAGATCTTCCTTGATTTGTCGAGGAAGGTTGAGGTGGCTGCAAAGCGCAAGAACATGGAGAAGTACAACGACGAGCAGTTCAAGTGGGTGCGCGACTTCACCAAGCTGTGGGACAACATGACCATGGACGGCAAGCTCGAGAAAGACGAGGACGCTGCCCAGTTTATCCTCGACCGTGCTCCGCACTCCAAGGGCATCACCTTGGATATGCTGCGCGAGAAGCCGCAGCGCTTCAAGGTCAACTGGACTTCGCCGATGAAAGAAGGCGTTCCCTACACGCCGTTCCAGAACTATGTGGTAGACAAGAAACCCTGGCCAACGCTGACCGGAAGGCAGCAGTTCTATATTGACCACGACACTTTCTTCGAAATGGGTGTTGAACTGCCGACTTACAAGGCGCCGGTCGACGCCGACAAGTTTCCGCTGCGCTTCAACACGCCGCACAGCCGCTTCGCGATCCACTCGACGTTCAAGGACAACGTGCAGATGCTTCGGCTACAGCGCGGCGGCCCATCGATCGAGATGGCGCCGGCGGATGCCGAGGCACGCGGTATCAACGACAACGACTGGATCGAGGTCTGGAACACCCACGGCAAGGTGATCTGCCGGGTCAAGGTGCGCAAGGGCGAACAAAGCGGCCGCGTCTCCATGTGGCACGCGCCAGAGCTTTACATGGACCTCATCGAAGGTAGCAGCCAGAGCGTCCTGCCGGTGCGCATCACGCCGACCCATCTGGTCGGCAATTATGGGCACCTGGTGTTCCGGCCTAACTACTATGGTCCGAGCGGCAGCCAGCGCGATACCCGGGTCGAGGTCAAGCGCTACATCGGCGCAACCCCGATGCCCCTTTGATCGCTAACCCGGACAATCAGGAAGGAATTTGATCATGGCAACAGTTATGAAAGCCCCGAAGCGGCAACTGACGTTTGTATCCGATCTCAACAAGTGCATCGGCTGCCAGACTTGTACGGTTGCCTGCAAGAAACTGTGGAGCAGCGGTCCCGGCCAGGACTTCATGTACTGGCGCAACGTGGAAACCTCGCCCGGCATGGGCTACCCGCGGCACTGGGTGAACAAGGGCGGCGGCTACAAGGACGGGAAACTGCAAAAGGGCAAGATTCCGCCGATGATCGACTACGGCGTGCCCTTCGAGTTCGACTACACCGGTCGGCTTTTTGAAGGCGAGCCGGGGCGCGTGCGTCCCAGCCCGACTCCGCGCTCGGCGCCGAACTGGGACGAGGATCAGGGGGACGGAGATTACCCGAACAACTCCTACTTCTACCTGCCGCGCATGTGCAATCACTGCGCCAAGCCCGCCTGTCTCGAGGCCTGCCCCAACGACGCGATCTACAAGCGCGAGCAGGACGGCATCGTGTTGATTCATCTTGACAAGTGCAAGGGCTCGAAAAATTGCGTTTCGGCCTGCCCCTATGCCAAGCCCTACTACAACGCCGCGACCAACAAGGGCAACAAGTGCATCGGTTGCTATCCGCGGATCGAGAAGGGTGTCGCCACGGCCTGTGTCGCTCAGTGTGTCGGCCGCGCCATGCACGTCGGGTTTATCGACGACGTCAATAGTTCGGTCTACAAGCTGGTCAAGCAGTGGAAGGTGGCTTTGCCGCTGCATCCGGAATTCGGCACTGAACCCAATGTCTTCTATGTGCCGCCGGTGCTCGGGCCGCGGATGGAAGATGCCCAGGGCACCGTATTCGCGAACCCGAAGATTCCACTCGCGCAACTCGAGGGCCTGTTCGGCAAGGGTGTCAAAGACGTGATGCAAGTCTTGTCCGCAGAGCGTGAAAAGAAGATCAAGGGGCAGGCGTCCGAGTTGATGGATGTATTGATCGCCCGTCGCAGCGTCGACATGATGATCTCGCCGATGACCTGAGCCAAAAGCGGGGCGGCTGGCGCTGCCCCGGTTGGCCCTGCCCCCACTCCTGACGATCCCCATGACCGCAAACTTTCTTATACGCGCGTGCCTGTCGCTGGTCTTCCTGTTCGCAGCGCCTCTCGGCGCTCAGACACCGGAATTCACCGGCTATCGGGTCTGCGCCAAATGCCATTTTTCGCAAGGCGACGCCTGGCGCAACACAGGTCACGCCAAAGCCTTCGAATCGCTGAAACCGAATGTCAAGGCGGCTGCCAAAACCAAGGCCAAACTTGATCCGGCCAAGGATTACACCGCTGACAAGGACTGCATTGCTTGTCACGTGACCGGTTACAACGAAGCGGGTGGTTATAAGCCGGACATGAATGCCGACGACGCCAAGTTGGTGGTCGGGGTGACCTGCGAAGTCTGTCACGGGGCAGGCAGTATCTACCGCAAGACGCATGGTGAGGGAATAGACAAACTGAAAAGCACCGGCGACACCACCGATCGCCAGTTACTGGTCGAGGCGAAACAGAACTTCGACTACGAAAAAGCCTGCGCCCGCTGTCATCTCAATTATGCCGGCTCGAGTTGGGCCGAAGCCAAGCCGCCCTATACCCCCTTCACGCCGGCCGTCGATGCCAAGTACCAGTTCGACTTCAACAAGGCGGTGCGTGCCACGGGCGACAAGAATCCTGCGCACACACATTACAAGATGCGTGGCGTGTTCAAGGGCGGCAGCGTACCGGCGATCCGGGCCGATATTCAACAGAACGCGCAGGAAGAACCCGAGGAATGAACGCCATGAGTTTCATCACGCGGGTCGACGAAGCTGCAATCAACAAATTTTCCAGGACGGAATAGCCATGAATGAAATGAGCTCAGCCATGAATATCAGCCGGATCGAGAAAGCGATGGCCCGAAACCGTATTTACGCCCTGCTCGCCAAGGGCTTTCGGTATCCCGACGCGGATTGCTTCACGCAACTGGTGGACGGATCGTATGCGGAGGAGATTGCCGCTGCCCTCTCCGTATGCGCGACGGACCTTGCCGCTGACTTCGAGGAACTTCGGCCCGGTTTGCAGGTAGTCAGCCCCAGTGAGGAGTTGGAATCCGCCTACCTCAGCGCCTTCGAAACGAACATGCCGGACCCCAGTGTGTCGCTGTATGAGGGCAGCCATCATCTGCAGGGCAATAAGCCAGGTCTGCTGCTTGAGCTCAAGGGCTTCTATCGAACTTTCGGCCTGAGCATGGCGGAGTCGGAAAACGATCTGGAGGATTCGCTGACGGCCGAACTGGAGTTCATGCAATTCGTCACGGCCAAGCAGGCACAGGCTGAGGAAGGTGCGCTGGACAAGGTGCCCTACCTGCGGGCGCAAAAGGATTTTCTGGAACGTCATCTGGCGGCATGGTTGCCGGCATTGCAGGACGAAGTGGAGAGCAAGCTGAAGCACCCCTTCTACCGGGCGCTCACCTCGCTGGCCAATGACTTCGTCGCATTTGATGTCGAGGCAGTAAGACGTGATGTTGCAAATCTAGGTTCAATGCCAAACAGATAGACGGCATTACCTTGATGTAGATCAAGGGTGGATGTTGATACAAGATTATGCTTTTTAGCAGTTCCAATTCTTCGCAATGTTTCTAAAAGGAGTTCTGAAAATGATCAAGATTACTGCAGTCGCTCTGTCTATGAGCCTTCTTCTGGCGGGAGGCAATGCCTTGGCACAAAAAGCCGGCATGGAAAAGAAAATGGAAATGGCGGCGTCGGTGGACCGTGCCAAGATTATGAAAAGCGCCGGAGTTTTCGGGAATTTCTCCACCTACAAGGTCCGCCCGGACTACTACAAGCTGTCTGCTGCTGAACGCAAAGGTGCTGCTGCCGAGGTAGTTGCCGTTGTGAACAAGCACAAAGGCACGGTAATCGTCGACGCCTCCCTGACGCGCGGCTTCAAGGCCCAGAGCGATTATCTGCTGCGGGTGCATTCCTACGACATGGCCGCCACACAGGCTTTCTTGATCGACTTCCGTGCTACCCGTTTCGGCAAACATTCCGACGTGACGGAGAATCTGGTTGGCATCACCAAGGGTCTCAACTACATCACCAAGGATAAATCAGGCGACCTCAACAAGGGCCTGTCCGGTGCGACCTATTCCGGCGAAGCCCCGCGCTATTCCCTCGTGGTTCCGATCAAGAAGGATGCGGCCTGGTGGAACATGACTGAGGCCCAGCGGCTGAAGGAAATGGAGAACCACACAGTGCCGACACTGGCCTATCTGGTCAACGTCAAGCGCAAGCTGTATCACTCGACCGGCCTGGATGATGTCGATTTCATCACCTATTTCGAAACGGCCGATCTTGGCGCTTTCAACAACCTGATGCTGTCGCTAGCGCAGGTTCCTGAAAATTTGCATCATGTGCGCTGGGGCAATCCCGTCGTGTTGGGAACCATTCACACGGTCGAGGATGTGGTCAAGGCCTTGTCTAAGTGACATCGAAAGATCCCTCCGGTCCGGCCGTCGCCCAGAGCATCGGCGCGGTGGCCGGAAGTTTTCCGCTCAAGAGCCATCTAAATTAATCATTCGGGGAAATATCATGGCAACCAGCCGTCGCGAATTCATCAAGGGCAGCCTTTCCATTGCCGCTGCCGCAGGACTACCTTTCTCCCTTGGTGGGCCCGCGCTTGCTGCCTTGGCAGCGCGCAAGGATCGCCCGTGGGAGGATGGCTACCGCAATATCTTTGAGGGCGAGCGCATAGTTCGTTCGATCAACATGCCGAACTGCACCGGTTCGTGCGCCTGGAACGTGGTGATCAAGGACGGCCTCGTGAAACGCGTCGAGCAGCCGCTCGACTATCCGGACGATGAGTACAACCCACGCGGTTGCATGAAGGGTGCGACTTACCATCGCCGTGTCTATTCGCCGAATCGCATCAAGTTCCCGATGAAACGTGTCGGGCCGCGCGGTGCCGGTCAGTGGAAGCGCGTTTCCTGGGACGAGGCACTGGACTTCATCGCCAGTGAGATGAAGCGAATCGCGGCCAAGTACGGCCAGAACACCATCTGGATCTATCCTCCGGTGCCGGCCACCGGCATCGCCAAGCAGGGCGCTGGGTTTCGCTTTGCCGCAGTCAATGGCTTTGGCATCGGCACCTTCTACAATTGGTACGGTGATCTGCCGCTGGCTCATCCGATTACCTGGAACGTGCAGACGGAAGAGCACGAGTTCAAGGATGTACTCAATACCAAGTACGCGATGATCTGGGGCTCGGACGTCGCACAGACCCGAATGCCCGATGCTCACTTCTTCACAGACGTGCGTGCCAAGGGCGTCAAGCTGGTCTATATCGCTCCCTACTTCGATCCAACGGCAAGCATCGTCGACGAGTGGGTGCGCGTGCGTCCCGGAACGGATGGCGCTCTGGCGTTGGGCTTCTGCCACGTGGTGGTCAAGCGCGGCTTGACCGACGAGGCGCACCTGCGTCGCACCACCAGCGGGCCTTTGCTGGTACGCAACGACAATGGCAAATACCTCAAGGCGGCAGACCTGGCGGCGGATGGCAATGCGAAGGCTTTCATGGCCTACGATCCACAGGCGGGCAAGGCTGTAACAGACACGTATTTCAGCGACAAGTTGGCACTCACAGGCACCTGGGATATCACTCTCAAGGATGGCAAGAAAGTCAGTTGCTCGACTGCGCATACGCTGCTGCTGAAAAAGCTGGAAGACTATGATCCCAAGACCGTCTCGGAAATCACCGGGGTGCCGGCCAAGGATATCGAACGTATTGCTGTCGAGTACGCCTCAGCCAAGCCTGCCAGCATCTGGGCCGGGACCGGCATAAACCATTGGTACCACGGCGACCTGATGGGCCGGGCTGTTATCGAGCTTGCCTGCCTGACTGGAAACGTTGGCGTCCAGGGGGGGGGTGTCAGTCCCTGGGCCGGGCAATACCTTATGCGCCTGAATCCGACGGATTACTTTTTCCCGAAGAAGGAGGGTGGCAAACCGGGCGACCGATATCGCCCTGTACCGCTTGATACCGCCTATGTGGTCAACGGTCCGACCGAGACCATGGCCAACAAGAAAAAGCTGTGGCGTCAGATCCGCGTCATTTGGGCCGCCGGCGGCAACCTGCTGGGCGAGGCGTCGGACCAGAGCAACCTGATGCGTAATGTTCTGCCAGAGATCGAACTCATCGTTTCGCCGGAAATCGAGATGAGCACGACGGCACAACTTGCAGACATCGTGCTGCCGGTGGTGAGTTGGTTCGAGCTGCCTTACGACATCGCGACCACGCCCGCCCATCCCTACATCCAGTTGCACGAAGGTGGTTTGCAACCGATGTTCGAAGCCAAGACAGACATCTGGATCTATCACGAGATGTGCAAGCGACTCGGGACCGGCGATATTTTCAAGTTTGATCGCCCGGAGGAGGCCATCGAGCACCTGCTCGAAACTGGCGGACCTAAGGTCAAGGGCATAAACTTCGAACGCATGAAGAAAGAACGCACCATTCGGGTAAACCTGCCAAGTTCGCCCTATGCCTCATTTACCGAGGAAATCGAGGGCAAGAAGAAGTTCAAGACGGCGTCGGGGCGACAGGAACTCTACAAGGACGAGGACCGCTTCATCGAGTATGGCGAGCAGCTTCCGGTGCACAAGGAGCCGCACCAGGCGACGCCCTACGGACCATCGAAGGTGTGGGCAGAAGCGAAGAAGGAGCGCAACCCCATTTTCGAGAAGTATCCCTTGGTGTATCACGCCCGGCACACCCGCTGGAGCGTCCATTCATCGTGGCGTACCACGGATGCCGTAACCAGACTCGACGACATTGGTCAGCCGCTGCTGGAGCTCAATCCAACCGATGCCGCCAAACGCGGGTTGGTCGCCGGAGACTGGGCAACGGCTTTCAACCAGCACGGCTATGTCAAGGCGAAAGTCAAGTTGCGTGAGTCGGTGCGGCCCGGAGCAGTCTTGATCTATTTCGGCTGGCAGCGCGAGCAGATTCGCGAAGGTCACTGGAATGCGCTGACCCACAACGACATCAACCCCATTCACGAAATCTACTTCAAACCAAATTTTTGGGGGCCGGTTTCCGGTCACTTCGACCAGTTGTGTGAAGTCAAGAAGTCCTAAGCGAGGAGATGCGCCATGTCTGAAGCACTTTGGCAGAAATACTACGGGCAGCCAAACCCGAAATACGGCAATCGTGTCCAGTGGGGCATGTTGCTCGACATCAACAAATGCATCGGATGTCACACCTGTACCATGGCCTGCAAGCAAACTTGGACCAGCGACCCCGGTCAGGAGGACATGTACTGGAACAGCGTCGCCACCGAGCCCTATGGCAAGTACCCGCGCAAGAACGGGAGCAAGAACCCTGCGGATTGGGACTACCGTTTTTCCAACCTCTACCAGGACACGCCCAAGGGCAAGTTCCCCAAGCTGTGGCAGTTCTACCTGGCACGGCCGTGCAATCATTGCGCCAATCCGGCCTGCCTGCCCGCTTGCCCGACCCGTTCGATCTACAAGAATGAAGACGGCATCGTGCTGATTGACCAGGATACCTGCGAGGGCTTCCAGAACTGCGTCAAGGCGTGTCCCTACGACAAGATCTACTACAACGCGGTCACCAAGAAGTCGAACAAGTGCATTTTCTGCTACCCCTTGCTGGAGAAGGGGCAGGAGCCGCAATGCGTCAAGAGCTGCGTCGGCAAGATTCGCATTTTCGGCAATCTGATGGACCCGGAAAGCACGATCTCGAAAATGATTCGCGATCCGAGTCTGGGCGTCAAAGAGTACAACCCACAGACCAGCCTGAAAGCTACACACAGGGTCATCAACCCGGTCGAGCGCCGCCAATACCGGCCTGATTTCGGCACGATTCCTTCGGTCTGGTATGTGCCGCCGAAGAACGTTCCTAAAGAAGAGATCGAGAAATACTTCGGTTACGCCATGGGCGGACTGCTCGACGAACCGTATCACGTCGAAGCGCCCATCAAGATGAAGGATATCTAGAAATGGAGCAACCAGTGAATACCAGCACGTCGCCCCCGCACGACCTGAAGTCGGCCGATACGACCCAAATCGCCAGTGTTCAGTCCAGAGCCGGCAAGCGCGGCCAGCTCTATCACTTTCTCGAACTGGCCTTGGCGCATCCCGGTGAGGGAGGCCATGACTATTTCCGTCTGGAGACGACCGAGCAGGAGTTTCAGCAATCCTATGCGGCGGAAGTGCAGTCCGAGGCAAAACTCGCGGACACAGGTATACCGGCCGCCGGTCGGTTCTTTTTGGGCCTGCGCGGGATGAGCTACGAGGAAGTGGAGGCTGCGTATATCTCGCTCTTCACCAACAATTACCCACACCTTCCCTGCCCGCCCTATGGCTCATTGTTCACTGCGGTCGACAGCGAAAAGCGCCTTGAGGAAATGCTGGCCATCAAGGAGTTTTACCAGGGCCACGGCATGGATATTGCGGAGTCATACGACGACCTTCCGGACCATCTTTGTGTCGAGCTCGAATTTCTGCAAATGCTCAGTTTCCGCGAGAGCGAAGCGGAAGCGGTGCAGGACCTGGAAGTGATCAGAGGAGTACGCGCCGCCGAGGCCGAATTCCTTGACCGTTTCCTGCTGCCTTTCGCCACACGCCTGGCCGATCTGGCGATTGGATCGGTCCCGAGCAATCCTTACAGTGATTTACTTGAAGCAGCACGATGCTTTCTGCTGGCTCACCGCATTGAACTCGGCAAGCCGGCCGCATTGACTTCAGGATACCCGAGGAGCTGACCATGAAAACTTTCCACGTACTTCCGCTGCTTGCCGCCATGTTGGCAGTGTTCGTCGGACCTTCGCTTGCCTCCGAGCGCAAGGATGAGATGAAGCCTGTGACCAAGGTGGGTATGCGTAGCGAATCCTCCAAGCCACATTTCAAGCCCACCGGAAAGCGGGTTTCCGCCGCGCGCGGCGAGGCCATCTTTGTCGATCACTGCGCGCTATGCCACGGCATGCTTGGCAAGGGCGACGGCCCGCGCTCGGCCTTCTTTGTACCCGGCGGCCAGTACATTCCGGACATGACAGTCGCTGCGGTGACCAGCGGTCGCGACAAGGAACTGCTTGAAAACATTCGCGAGGGACTGAATCGGTTTCCCGAACCCGCCTATGTAATGCCTCAATTCAAGTACATCCTGTCCGACGAAGAGATCCGGAGCGTTCTGGCTTACGTCAAAACCTTGCCCAGGAAGAAAAAGTAACAGAAGCTTGATCGGATGGGTCCGGTCGCTATGGCGGTAAAGGTCAAAAACAAGAAAGTGTATTGATTCGGCAGTCAGTGGGTCCGCGCTGTTGATTAATCGCGGTTAAAAGAGACGCGTATCCGTTTATAAACCTTACTGTTATTGTTGTTATTGTTGTTGAAGTCAGATATATTTTGATCTGCATCAATCATTGCTAATGTTTCGTTCGTACCGCAGGGAAAATTTCATATACTGCACCGCATCAAATGCATCGAACGCAGCATCGTGAACGGTTTCTTTTATTAAAGTGAGGTGAATCCATCATGCAATCGCAAGCGACTTACAACTACAAAGTCGTGCGCCAGTTCGCTGTGATGACCGTAATCTGGGGCATCGTGGGCATGCTGGTCGGCGTCATCATCGCCGCCCAGTTGATCTGGCCGCAACTGAACGTGGTTGAATGGCTGAGTTACGGGCGCCTGCGCCCCCTGCATACCAACGCCGTGATTTTTGCCTTTGGCGGTTGCGCGCTGTTCGCTACCTCGTACTACGCGGTGCAGCGCACCAGTCACGCAGTCCTGTTTGCCCCGGCGCTGGCGGCCTTCACCTTCTGGGGTTGGCAACTGATTATCGTCCTCGCTGCGTTGTCGCTGCCGCTGGGTTTCACCTCCGGTAAGGAGTACGCCGAACTCGAATGGCCGATCGACATTCTGATCACGCTGGTCTGGGTCTCGTACGCCGTGGTGTTCTTCGGCACCATCGTCAAGCGCAAGGTTTCGCACATCTATGTGGCGAACTGGTTCTTCGGCGGCTTCATTTTGACGGTCGCGGTGCTGCATCTGGTCAATAGCGCGGCAATCCCGGTTTTCGCTGCGGGTATCTTGACGCCCAAGTCCTACTCCGCCTACGCCGGCGTGCAGGACGCCATGGTGCAGTGGTGGTACGGCCACAATGCGGTGGGCTTTTTCCTTACCGCCGGCTTCCTCGGCATGATGTATTACTTTGTGCCCAAGCAGGCCGGTCGTCCGATCTATTCCTACCGGCTTTCGGTGGTGCACTTCTGGGCCCTGATCTTTACCTACATGTGGGCCGGGCCGCACCATTTGCACTACACGGCACTGCCCGACTGGACCCAAAGTGTCGGCATGATCTTCTCGTTGATTCTTCTGGCGCCTTCCTGGGGCGGCATGATCAACGGCATCATGACCCTGTCGGGCGCCTGGCATAAGCTGCGCGATGATCCGATCCTGAAGTTCATGATCACCTCGCTGTCCTTCTATGGCATGTCGACCTTCGAAGGTCCGATGATGTCGATCAAGACGGTGAACGCGCTGTCCCATTACACCGACTGGACCGTGGGCCACGTGCATTCCGGCGCCCTGGGCTGGGTGGCAATGATTTCCATCGGTTGCATCTACTATTTGCTGCCGCGTCTGTTCGGCAAGCCGGAAATGGCCTCCAAGAAACTGATCGAAGCGCATTTCTGGATAGCCACCATCGGCATCGTGCTCTACATCGCCTCGATGTGGATTGCCGGTGTGATGCAGGGCCTGATGTGGCGAGCGACCAATGCAGACGGCACGCTGACTTACTCATTCGTCGAGTCGGTCAAGGCAACCTATCCGTTCTGGACCATACGTCTGCTCGGCGGGCTGCTGTTCTTTTCCGGCATGCTCATCATGGCCTACAACATGTTCCTGACCATCGCCGGTGGCAAGGCTGTCAACGATGCGCCAGTACTCGCACCCGCCACGGCTCACTGAGCCTGACTGCACGAATTAAGGAGCTAGACATCATGTTGACGCATGACAAAATCGAACGGAACGTTGGGCTGTTGATCGTCCTGACCATCCTCACCATCAGTGTGGGTGGTTTGCTCGAGATCGTCCCGCTGTTCTTTCAGAAGTCCACCACCACGCCGACCAATGAACTGGTCAAGCCATATAATCCGCTACGCCTGTCCGGGCGCGACATTTACATTCGCGAGGGGTGCTACAACTGCCACTCGCAGATGATTCGTCCGTTTCGCGCCGAGACGGAGCGCTACGGCCACTACTCGGTGGCAGGCGAGTTCGTTTATGACCATCCCTTCCAGTGGGGCTCCAAGCGCACCGGCCCGGATTTGGCGCGTGTTGGCGGTCGCTATACCGATCAGTGGCATCGCACTCACCTGCTGAATCCGCGTGATGTGGTGCCTGAGTCGAACATGCCTGCCTACTACTGGCTGGATCGTCCACTCAAGGACGATGCCATCGAAGACAAGATGAAAGCGTTGCGCATGGTTGGTGTGCCTTATACCGATGCCGAAATCGCCGGAGCGAAGAAGGCTATCGAGGGTGCTACCGAACTCGACGCAATGATCGCTTACCTGCAGGGCATGGGCACCGCGCTCAAGCAAACGAGGTAGTCACGTGGACATCAACGACCTGCGTTCCATCTTCACGGTGCTGGCGTTCATCGCCTTTATCGGCATCGTCTGGTGGGCGTATTCGGATCGGCGCAAGGCGACATACGAGCAGGCGGCCATGCTGCCGCTCGACGATGACAGCGAATTTGTGCCTACGGTGCCGCAGGTTACGAAGAATCAGGAAAGGGAATCATCATGAGTGATTTTGTCAGCGGCTTCTGGAATTACTATGTAGTGAGCATTGTGCTCGTCAGCGTCCTTGGCTGTGGCGTATTTCTCTGGATGCAGAGTTCGGCGGTGCATGTCGAAGGCGAGACCACCGGGCACGTCTGGGACGAGGATTTGCAGGAGTTCAGCAATCCACTGCCCAGTTGGTGGCGCTGGTTGTTCTACATCACTATTGTCTTTTCCCTGTTCTATCTGGCGATGTATCCGGGCCTTGGCACCTATCAGGGAGTGTTCAACTGGTCTTCCACGGGTCAGTATGACAAAGAAATGATGAAGGCCGAGGAGCAGTACGGACCGATCTTCAAGAAGTTCCAGAGTCAGGACATCATGACTGTTGCGGCCAGCAGCGAAGCCAGGGAAATGGGCCAGCGCCTGTTCCTGACCTACTGCTTGCAATGCCACGGGTCGGATGCCAAGGGTGCTCGCGGTTATCCCAATTTGACTGACAACGATTGGCTGTTTGGTGGCACGCCGGAGCAGATCAAGGAAACTATTACTCAGGGGCGTGACGCAATGATGCCACCCAAGGGGGTCAAGCCTGACTTGAACGGCGACCAGATCAAGGACCTTGCCAACTACGTACGCTCCTTGTCCGGCCTTGCTGCTGATTCGATACGCGTTCAGCGCGGCAAGGAACTGTTTGCTCCGGCTTGTAGCGCCTGCCATGGTCCTGATGGCAAAGGCACTGTGGGTCTGGCGCCTAACCTGACGGACAAGATATGGCTCTATAGCAGTTCAGAGGAAGTCATCACCGAGACGATCACCAAGGGCCGCATCAATCGCATGCCGGCGTTTGGAGATTTCCTGGGCGATGCCAAGGTGCATTTGCTGACTGCCTATGTTTATGGGCTTGGCGGAGGTACCAAGGAGGTTGCAGCTTTATCGGCTCCAGCTGCAGCGGACACTCCTGCAGTAGCTGAGAAAAAGCAGTAAACTGGCTTCAGGTCCCCGGCGCCAACGGTGCCGGGGAATTTTTGTCCAGACATATAAGAATATAGTAATACTGTAATCATGCAATCCAACCCCCGCATACAGTCGCAAGAGAGTCGGCCTACCTTCGTTGAGGAAAGCCTTTACGAGGTTCACAAGAAGGTGCACCCGCGCGCCGTCAGTGGCGTTTTTGCGACCTGGCGCTGGGCGCTGGTCTGGTTCACCCAGCTTGTGTATTACGGCCTGTGCTGGCTGCCATGGAATGGCAGGCAGGCCGTTTTGTTCGATCTGGTCGAACGCAAGTTCTACATCTTCGGGCTTGTCTTCTGGCCACAGGACGTGATTTTTCTTGCCATCCTGCTGATCATCTCGGCGTATTCGCTATTCCTCTTTACCGCTGTCGGCGGCCGCTTGTGGTGCGGCTACGCCTGTCCGCAGACGGTATATACCGAAATCTTCACCTGGATCGAGCAGAAGATTGAAGGCGAACGCAACGCGCGGATCAAGCTTGATGCGGCACCCATGAGCGTGCGCAAATTGTGGTTGCGTACGGCAAAGTATGGCGCCTGGATACTACTGGCATTCTGGACGGGCTTCACTTTCGTGGGCTATTTCACGCCGATCAAGACCGTATGGAGTTCTCTCTGGGGTTTCACGCTGGGTCCGTGGGAAACATTCTGGCTGCTGTTCTACGGCGCATTTACCTACCTGTTTGCGGGCCACATGCGTGAACAGGTGTGCAAGCACATGTGCCCTTATGCTCGCTTTCAGGGCGTGATGTTTGACCCCGATACGCTGACTATCACCTACGACACCGAGCGCGGCGAGCCACGCGGAGCGCGCAAGAAGGGTGTCGATCCGCAATCTATTTCCAGGGGTGATTGTGTTGACTGCGGAATCTGTGTGCAGGTCTGCCCAACCGGCATTGATATTCGCGCCGGTTTGCAATACGAGTGTATCGGCTGTGCTGCCTGCATCGACGCCTGCGATCAGGTGATGGAAAAAATGGATTATCCGAAGGGCCTGATTCGCTATTCGACCGAGCATGCCATCGAGTCGCACTGGGGCTGGAAAGAGATCATTGCCCACATCGTTCGGCCGCGAGTGATCATTTATTCAACGATACTCGGCGCGATATGCCTGGCTTTTGTCTGGGGCATCGCCACCAAGGCAAACTTGCGGGTGGACGTTATCCGGGACCGAGGCGTGCTGGCGCGTGAGGTCGAGGGCGGGCTGGTCGAAAACCTTTACCGACTGCACGTCATCAATGTTTCCGAGGCGCCGCACCGCTATTCGGTGAGCGTGTCCGGTCTGGCCGGAATTGACATGGTCGGCGAACGCATTATCGAAGTCCCCGCGGCATCGGCGCGCAGTTTTACCGTACAGGTGCGAGTACCGCCGGAGTCGGGCAAGAGGGGCGCGAATCAAATATTTTTTGACGTGAAGTCTTTGGCCGACGCAAAGGTGGCGGTGCACGAGAAGGCCAGTTTTCTGCAACCATGAAAGATAAACCCGTGAACACAGCCGATTTACGCCCCTGGTATCGCGAGCCTTGGCCATGGATTCTGGCGGCCGGACCATTCATCGTGGTAGTCGCAGGGATTTACACTGCATGGCTTGCGGTGATAAGTAATGATGGTTTGGTGACGGAAGACTATTACCGTAAGGGCCTCTCTGCCAACCAGACGATCGCCCGCAGCGAACTGGCAAGCAAGCTGGGCCTGGTGGCAGGTGTGCGGATTGCCGGCGACACACTGTCAGTGCGAATGCGGGCAAGCGACAAGAGCTTCATGATGCCGCCCACGCTGGCGGTGACCATCTCGCATCCAACTCGTGCCGGCCTGGATCAGTTCCGGGTGCTGGCGGGGAAGGGGGATCTGTATTCGGGCGAGGTGCGCCTGCCGGCCGCAGGGCATTGGCTGGTATTGCTCGAAGATGAACGCAAGACCTGGCGTTTGATGGGGAACGTGATTCTGCCGGCTAATGGCGAAACGTTTATCGGTTCTACAGTGCCCGCAGTGCCGGCGGATATTCGACACTGATTCGTTTCAGATCAAAGCATGCACTCATGACGGCCTGGAGACTCCTTATTGACACTGAATCGGATTGTCCGGTCTGACTGCCACCGGTATCGGCAAAAAGAGGTTTTGCAGAGGGCGCGCGCAAAACGAAGAAGATAGCTTCGGTTCAAGCTGACAAGGAGAGAGAGATGCTAAGAGTTTTGTGGGTGCTGTGGCCTTCGTTTCTGGTCGCCGGAATCGCCGAAGGCATCTTCTTCACCATCATTGATCCCCAAGAGTTGTATCTGTTCGGTGAGCCGGTACATTTGTCGAAGATTGCGACCTATTCGATAGGCTTCTTTGGTTTTTGGGCAGCCTGTGCCGCTTCCAGTTTGATGACCTGGTTTCTGCAGCTTGGCGCCGCTGAGATTAACAAGGGGGTGGGCGCCACCGTACAAGCGGGAGATGGTGCCCCCAAATGATTCAGCCCGCTATTGCGGGCTGAGCGGGTTTTACTTTGTTGCCGTGGGGCCCACGCCTATGGGGGGCGGGGCCAGATTCACGATCCTAGAAAAGAGATTCCGATACTCACTGTCTTCCTCGGCGTCGAAGCGCGGGTCGCCATTTTCACCGAAGGCGAGCGCAATCTCTATCCAGTCTTCAGCTGTCAGCGGTAGACCAGTACCGGTATCTTTGAGTGGGTCAGAACCTTTTGCGTCTCGGAACCGAGCAAGAGACCGCTGAGCCCGCGCCGCCCGTGTGAGGCCATAAATATCAGGTCTGCACCAGACTCTTCGGCCGCCGCGATGATCGCCTCGTAAGGAATATCGCTGACAGAACTGGTTATTGCGCAGTCAACTCCTTCAGCCTTTGCCGAAGCTTCATGCTTGCCAAGAATTTCCTTTGCCTGCTGTGCCGCCATCTCGGCGAACTTGTCGGGTGTGGTGGGGTCAATCAACGCACCCTCGCCGTAGAAAGCTACCGGGTAATCTGGTTTGGCGAAGAAAAACGTGATCTTGGCCCCGATTTCCTTGGCAAAGATAACCGCTCGCTGGACCGTTTCTGCTGAAAGTTTCGATCCATCAGTGGGAACGAGTATGTGCTTGAACATGAGATTGAATCCTCCGAAAGGGTAACTTAAGCCTAGCGTACAAAAGAGGCGCGACGTTGATCAAGATCAATGGCAGACCGAACTATACCCGAGCAGCATCGGGCACAATAGCAATGTGGAAGCAGCGGGATGATTCGCGGCTATTGTGATGTGGAGGTAACGGTCATGAGCATTACCAGGCGACCCAAATCGACAACAACCCCCCAAACCGCATGGCGGGCGGTAAATCAGGCTTTGGAGGCCAAACTCGACCCGATCGGGATGACCACACCTTTGATGCATGCGCAATTGGCTTGGCTATCGCATCCACAGGAAATGACCGAGGCGTTGACTGAGGTTTCGACACGGCTATGGGAACTGCAGGTGCATTCGTGGCACCGTGCGCTGGGGATGGCAAGCAAGGATGTCGTGTCACCGAACCCGGACGATACGCGTTTTGCCGACGCGATATGGACCGAGTCGGCTAGCTGGGATATTGTCAAGGAGTGGTACCTGATGATGACCCATCAGGTGCAGGACATGCTCTACGACACGCCGGGCCTATCGAATCGCGATCGACGCCGAGCGGCATTCTGGTGGCGCAAGTGGCTTAATGCCATGGCGCCGACTAACTTTCTGCTAACCAATCCGGTGGCCATGAAAAAGGCTATGGAGACACGCGGAGAGAGCCTGTTAAAGGGTTTCAACAATTTTGTCACCGACTTCCAGGCGGGTGACGTGCAGATGGCGCGCCCCACGGATTTCGTCGTGGGCAAGGATCTGGCGACGACGCCGGGCAAGGTGGTATTCCGCAATCGATTACTGGAGGTGTTGCATTACACACCAACCCAAAAAAAGGTTTTTGAAACGCCGATTGTCATCGTCACGCCGTGGATCAACAAGTTCTACGTTCTTGATCTCAACGCCAAGAAGAGCATGGTGAAGTTCCTGGTCGATCAGGGCTTTGATGTCTATATCACCAGTTGGAAGAATCCGACCGCGGACATGCGCGACGTTACGTTTGACGACTATCTGATGGAAGGTATCGGGCAGATCATCGAAACTGCCCGTGGTGTCTCGGGATCAGCGAAGGTGCATGCGGTTGGCTACTGCATTGGTGGCGCGGCATTGGCAACCTGGATGGCGTGGGCCAACGCGCACTATGAAAAGGACGGCGTGCCGGTTGACACGGTGACGCTGCTGACGACGCTGGTGGATTATCACAAGCCGGGCGATATAGAAGTTTTTCTCGACGAGAGCAGCGTCAAGTGGTTGGAAAAATCGATGGCTGAGAAAGGCTATCTTGACGGCAAGGAAATGGCTTCGGCATTTCGCCTATTGCGTTCAAACAGTCTGATCTGGCACTACGTGGTGCGCGGATATTTGTTTGGTGAGGCACCGCCAGCTTTTGATGTCCTGTTTTGGAACATGGATGCGACCCGAATGCCGGCGGCAATGCATGGCTGGTATCTGCGCAAGCTCTATCTTGAAAACCTATTGATCAAGAAAGATGCGCTGAATCTGGCCGGTGAACCCATTGACCTGGGGCGAATTACCCAACCGCTGTATGCGGTGTCCGCAGAAGATGATCACATTGCGCCATGGAGACAGACTTTCCGCATCAATAACTTCGTGGCTGGCACGCGTCGATATGTACTGTCGAGCTCAGGTCATATTCTGGGCATAGTGAATCCGGTGGTGAATCCTCCCAAGCGCAAGTACCACGTCGGGGATGTTGAAAGACACGATACGCCGGACGAATGGCGTGAGCGGGCCGAACTTCACAACGGAAGTTGGTGGGACGACTGGATGAATTGGCTCAAACCACAATCTGGAAAATTGGTCGCGGCGCCAAGTGTCGCAACGCGAAAGTTTCCAGCACTGGCCGACGCGCCCGGCACCTACGTACTCGAATCGTAAGACCACGGGCGATCGGTCTGGAATCAAGGGTATTTCTTGCGCAATCAAGCGATGAATGCACGCGTGGCGAATTGGCAGGAATTGGCAGACTGCCCGAGACTGGAAATGCGCTCGCGCGATTCACGGGAGCGCGCAGATTCGTCATGTTGAAGGTCTCTCCCTGTTGGATGGGTAGATAATTGAATCCTGAACTTCCAGGTTCTTGACGACGGTCAATGTCGCCGGGCTAAGCCTTGCCCAGAATCACAGTCATTCTTAGGAGTTATCCCCATGCCGGTTACTGCCCCACTATTTCAGCATCACAAACACTGCGACGAGTTATTCGCGCGCGCAGAAGAGGCCTGCGCCGATGGCGACTGGGCCGAAGGGGATGAAGCCTTTGCGCTCCTTCTCAACCAGCTAGAAACTCACTTTACGAGTGAAGAAGAAGTGCTCTTTCCTGCTTTTGAATCGGAAACCGGAATGACTTCCGGCCCCACTGAAGTCATGCGCGGGGAGCATCGCCAGATGCGTGACTTGCTGGCGCAGATGAAGGATGCTCTGGCCGCCCGGGACAATGATACTTTCGGCGGTGCGGCAGAGACTTTGTTGATTCTCATGCAGCAGCACAACATGAAAGAGGAAAACATCCTGTATCCGATGTGCGATAACGCTTTGGGTTCAACGGATGTCGGCGCAACCCTTGCAGAGCGACTAAAGGCGTCATGACTGAACATGTAATCGATGGGCGCGAATTGCAGCCACCGGAGCCGATGGAGCTAACGCTGGAGGCGCTGGATACCTTGCCTGAGGGCGATGAGATACTGTTGCTGCTTTACTGTCAGCCGCATCCTCTGTTCAGTATCCTGAGAAATCACGGCTATATCTGGACCGAGGAAGTGCGTACTGACGGAACGCGCGAGATCAGAATCAGCAAGCCGGCTGGCTGAGCGCCACCTTCGAGATGCACCCCAGCCTTTCATTCGATACGGCACCGCCAATTTCGGTGCCGTATCGGTTTTTTCTCGCAGCGCCATGGTTCGGCGTATTGGCCGGACTTCTGTTGGCGCTGTCGGGTGGAGACGCCCTGGCATCAAGGTGGACACCGGAGGCGTTGGCGCTGACCCATTTGATTGCCTTGGGATTCATGCTCCAGGGTATGTGCGGCGCTCTGTTTCAGTTCATACCCGTTGCGGTGGGTGGCAATGTCTGGCGCCCGAAGTTTGTTGCCAATACGGTGCAACCTACGCTCCTTCTGGCCACGTTGCTACTGGTTGCCGGCTTGTTGTTCAGCCGTCCAGGTTTGTTATCCGCCGCGGTCCCCCTGTTTCTTCTGGCACTGGGCGGATTCGTTGTCGCGGTAGCGATGGCATTGTGGCGAACACCGGCAACGGGCATGACCTTGTGGGCAATGCGCATGGCGATCGGTGGGCTGGCAATAACAGTACTGCTTGGTTCGCTACTGGCCGAAGGCATCGCGCATGGCCTACCCTTGCCGATCATTGAGCTGACCAACGTTCATCTTGCGTGGGGGTTGGGAGGCTGGGCATTGATGCTGCTGGCAGGTGTGTCCTATCATGTTGTGCCGATGTTCCAGTTGACCAAGCCCTATCCTGACTGGCTCACACGCTGGTTCGGCCCTACACTGCTTTTGCTGGTGCTCGCATGGTCGTCACAGTTGTTTCTAGGCAACACGTGGCTTCCATTTGCGATTGCGCTTCCCCTGCTCGTGATTTTGTCTGTCTATGCAGGCGCAACACTGTGGCTTCAATACACCCGTCGCAGAAAAATTCACGACGCGACATCCTTGTACTTTCGCGTAGCAATGCTGTCAATGTTGGCTTTTACTATTTCTGGCGGGGTATTTTTCTTGTTTCCAGCGACGGCTGTCGATCCGCGATTCGCTGTATGGCTCGGTGTCCTGGCCTTTGCCGGCGTCTTCGTTTCAGCCATAAGCGGGATGATGTACAAGATTGTCCCGTTTCTCAACTGGCTGCATTTGCAGCGACTGGGCGCCCCCATGTCTGCCGTGCCCAACATGAAAAAGATGATTCCTGCAGAAGCGATGACTGGTCAGTTGCGCCTTCATGTGCTGGCGCTTTGTCTGCTGTTGGCCGCTGTATGGCAACCGGGTCTGGCTCGCCTGGCCGGCGTGGCGTTTGCTGCTTCATGTGCGTGGTTGGGATGGAATCTGATCGGCGCGATCAGGAACTATCAGATCTTCAGAGATCAAATTCGCGCAAGCGTGCTACATCGTTGATGGTAATTTTTTTGCCACTAACTTCAATCAGGCGGTTAGTGGAAAGATCATGAAAAATTCGCGAAAGTGTCTCCGGCGTCAGATTCAGACGCGAAGCGATTACTTGTTTCGAGGTCGGCAGCGAGATATCAAACGAACCTTCGCAGCCTCCTTCTTGAGGGCAATGCTGCAACAGGTAGCCAACAACGCGTTGTGTCGACGAACGCAGAGAGTAGGTTTCGACATCATGTACCAGCGAGTGCAGCCGCAAGGACAATCCTGCCAGCATGCGTCGGGCAAACAGCGGATCGGCCTCAAGGAGTTCGAATACAGGAGTGCTGGCGATATGCAACAGCAAACTGTCGATCAGCCCTTCGGCAAAAACCGGGCTGGGTCGATTGAGGAACATGATGGCCTCGCCAAAGCTCTGTCGCGGCCCAAGAATCTGGACGACTTTTTCGTTGCCCTGCGAGGACGGAAAAGCCAACTTGACCTGGCCGAAGACCACAACAAAAAATCCCTTGGGCGTATCGCCTTTCTGAAACAGCATCTCGCCTTTAGAAAGTCGGCGCTCGCGACACGCCGTTTCCAGTGCAGCGATCTGCTCCGGGGCGAGCTCCTGGAACAGCGGCAGGCGAGAAAGAATCTGGTGGATATCGAGTCGAGTTTCTTGCATGGGGAAGGTCTTTGTTTGTCGGCGGAACATTACCATGCATCGTGTCAGCGGCGACAGTCCTAATGCGTTTACCAGTCTTTTTTGCTGCGCCGCATCGGGTGATGTTTTTATCCGGCACCGTCCAGGCGTTGGCAGTCATGGCATTCTGGTCGGTCGAAGTGGGCGGGCGCTATGCCGGGCTCTGGCTACCGCCGGACTGGCCCTTGCTAAGCCTGCTGCCGCCTTCGGTTCTGCACGCGCTGCTTATTGCCAGCGGCGTGTTTCCCTTGTTCATTTTCGGTTTCATTTTGACTGCGGGGCCGCGTTGGCAGGGGGCCCCCGAATCTTCGCAGCGTGATTTTCTGCCGGCCTTCGGGCTCCTTGCCAGCGGCTGGTCGCTGGTCTGGCTGGCGTTTTTGCTGCCTCAACTGCTGATTGCCGGCCTTGCGCTGGTGATCGGCGGCTGGATTGCAGTGGCCTCGACGCTGACGCGAATTGCCCGCCATAGGCGGACGGAGCGACTGAATATCGTTTTTGTGGCAACAGCGGCCTGGCTCGGTGCGGCAGGCCTGGGCGCATTTGTGGCGTTTGCCGCAGGGGCGTCAATATTTTGGGCGCGTCTCGGAATCACGCTGACGATCTGGGGTTTCTTGTTGCCAGTTTTCCTCAGTGTTGCGCATCGCATGCTGCCGTTTTTCACCTCTTCAGCCGTACCGGGCTATGAACTCCACAGACCGACATGGGCTTTGCGCGCTTTGTTCGGGCTGAGCCTGGCCCATGGCATGCTGACGATTCTTGAGCAGGCGCGGTGGCTTTGGTTGGTGGATCTTCCGGCCATGCTTGTTGCAGGGCGCTTGACCTGGCTTTGGTGGAGCCGCAAAGCAATGGGGAATCGCATGCTCGCTGTTCTGCATATCGCATTTGCCTGGCTGAGCCCGGCCTTTGCTTTGTTTGCCTTACAAAGCTTGTTGTTCGATGCGATGCCCGGTTTTCTAGGGCAGGCGCCACTACACGCCCTGACGCTCGGGTTTTTTGCCTCAATGATGATCGGTATGGCATCGCGGGTCACCATGGGGCATTCTGGCCGACCGGTAGCGGCCGACGCCGCGATGTGGTGGACATTCTGCTTGATGCAGGCCGCGGCGATACTCAGAGTAGTTAGCGAACTGCCGGGGTTTCCGGGTAGCTACCATGTGATGTGGATGTCTTCGCTTGCGTGGCTAGGTGCCTTCGCACTGTGGGCATTTCGCTACGCACCGGCTTTCTGGCGTCCGCGCACTGACGGCAAGGCGGGATAGCAATCATGTACGTGCTGGTCAAATACGTTCATGTAATCAGCGTGACGCTGAGCGTTATCGGGTTTTTCTTGCGCGGCGTTTTGATGCTGCGCGAAGCACCGCTAATGAATGCGCGCTGGGTCAAGGTTCTACCCCATGTCAATGACACGATCCTGCTCGCTGCCGCCCTGACACTGGCCGCACTATCGGATCAGTATCCCTTTGTTACCGGATGGGTTACCGCCAAGGTTTTTGGAGTGATGGCATACATCATTCTCGGAGCGTTGGCACTCAGGGACGCGAGTACCAAGAAAATGCGCATCGTCTGCTGGCTTGCGTCGCTTGCGGTATTCGGCTGGATCGTATCGGTGGCGCTGACGCGCCAGCCAATGGGCTTTCTGTCGGGACTGGTCTAGCCTATGCGCCCGCCGGGAGGAGTCAGCACCGTCTTGAGTCGCACGATATCAAGAATGCAGATATGTTTTTGCTGGACTGAGATCAGACCCTCGTCCTGAAAGCGGGAGAATGCCCGGCTCACGGTTTCAAGTTTGAGGCCGAGATAGGAACCAATTTCCTCGCGGGTCATACGTAGATGAAATTCAGATGGAGAGTATCCGCGGGCGGTGAAACGCTGAGACAGATTGAGCAGGAAGGCGGCGAGGCGTTCTTCTGCCCGCATCGTTCCCAGCAACATCATCACACCGTGATCGCGAACAATTTCGCGACTCATGACTTTGTGCAGGTTGTGTTGCAGTGAAGGTATCTTGCTGGACAGCATTTCCAGTTCGGCGAAGGGAATCAGGCAGACCTCGCTGTCTTCCAGCGCCACGGCGTTGCAGGTATGGGTTTCAGTACCGATGCCATCCATGCCGAGGATTTCGCCTGCCATCTGGAAGCCGGTGACTTGGTCGCGCCCATCTTCGGTCAGTACGTCGGTCTTGAAAAAACCTGCCTTGACCGCGAAAATTGACCCGAAAGAATCACCAGCTCGATACAGGTGCTGGCCGCGTTTTAATTTACGTCCTCCACCAATAAGACTGTCGAGGCGTCCCATGTCATTATCGGAAAGCTCAAACGGTAGGCACAGTTCGCGCATGTTGCATTCGGAGCAGGCAACCTTTAGCCCCTGGCTAGTGATCGGGACTACATTCTGTTTTACGTTTGCATGCATTCGGCTTGCGCTACCCGGTGACGGGCACCCCTTTGATCTGTGTCAACCCGACTCGCGGGCGATTACGGCATTCTGCTAACTCGCGCAAATGCGCCGTACACGCCGTACTCTTCAAACCTTTCTGCCAATGGACTATCAAGAACTGATCTTTGATCCGCAAGTCATACGTCGCTTCGATGTAAACGGGCCAAGATACACGTCTTACCCGACCGCAGACCGCTTTGTTGAAGCATTTGGTGCAGATGACTACGTTCGCTGGCTGGGACAGAGGACGGTTGGCGGCATAGGCCGACCTCTTTCATTATACGTCCACATCCCATTCTGCAATACCATCTGCTATTACTGCGCCTGCAACAAGATCATTACCAAGGATCATGGCCGTTCTGCCAAGTACATCAAGTACTTGGGCAAGGAAATCGCCATGCAAGAAGCCGCTCTCGATGGCAGTCGCGATGTGGTCCAGCTTCACTTCGGCGGCGGTACCCCCACTTTCCTCACCAACGACGAGATGCGTCGTTTGATGGACATCATTCGCAAGCATTTCCGTTTGTTGCCTGGGGGCGAGTATTCAATCGAGGTTGATCCGCGCAAAGTTGATCGCGAAACGGTAAAACTGCTCGGCGAGCTTGGTTTCAACCGCATGAGTGTCGGTGTCCAGGATTTTGCGCCGGATGTGCAGGTGGCAGTCAATCGAGTGCAGACGCTAGATGAAACGAAATTGGTGATCGACTCCGCACGCGAATTTGGCTTCAAGTCGGTGTCGGTCGATCTGATCTACGGCCTTCCCAAGCAGAACGTGATCAGTTTCAACCATACATTGGATGAAGTCATCAAGCTTGATCCCGACCGACTGTCGATATACAACTACGCTCATCTGCCCGCCCTGGCCAAGCCACAACGGCGCATCAATGAAGCGGATCTGCCGACAGCCGACGCGCGCTTGCAGATTCTTCAACTGGCGATCCGCCGCTTGACGGATGCCGGGTATGTTTTTATCGGTATGGATCACTTTGCCAAGCCGAATGACGAATTGGCCGTGGCACAGCGCCAGGGCCGCCTGCATAGGAACTTTCAAGGGTATTCGACTCACGCCGAGGCCGATCTGATGGCCTTTGGCGTTTCCGCCATCGGCAAGGTCGGACCCAGCTACTGTCAGAACGTGCGGACGCTCGATGAGTACTACGATATTCTCGATCAGGGAGCACTACCGGTTTTCCGCGGTATCGAACTGAATGCTGACGATCTCTTGCGCCGCAGCATCATCCAGTCATTGATGTGCCACTTTGAGCTTTCCATCGAATCCATAGAAATCGCCCACCTGATCGACTTCAAGTCCTATTTCGCGTCCGAACTTGCTGACCTGCGCGAGATGGAAGAGGGCGGACTGCTCAGCATTGACGATCAGTGGATCAATGTTTTGCCGCGTGGCCGTTTGCTGGTGCGTGGCATTGCCATGGCATTTGATCGCTACCTCCGCTCTGACCGCGAACGTGTTCGTTACTCAAAAGTCATTTGATGCCCAGCAGGCGGTCGGGTGCCTGAAAGCGGTTTTCTTGCGGTATTTCTGATCGGATTGCTGGGCGGCGTGCATTGCGCCGGAATGTGCGGCGGCATTGTCTCCGCATTAAGTCTGCAATCGCCGTTGTCGGCAGCCAAGCCGCGTTCGCCATGGACCATTCATCTCGCCTACAACCTTGGCCGAATCGCCAGTTACACCATCGCCGGCGCGGTGATAGGGGCAGTTGGCAGTCTGGGACTATTGCTCGACAACTGGCTTCCGGTACAGATCGGGCTGTATATCGCTGCCAATCTGATGATGGTGGCGCTTGGCCTCTACCTTACTGGCGTGACGCAGACGCTGGCATTCGCCGAGCGTGCCGGCCAATGGTTGTGGCGTCGGGTTCAACCCCTCACCAGGCGTTTTCTTCCGGTGCGCGGCGTAGCCCAGGCTTTTCCGCTAGGCATGCTTTGGGGTTGGTTGCCTTGCGGCCTGGTGTACAGCGTGCTGACGATGACGCTGCTGTCCGGCAGCGCAATTCGCGGTGCGGCGATCATGCTGGCTTTCGGGCTGGGTACTTTGCCAAATCTGATGCTCGCCGGTTTGCTTCTGGTGCGCTTTCGCAGCATCGTTCAAGGGCGTGCACTGCGTTTGGGCTCCGGTTTGATCGTACTGAGTTTTGGCCTTTGGGGTTTGTTCAAGGCTTCAGAGCTGGGCGGTCAACTCTGGCAGGGCTTGGTCTGAAAAGTCGGCGCTGGTGGTACGGCGCCTGAACTCATCAGGGATCCATCATATTGATGATCGGGCAAGGCATGCCTTCGCCGCCATGTGCACACACGCTGACCAGTCGGCGCAAGGCATCTGCCATTCGATTCAGTTCGGCAACGCGGCCTTCAATGTCGAGAATCTTTTCGCGTGCCAGGGCGCGGGCAATCTTGTGGTCGCGGCTGTCGTTGAGCGAGAGTAGTTCGGCGACTTCTTCGAGGGTGAAGCCAATGGCCTGGGCGCGTTTGATGAACTGCAGGCGCTCGATATGCGCCCGACCATAGCGGCGGTAGCCTGCTGCGGCCTTCGGCGTTTCCAGTAATCCGCGTCGCTGGTAGTAGCGCACGGTTTCAACACCAACACCTCCGTGGGCGGCCAAGGCACCTATGGTCAGGGCTTTTTGATTTGACGTATCGATCATGAAATAATCCTTGACTCTGTACCAAGGTACGGAGTTTAGACTGCTTTCCATGGATACAAAAACCGATACCGTCAGCGCTACTCTGGACCTGCCGATTGCCGGCATGACGTGCGCTGCCTGCGCGGCGCGCATCGAGAAGCAGCTCAACAAGCTGCCGGGTGTCGAGGCCGCAGTCAATTTCGCTTCAGAACGCGTTTCCGTGCGCTATTCGGCAGCGGACGTGTCCGTCGAGACGCTGGTCGAGACCATACGCAAAACCGGCTTCGAGGTACCGCCCGCGACGCTGGAGCTCTCGCTCGGCGGCATGACCTGCGCGGCTTGCGCGGCGCGCATCGAAAAACAGCTCAACAAGCTGCCGGGTGTCGAAGCCACGGTGAATTTCGCCAGCGAAAAGGCGCATGTACGCTATGTGCCGGGTCTCACGGATGCCGAGCATCTGGTGGCGGCAGTGGTCAAGACCGGATACACAGCCACCGTGTCTGACAACGACACGCGTGCGGAAGAGAAGGCGCGCAAGCTTGCTGTCTATCGCAGCGAGTTGACACGCTTCTGGATCTCCGCTGCGCTGACCCTGCCGCTGGTGGCGCAGATGGCCTTCATGTTCGGTGCCGGCCAACACGAAGAAGCGATTCCACGCTGGCTGCAATTGCTGCTGGCAACCCCCGTGCAGTTCTGGATCGGCTGGCGCTTTTACGTCGGGGGCTTCAACGCGATACGCGGTGGCGCCGGCAACATGGATGTGCTGGTGGCGCTGGGCACGACGATGGCGTGGGCCTTCAGCTTCGTCGTCACTGCGTGGGGTTTGCATCATCAGCATGTGTATTTCGAGGCCTCGGCTGCGGTTATCACGCTGGTGTTACTGGGCAAAATTCTTGAAGCGCGGGCCAAGGCCAAGACCTCCGCCGCGATCGAGGCGTTGGCGAAATTGCAGCCGCAAACCGCGCGGGTCGAACGCGACGGAAAGCTGATCGACGTGCCGGTGGCGACGCTGATCCCGGGCGATGTCTTTGTGGTTCGTGCCGGCGAAGCGATGCCGGTGGATGGCGAAGTGGTCGAAGGCAATTCGTCGGCTAACGAATCGATGCTCACGGGCGAGAGTCTGCCGGTGACCAAGCAAGCGGGCGACGGCGTCTTCGCCGCAACCATCAACGGTGAGGGCCTGCTGCGTTGCCGCGCCACGGGTGTCGGCAGCCACACACTGCTGGCCGGCATCATTCGGCTGGTGGAAGAGGCGCAGGGCTCAAAGGCGCCAGTGCAGCGGCTGGCCGATCAAGTGGCGGCGATCTTCGTGCCCGTGGTGGTGGCAATTGCCGTACTGACTTTTATTGGCTGGTGGGCGCTGGCCGGTGACTTCGCCCAGGCGCTGGTGAATGCCGTTGCGGTGCTGGTGATCGCCTGCCCCTGTGCGCTGGGCCTGGCGACGCCGACGGCGATCATGGTCGGCACCGGACAGGGCGCGAAAGCCGGCGTGCTGATCCGCAATGCGGTGGCGCTGGAACTCGCGGAAAAACTCAAAGTGCTGGTGGTTGACAAGACCGGCACCCTGACCGAGGGCCGGCCGGTGGTGACGGACGTGCTGTCGGTAAAAGTCGGCGATGGCGACGCCCCGAAGGAAGTCCCCTTGGGGGATACGGCGACATTGTTGCAGTTTGCGGCCAGCCTCGAACAGGGATCGACGCATCCGCTGGCCGCGGCCATTGTGGCGCGGGCGAAAGCCGACGGAATCGCGCTACTCGCACCGCAGAACGTCACGAACAGCGCCGGTCGTGGTCTCGATGGCGAGGTGGACGGCCATCGCGTGCAACTCGGCTCCGTGACCTGGGCGAAGGCGCAGGGCCACCCAATCGCTGAGGCCGATGCGCTGGCAAACGCCGGTCGCAGCGTGGTTGCGGTAGTCGCGGACAAGAAGCTGCTCGGCTACATAGGCATCGCCGACCCCTTGCGCTCAAGCTCAATGGCTGCCGTCGCGCGCTTGAAGCATCTTGGCATCGAAGTGGTGATGCTTACGGGTGACAACGCGGGTACGGCGCGGGCGGTAGCGCAAGAGGCCGGAATCACCCGCTTCGAAGCCGAGGTGCTGCCCGGCGACAAGGCGGCAGCGGTGAACAAGCTGCGTGCCGAAGGGCATCAGGTAGGCATGGTGGGCGATGGCGTCAATGATGCGCCGGCGCTGGCGGCGGCTGATGTCAGCTTCGCCATGGGCGCCGGCTCGGATGTGGCGATGCAGGCCGCCGATGTCACGCTGATGCGCAACGATCTGAACAGCGTGGCCGATGCGATTTCATTGTCGCGAGCGACGCTGTCCAAGATCCGGCAGAACCTGTTTTTCGCTTTCATCTACAACATCCTCGGCATCCCGCTGGCCGCAATGGGGATGCTGAACCCGGTGATTGCCGGCGCGGCGATGGCGATGAGCTCTGTTTCGGTAGTGAGCAACTCTCTTTTGTTGAAAAACTGGAAACCCAAAAAGGACTGACATGGAAACGACGACAATCAAGGTGGAAGGAATGTCCTGCGGCGGCTGCGTGAAAAGCGTCACGGGTGTGCTGACAGCACTCGATGGTGTGACGAAGGCAGAGGTTTCGCTGGAGCAGAAACAGGCGGTGGTCGAGTTCGACGCAACGAAAGCGACGCGCGATCAACTCAAGGCGGTGATCGAAGACGCAGGGTTTGAGGCGGCGTAGGCGGCGTCATTCAAAATCTCCGGCAGCTGCTTTTGGATTAAGCGGCTGCCGGACAGCATCACGCGGTTTTAACAGCCCGACTTAGACGGCCACCGCCGTTACCGGCTCTGGCGACGGGCTGCGGATCAGACGATCGAATGCGCTTAGGCTGGCCTTTGCTCCGTCGCCCATGGCGATGATGATCTGCTTGTAGGGCACGGTTGTCGCGTCACCGGCGGCAAAGACGCCAGGCAGCGAGGTTTCGCCGCGAGCATCGATTTCGATCTCGCCGCGTGGCGACAGCGCCAGAGTGCCCTTGAGCCAGCCGGTGTTGGGCAGCAGGCCGATCTGCACGAAGATGCCTTCGAGATCGATGCGCTGCGTCGCGCCGCTGACGCGATCCTGATAGACGAGGCCATTCACCTTGTCGCCATCGCCCGTGACTTCTGTGGACAAGGCGCTGACGATCACGGTGACATTGGGCAGGCTGGTGAGCTTGGCCTGCAACACCGCGTCGGCGCGCAATTTATCGTCGAACTCGATCAAGGTCACATGCGCCACGATGCCGGCCAGATCGATCGCCGCTTCGACGCCGGAATTGCCGCCGCCGATCACGGCGACGTGCTTGCCCTTGAACAAGGGGCCGTCGCAGTGCGGGCAGTAGGCCACGCCCTTGCCGCGGTATTCCTGCTCGCCGGGCACGTTCATCTCGCGCCAGCGCGCGCCGGTGGCGAGGATCACGGTTTTCGCCTTGAGCGTGGCGCCACTGGCAAGCCGGATCTGATGCAAACCGTCGCCGGGGATCAGGGCGTCGGCACGCTGCAGGTTCATGATGTCGACCTCGTATTCCTTGACGTGCTGCTCTAGCGCCATGGCCAGTTTCGGCCCTTCGGTGCGCTGCACCGAGATGAAGTTCTCGATAGCCATGGTGTCGAGCACCTGGCCGCCGAAGCGCTCGGCCACCACGCCGGTACGGATGCCCTTGCGTGCGGCGTAGATCGCCGCCGCCGAGCCGGCCGGGCCGCCACCAACCACCAGCACGTCATAGGCCTCTTTCGCGTTCAGCGTGTCGGCATCGCGTGCCGCAGCGCCGGTATCGAGCCTGGCGAGGATTTCCTCGATCGTCATGCGGCCCTGGCCGAAGGGCTCGCCATTGAGCATCACCGTTGGCACGGCCATAATCTTGCGTGCACTCACTTCGTCCTGAAACAGCGCACCGTCAATCATCACGCTCTCGATGCCGGGGTTGAGCACGGCCATCAGGTTGAGCGCCTGGATCACGTCCGGGCAGTTGTGGCAGGAGAGCGAGATGTAGGTTTCGAAGCGGTACTTACTCGCGCCGTTGCCACCAAGCCCCTTGATCTGTTCGATCACTGCAGCATCCACCTTGGGCGGATGGCCGCCGGTCTGCAGCAGGGCCAGCACCAGCGAGGTGAATTCGTGACCCATCGGAATGCCGGCAAAACGAATGCGCGCGGCTTCACCCGGTCGGCCGATGGCAAACGATGGCTTGCGGTTGTCCGTGCCGTCCGTATTTTCGTCAACTCGCACGCTGACCAAGGGTGACAGCGCGGCGATGTCGCTCAGCAGTTCGCGCATCTGGCCCGCGGCATCGCTGCCGTCGAGCGAGGCGACAAGTTCGATGGGCGCCTGGAGCTTTTCGAGGTAGGCGGAAAGTTGTGTCTTGATGGCGGTGTCGAGCATGATTTTCTCCTTGCTTGGATTGCACTGCAGAAACGGCTTGTATCCGGGCTCGTCTTTGCGCTGCAATCCCGCCCCCTTGGTTTGATGGGGGGCGGGTTGAATTGCGGCTTGATTTATTGCGGCTTAGATTTTTCCAACCAGGTCGAGCGAGGGGGCAAGGGTGGCTTCGCCTTCCTTCCACTTGGCCGGGCAGACTTCACCGGGGTGGCTGGCAACGTACTGGGCGGCCTGAACCTTGCGCAGCAGTTCCGTCGCGTCGCGGCCGATGCCGCCGGCGTTGATCTCGATGATCTGGATACGGCCGGACGGGTCCATGACAAAGGTGCCACGCTCGGCCAGGCCGGCTTCCTCGATCATCACACCAAAGTTGCGGGTGATGGCGCCGGTCGGATCGCCGATCATCGGGTACTTGATCCTGCCGATGGTTTCCGACGAATCGTGCCAGGCCTTGTGCGTGAAATGGGTGTCGGTCGACACGGCATAGATCTCGACGCCAAGCGACTTGAAGGTGGCGTAGTGGTCGGCCATGTCGCCCAGCTCGGTCGGGCAGACGAAAGTGAAGTCGGCCGGGTAGAAGAACACCACCGACCACTTGCCCTTGAGGTCTTCATTGGTGACGGGGACGAACTTGCCATTGTGGAAGGCGGTCGCATTGAAAGGCTGGATTTCGGTATTGATCAGGCTGGCGTTCATGGTGTGGCTCCTTGGGTTGTTGAAATGATTTGCTGCGATGTAGGTATATTAATAATTACGATCGCTATCGTCTAATTGATTGTTGAAATCGATTGAATAGGCATCGGCTATCGGTTCCGATCGAATCATCCAATCGGGCGGTCCGGTCAAGCCGGGAAAGTCGGCGCTGATGAAACAACAGCGCTACAAGGCGGTCGAACAAAAAACGCTCTCTTCGCCGTAGCGGATGGCGATACGGCGGCTCGTCGGCTTTTGCTGCCATTAGAGTGGCAGACCATCTTGGTCAGCAATGGAATGGTTAGTTGCCGTTCAGCGGTAAATTGCGTTGAACGTCAGCTTTCGAATCCCATGAACGGGAACTGCCAACCCTATGTTGCCCTTTGTCAGCGCCGATTTGAAACTGACACGCTTTCCTTGCAGCCGCTTACCTTTGGAAAGGCAGGTAACAAAGCGTACTGGGCTGCTTCACTGTTTGATTCGCGCCAAACAGTAGCCCAAATACACCGGCAGCAGTGGCTGCGCCCATGGCCGCTCGCATTTCTTCCAGAATGCGCGACTTGCGCCGCGAGCGCGACGCCGAGTTCGCCACCGCCGCCACCAGCCAGGGAACCGGCATGGCGCTGGTGCTCGTCACCGACAAACTGGCAAAGCGCGATGCGGAATTCGGCTTCCCGAAATACAAGCACTCGCGCATTACCGTGCGCGACCAGATGGCCGCGCACAAGGGCAGCCTGGCGGGTGATCAGGTTGGATTCGCCCAACCAATCCGGAGCGCCCAGGGGCACGCGGGCGGCTGAGGCGATGCGGGTGCGTGAGGTTTTCCAGTGGGCACGGCAAACGCGCGAAAAGTCGGCGCTGGTGACACGGCGATTCGAAGCGTCGGAGAAGGAAATCACTCCGGTCGCGCAGGCTAATGACTTGCGTTATCGAAGCCTGATTCGGAGAGCGAACAAGTCACTCAAATTGCTGGCGCTCAATAGCCGCCATGGATAACCGTGGTTGCGAACACGCCCACGATCTTCCTCGGACATCAGGAACTCGAAGACGATACGACGCCCTCGTACCAACTCGACAAATCGCTCAATCGACGGCTGCTCGCAATAGACCAGCTCCTTGTATTGAAACCGCTGCTTGCCTCCAGATTCGCGAGCCTCGCCTTTCACGAACACCGCTCTCGCGTGCTTCTCCAGCAAGCGGGCCGCCAGCGATGCGAATTGCCAGTCGCCAATCGTCATCTGGTTTTTCAAAAGATCAATCTGCTGCAAGTTCCTGTCTTCCCGTAACCACAGTCCGAGATTGTTTTCAGACGTTGTTACTTGCGAATGGCATTTGAAACGACCATCTTCACCTTGCTGCCCGATCAAACGTATCCTTTCGATTGATCGAATCCGGTTTGCCCATCGCGGGACTTTCTGAAACAAGTTGATCTTGCCACCAGCGTCGCCGGGGCCTTTGATTAGCGAGCACTTGATCTCGATTCCTCGAAAATCAGCGCGTTGATCATTGTTCTCCTCAATTCCGACCAAGGATTCAAACGTATGCCCGATTCCCGTAGTCCCGGTCCGGCGAGAGTCTATCCAACCGCTGTCGCGAATGGCATCAAAACGTCCCAGAAGATCGTCGAGGGCATCATCGGACACAAAGTCGCCGGTGCCTATTTCCCGAAGAACAAAGGCGCCTTCATCGAGCGTGGCTTCATCGCCAAACGCAAGCGAACAAAGACGAGAAAATTCGTTGTCGCGATGCTCTACGACCACGTCGGTAAAGTAGCACGTTGTTCCGTCCGAACGCTGGCTCTTGAGAAATAACCCGACCCGTAGTCCGTGATCCCGGTCACTAAATTTGCTGTTGAGGCAAGTAATGCGGCGCTCCGGGTATCGTTGATAGTACTTATAGGCCAGTTCTTCGTTCCTATTGCTAACGCAATCGAAACTATGAAAGTGGGTAGTGGCGTTGACGCTGAGATCCGGAATTATCAAGTCAGGGAAGAACTCGTACACCTCAGTCGGAATCAATACACCGTGGCGCCCTGAATCGTCATTACTTGTCAGGACTTTCGCGAATATTGATCCGTGCCGAATAGCCACGCCTGATTTCTGGGCCAGCCCTTGTGCATACGCGACGAGGCTTTCCAATTTACGATCAGTCACCCGAGACAATCCTTTCCGTAAGTGCGGATAGCTTGATTTCACTGAGCTGACATTCCCAGATTGTGAGCACTTTCCATCCAAGTTTTCTGAGATGTCTCCTATCTCGTTTGTCTCGATCCCGATTCGCGCCGAGCTTGTTTTCCCAAAACAGGCGGTTTGAATTCGGCCTAGTCGCGTATTTGCAGCGGCTATGCTGATGCCAGAAGCAGCCGTGAACAAAAATGGCAGTACGGTACTTTGGAAGAACAATGTCCGGTGTGCCTGGGAGGTTTTTTCTATGGAGACGATAGCGAAAGCCGTGAGAGTGCAGAAACCGCCTTACCGCCATTTCCGGCGCTGTGTCCTTCGCTTTGATGCCAGCCATCATCCGGCTGCGCGTCGCCCGATCAACGATGTCGGCCATTCTCAGTTTTTCATTGCCTGATTGCAGTATGGGTGCGTTAGCTGACAGTTTTCCTCACTGCCAACTCCACCATTACGACGAGGTGTGCGATGGTCGTAGGAAACGGATTTCTGTGGATCGAGATAACCATTGCAAATCGGACATAGAAGCGCTTGCTCCAGCGCTTGGCGGAGGTAAGCGGCGCTCTTTGTGTCCTCTGAGAATGAACGTCCAGTGACGGATTCTCGACCGACAATAACTTTGCCACTAACTCCAGCCCAATCAATTATTTGTTGTTCCGAAGGGATTTCGCCGGCCTTAATGCTCTTGATCATGTGATCCAGCACGTCGGCAACTGTGGCATATCGTTTGACGCTGCGGGTCTGCTGAATAATGGCTGCGAGAAGTGGCTTGCTCTTCAACAGCGCGTCTTCAAGAGATTTTCGACATTCGGTAAAAGTACGAAAAAAACTGTCGTCATTATTCGAAACCTTGCGTGCAATTAACGTCACCATGCCCATGAACAGCGGTGGCGCATGACGTCCAGATGGGCCATAGAAGTAGACTGCTGGATGAAGACCGAGGCTCCCCTTTGTATTACCAGTGATGCGGCCAGCTAACGCCACCGATTTTTCAAGCACCTGAATTGTCAATTCACCGGTTTGATCTTCTGGCTGGTCGTCTACTTTTGCGGGAGCGCCCTGCTGGTTCCTGCTGGCGATCAGCACAAAATCGATCAGCAACGAGAGCGCGGCACGAACCCCAGCGACTCCCCCCAGAGGGAGGTCCAGAGTCTTGATTGGTGCATCCAGTTCTGGCTCAAAGAGAACCTGATAGAGCATCCTGGCCGCGTTCTCAATCCGCACTCTGTTCTCTGCAGTAAAACGTGACCAGTACTTGTGCCCCATACCGGCGCGGATAATTGAACGTGCTGCAATCGGGGCAGGCCGCCTTCTGTTGCGGATCAGAAGCTCTTCAATGTCATCAAGAGGGGTGCCTTGGGTATTGATTCGATAAAACGAGGCCTCCGCTTTTTCGGCGTCGCCAAGCACCCACTGGACGGGGATTGCACGCGTGCTTAAGTTTTTTGCTTTGATGCGGTCGGCTTCTGGCAAATCAGGCTGCTTGTTTCTCGCCCGCCAGTGCTGCCATGACCCTACATTTTTTTGTACAAGTCGGCGCGTTTCGTTGGCGGCCTTGATCTGATCCTCCGTTATCTGGTGTCCGAAAAAGCTTAAGGACAATGGACCATCGCCGAAGTCATCTTCGATCCACGCTCGCAAAGCACTGAGACGATGACCGCCGTCAATAACAAAGACATATTGAGGAGACGACCAAAGAATGACTGAAGGAATAAGGTCGCCTTCGGCAAAACACTGAACGAGAGACGCCACCTGCTCTGGAGACCAGTGATTTGTTTCGCGCTGAAAGTCAGGTTTGCGAAGGTTGGGCAGCAATGGCGCATCACGTTCAAAATCTCGCAGGGATATGTTGTCGATTTTTGCTGTGAACCCTTCGCTTGCGCCTGAAATAACTTCGAAGTCCTCCCGCGGAATCATGGCATCGAGGTTTACGAACTTTCTTCTTGCCGCCATCGTTGATGGTCCTTTGTTATTCTAAGTTTGTCGCAATCGGTGTCGCTCTTTGCGCGAGTCGGCCATCACGCGTCAAGCTGAGCGCCACAGGCTTTCATGAAGACCGGATACGCGGCTTCAGTCATCTTTTCGTGACCGAGTCCCGTATCCAATTGTCCAATCAAGAAGCGAACTTCTTCTACTTCGCGGGCGGAGAAAACCGGCGTGTTGTCGGCAATCGAAATGATGTCTGCCGGGTCATCTTCCGGATGAAAAAGTAACCCTTCGCATTGCATTTCGGAAAACCAAGTCAAAGCGCCGTCAAATGAAACTTCACGGAGAGCCGGTATGCGCGAGTTTATTTCCATGATCACTCCTTAAGCGGTTGCGTAACGAAGGGGAAGCTCGGGTTCCAGGATATCAGCATTCAGGATCGGTTGCATCAACTTTGCGACGTGGTGCATTACATCCACCACCACTGAGTTGCCGAACTGCTTGTACGCCCGCGTATCCGACACCGGAATCCTGAACGTATCGGGAAAGCCCATCAGCCGCGCGCATTCGCGGGGCGTCAGGCGGCGCGGGCTCTTTCGTTTGCCCTGGTCGATCAGGATTTCCGAGCCATCCTTGTAGTAACGGGCGGAGAGGGTGCGAGCGATGTTGTCCGGCCCGACCAGTCCGAAGCCGAAACCGTTGCCGGCGGCGCGATGCTTTGCGGCGTAGTTCTGTAAATAAGTCCACAAATGGTCGGTGAGGGTGTATTTCGCCAGCACGCGCTTTTTCGCGTGGTCGAAATACTTGCCTTCGTCCCACGGCAGATCCGGTTCCGTACCGTCGGTGCGGTGCAGGATGTCGCGCAGGGTCTTCCCGCCTTTCGCCGGCAGCGGCAGGGCGTTCCAGTCGAAAGCCGCCGCCGCGTCGGGTTCGCGAAAGCCGGCAATGAGGATGCGCTCGCGATGCTGTGGCACGAAGTGGGCGCCGTCGATGACGCGGCAGTGGATGTGATATCCGAGGTCGTCGGTCAGGGCGCGGCGGATGACGTCGAAGGTGCGGCCCTTGTCGTGGGAGGTCAGGTTCTTGACGTTTTCCAGCAGGAAGGCGCGCGGCCGCTTTTTTTCGATGATGCGGCAGATGTCGAAAAACAGGGTGCCTTGCGTTTCGTCCTTGAAGCCGTGGGCACGGCCGAGAGCGTTCTTTTTCGACACACCGGCAATGGAAAACGGCTGACACGGAAAACCGGCCAGCAGCATGTCGTGATCCGGAACATCTTCGGCCCGCACTTGTGTGATGTCGCCGTGGATGGGGTGTCCGTCGCGGTTGTTTTCGGCGTAAGTCTTCTGCGCGTAGGCATCCCATTCGCTGGTGAAGACACAGTGTCCGCCGATGGCCTCGAAGGCTGTTCTGATGCCGCCGATCCCGGCAAAAAGATCGATGAAGCGGAAAGCGGGTTCGCCTTGCAGAGGAATTTCGAGCGGCAGCAATTGCTGCAACGCCGGCACCAGATAAACGGGCGGCTCGACTTCGCCGAGTTCCCAGCGCCGCAAGTTTCTTACGCTGACGCCAAGCTGCTTGGCGATGTCGGCTTGTGTTCTGGATTTGCGGGCGGCGAGCAGGTAATCGCGTGCGCTGTTTGTTTGTCCGGTGACAAGTACCAATGCCATGGGTTTCTCCTCTGGGAACTTTTGCGGACATTACGTCCTTTTTGTGTCCCATGCAAGAGGCAGCGTCAAATTCCTGCGTTTGGCAGCCTCTGGGGTCCGAGCTGCTCCTCCGCCACTTCAAATCGCCGTGTCGCCAGCGCCGACTTTTGACGCGCCCCCTCAACTACTCGCAAAAGTTCTCACCACCTCGGACAAAGGTTAACGAACATGGGTCAAGTTAAATTGGCGCCCAGCAAGAACGTCGCCCTAGTTGCGCAAACCTGTTCATCGAATATCGCATAACAGATCCCCGCGGGCATAATGGCCCTCGAGGAGAAACCTATGCTGATCAAATCAGCCGACGACAAGAGCAAGCGACTGCGACTGCTCGATGAGCTGCAAAAATCCGACCGCCTCGACGATCGCCAGAAGAAATGGCTGCGCGAGGAATACTGGCGCTTGGCGCCGGGCGTTGCGGGTGAGCAGGACGCGGCGCACTATCTGGACATGACCTTTGGCAGCGGAAAAAATCACGCGCTGCTTCATGACTTGCGGCTGGAGGCCGATGGGCAAGTTGCTCAAATTGACCACTTATTGATTTCCAGAACGTTCACCTTCTTTCTGCTGGAAACCAAGAGCTTTCGCGGCAGCCTGCACATCAACGAACAAGGCGAATTTACTGTCGAATACGAAGGCAACCGCAGCTACGGCATCGAATCGCCTCTTGAGCAAAGTCGACGTCACGAACTCATTCTGCGGAAAGTCTTGGACCGCCTCGGCATTGCGGGACGCATCGGCACCGAGCCTACCTTTCAGCACGTGGTATTGGTTCACCCCAAAGCCATCATTCATCGCCCACCCGCCAAGGCGGTCGACACCAGCATGATCATCAAGGCCGACCAATTTCGGACCTGGTTCGACCGTTTTGTCGATGGTCACGGCGTCGTCGCAACATTCGCCTGGGCTTTGAATCTTAGAGGGCGGGACACCGTCAAAGAATGGGGCGAGCGGCTCAAGGCCGAGCACCGCCCAACCAATCAACTGGATTTGCCGCCGTTCATGAAGCCCAAAGCTCCGGCGCCCACCGTGCCCATGCCCGCTTCAAGCCATGCCGCAGACAGCCCGGCGCCGACGCGGGTAAAAGATCGTGCGGCGCCGGTATGCGTTACGTGCGGGATGAACTTGACGCCAAAGGCCGTCAAGTACTGTCAGGACAAAGCTGCCTGGTTTGGCGGCAAGCTTTACTGCTTCAAACACCAAGCCGCCGCCAAACAAGCTTGATGGGAACCGGCCAGGCCGGCCATTAATGAGCAGAGCTCGGCTGAGGCATGCATCCACGCCCGAACCGGGGAACCCGGAACTGCTCTAATACATCGCGCCGTCCCGCCAGCGCCGACTTTCTGCGCATGACCGAAACCGCCCTGACTATCATTTTGCCGGCGCCGGCAAGGTGATCCGGGCAGGTCTATCGCAACTCGTACCAAACGCCCCGGCCGGCGCCGCGCTGGCTGAGTTGGCCTTGCTCCACCAAAGCCCGGAAATGCTGCTTGAGCGTGTTGCGATTGCCGCCGGTCAGCCGCATTGCATCCCCCATTGTGACGCGTCCGTGTTCCCTCGCGAACTCGACGATCTGCAGCGAGAGTTCGGGCATTGCGGCCAGCACGATTTTTTCGCGCTCCACCTTGCGATTCAGGCGACGTACCTGTTCAGCCAGCACACGCAGGAAAAACACCAGCCAGGGTTGCCAGTCGGGAGATTCGGTCCGGATCGTCCCTTGCGTCTGCCGCAGCGCGAGGTAGTAGGCTTCCTTGCTCTGCTCGATCACGCTTTCGAGCGAACTGTAGGGCACATAGGCATAGCCGGCTTGCAGCAGCAACAAGGTGGTCAGCACCCGGCTCAGACGGCCATTGCCGTCCTGAAAGGGGTGGATCTCCAGAAACACCACGACCCAGATGCCGATCAGCAGCAGCGGGTGGAGCCGCGCGACGGCACGCTCGTCATTGAACCACGTGACCAACTCGGTCATCAGGCGCGGCGTGTCGAAGGGCGTGGCGGTTTCGAAGACCACGCCCAACTGTTTGCCATTCTCGTCGAAGGCGACCACGCTGTTGGTGGCGGTCTTGTAGTTGCCCCGATGCCTGGCGTCCTTCTCGCTGTAGGTCAGCAGATCACGGTGCAGCTGCCTGATGTGGTTTTCGGTCAGCGCGATGTCCTGCCAGGACGAGAAAACCAGTTCCATGACCTCGGCGTAGCCCGCCACCTCCTGCTCGTCGCGGGTCGCGAAGGACTTGATCTGCAGCCTGGACAGCAGGCGCTCGACTTCACGGTCGGACAGCTTGCTGCCCTCGATGCGCGTGGACGAACCGATGCTCTCGATGGTGGCGACGCGGAGCAATGCAGATAGCCGATCCGGCGCCAGGCTGCCGAGCGCGCGCCAGGCGCCCTTGAACTCATCGATGCCGGCGATGAGGTTCAGAATCTCGGGGCTTATCTGGACGGCATGGGATCGGATCATGGGCGCCAATACTACACCCATTTACACCCATTTTTGCCTGTATGTCACCAAGAGGGTAGGAGCTGGAGTCAAGATTTCAATCCAGATGCCTCGGTGCCCCATGACTCATGGACGGGTGATCGGGGTTGTGCGATCCATGGCAGACGCAGTTTCTGCCTTGAGCAACGTCCGCAAGGCCAACAAGCAGCCCCACTCGCAAGCAAAAGTCGGCGCTGATGAAACAACTGCGCTACAGGGCGGTCGAGCAAAAACGCTCAGCTTTGCAGACCTGGAACTCCGCTTCGCGGGCAGGTCTCCTCGCCGTAGCGGATGGCGATACGGCACTTGTTCGCTGACGAATTCGGCGAGAAGTGGATGCTTGATATTCATTCGAGACAGCCTCCAGATTGAAGATTGGCTGGCTGCCTCTGGCTCGCATGCGAGAGCCTGGGTGGCTGGCTGATTAAGAAAGACGAGAGTTCAGTGGGTGATGCGTGTTGCGTTTACCAAACGTAGAAAACCAGAATCCAGGAGCTGCCAACGGCGACCAGCGGCACCAGCCAAACCACGAACGCCGCGACGAGGCGCGCGCTGCCAGCACTGTCAGGCGTTGCGCTGCGCATCAGTCGCAGCCCAAGCCATGCCGACCAGAGCAGGCCCAGCGCCAGCAGCGCGCCACGCAGGATGTCCAGCCCCGGCAGGGTGATGGCTTCGGTACGCAATTGACCCAGCGTCAGCATCGACAGACCCAGAAACAGGCTGATGCCGCCCAGGGGCACCAGACCCAATCCCAGCCGCTGCCAATTCACGCCGGCCAGCCGCGCCGAGCTGCGCACGGCAAGCAGCGTGGTGCCACCGAGAACCAGTGCAACTGATCCGATGTAGGCAAGTATGGCGGCCCCGTCGAGCCAGGTGAATACGTCATTGACCTCCGGATAGCGGGTCAGTAGCCACCAGGCCGGGCTTTCATCGAGCATCCAGTACATTTCATGATTCAGCAGCCATTCAGCGGCGGTTTGCTTGCCCCACACGAACCAGGGATTGACGCTCCATTGGAAGGCGCCGATGGCGACGCCGAGAATGCCGAAGCTCAGCAGCAGGATTTCATTTGTTGCCGGTGGCGGGCCGGAGAGAATCTCGGCATTGGGCGAGCGCGGGGTCAGCGTAACCGCCCCGCGATGATCGCTGCAGCGGCCGCAGGCATGGCATTGCGACATGCCCGGCAGATGCTTGACGTCGAGCAGCGGCGCGCAGTCGACAGCGTCGTGCCGCGCCGGGTGACTCTCCCAGGTCTTGCGGTCGACCTGAAACTGAAAGGGCGCCAGCCGCGCCAGCAAGGCAAAGACGCCCGATACGGGGCACAGGTAGCGACACCAGACGCGCTTGCCTTTGCCGTACATCCAGCCGATGGCAACAGCCGCCACGGTGGAGCCGCCGAGAATCAGTAGTACCGCTTTGGGATATTCATAGACGCTGATCAGTTGGCCGTAGAGGGTGGTCAGCGCGAACGCGACCAGCGGCCAGCCGCTCCAGCGCACCCAGCGCGGAATGGCACCGCCGCGCCCGTGACGGCTGGCGAACTCGGTCAGTGCCCCTTCGGGACAGAGCACGCCGCACCAGAGGCGACCCATGAGCATGATCGAGAGAATGACAAAGGGCCACCAGATGCCCCAGAAGGCAAATTGGGCGAACAACACCAGCTTGTCATGCCACGGAATCAGCGCCGGAGCTTTTTCTTGCCGGATCGTTTCGTTGTTGCCAAGTTGATCTGGATCGACAAACGATGTGGCGCCGAAGTCGCTGGAGAACAATCGCGACTCCGCTTGAGGGTGGGGCAGAAAGGCGGGCAGGGCGACCAGTACCGTGTAGCAAATCACGATCACCCACTGGATGGCGAGAATCGCGCGACGGTGGCGCGCCATCCAGTCACCTATGCGGGCCAGCCGACTCCGGTCATTTTGAACCCGTGTTGGAATGAACTTGAGAACGTGCGTGTTCGGCGCGACAGTTTCCATGGGATCAGCGAGCGGTGGCGGTCGAGCCGCGCCGGATACTCCAGAGTGCGTAAGCCCAGAATCCGGCATAGGCGGTGAGCAAAGTTGCCGAAGGGCGCGCTCGGTAGCCGACAAAATCGGCCAGTACCCTGCCTGCGCCTCGGCCGTCGTCGAGTAGCGCCGAACTGTCCCAGACCGGATCGAGCAGTGGCGGCAGCCAGTCCAGACCGATCATGCGGTCAATGCCGGCGGCCAGCAAGGAAGCGGCGATCAGCAGCAGCAATATCTCGCTGGCGCCGAACAGCACGCGGTAGCTGAGAAAGCGCGCACCACGCGTCACCAGCCAGCCGGTGGTGGCGGCCAGTGCGAGTCCTGCCGCGCCGGCGCCCAGCAGTCCAAGCAAATCGGTACCGCTTTTTTCGAGTCCCATGCCGTAGAGGAAAACCACCGACTCGGAACCCTCTCGTGCCACCGCCAATGCGGCGACGATGCCGATGCCGGCGGCGCCGGAAACGCGGCTCGCCTTCGCTTCCAGTTCCTGCTTCATGTAACGGCCATGACGACGCATCCAGAGCACCATTTGCATGATCAGCGCCGAGGCAAACAGCACCATGCCCACGCGGAAGGCTTCCAGCGCCGTACCCTCAAGCTGGCTTTGGGCGGCAAACGTCGCGAAGCCGAGGACGATCGCCAGTCCAAAACCACCGGCTACTCCTGCCCAGAGCCCGCGTCGCAAGGTGGCAGGGTCGGGCTGACGGGAAATCCAGGCCATCAGCACGCCGATCACCAGCATGGCTTCAAGACTTTCGCGAAAGATGACGATCAGGGCATTCAGCATTTCAGGTCCTTATTGCGCAATCAGCAGCATTTCCGAGTTGGCTGGGTGAAACTCGTCAATGAAGCGATAAGTGCCTGGTTTCAAGGGATGGATCACAACGAATGAACTGGCGCCCGGTGACAGCACCTTCTCGATGCGCAGGCTCAGATTTTCAAACTCGCTGGGTCCGGGCCCTTCATTTTTGATGGTGAGTTTGATCTTCCGGCCTGCAGGTACCTCCAGGCGGGCCGGGAGGATGCGGCCCGCCTTGATGGTCACCGGAAAGGTCAGCAACTCCGACGATGCCGTCTGTGCCATGGACTCCTGCGCCCAGCCCAGGCCAAACCAAAGCGCCAGCAAAAATGTACCGTGGGCAAAAGATGCACGCATCGACCTAGAACCCCAGCTTGGCCCGCACACCGAGGACCTTGACAGTGGATGCACTGCCGTTGCCGCCGGGGCGGCTGATCATCTGGAAGTCCGGGGTCAACTCGACTTTGTCGTTAAGTTGATAACGGTAATAAATCTCGAACTGTTTTTCAGAGCCGCTGGCCAGGTAGCCGAAGTCGGGCGTTGCGTCGGCATTGGCGTCAATCGTCAATGAGTCGTTGCGGAAATCCGAACTGGTGCGCAGCGCGCCGAAAGCCAGGCCGAGGTTGTCTTTCGCGCGACCCCAGTCGCTGCCGGCCAATTCGCCGCCCAGTGTCAGCGCGCGATCAAAGCGGACTTTGCCCTTGAGTTGATGACCGTAGCGCCCGAACAGGGTCAGATTCTCGGTCACCTTTTGATCGGCGGAGAAGCCGATACCCGAATGCTTGCGCTCTATGCCGTCGTAGTTGGAGCCACGCCCGTTGCGCCAAAGATACATCCGGTATTTGCCGGGCAGATGGTTGAAGCGGGCCGCAGTTTCGGCCTGGGCGATGACGTAAGGCTTGCCCATCGAGCCGCTGAAATTGGCGCCCGGTCCCGAGCCGAAAACGCCGAGCGACAGACCCCACTCCGAGCCCTTGTCACCTTCATTGACGTATTGGGCAATGGCACCGGGGGCGAAGCCGTAGGCGTCGGCGCGGATGTCGCCACCCGAGTCCAGCAGCGGGTTATGCACGAAGACGTTGTTCATGAATTTCGCCGATTCGTCATCTGCTGCGCCGTTCTGGTCGAAAAGGACAAACGAATCGATCTTGCCGGCGGTCAGGTAAACATGTTCGTGCGCATTGGCTTTGATGCCGTCGCTGCCCAGCGGCATCTTCAGTTGATACCACGCTTGCGCCAGGATGGCGAAGGAATCGTCGGCGCCAGCAGTGGTCTGGAAAGCGGTGGAGTTGGCACCGCTGCTGTAGGTGGAGCGCAAGCCAATGCCCGCACCCTGGCCAAAGCGCAGGTGGGCAAAGATCTTGCCTTCGCTGTCACCGATATCGCCGCCGGGCAGGGTGACCGCAATATCACCCCGGTAGTTGGCGCGCGATTCGCCGGCTCCGCTCGCCGTGTCGCGAGAGCCGACTTTTTGCGCTACGCCGGTCAGGCTGGCTTCGACCTCGATGCTTTCCAGCGCGGCAAGCGGCTGTTCCTTCAATGCCTGTATCTGGGTTTCAATCGCCTTGAGTACGGCCATCTCGCTTTCGGCGGCGAGGGCCGGTGCGCTCAGCGTTGCCAAGACCGCAACAGCTACCAGGGTGCGCGTGAAGCGCATATCAGTAGCCGCCTTTCTTGCCCACACCCGCATAGACGAACTCCCAATTCAGTTCGACGGTTTTCGGCCAGGGACGCACACCGGTGGCGCGATCGGTATGTCGGCCGAAGTGGTTGCCGGCCGGGTTTTCCTTGGCATTGGGTTGATAGATGGTGAATTTCAGCTTGTACTTGCCAGGCCCCTTGAGCTTGACGTTGTCGCCATAATGCGGCCCGTCGCTGGCGACCATGGGCATCATGTCGCCCTTGATCACTTCACGGCCGGGCAGTTTGGTCAGCTCGTACTTGATCAAAAGATGCGGAACCCAGAAGCCTTCCGGCAAACCGTTTGAGTTGCTGGACAAGGCATGGATGTCGGCCTCGAGATGAATGTCCGATTCTGCGGCGTTTCTCATATGGCCTTCGGGCTCCATTTGCACGGCCTGCAAATAGACAGCGCCTACTTCCATGCCGACGATGTTCTGCGGGGAACCGATGGGATATTCAAGCGCCGCTGCGCTCAGCGAGAAGCCGGCTCCGAGAACGAGGGAAAGAGAGCGTACGAATTTCATGGCAAACCTCCAAAATGATGCAAAGCAATTTTTGGCTGGCTTGCCATTTGATCGGCTGGCTGGCGGAAAGCGGCGACACACGATGCGCCGCCGCAGGTAAAAACTAAGAGTTGGAAGAAGCGCCCATTTGCGTTTGCAGATAGTTTTGTACGCCGACCTTGTCGATCAGCTCGAGTTGGGTTTCGAGGTAGTCGATGTGCTCTTCGGTATCGTCCAGAATCTCTTGCAGGATGTCGCGCGACACATAGTCCTGCACGCTTTCGCAGTAGGTCATGGTGGACTTGGTGTCCGTGTGCGCACCGTGTTCCAGTTTGAGGTCGCCAGCCAAACACTCTGGAACGTTCTCGCCGATGATTAGCTTGTTCAAGGCCTGCAGGTTGGGCAGACCTTCAAGGAACAATACGCGTTCGATCAGCTTGTCGGCATGGCGCATTTCCTCGATGGATTCTTCATATTCGTGCTTGCCCAGGGCATTGAACCCCCAGTTCTTGTACATGCGGGCATGAAGAAAATACTGATTGATGGCGGTCAGCTCATTGACCAGGCATTTGTTGAGAAGCTGGATGACTTTCTTGTCGCCTTTCATGGGAGTGCCTCTTTTGTCAGGCCACAGCCAGTTGACTGGCGGAAGCGGGTCGATGGGGCGCGTGAGCATGCAAGGAGTTTTTCAACACGTCGCGCGCACAGCCAGTGCATCGGCCGCAACACGCGCCGACACCCAGCTGGTCGCGCAATTCTCGCAGACTGCCGCAACCTTCAGCAACGGCGCTGCCAATATCGTTTTCGGTAACTGCGTTACAAATGCAGACGTACATGATGGTTTCCTGTCTTACTTGGTGAGGATCAGCTTGCCTTGGCGCGTACGCCTCAGGCGATAGGTTTCACCCTGATGAATGATCTCGACTTCATCTCGGCTGCCGAGCAAAGCGGCACTTTCGAGGGGGCGCGGCAGCGACGCGGCTGCGCGCTGTTTTTCATACGGCTTTGCCAATTTGAGGGTGTCAGTGTTCATGAGAGACTGCCTGTCAGTACTAATCTTAATGCGAATGATTCTCATTGATCTGAGTCGCTTTGTCAATAGGGGAATAGATATTCATCTCACTCGGCCGGGTTCGGTCAGCAGATTCCGTCAGGAAGCTGAAATGTTCAGGACGCTATAATCGACTTTTAGCGTTAAGGAGCGTGTCGTGGGCCTGGATCGAGTTCCTTCCGGCAAGGATTTGCCGAATGATTTCAACGTGGTCATCGAGATTTCGATGCATTCCGAGCCGATCAAGTACGAGGTTGACAAGGATTCGGGCGCGCTGTTCGTCGATCGTTTCATGTCGACGGCGATGCACTATCCCTGCAATTACGGCTACATCCCGCACACCATTGCAGGTGACGGCGACCCAGTGGATGTTCTGGTGCTATCCCAATTTGCGCTACCTCCAGGTGTGGTGGTTCGCTGTCGACCGATCGGTATGCTGAAAATGACCGATGAGGCTGGTGAAGACGCCAAACTGTTGGCAGTACCGGTAGATAAACTGACGCCCATGTACCGTGATGTCGATAGTCCGCGCGACTTGCCGCAGATCGTGCTCGACCAGATATCGCACTTTTTCCAACACTACAAGGATCTGGAGCCGGGAAAATTCGTCAAAGTGGAGGGCTGGCTTGGCGTTGAAGAGGCCAAGAAGGAAATCATCGAAGGTGTTGCAGCTTATAAGAACGCCAAGGAAAAACCAGCGTTTTAAGCCCATCCCGTTGTTGCAAAGCCCACCAAGCGGTGGGCTTTTTTGTGTCCGCCGCTTTCCTTTGTAGATTTCACTTAACCGACCCGCGTCGCCCAGCGGGAAATAACAGCGTTCCGCTATAGTTAGCCCTATGAGCCGTCTTCGAATAGCCATTGCCCAGTTCAACGCACATGTCGGCGACTTGGCGGGCAATGCCGCACGAATTCTGGAGTTTGCCGCACGCGCCCGCGATGGCGGGGCAGATGTGATGCTCACACCTGAATTGGGACTGTGCGGCTACCCGCCCGAAGATCTCTTGTTGCGGCCTGATTTCTATCGCGCCTGCGCCGGGCAACTTGAAGCGTTGGCGCGACATGCGCCCTTACCGATGGTGATTGGTTATCCCGAAGAGTCCAACGGCGAGTTTTTCAATGCGGCTGCACTGCTTTCAGAGGGTCGAGTGGCCGCGAACTATCGCAAACGACGCTTGCCCAGTTATGAGGTGTTTAATGAAGAGCGCTACTTTGCCACGGGTCACGAAGCTTGCCTGGTTGAGTTGAATGGCGTGAGCTGCGGTTTGGCAATTTGTGCCGATCTCTGGGGTCCGGGCGCTGCGGAAGCAGCAGTACAGTCCGGCGCGGAACTGATGCTGACGCTCAACGCCTCGCCGTTTCATGCCAACAAGCAGGCGCGTCGCTACGAAGTCTTGCGCCAACGGTTGGCGGTGACTGGAATTCCGATAATTTATGCAAACCTGGTTGGTGGTCAGGACGAATTGGTATTCGATGGCGCGTCATTCGCGATGGATGGTCAGGGGCGACTGACGCATCAGTTGCCGGCCTTTGTCGAAGTACTTGAATTCATCGACTACGCCGATGGCCATTTGCTGCCCGGCCAAATGACCGACCCGCAATCGCGCGAAGCTGAGGTCTATGCCGCACTGAAGCTCGGCGTTACAGATTACTTGGGCAAGAACGGATTTCCTGGCGCAATCATCGGTCTTTCCGGGGGTATCGATTCGGCGCTGACGCTGGCGATAGCGGTCGACGCACTGGGCGCCGACAAGGTGCGTGCAGTGATGATGCCTTCACCATGGACGGCGCAGATGAGCCTCGACGATTCGCGCGAGATGGTGAAGCGACTCGGCGTGCAATACGATGAGATTCCAATTTCCGCTGCGATGGAACAATTTGCCGTATTGCTGGAGCCGACTTTTGCCGCCTTGGGTCCGAAGCCGGATTGGGACACCACCGACGAAAACCTGCAGGCGCGAATTCGCGGCATGTTACTGATGGCAATTTCGAATCGCACCGGGCGCATCGTATTGACCACCGGCAACAAGAGCGAGATGGCGGTTGGCTACGCCACACTCTATGGCGACATGGCGGGCGGCTTCGCGGTGATCAAGGACGTGGCAAAAACTTTTGTCTATCAGTTGGCGCACTGGCGAAATGGGGTATCCGACGTGATTCCGCACAACATCATTTCGCGACCCCCTTCGGCGGAACTCAAGCCCGATCAGACCGACCAGGACACTTTGCCTCCCTATGAAGTACTCGATGCCATCATTGAGGCCTACATGGAGCGCGATGAAAGTCCGCGACAGATAATTGCACGCGGCTACAGCGAAGTTGATGTGCGTAAAGTTGTTGGCATGCTGAAGAAAAATGAATACAAGCGCCGCCAGGCTCCGGTGGGCATCCGGGTTACGCAACGCGGATTCGGCAAGGATTGGCGCTATCCGATAACATCGCGCTATTCGGACGAATACTGATTTAGGGGAAGCGAACATGAAGAAAATCGAAGCCGTCATCAAGCCCTTCAAGCTCGACGAAGTGCGCGAGGCCTTGTCGGAAGTTGGTGTAACGGGATTGACCGTGACCGAGGTAAAGGGTTTTGGCCGGCAGAAGGGTCATACCGAGTTGTATCGGGGTGCAGAGTACGTGGTCGATTTTTTGCCCAAAATAAAAATAGAGATCGTCGTAGCGGAAGCGACGGTCGAGACCGCCATTGAGGCCATCATCAAGGCGGCTCGCACCGGAAAAATCGGCGACGGGAAAATATTTGTCTCGGCCGTCGAGCAGGTCGTACGCATTCGTACGGGCGAAACCGACGAATCCGCCATTTAGGCGGCTTCGTCGGTTTCGCCTTTGGCAAACTGGTGGGCCTATCCCTCGGCCTCTTTCCCAAGGAAAGGGGTGACTAGAACAGCTCGCTGCACTCGATTACTTTTTTGCGGCAAGAAGCACAACGGCGGCGCCAGCACCGCCTTCGGCGGCGCGCGCCTGACAGAAGGCCAGTACTTCGCTTCGCTGGCTGAGCCATCCCAGTACCAGTTTCTTTAGCACGGGCTCACGGCCTGGCGAGCTAAGACCTTTGCCGTGGACGATCCGCACGCAGCGGCAGCCGTGCCGCTGGCATTCGGCGAGAAAAACGGAAACGGCGTTTCGTGCCTGATCGCGATTCATGCCATGCAGATCAAGTTTGTCCTGAGTTACCCAGCGTCCGCGCCGCAGATCTCTGAGCCAGGTTTTTGGCAAGCCGTCACGTCGCCAGGCCGCTTCATCGCCCCCCTCGAGATACAGGTCGAGCAGCGCCGGTCCGTGCAAGGATTCCTTGAGTGCGGCCTCTTCGTCGAATAAATGCTGACGCGGGATTGCTAGCGGTAGTGTCGGTTGATGGTGAACGCGATCCCACTTTAGCGGTTCGACATCGGCCACCGCTGTCTGAAACGCAGCTATATCTTCCGCCGTACCGCCCAGTTTCCCGGGTCCTGTTTTCGGTAGATCGCGCTTGGTCACCTCTGCAACTTCGCAAATATCAGTCCGTGCCTGAAGCGACGCGGCGTGTAACTACTCCAGACTATCGAGATAGCGTTCAGCATCGAGCGCCGCTTGGCAGCCTGTTGCCGCGCTAGTGACCGCTTGCTTATAAATGTGGTCCTGTACGTCGCCTGCAGCGAACACGCCGGGAACACTGGCCGCAGTCGCGTTTCCGTTGCGCCCGCTTTGGGTGATGATGTAGCCGCCTTCCATGTCCAGTTGCCCCTCGAACAGATCTGTATTCGGTTTGTGGCCGATGGCGATGAACACACCCATCAGGGGAATGTCTTCGGTGGCGTCAGTCTTGACACTCTTGATGCGCATGCCGGTGACGCCGGATTTGTCGCCGAGTACTTCATCGAGCGTGTGGTCCCACTTGATGGTGACCTTGCCGGATTTCTCTCGTTCAAACAACTTGTCTTGCAGAATCTTTTCCCCACGAAACTTGTTGCGTCTATGGACAACCGTGACATGGCTGGCGATATTGGAAAGATACAGCGCTTCCTCGACAGCGGTGTTGCCACCACCGATAACTGCGACGGCTTGGTTTTTGTAGAAGAACCCGTCACAGGTGGCGCAGGCGGACACCCCTTTGCCGGCGAACGTTTCCTCGGAGGGCAGCCCAAGATACTGCGCCGAGGCACCGGTAGCGATAATCAGTGCATCGCAGGTGTATTCGCCCGCATCGCCGATCAGGCGGATCGGCTTTTCCTTGAGCAAGGCGGTATGGATGTGATCAAAAATGATCTCGGTCTGGAAGCGCGCTGCATGCTTCTCGAAGCGAGCCATGAGGTCGGGCCCCTGAACGCCATCTGCGTCGGCTGGCCAATTGTCAACATCGGTCGTTGTCATTAGCTGACCGCCTTGAGCCATGCCGGTGATCAGTACCGGATTCAGATTGGCTCGCGCAGCATAGACAGCGGCGGTGTAGCCAGCGGGGCCGGAACCGAGAATCAACAGACGGACGTGACGGGTACTCATGGCTTTGAAATCCTGTGGGTAGTTTAGAGTGAATTATATAGTTGGGCTGCTTGCTTTCATTTCAAACGAATTGACTTGGGCGCGCTGTCGTGGATCCGTCTCTCGACTCCCGCGCAAGAATAGGCAAGAATGAGGTTCAGTGAGCCCCGCCTGGTGTAGCCTGTTCAGGAGGGCAGTAATTGCAATAAAAGTTGGGAAAAAAGGCGGCCACGGGTATGGCCGAAAAACAATTGAGGAAAGCGCATGACCCCACCCTTATGGCTAAAAGGTGAATCCTTTCGCAAAGTCTGGCAGTTTCTTGCCGTCACGGTTCTGGCTTTGCTGGTATCACTGGGAAGCGAGCGACTAGGCTGGTTGCAGGATTACGAAAACGTCTACTACGACTACTGGCACCAGTTGTCTGGACAGCGCAGAGAGGCAAAGCACGCCGCCGTTATCGCGGTTGATGACGACACGCTGCTGCAGTACAAGGATGATCCCTTGGCGTTCTGGCAGCCGATTTTTGCGGTGGCAATGCAAAATCTTACCGATGCCGGAGTCAAATCCATTGGCCTGGACTTCATCTACGCGGTAAGTGCCGAGGCTTGGCTACGCAAGCTGAATTTGCCGGATAGTGAGGTCTCACGCAACTACGATGCGCCATTTCGTGGGCAATTGGCAGAAGGCAACAAGGTCCTGATTGCACAGTTGGTGGAAACCTCGCAGGGTGACATGGAAGTCATGGGTCCGCCGCAGGAGCACTTGCTGATGATGCCCAATGGTGCCTTTGACACCGGCATTGCCAATCTGTATCCGGACAACGACAAGCTGGTGAGAACCTTTTATCCAGTAGTGATTCCAAATCCCGAGTTTCCCGGGCTAGGTTTTGCCATGCAGTTGGTCCTGCGCGCGACCGGTGGCGATAGTATGGCCGAAAGTTGGACCTTCGCTGGCGAAACCTATCCACGCCAACGCGAGCGCCGCCGAATCGGCTTCGTCGGGCCACCGGGAAGCATGTTGACCGTTTCGATGAGCAGATTGTTGAAGCCCGATGCACTTGACGATCCTCAGGTGCAGGCGCTCAAGGGGCGCTCGGTGATCATCGCGCCCAACAACATTGGCACCTCGGATCGACATTTCACGCCCTACTCGCGTGTCTTGCCCTGGCATTCGGCCGAGCCGATGATCGGCGGAGAAGTTCATGCCAATGTGATCGAGACCATTCTTTCCGGCGTGTACCCACGTAATCTCTCGCATTGGATAGCCTGGCCGGCACTTGTCGTGCTGCTGGCTGCAGCGGTTACCTGGTTCTTGCGCTTGCATCCAGTCGGTGGGCTGGGCGTGGGAGTCGGGCTTTCCATTTTCATCCTTTTCCCCGCGTACGAGCTGTTTCAGAGAGACTTGCTGTTGTCGGTGGCACCCATGCATGTCGCACTTGCTACCGCCTATTTGGCGACATTGGCACTGCGTCTGACGGGTGAGGAAAGGCAGCGCGCTCAGCTCAAAAATATGTTTGGTCAGTATGTGTCCGACGTGGTGGTCGACAAACTGATTGCGGAAGGTCAGCGTCCCAATCTGCGCGGCGAGAAGCTGGACGTGACAGTACTTTTTTCAGATATCCGGAATTTCACGACAATTTCGGAAAAGCTTGATGCAGAAGAGGTCGTTGAAATGCTTAACGCGTATTTCACGCTGGCTTGCGAGCCGATACTCGAACAGGGCGGCATGGTGAACAAGTTTATTGGCGATGCGGTCATGGCCGTATTTGGCTCACCCGTTCACTATGACGATCACGCGCGGCGGGCGTTGCTGGCGGCAAAGGGTATGGCGCAGGAGGCCGAAAAATTCAAGGAATGGATGGAGAAACGTTTTCCCGATCGAGGCTTACCCGTGTTTGCCATTGGCGTCGGGGTTCATAGTGGGCCTGCGGTCATGGGTGACATCGGCTCTCTCAAGCGGCGTGAATTTACAGCCATAGGCGATACGGTGAATGCCGCGTCACGGCTGGAGGGCGCGACCAAGGAACTGGGCTGCGTCATCGCCGCCAGTTCGGTGTCGGTCAATGCCGGGGGCGAAGGTATCAGTACGGGTCGCCGCGAAGTGATCCATGTAAAGGGCAAGGCGGAACCCATTGAAGTTTTCGAAATCTTGATAGATTGAATCCGAGAATGGTTCGGGTGCAGCGAAATGAAGTGCATCACGACCCAATATGTTGATATTTATGATTTAGCTGGGATAATTGAACTGTCGGTCCCGTACTCAGGTCGAAATTAACCAACGAGAGACCCATGTTGATAAGCAAATTTCCACACAGGTGTTGGCGGCAAGGAAGCGCCGCAAAGAGACTCTGGGCGAATAAGTGCATTGTTGTACTTGCTACTTTGGTTTGTACTGGGGTAGCAGTAGGACAGGTGCCGGCGAATGAGACTCGCGTCGCCCTGATCATCGGCAATTCTGACTACAAGTCCGCACCACTGGACAACCCGGCAAATGACGCCAGCGATTTGGCTAACGCGTTGGAAAAAAGAGGTTTCGTTGTTCTGGTCCGCGAGAACGTGGGTGAGAGAGGCTTGAAGGAAGCTGTCGATGTATTTGCCAAACATCTGAAGAAAGGCGGCATCGGCCTGTTCTTCTTTGCCGGGCACGGCATCCAATTGAAGGATCAGAACTACCTCATTCCGGTGGATATTGGATTCGATAGCGAAGCTGACATCACCTACAAATCGGTCAGTGCTGAGTATGTCCTGTCCCGCATGGCCGAAGCCGGGAACAGGGTCAATGTAGTAATTCTTGACGCCTGCCGCAACAACCCCTATCAAGCATCCGGGCGGACAAGTAGTAAAGGCTTGGGTGTAATGAACGTCGGTCGTGCCGAAAAAGGTACCTTTATCGCCTACGCGACATCACCGGGGTCGACGGCCGCCGACGGCAAGGGGCGCAATGGCTTGTACACCAAGAATTTGCTGAGAGCGCTGGAGGCAGGTGATACCGACATCGATAAGGTATTTGGTCGTGTACGCACCGGTGTTGTTCGCGAAACCGAGGGCGCGCAAGTGCCCTGGACATCAAGTTCGGTCATTGGCAATTTCTATTTCGATGCGGCCGAGGATCTCGCTGCAATGCGGCGCCCCGTAAAGCCTTTGCCGGTCAGGGTGGAAGAGACGCGCGAGGCCTCCGCACCTTATAACCCTGCAGACGAAACGGCGCATTGGGAACGGATCAAGAATAGTCGTGATCCGGCGGACTACATCGGGTATCTCGAAAAGTACTCCGGTGCGCGGCGTGCCGCCTATGCTCGATGGATGGCGCAAAAATTTGGCGGAGTGGTACCTGCGCGACCGGTAGCCTCGGCTCGGCAGACACAGTCGGAACAATTGGCGATGGCCTCGCCCGGGAGAGTTTCTTCCCCGCCGGCAGCGGCGGCGGTGGCGAGCGGAGCAGCGGTACCTTCGGCTGGCACCATCATCCGCGATTGTAAGGAATGTCCGGAACTTGTCACGGTGCCTGGGGGCGAGTTCGTGATGGGCAGTGGCCCCAAAGAGCGGATGCGCGAGCCGGATGAGTTGCCGCCACATCCCGTGCATGTTGCAGGGCCTTTTGCCGTGGGGAAATTCGAAGTTACCCGCGCCCAGTACGCGACCTTCGTCAAAGAGACGAATCGCGAGCATCCGCAAGGTTGCCATTCACTCATTGGTGGTCGGTTTCACAAAAATACGAAAGCGACCTGGCAGGATCCTGGATTTGACCAGAAAGAAGAAGAGCCGGTGGTGTGCGTCAGCTGGGAAGATGCTGAAGCATATGTCGCCTGGTTGAGCAAGAAAACCTCCAGGTCGTATCGGCTGCTGAACGAGGCCGAATGGGAATATGTGGCTCGCGCGGGAAGTACCGGGCGTCGGCACTGGGATGATCCGGAACAGGGCGCGGTGTGTCGCTACGCCAGTGTTGCAGATTCGTCCGCAAAGCGCCTTTTGCCGGGTATGCCGTTGTTTCCCTGCTCCGACGGGATCGAAAAACTGGCGCCAGTCGGACGGTTTCCAGCGAACCCCTTCGGCATACATGACATGATGGGCAATGCTTGGGAATGGGTCGAGGACTGCTGGAACGAAGGCTATGCCGGTGCCCCGAATACCGCACAGCCACGAATGTCGGGAAGTTGTACCGAACGTGCGTTCCGCGGTGGAGCCTGGAACAGTGGTCCCACTACAGTGCGCAGTGCCTATCGGGATCGTGAATCAAAGAATGAGCGTCACGACAATCTCGGCTTTCGCGTGGCGCGCTCATTGCCGTGACCAATACACGATCTGGCAGGATTCCGCCAGAACCGGAAGCTTCGTGTAGCGAGACGCGTCGACAAATGGTTCTGGGCAGTGGCGCCAGCTTGGCTTTGGGCGCTTTGGGATTCCCCTCAGAGCTGTTCGCGCAGACCGCAGGTGACCCAATCCAGGACGTGTACGTTCCGCGCGCCAAATATGCCTTACTGATCGGCAATCGCAACTATCCCAACCGAAAAGATATTGCCCCGGCGCACAAGAATGTCCGGGACATCAAAGAAGTTCTTGAGTACTACGAATTCAAAGTCACTGATTATCTTGATCTCGATGCCACTGCGATGACTAAAGCACTGGCCGAGTTCAGTACACAAATGCGTAAAGTGGGCGAAACCGGGTTGCCGGGCGGTGTTGCAGTGGTGTTCTATTTTGTCGGCCACGGATTCCAGTCGGAGGGCAATAACTATCTGGTTCCCGCCGGGGTCGACCCTTCATCGGAAAAAGCATTGAGCCAAGCCCTGGCCTTGCAAGAAGATATTCTGGCGGCATTTCCCCAGCGCTATCCGGGGATCAGCATCGCGCTGATAGACGCCTGCCGCACCGACCCGAAAATACGCCGAGGGATTGATGACTTCAACCAAATCAAAGCGCCCGAGGGCATGCTGGTGTTCTTTGCCACACGCGCCGGCCGTCCGGCCCTTGCCCCCATCAGTCCGGATCGCAATACTTTTTTTGCCGGGGCTTTGGTAGATACTCTGCGAGAGGCCAACGGAGTAACGCCGATCGACGATCTTTTCCGGATTGCCGCCGTCGAGACCAAGTCGCGCGTTCAGGCGGAGTTCGACAAGGCCGGCATAAAAATTCCGCCACAGTTTCCTGAAAGCACAACAAACCTGCGCGGTCGTTTCCTGATTCGTAATCGAATTCTCGAGTTGAGACGCTCCGAGCGCAAGCAACAGCAATTTCTGGCATCCGATGGCACTCTCATTGATGCGGCAACACTGGAGAAGCGTTGGGAGGCCATTCTGAATACCCGGCGGCCGTCACGGCTACTGCGTTTGTGTGAGAAATTTGAGAAAGAGTTTCCTGGCAGCGAGTTCAGTCAGCAGGTGAAAGCGACGATCTCGGGCGCCCGTCAAGCGCTGGACAGTCAGCGCTCGGCAGGCATTTCCAGCGATCTCTTTTCCGACGCCATTGGCGACAGAGACTTTCGAGATGACCTGGCCAAGGCCTTGCGTGGCGACAAGGATTCGGCGCACCGCCTGGCTATCGCTTTTCGTGAGGGCACTTCGGGCGTCGTTGCAAGTCCGCGCCGGACAGAGCAATGGCTTCGTTTCGCGGCTGAGTTGGGCAACGGTATTGCAAGTTGGGAACTTTCCGAAATCTACAATCAGGCCGGGCAGGTTGGGGATGCGGCCCGGTTCGAGAATAAGGCTCTTGATCTTGGCTACAGGCCGCCACCCCGTCTGGCTACGCGCGGTTACTGATCTTATTGATCAGAACGGTTTCCAGCATTGCCGGACGCCGTATCACCAGCGCCGAGTTTTGCAGGATTGCGTGATATGAAGCTGTTCATCAAGCTGTGGTGTCTGGGTCTGATTATCGCGGCAAGTCCAGGTATGGCAAATGCGCAGACGAGAATCTGGGCGGGAGAAGTCAGGTCGAAATCAGCTTCAACAGGCGGCACTGAAGCGGGAGTAGTTAGAAAAGAAACGGGTACGCTCAAGCTGAAATCCACTGGAAAGCATTCGAATCATCCAATCAAGGCTGCATCTCGTAGTCATCCAGAACCCAAGGCAAAAACAAAACTCAAAACCAGAACGAAACTTGGAACCCAGTCCCGCGTTGATCCTTTAGTCCAGAAGAAAGTTCAGCGCTCGGACAATCAGCAACAGTCATCCAATTCCAGTATCTCCGCTGATCGGGCGAAAGCCAGTTGGCAGGAAATCGAGGGGGCTCTACGACCAGCCAAGTTGGTTGTATTGTGCGAGAAATTTGCTAAGGAGTTTGCCACCAGTAACTATGCAGGAGAGGTTGCGGCGATCGCAGCAAGCGCTCGTAGAGCGATCGAAATTCAGCATACCGCTGGGTTGTCTGGAGACTTCTTTGAAGACGCAGTTGGCGATGGCACCTACCGCGCGAGCCTGCGCAGTGCCGTGCGGGGCGACAAAGAGGCAGCCTATAGAATTTCGCAGGCCTACAAAAATGGCGCTTCAGGCGTAGTCGCTAGTACTCGTCGGATGGAGCAATGGCTGCGATTCTCAGCAGAACTGGGTAGCGGCCGTGCCAGTTGGGAAATTTCCGAGATGTACAACCGCGGAGGGTTTGTCGCTGATGCTGCCCGGTTTGAGCAAAAAGCCCTGGATCTGGGTTATCGACCAGGCCCCCGATTGCCGACGCGAGGTTATTGAAGCAGAAAAGTCAGCCATTGGCTTTTGTTGGATATTCTGCAGTCCGTGTTGAGCGGCCAGCAAATTTTATGCGGCCGATTCAGATGGAATGCTGAGGCGGGGCAAGAATGATTCGGTGGCGGGTCGTCCAAACAGTCTCTTGGCTGAACGAAATCGGCACTTCAATTTTGTGCAAATACTGTTACTGGGCCACGCTTTAGCATCGTCTCTATGAAAGTTGAGAATGGTACTATCGATCTCCCAGGCTACCTGTTTGAGAAATTCGGGTTCTGCTGGCTTGGAGGATTTGGGGGGGGGCGTTTTGTGAGCACTGGAATTCGGCCGCGGGTACCCATCCGCGGTTGTCCATCAATTTGTTGGCTATTCGGTATGGTGCTCGCCCTGTGTGGTGGCGCGGCTTATGGCCAGACACCGAAGCCGCCCAGCGCAGGCGAACTTTTTAAAACCGTTCCGCCGGTAGTCACTCGTCCCGATACCGGTCTGAAAATCGATGACGCTCTTTCGCTGCGTGCGGTTGCCGACGTTGAAGGCATGAAACTCGACATTGTGGAATTTCGCATCACCGGCATGACGGTGGCGGCAGAGGCCGAAATGGCGGATGTTGTGGCGCCCTTTATTGGGAAAGGCAAGCGCTTCCAGGATCTACTCGATGCCGCCGCTGCGGTTAAGCGCAAGCTGGCTGGACAAGGTTTCTTTCTTGCCGATGTGATCATTCCAGAACAGAAGATTGCAGATGGAATTGTTGAATTGCAAGTGCTGGAAGGTCGCCTCGGAAAGATCGTGCTTGAAGTCGACCCCGAAGTCTCGATCAGTCGTTCGCTATTGGAATCCTATATTGCGACTTTGAAAGAAGGCGGTTTGATTCGAACCATCGATGTCGAACGCGCACTGTTCCAGTTTCACGATCTGCGCGGCATCGTGGCGCGCAGCAGTTTCGCACCTGGCAAAAAGCCCGGGACTGCCGATCTCACCATAAGGGTCAGTCGCGGCAGAAGTTTCGACGCCAATATCGATTTTGACGCCAATGGATCGATCTACACCGGTCAGCATCGGGTCACTGCCGGCATCGACGGCAACAACCTGCTGGGCATGGGCGAACTCATCAATGTGCGCGCCACCAACGCCATCGACGGCAATCTGCGCTTTGCTCGTGTCTCCGCTCTTTTCCCGGTGGGTCCATGGGGCACCAAGGTTGGCGGCGCCTACATGGATCTCAAGTTCCGTCTTGGCACTTCGCTCTTCGCTCCGCTCAAAGTCAATGGCGCGGCGTTAGTGAAGTCGCTTGTAGCCATTCATCCATTCATCCGTTCGCGTAACACCAATCTGCTGCTGATCGGGCAGAGTGACAAGCGCAATTTCTACGACATTCAACTGGCATCTGGCGCCGAGACTTTCAAGAAGACCGATGTCAATTTGCTGGCGTTGTCCGGGGACTTTCGGGACACTCTCTTCGGGGGAGGTATCAACATCTTCAACGTCGCCTACACCCTGGGTGAACTGAAATTCGGCAATGCCGCCTTGGAGGCCACCGACCAGGCCGGGCACAAGACTAAGGGTTTGTACGGCAAGACCAACATCTCCATGTCACGCCTGCAGGCAGTTACGGACCGGTTGGCATTCTTCGGCGCCTACAGCGAACAGTTCGCCAATAAAAACCTCGACGCAAGCGAAAAATTTAGTCTCGGCGGTCCCAATGCCGTGCGTGCCTATCCACAAGGAGAGGGCGCCGGCGACCAGGGTTACTTTGCCAGCCTCGAAGCTCGTTATCGTCTGCCGCTGGAAGAAGAACTGCCGGGAACTATCGTGTTGGTAGGTTTCTATGATTTCGGCCGCTCCATCCTGATCAATCGCCCTACCGCAGCGGATTTTGCCGCCGGCACTCAGCGATTGCGTCGCATTGCGGGCCCTGGCGTGGGGATCAATTGGGAAGTCCAAAACGACTGGTATTTGCGCGCCACCATGGCATTCCGTGACACCACTAAAGCCACGGCAGATCACCTGCTGCGCTACCCGCTCGTTTTCTTTCAGTTCAGCAAGCTATTTTGATTTATGGTCACCGTGACTTTTTTACTTTCAATACAACGTTGTCCGTATTAGGCTTATTGATCCGATGCGTACTTATTGAACAAAGACATAACCCATAGCCATGTTCAAGCACGCCACTTTGAATAGAGCTTACCGCCTGGTCTGGAGCGAATTGCACAGAACCTGGGTCGCGGTTGCTGAATTCGCCCGCTCGCACGGCAAGCGAGGCTCCAGCGTGGTTGCCGCTGGCATGCTCGCCTTGGGCGCCAATGCTTATGCTGCAGAGCCGGTGCCCACGGCCCTGCCTACCGGTAGTTCTGTCGCCGCCGGCCAGGTCGCCATCAGTAGTAGTGGCGCGCGCATGGACATCAATCAGTCTTCCAGCGCGGCCATCGTCAATTGGGACAGCTTCAACATCGGTAGCCAGGCCCACGTCAATTTCAATCAGCCCAGCGCCTCGTCCGTTATCCTCAACCGAGTTATGGGCGGTGATGGGTCTGCCATCTTCGGCCGCATGACCGCGAATGGCAATGTCTTCATCACCAACCCAAGCGGTATCCTGTTTGCCCCCGGAGCGCAGGTCGACGTCGGTGGTCTGGCAGCTTCCTCATTGGGCATTTCCGACACCAATTTCCTCGCCGGCAAGTACCAGTTTGAAAAAGTCGGCGCTGGCGGTACGGTGATCAATCAAGGGACACTTAATGCCGCGAATGGCGGCTTCGTCGCACTCATCGCGCCCCAGGTCAGCAACAGCGGCACCATCAATGCAACAGGTGGCAGCGTGGGTCTCGCCGCCGGTGACTCCGTCAATCTCGATTTCGATCACGACGGCATGCTCAGCTTCCAGGTCAATCTCGCCGCCGCGGCCGCGCGCGCCGACAACACAGGCGTCCTGAGCGCGGATGGCGGTCGCGTTGTGATGAACGCGCAAGCCAAGGATGCTTTGTTGTCGACCGTGCTCAACAATAACGGCGTAATCCGCGCCCGTAGTCTAGAAAGTCGCAACGGCGAGATCTGGCTCGGCGGTGGCAATTCGGGCGTGGTCAGCGTTACCGGGACCCTCGATGCCTCCGGTGCCACAACCGGGCAAACCGGTGGCACCGTAAAAATATTGGGCGACAAGGTCGGCCTTTTCGGCGAAGCCAAGATCGACGTCTCAGGAGTCGGCGCTGGCGGTACGGCGCTGGTCGGAGGCAATTTCCAAGGCAAGGGCCCGGAGCAGAACGCCAGCATGGCGTATGTTGGCAAGGATGTGACGATCAATGCTGACGCCGTTGGCGCGGGAGATGGTGGCAAGGTTATTGTTTGGGCTGACGACTCGACCCGGTTTTCTGGTTCTGTTTCCGCGAAGGGTGGGAGTCAAAGCGGCGGCGGCGGATTCGTCGAAGTTTCGGGAAAGAAAAACCTGAAGTTCGACGGGGTAGTCGATACAAGTGCGGCCCACGGACCGATCGGCAATTTGCTGCTTGATCCCGATGATTTGTACGTCGGTGTTGATCCGAGTAACGGTGCTTTTGTTGAACCTGACGTAGACACGGATGCAACGACCTTTTTTGCACAAACCAACCCAAATGATTACTACGTCTTGGCCGCCAGCCTCAGCGGAGATACCAGCTACACGCTAACCGCCAATCACGATGTAATCTTTAACGCGAATGTTACATTTGGCACGACCGCCGGAACGGTCGCCGTTACAGCGACCAACGCGATCACATCAACGGGATTCAGCACCGCCACAAGCGGTGGGGCTTTGACCCTGAATGCCGCGACGATGACTCTCGGCGCGATCGACACGGGAGCGGGGCTGTTGACGATCAATAACTCCGGTGCCGCTACTCAGTCTGGAGTCTTTGCCGGATCAGGAGGGTTAACCAAGAGCGGTGTCGGTACGTTGACTTTGTCGCAGACCAACACCAACACGGGAACCACGACGATCAGTGCGGGGACGTTGAAGCTGGGTACGGCAGTAGCAATTGCGAACACTAGCGCGGTTGTCAATAACGCGACGCTGGACCTGAACGGGAATAATGAGACGATTGGATCGCTGGCAGGAACGGGGGTTGTCACGACCACCGGAATCGGCGTGGCCAGGCTGACGGCTGGTGGTGACAACACATCGACGACCTACTCTGGTGTGATGGGGAATGGAAGTGGGACGACTGGGCTGACCAAAACCGGATCAGGGACATTGACGCTGAGCGGGGCGAACACCTACACGGCATCGACGACGATCAGCGCGGGGACGTTGAAGCTGGGTGCGGCGGGCGTGATTTCGAACGGTAGCGCGGTTATCAATGACGCGACGCTGGACCTGAACGGGTTCAGTGAGACGATTGGATCGCTGGAAGGAGCGGGCAGTGTCACGAGCGGAGCGGCCGGTAGCGTGACGCTGACGGCGGGCGGTAACAACTTCTCAAGGATCTACTCCGGTGTGATGGAGAACGGAAGTGGGACTGTTGGGCTGACCAAAGCTGGATCAGGGACGTTGACGCTTAGCGGGGCGAACACCTACACGGGAACGACGACGATCAGTGCGGGGACGTTGACGCTGGGTGCGGCAGGAGTGATTGCGGACGGTAGTGCGGTTATCAACAATGCGACGCTGGACCTGAACGGGAACAGCGAGACGATTGGATCGTTGGCGGGAACGGGAGGTGTCACGAGCGCAGTGGCCGGCAGCATCCTGCTGACGGCCGGTGGCGACGACACATCGACGACCTACTCCGGGGTGATGCAGGACGGAAGTGGGACGGTTGGCCTGACCAAGGAAGGATCAGGGACGTGGACGCTGAGCGGGGCGAACACCTACAGTGGAGCGACGACGATCAGCGCGGGGACGTTGAAACTGGGAGCGGCAGGAGATGCAACCAATACACCTTTGGGGACAACGGCAGCGGGAACCAGCGTAACGTCGGGCGCGACACTTGATTTGAATGGATTTACGCTGGGGACGGCGGAAGCGTTGACCTTGAACGGGACGGGTGTAGGAGGGACGGCGGGCGCGTTGACCAATAGCTCGGCGACAGCGGTGACCTACAGTGGTT